>Ga0316577_10000884_pt1 | contig 13179 bp, 12 predicted proteins | sample S5NA_FD_203073 | JGI IMG/M metagenome (GOLD analysis project Ga0316577, IMG submission 203073) | Rhizosphere microbial communities from salt marsh grasses in Alabama, United States - S5-7_050615r2r1 | ecosystem: Host-associated > Plants > Roots > Rhizosphere | place: USA: Alabama | collected... | reverse complement strand
TTGCAGGAAGAATATTACGGCTACATCGAGGTATTTGATTATGTTGATATTCGGACTTTCCAGCGTCGTATCAAGCAGCGGTTACCGAAGTACATTGATATTTTCAAACAGGCAGCATCGAAATATAGTTTTGACTGGACTTACCTGGCGGCTATTTCCTACCAGGAGTCACACTGGAACAGACGTGCCAAAAGCCCCACCGGGGTTCGCGGCATCATGATGCTGACCCTGACTACTGCGAAAGAAATGGGTGTTAAAAGCCGACTGGATGCGAATCAGAGCATTTTTGGCGGCGCCAGGTACCTCGATGAAATACGCAAGCGCCTGCCAAAATCCATCAAAGAGCCAGATCGCGACTGGATAACACTGGCTGCCTACAATATTGGCATGGGACATATCTGGGATGCACGTAAACTGGCCAGGGAGATGGATCTGAATCCGGATAACTGGGGTGATTTTCAGCAAGTGCTGCCGTTACTGGCGCAAAAAAAATATTACAAGAAACTCAAACACGGTTATGCGCGTGGCCGGGAGCCAGTCATCTATGTTCAGCGAGTGCGCGACTACCAGGACATCCTGATTAACACCATCATGGACAAAAAGAAGGTATCGGCCACACGCTGATTGGACGAGGTTGTGCCGCATTGTTTTCCGGACAGGTTGATTGTCGGAGTGACAGCATGGGAGGACGCTATGTTTTATTGTGGACACTCACCGATTCGTATTGTCTGTTTTCTGGGGTTGTTCGTTTCCCATCCCCTGTTTGCACACGAACCCACCGTTCCCACCTCGATTGAAAATTATCCGCTGGTGCAGATTAACAAGCGGATCTACATTGTCCACGGGCCGCAGGATTTACCCAGTCCACAAACCCGGGCCTTCATGAATAACCCGGCGGCCATTATGACCAGCACGGGTGTGATTATTGTTGACCCCGGGAGCAGCCTGGAAATTGGCAGGCAGTTACTTGCTAAGATCCGGCAAGTGACGGACAAACCCGTTATTGCTGTGTTCAATACCCATGTGCACGGTGACCACTGGCTGGGAAACCAGGCGATACGTGAAGCGTACAGCACGGTTCCCATCTATGCCCATGAAAACATGATCAAGCGGGCCGAAGCAGGGGCGGGTGAGGAGTGGATCAGTATTTTCAATAGTATGACAAACGACGCCGTTGCCGGTACGAAAGCCATCGCACCGAATATCGGCCTGAAGGGTGGTGAAACTATCGATTTCGGTGACGTCAAAATACGAATCCATCACACCGGTAAGGCACATACGAATCATGACATCATGATTGAAGTGGTCGATGAAAAAAGCGTATTTCTGGGCGATATTGCTACCAATCACCGGGTGCCTTCATCGGATGTCCCACAGGATGCCAACTACAAGGGCCAGATGGAAGCGATACGTGAAATCCTGAAGACCAATGCGGAACTCTACATACCGGGTCACGGTAAGAGCGGTGGTAAGGAAATACCGGAAGCGTCGTTACAATTCCTGGAAAAACTCTACGCCTCGGTCCAGAAATATTATGATCAGGGTCAAAGTGACTACGAAATGAAACAAAAGGTCATTGATGATCTGTCGGAATACAAGGACTGGTACAACTTCAATGAAATGGGAAAAGTGATCAGCTATCTCTATCTGGAAATTGAAAGTAATTCTTTCGAGGATCAGGCAAGTCGATGATGGCAATTATCCCGCATCTTGCGGTAGGACTGGTTGCGGTGCTGCATATTATGTTTCTGGTGCTGGAGATGTTTCTGTGGAACAAACCGTTTGGCCACAAGGCATTCGGTCTGGCACCACAATTCGCCGCCGCGTCAAAAACGCTGGCCGCAAACCAGGGCCTGTACAACGGTTTTCTGGCAGCGGGGCTGACATGGGGCTTGTATCTGGGCGCGGCGGGGTTCGCGATCAAAATCTTTTTCCTGGTTTGCGTCATTGTGGCTGGCGTATTCGGTGCCATCACGGTAAACAGGAAAATACTCTGGATTCAGGCATTGCCCGCAGCGCTGGCGCTGGCGCTGGTGTTGACGAGTTAACGTTTGGCGTAGAACTCAGTTCAAGGTCGGCTGACGTTAGGGGATGCCGTAGATAGCTGCGTAGCGGTTTGCCTGTCCGGACTGCACGGCAGCTCAGGCGTACTTTGTCTTGACGTACTTATCCACGATTTGCTGAAATTCCGCGGCAATGTAATCACCCTTGAGCGTCACTGTTTTTTCACCATCCACATAGACCGGGGCGACCGGTTTTTCACCGGTACCGGGCAGGCTGATACCAATGTTGGCGTGCTTGCTTTCCCCGGGTCCGTTCACCACACAACCCATCACCGCCACAGTCATATTTTCCACGCCCGGATGTTGCTGACGCCATTCGGGCATTTTGTGACGCAAATAGGACTGAATATCTTGCGCCAGTTGCTGGAAATAGGTACTGGACGTTCGGCCACAGCCGGGGCAGGCCACCACTGCCGGGGTAAAGCTGCGGATTCCGATGCTTTGCAGGATCTCCTGCGCCACAATCACTTCCCGGGTTCGATCTCCGCCCGGTTCGGGCGTAAGCGAGATGCGAATGGTGTCGCCGATACCCTGTTGCAACAGAATTGCCAGTGCCGCGGTTGATGCCACGATGCCTTTTGAACCCATCCCGGCTTCAGTTAGGCCCAGGTGCAACGGGTAGTCACACTGGCTGGCGAGGTCCTGATAGACACTGATGAGATCCTGCACGCCACTCATCTTGCAGGACAGGATGATTTTATTGTGGGCCAGCCCGAGCTGTTCGGCCTGGGCCGCGCTTTCGAGGGCCGAGGCCACCATAGCCCGATGCATGATAACGGTGGGTTCATGCGGCTCGGTCTGGTGCGCATTTTCGTCCATCAGGCGGGCCAGCAGAACCGGGTCCAGGCTGCCCCAGTTGACGCCGATCCGCACGGGTTTGTCATTGGCGCAGGCAATATCAATCATACGGGCAAACTGTTCATCACGCTTCTTGCCCTTCCCGACGTTGCCAGGATTGATACGGTACTTGGCCAGCGCCGTGGCACAGTCCGGGTGGTCGCCAAGCAACTTGTGGCCGTTGAAATGAAAATCGCCAATCAATGGCACATCGCATCCGGCCTGGTCCAGCGCCTCGCGGATACGGGGCACAGCTGCTGCGGCGGCATCGGAATTGACCGTGATGCGGACCAGCTCGGAGCCGGCTTGCGCCAGCGCCCGGACCTGCTGCGTGGTGGCAACTACGTCGGCGGTATCGGTATTGGTCATGGACTGCACCACCACCTGTGCCGCACCACCTATCGCGACCGAACCAACGTGAACCGGGACGGTATGATGACGCTGTGGAGGTGAATATGAGTCGGGCATGGAAATCGACTAAGCCAGGGATCAGATAAAGCGCGATCATAGCACAGGGCCCCACCGGCTGATCCTGCGGTTCAGATCGGGCATCGCTATCCAGGCGGCGTTAGCTCTATAATGCACCGTTCAAACCATATACCAATTATATAGCTAGTCAGGGGATCCCAATGAGTCGCAGCGGCAGCAAGAAAAAATTTACCCAGGCCGATCAGGCCGATCGTCATGAGCTGTACCAGAAATCGGTGCAGGCACCCGAAGCGGAAGTGGAGTTCATGGACAAGACTTTTGAGGCGTTGCGTGGCCGAAAGGCGCTGAGCATGAAGGAAGACTTCTGCGGCACGGCCTATCTGGCCGTCGAGTGGTGCAAAAGCGATCCGGCGCGAACCGCGATCGGCGTGGATATCGACAAGCCCACCCTGGACTGGGGACTGCAACACAATATCGCGCCGGCGGGTACCGGTATCGCCAGTCGCATCTCCCTGCTTGAGGCCGATGTGCGTGATATCACCGAACCGAAGGTAGACGTAACCTGTGCCTTTAATTTCAGTTATTGCCTGTTCGAGACGCGCGAAAGTATACGGCATTATTTCGAGCAGGCACGTCAGGGACTGAATCCTGATGGACTGCTTGTGCTGGATCTGTTCGGCGGTACGGAATGCGAGGATGTCCTGGAAGAAGAAACCGAGATCGAGGGTGAACCGGCCACCTACGTCTGGGAGCAGGTGTCTTTCAATCCTATCGACCATCATATGGAGTGTGCCATTCACTTTGACTTCGACGACGGTTCGCGTATCGACAAGGCCTTTACCTATGCCTGGCGCCTGTGGTCGATTCCGGAAATCAGGGAACTGCTGGAGGAGGCCGGTTTCAGCAAGGTGCGCATCTACTGGGAACGTTACGAAGATACGGATGATGACAGCGATGATATGGAAGGCACCGGCGAGTATTATGAAACCGACGAAGTGGAAAACCAGGAGTCGTGGATGATTTATATTGTCGCCGAGGCCTGAACGAAAAGCCCCCGCCAAACATTCCCGACCAAAAAGTACCTGGTAAAAAACCCCGCTGCACACGCTGCGGGGTTTTTTATTTGCGCTGTGGCGTGCGGTGGTGTGTGCGTCTCATATCAGGCCAGCAAACGGCTGGACCCGAACCGGATCGCCGGGGTGAACATCGCCATCATCCTCGGCCAGCACGATAAAACAATTGGCCCGGCTCATCGAAGACAGGATCCCGGAGCCCTGCCGGCCAGCAATACGTACCTGCCAGTCACCTGCCTGGTCCGGTTCGAGGATGCCGCGCAGGTATTCAGTCCGTCCGGGTCGTTTGCGCAGGGGTTCGGTGCAGCGGGCGTTGAAGCACAGCGGCGGGTCCTGTCGACCGCTTGCCAGGTATTGCAGGGCCGGCTGGACAAACTGGTAGAAGGACACCATTACCGCCACCGGGTTACCCGGCAAGCCAAAGAACAGGGTGTCACCGAGATTACCGAACGTCAGGGGGCGACCTGGCTTCATGGCGATCTTCCAGAAATTGATTTCTCCGATTTCATCCAGCACCGGCTTGATGTAATCAGCTTCGCCTACCGAAACGCCGCCCGAGGTAACCACCACATCCGCCTGGCGGGTCGCGTCCCGGAATGCCTCGCGTAGTGCGACCGGGTCGTCCCGCACCACGCCCATGTCGATGATGTCCATATTGAGACGCCGCAGCATGCCGTAAAGGCTGTAGCGGTTGCTGTCGTAGATGTCGCCTTCGCCCAGCGTTTCGCCGATGGAGCGCAGCTCATCACCGGTGGAGAAAAACGCCACCCGGGGCCGGCGACGTACGTTGATTTCGGCAATGCCGAGTGAGGCCAGCAGGCCCAGATCGGCCGCGCGCAGCGTGTGCCCGGACGCCAGTACCTGGCTGCCGCGGGGTATGTCCTCGCCGGCCTGGCGGACATTCTGCCCGGGACAGTGGCCGGTCCCGATCGTGATCCGCTGTTCGTCCAGCAGGGTGACCTGTTCCTGCATGATGACTGTATCGGTACCGGGTGGCATTGGCGCACCGGTCATGATGCGGATGCATTCGCCGGCACCGGGTTGGGTTGCCAGCGGCCGACCCGCGTAGGCGGTGCCAATTACTGACAGGGTTGTGGTGCCATCAGCAGCGAGTTGCGAACTGGCCACGGCATAACCGTCCATGGCCGAGTTGGTGTGACCCGGGACATCAAGCGGCGAGGTAATGGCCTCGGCCAGTACCCGATCCAGCGCCGCGCGTAGCGCCAGCTTTTCAGTCGCCGTAACGGGCCGGATCGCTGCGAGGATGTCCTGCCGGGCCTGGCTGACACTGCGTATGCCCTCGCTGGATTCCGCTGAGCCGCAGCCGGCAGTCTGGTCAACCGGGATCAGCATGCGGCGGGTTTTCCCTGACGAACACCGGGATGGGCGATTTGCTGGGCAACAAACTTCAGGACGAACTGCGCAATCGCATTGACGTCGTTCAGGTCCAGCTGAACGGGAGCCGTACCGGTATCGATCGGTGTGTCGCTGGCGAGGGCAATAATGTCGGTATCGTCGGGGTACATCAGGGGCTTGCCCAGGGCAGGCCGGTGCAGTTCAATTTTTGCCAGCCGGGCATGCTTGAAGCCTTCCACCAGGACCAGATCAAGCTTGCTGTGATCGAGTCTTGCCAGGACCTCGGTCAATGAAGGCTCGGTCTCGTTATGCGGGGATTCGGCGATCCAGGCCAGACGGTGACGGGAGGCAACCAGCATCTGGCTGGCGCCGGCCTTGCGCAGTTCATAGCTGTCCTTGCCGGGGTGATCAATATCAAAACTGTGATGCGCATGTTTGACCACGCCGACACGCAGACCTTCGCGCTGTAATTGCGGAATCAGTTTGCGCAGCAGCGTGGTTTTGCCGGTGCCACTGAAGGCACAAAAACCCAGCAAGGGGAGCGGAAAGTCGCTCACGCCAGTTTCTCCTGTTGCAGCTGGTCACGCTCGGCGGGGGTATTGATATTACGGAACATGCCCGGGATGTCAGAACAATCGGCAAGGGCCATCGAATGCCAGGCATACCAGCGGTCAATCTTGCGATCGCCGCTGTCCAGAAATTCCTGCAGGTTGTTTAGCAGGCGAGTCGGTAACAGGGCGTAGACCGGTTGCAAGCGTTCGCCGTCATGGGCCACGGCAATCTCCGCATCATTGTCTTGCAGGGCCTGGGTGAGGCGCTCGACCAGTTCGCTGGACAATAATGGCCCGTCACACGGTACCGTCACGATGTAGTCGGTGCTTGCGGCTTGCATGGCACTGCTGAAGCCGGCCAACGGACCCTGATAATCACCCAGTTTATCCGTAATTACCGGATAGCCGTATGCGGCATATGCATCCTGGTTACGATTGGCATTGATCATGAGCGAGCCGACCTGGGGAGACAGCACCTCGATGACATGTTCAATGAGAGGACGGCCGGCAAACTCCACCAGCCCCTTGTCGATGCCGCCCATGCGGCGTCCGCGACCACCCGCGAGGATGATCCCGGTGATCATGGCGGGTGTGATTACCATGTCAGTTTTCTCCGCATCGGCATGACATTGAATGGAATATCTGCCGTTGCCGCAGGCGGGGTGTCCCAGACAAGGGGCTGGATCCGGCCGGCACGCAAACCCAGCTGGCGGTCAGCGAGCGGTAAAAAATGGCCCGGATCATGACTGGCGAGCAACAGGGTGTGACCTTCAGCTTTCAAGGCATGCAGTAGTTCCAGGGTTCGTTGTCGAGCATGATAATCCATGTTGGTGGTCGGTTCATCCAGCAGCAGCAGGCGGGCCTGACTCAACCAGGCCCGGGCCAGGGCGGCGCGTTGCCGCTCACCACCTGAAAGCGACTTGGCGGGCGACTTGGCGAGGGAGTCAAGACCGGCCCACTCGAGAGCCAGCCTGATCTGCCGTCGGCTGTGATCCCGTTGTAATGGTCGGGGCAGGGCATGAGCCAGATTGTCGCTGACGCTGCCATCGAACATGTAGGCAGTCTGATGCAGGTAAACCGACAATCTGAGCAGTTCCTTGCGTGCCTGACGCCAGCTGTGGGTATGCCGACCGTCATTGACCATTGCCCTGTCGGGCCGCTCCAGTCCCGCCAGAATACGCAACAGCGTGGTTTTGCCAGCGCCGTTGTCTCCGGTCAGCAATACGCACTCGCCGGTTTGTAGTTCGAGATCAGCATCTTCCAGGATCACGCGTTTTCCGTAACTTTTTCTGATCCGGTTTACTTGTAAAAGGGTATCGTGGGTCATGGTACCGGCAGGCCTCGTCCCTGCAACTGATGCAACACGGCATTCAGACTGAAGGCCATGATTAGTAGCACCAGCCCGAGCGCAATGCCCTGGCTGAATTCACCCTTGCTGGTTTCCAGCGCGATGGCGGTCGGAATGTTGCGGGTGTAATTCAGGATGTTGCCCCCCAGCATCATTGAAGCGCCGACCTCGGCGATGATGCGACCGAATCCGGCCAGCAGTGCCGCCAGCAGGCCGAAGCGGACTTCCCGGATCACCATATACAGAGCGCGCAATGAACCGGCGCCCAACGTGCGCGCCGTTTCCCAGGCACTGCGTTCTGCCGATTGCAGGGCTGTGTGGCCCATGACCACCAGTATTGGAAAGCACAGGGCGATCTGACCGATGATCATAGCGGTCTGGGTGAACAGTAGTTTCCAGTCACCCAGTATGCCCTGTCGCGACAACAGAATATAAAAGGTCAGGCCGACGACCACCGCAGGTATCGACAAAAATGTGCTGAACAGGGTAATCAACAGGCGTCGACCGGGAAACCGCCAGTGACTGAGAGCAAAGGCGGTAAGCAGGGCCGGCACCGTGGCGATCAGGATGGCGGTCATCGAGACCCGGAAGGAGATGCCGATGATGGTCCATAGTTCAGTGTTGCCGCTGAGCAGCAGGACGATGGCCTGGCGGGTTGCTTCAGACAAACTCTCCATGGGTGACGGATCGCCTCAGTGGACATGGGTCTTTGGTTTGCTGCCTGCCTGCGCGGTGTCACTGTTGGCATTGGGGATAAACAGTTGTTTGCCGGCCACCCGGAACGCGCCGATGCGTGCCTGGCCCTGCGCCGACGTCAACCAGTTAATGAAGGTCGTGGCACCGGCGTAGTTGATATCGGGGTAACGTTTTGGATTGACAGCAATCACGCCGTAGGGATTGAACAGCGCCGGGTCACCTTCAAACACTATTTGCAGGGGCAGCTTGTTACTGAACGCCAGCCAGGTGCCGCGGTCGGTGAGGGTGTAGGCCGACAGTTCACCGCTGATTTGCAATACCTTGCCCATACCCTGGCCGGCCTCGCGGTACCAGTCGCCGGCTGGTTTAACCCCGGCTGCTTGCCACAATTTGCGTTCCTTTTTGTTGGTCCCCGAATCATCCCCGCGTGAGACGAACACAGACTGCTGGGTGGCGATTCGCCGCATGGCGTCGGCAGCTGAACTACTCTTGCGAACCCCGGCCGGATCGTTGGCCGGTCCGAGGATGACAAAATCGTTGTACATCACCGCATGGCGGTCCACACCATAACCGGCCTTGACAAAGGCCGCCTCGGCAGCGGGGGCATGCACCAGTACAACATCCACGTCACCGTTTTGTCCCAGCTTCAGGGCCTTGCCGGTACCGACAGCAATCACATGCACCTGATAGCCGCTTTTGGCTTCGAACAGGGGCAGGATATCGCGCAACAGTCCTGAGTTTTCCGTACTGGTGGTGGTTGCCAGTCGTAGCACTTTGGTTTGAGATTCGGCGGCCTGTGCAAGACTGGCATGGCAGGCCAGCAGACAAAGCGACACAATGATTGGGTAAATCTTTGATTTTTTCATGGGCATTCCCTGATGAATTTTTTGTATTGAATACACACCACAAGCAAGGCGAGTGCCAACAAAAGAAAACCAGGCAATGCGGGTTTGGTATTTTAAAAATCAATACATGTGATAACCAATACCGGTACGGAATGGACCTGTTGGTATGCATCGTGCGAAGAATCAAATCCGGGAAAGTCACGTAAATGGTTAATAGCGGTAAAAAACGACCCGTTTTTTACTGGCAAGCTGGGACAAAATGAACCATTCTTGTGGGTACCGTTCCGGAATGACCCCCAATAAAAATAATTGCAGTTCGGAGGAGGAATCTGATGAATAGCCATACAGCAAATGTGGCGAAGGATTTACATGCTCCTGATACTGGAGACGGGGTCGCGCGGCCCCGGTTGTCTTCGGTACTGATCGTGGATGACGAACCGGGGATCCGCAGTTTTCTGCAACGCGGCCTGGACAAGCGTTTTGGTCTGGTGGAAGTGGCCGAAAATGCGGTTACCGCTGATGAACTGCGCCAACGCTGCCATTTTGATCTGATCATTGCGGATATCCGCCTGCCCGGGAAGTCCGGCGTGGAATGGATCACGGAACTGAGGGAGCAGGGCAGTGATACCGCGGTGATTTTCATTACCGCCCATGCCGATCTCGATACTGCCATTGCCGCATTACGCGCCGGTGCCGCTGACTTTATTCTGAAACCTTTCCGCATGGAGCAGATGCTAAACGCGGTCGAACAGTGCGTGGAACGCCAGCGCATCACACGGGAAAACTTTGTGCTGCGACGTCAGGTCGATCAGGTCTTCGATCAGTCCGGCATGGTGGGAGAATGCGCACTGATTAAAAGTGTCTGCGAGGTTATCAAACGGATTGCACCCATGCCGTCAACAGTGCTGATCGAAGGCGAATCGGGCACGGGTAAGGAACTGGCCGCGCATGCCATCCATTCCATGAGCGGTCGCGTCGGCAGTTTTGTGCCAATCAATTGCGGTGCCATGACGGCCGAGTTGCTGGAGAGCGAACTGTTCGGGCATATCAAGGGTGCCTTTACCGGCGCCCACCAGGCTCGTGAAGGCCTGTTTACCTATGCCAACGGAGGCACCCTGTTCCTGGATGAGATTGGCGAGATGCCACTGTCCATGCAGGCCCATTTACTGCGCGTGCTCGAAGAGCGCCGGATTCGCCCGGTGGGTGCGAATCGTGAGTTACCGGTTGACGTCCGAATCATTGCGGCCTCCAACCGCGATCTGGCCACGGAAGTGGAGCAGGGCCGGTTCAGGGAAGATCTCTATTACCGTTTGAACATTCTCAGTATCCGCATGCCTGCGCTGCGTGAACGGCTTGAAGACCTGCCAATACTGGCCCGATACTTTGCCGAGTCGCAAGCAACCGAGCTTGGCGTTCCGGTGCCACAAATGGACGAGGCCGAGCTGGCGCGGCTGAAAACCTACCCCTGGCCCGGTAACGTGCGTGAGCTGAAAAATGTTCTTGAACGCAGTCTGTTACTGAATACCATGCCCAGCCAGTGTTTGACCGGGTCCACGGTAATGCCCGCTACCGTTATGCCATCTTTCAATGAGGTAAACGATCTTTCGCTGGAGCAAGTGGAAAAACAGCACATCCTGCACGTACTGAAACAGGAAGGACACAACAAGTCTGCAGCGGCAAGGCAGCTCGGTATTTCACGTAAAACGCTGGAACGCAAGTTGCAGGCCTGGGACACGGCCTGAGTTGCGATCATGGGTGGCCTCAGGCGCATCGTTGCTGCGGTCAAGGGGACTGTCCGTTACAAACTACTGGTTCTGGTCCTGTTTCCCATCCTTCTGGTGATGCCTATCGCCGTGTTGCTGGCCAGCTACTGGGGTACCAACTTCACTTACGATCAGCTGTATATCAAGGTGAATACCGATTTGTCCGTGGCGGACGATATCTTCAGGCGTATCCGCGTCGACTATCTGGAAAAGCTGGGCCGACTGGCGGAGTCCCATTCTTTTCGCAAGGCGCTGGAGGCCGATGACGGTCAGGCCATTCATCAGCAGATACAGAATCTCAGCACGGCGGCCGGATTTACTTACCTGCATCTTGTCGATCCGAGTGGCAACTGGTTACATGATTCCACTGGCCAAAGTCGCAGCTCTGCCATGTTGCTGCACGCCAATCAGGGCCAGCCACAGGCCGGGGTCGAAATATTCAGCGCCGAGGATTTGACCCGCGAGTTTCCCCGCCTCGCAGATATGAATCGTCTGTCCCTGATCGAAACGCCGCGTGCCAGGCCCACACAGCGCACTTTCGAGGATCGCGGCATGATGATCCGCGTCATCTACCCGGTCAAAGATGCAGCAGGCCGGGTGCTTGCTTTGCTGGATGGCGGGGTGTTGCTGAATAACAATTTTCAGTTCGTCGATACCATCCGGGATCTGGTCTATGGCGCGGGCAGTTTGCCGGAGGGCAGCATCGGTACGGTAACCGTATTTCTGGATGATGTTCGCATCACAACCAATGTGCCCTTGCGACCGGGCGAACGTGCGCTCGGTACCCGGGTATCCAACGAGGTGCGCAGTCGGGTGCTGGATGAGGGAAACACCTGGATCGACCGGGCCTTCGTAGTGAATGACTGGTACATTTCGGCCTATGAACCCATTGTTGATCCTGAAGGGCAACGCATCGGCATGTTGTATGCAGGATTTCTTGAGGCCCCGTTTCGCTCCGAACTGTGGCGTGCACTTGCCGCGCTGGTTCTGCTGTTCCTGGTCCTGATGGTCTTGTCGGCACTGGTTGCGGTGCGTGGCGCCAAGACCATTTTCAAACCGATCGAAGCCATGAGTAACGTGGTGCGGGCGACACGTGCCGGGGAGGATCGGCGTATCGGTCAGGTGGATTCGCAGGACGAAATCGGTGAGCTAGCCCGGGAGTTTGACAGCATGCTGGACTTGTTGCAGCAACGTAGCCAGGAAATCCGGCAATGGGCAGACCAGCTGGAAGTGAAGGTGGACGAGCGGACCGCGGAATTGAAGCAGAAGAACACTGATCTGCGTTCTACGATCAATGTCCTGCGTGAAACACGCCGGCAGCTGGTGGTGGCAGAGAAACTGGCGGCGCTGGGAGAACTGACGGCCGGGGTGGCGCACGAAATCAATAACCCGACTGCCGTCATGCTGGGTAACCTGGATGTACTGGTGGCCGAACTTGGGCCGGCGGTCGAGCCGGTACGGCATGAGGTGAACCTGATCATCGAACAGATCTACCGCATCAAGGACATCATCAATAATCTGCTGCAGTATGCCCGACCCAATGAATTTTCCGGCTATATCGATAAACTGGATATCAATGCCACGGTAGATAGTACTCTCCGGCTGATTCAACATATGCGCAGCCGATCCGCGTTTAACATCCAGTTGGACCTGAAAGCCAGCCGGACAATCCGAATCAACCGGCATGAGCTGCAACAGGTGCTGGTCAATCTGCTTACCAATGCCATCCATGCCCTGCCGGAGCAGAACGGCGAAATCAGGATCCGGACACAGGACTGGGATGACAAGGGTGTGGTGATATGTGTGCAGGACAACGGCGACGGGCTGGATGAGGATCAGATCAGCCGCATTTTCAATCCCTTCTATAGCACCAAGGGGCAGGGCGAAGGAAGTGGACTGGGCCTGTCGGTCAGCTACGGTTTGATCCGCCGCTATGGGGGATTAATTACCGTGGAATCGGTTGCCGCTCAGGGTAGCGAATTTTTTATCTGGTTGCTGAGTGAACCCGAATTTGTGGAAGACGAGGAAACCATCTCCGAGCAGTTACACGCCTTTGATGTGGATTAAGTATCATAACGCGGCAATTATTTAGGGAACAGGTTAGCCGAACGGGCCGCTGGGCGAGAACCTGCAAAAGCTCGCTGCCTTGCGAATGCCAGCATCTTTCAACTGCAACTGCATTTAAAACCTGCTGAAGCACCTCCCGGCCACCCCCCCC
>Ga0316577_10000883_pt1 | contig 13184 bp, 14 predicted proteins | sample S5NA_FD_203073 | JGI IMG/M metagenome (GOLD analysis project Ga0316577, IMG submission 203073) | Rhizosphere microbial communities from salt marsh grasses in Alabama, United States - S5-7_050615r2r1 | ecosystem: Host-associated > Plants > Roots > Rhizosphere | place: USA: Alabama | collected... | reverse complement strand
AAATAGTCATTGTTCATTAAAACAGGCTGCTTTACCTTTAATTATTATATCTGCATTGCTTCGCCGGCCCTGATAAGGGAGAAACGAACAAAAAATGGTGTCAGAAGCTCGTTGATGATTACCGATCCTAACACCGCATTCACCATCACTTCAGAAATCTCGGTGGAACCAAATATTCCCTTGGCTTCCAGAACCAGGCCCACGGTGACTCCCGCTGTTGGTAAAAGCGCAAAACCCAGATACTTCTTAACGACCTGTGGTGCATGAGAGGCTTGGGCCCCAAGGCGGCTTCCCAGAAACTTTCCGGCAAATCGACCCAAGGTTATAAGTAGCGCCAGAAAACCCGCGGCATTCATTACCCCGAAATCCAGATGTGCCCCTGCCAAAGTAAAAAACATTCCGAAAATAGGCTCTTCTATTCTTTCCACAACTGCAAAGAGATCTTCATGGTGAACCACAAAATTAATCGCCACAAACCCTATCATCATATTGGCAAGCAGGGGGGATACTTTGAGGCTGGCAGACAGCCCACTGGTTAAAAAGATAGCTCCGACCATTACCCCGAGCATTGCTTCCTTCCTGTCTACAAAACGAATCAGCCACCGGAGGCACACACCTACCGCTCCACCTACAGACAGGGAAATCAGGATGGAGAGGACAGGAGTAAGTAAGAAGTGCTGCAAGGTGACGGCTTCATGATTGACGAGACTATGGGCTATAACACTGGTAAAGGCATAAAATAGAATCGCCATCGCATCATCCAGGGCGACGACACCAAGAAGTATGGTCGTGAATGGACCTTTAGATGCGTATTCATGAACGATAGCCAGAATGGCGGCTGGGGCCGTTGCAGCGCAGATGCCCCCGATTACAAGTGCCATAGGAAAATAAACACTCCGGTAAGAAAGTAAAATAGTGCTTGAGCCATGAACCAGGGGAAAGAAGAGAGAGAGTACCACGATGGTCAAAAATAAGGCCCCTATAGCCGAGGTAAGGGTGATCCAGATGATCTGCTTCCCAAGTTTTTTCAATTGTGCTATCCTTAGGGAACCTCCGATGGAAAAGGCAATGATCGCCAAGGCTATATCGGTGATCAGAGTCAGCTCCTCTTTTACCAGCTTCTCGTGGAAAAGCCCAAGAAGTGACGGGCTCATAAGCATCCCGATTACAAGATACCCAGTTACTCGAGGGGCTTTAAGATAGTTGGCAATTTTTCCCCCCGCATAGCTCAAGAGAAGAAGGAGCCCTATGTAAATTAGCAGATGGGGCGTTTTCATCAAGTTGAATAGGTTTAAATAAATTGATTCCATCATGGCAATCTGTTCCTCGGTAAGGCCATATCTGCTTAATGTTCTGGCGCTCCGTAGGGATTCACGCTCAGAACCGGAACAGGTGCTGACTTGATCACCCTGTCTGCTATGCTCCCGAGAATAATCCGGTCCATACCTTTTCTGCCGTGCGTCCCTATGATGACCAGATCAATCCCTTTAGCTTTTATATACTTAATGATTTCTTCGATAATATCGCCAATCAATATCTTTGTCTTGGGCCTAATAGTACTGTTAAAAAATGCTTCGACAAATTCATCCATCTTTGTCTCAGCCCCTAAAACGATTTCCATTTCAAAGTTTTCTACAGCTACATGTGATACGAAAATGCTTCGACAGTTTTCAAGCCGGCGCACAACAAAGATAATATGAACTTCGGCATTGAATCTATCTGCCAAGGAGATCACGTAAGGAACGATTTCTGAAGACACCTCCGAAAAATCTATCGGGAACAGTATTTTGTTAAATTTTTTCATAATATACTCTTTGGAAAGAGGTTATTTCCTTAAAAGGCTACAGTAAAACATCTTAATTGCTCGATGCATTACCGCTCCAGCGAATTCGACCAGAGGCCATGGATATTGCAGTAAGCCAAGGCATGGAAGGATTTAAAATCCGCTATCTGATTAACCTGAAAACGAACATTCGGATTGGAATAAACGGGAGCCCAGGCAGCACGGCCCAAATTGACTACCTGATTATTATCCTTTTTCACCCCGTAGAGTTCGATCCATGCAATATGGTGCTCTATTGTATTGGGATGGAGAACCTCGTGGCCGACAACCACTCGAATGATGTCCATTTCCATCTTATGCCCCCTGTCAATTTCAATATGAGGGATATGTTTCTCATTTCCTTCATCTTTTTCTGCTTTGATGATTTCGAAAAAACTCATTTTATTCTCCTTTCCCTTAAATCATAGATTTGGATTTTGGTTCTTTGATTCTGGTTTCTTTAATTGAGCGTCGAGCATCAAATCTCAGATAAAAATTTATCCAAAAAAGGTCTCACACCTTAAGTACCAATAACATAACTCGGGGAGGGCCGATGCTAATTCATTTAACCTTGATTTCAATCTCTTTCTTCTTGGCTTCCTCTACCTTGGGTAGGGTTACTTTCAAAACGCCTTTATCAAAGTTCGCCTCGACTTTATCTGCCTTTACCCCGCTCGGCAGCTGGAATACTCGCTGAAAAGACCCCGAATACCTTTCAACACGATGATAATGTTCGTCTTTTTCTTCTTCTTCCGCTTTCTTTTCACCTTTGATGGTCAGCACGTTTCCTGAGATACTGACATTTACATCTTTAGCTTCCAAACCAGGCAACTCAGCCTTTACAACAAAGTCATCCTTGGTTTCCAAAATATCGACCGAAGGCGACCACATTTCGTTAAATGTCCTGGCAAATGGTGTCTCGCCCAAAAATCGATTCCAAAGTCTGTCCATTTCTTTTCGAAATGGACTCAATTCTCCAAATGGTTTCCAGGGTGATAATTCCATAATAGATCTCCTTTTTATGCTGCCCTCCCCAGCTATAAAAAATATTTATGGATGCTTAACATGGGACATATAATTTTTTAACGAGCTTCGATCAAACTGGTTTTTCCGGTTCCACTCCTACCGCTTATAATGACCAACTCCTTCATATATAGCTCCTTGAAATTACGATCAATCTTCCGGCTTAAACTTTGTTAGTGGTCACAAACCTTATCCCTGCTTATCAAGGTGTTCGCAAGGTACTAATTTGCAAGGAAAACCATGAACCGCCTAACCTATTTTCACAATCTCATCCACCATTTTGTTGAATTCCCGAGTGATTAAGAGTTCATCATTATCAAGAAAGCTTATATCCCCCACATCACCTTCCTTTACCAGTTCAGGCTCAAACGGCAGGGTTGCCAGGAGTCTCAAGTTTTCTTTTTTTGCAGTCACTATCCCGCCTTGAGTTTTAAATAGATCTATGATTTTTCCGCAATAAGGACATGTTAGGCCACTCATATTCTCTACCATGCCCAGAATCTCCATATGCACCTGACGGCAGAAGTTAATGGCCTTCCTGACATCGGCTAATGAGATCTCCTGGGGCGTGGTTACAATCAGGGCCTTGGCATCCGAAATAGTCTGGGCCACGGTTAGGGGCTCATCACCGGTACCGGGTGGTGAATCAATAATCAAATAATCAAGATCTCCCCACTCAATATCAGCTATAAACTGCCTGATCGCGCCAGTCTTAAGGGGGCCCCGCCAAATCGTTGCTGTATCTTTGTTTTCTCCCGTAAGCATTTCAATTGAAATCACTTCCATATTCGGAAGATAATTTATAGGAGTTGCTTTCCCTTTTTGAATCCCCGGATGAATACTCCCTTTCAGACCCAGCATTCGAGGGATGCTTGGCCCATGAAGATCCACGTCCATAAGGCCAACTCGGTAATCCCTCTTTGCCAAGGCCACGGATAGATAGGCCGCCACACTGCTTTTACCAACACCTCCTTTACCGCTCATGACAAGGATTTTGTTTGTTATGTGTTTAAGTCTTTCCTTGATTTCATGCTCTTGTAAATGTTTCTTTTTTTTACGGGCGTCATCACTGATGTTTTGCTTTTTAATCACCACGAGATTTATCTCCTATTTTCAATTTTCTTGTTTATTATTTCATACAGCATAAAGTGTGCCATCCTGTTGTGGACATTATAGCTGTAATAAATTCATATGGTTAATTTTGACAGGGCGATTAAATGACTTTCCTGTGAAATGAAAAATTAGAAAAATATCGAAATCTCTTTTCCCAACATTTCGAAATCAAAAAGACAATCACAAATAACCTATATGAATGAGAATAGAAATTGCGGAACAATGCTCGAACTTCAAAGATTTTTGAAAAGTAGCCGGCTTTATAGCGACTGAACCATGCCACATAGCGCCGGTGGTAATAGTTGAAAGAATAAGTCATGGGAACGAACCTATGCCTTGGATAAGATAATAACCGCGGCCACCAAAATACCGGTGCCCAGGGCGAAAAGGCTGTATCTCTTTTGCTCCGTTTCAGCTTGAGGTAGAAGGTGAGTGGCCCCCACATAAACAAGGGCTCCGGCAGAAAATGCCAGTAGGGCACCCAGGAGAGGTTTATCAATTTTGCTGATGAAGGGATACGACACAAGCATGCCCAGGGGAGTGGTCAGGGCAGCAGCCAGGAAGGCAAGGATCAGCGACGTCCTCTCCTTGAACCCGCCCCGTTTCAGCAACAGATAGGTTATGATCCCCTCGGGAAATTCGTGAAGAACCATACCCGTGGCTGCCAGTAGCCCGGTAAAGATACTGACGGTGAAGGTGATGGAATAGATGAACCCGTCAATAAATGAGTGGAACCCGATTCCAAGCATGGGGACAAGGCCAATCCCGTATTGCGCATCCGATTCTTTATCGCAAACAAACGCGTTGATAAACCGATTAAATAAGTGCAGGCTAAGGTATCCGGCCAAAAGATAGAATGGTCCATTTATATTCATGGAAAATGCCTTCGGGATGATGTGTAAGAATGATACTGATATCAGGACACCGGCAGCGAAACAGATGAAGTAGATGGTGTTCTTACGGCCCCATTGTTCGAATCGCCGTATGACATAAATGCCCGTCGAGGTTACTAATGCAGCCAGAGAGCTGGCTCCAAAGGCCGTCCAGAATGTGTTTCCCATATCATCCTCATATGAATGCTATATGATGTAACCGAGTTGTTTCGCTATTTGCTATTTCTAAGCGGGGGTTACCATCACAGCACATGGTGCGTGGCCAACGACTCTCTCAGCAACGCTGCCTATCAAAAGTTTTTCAAGCCCGGTCCTTCCATGAGTCCCCATCACGATGAGGTCAATATTTTTTTCCTTTGCTTCTCGAATGATGAACTCATGAGGCTGTTCGCCTATATGCACAATCGTTTCACATGGTATATTTTCTTTTATGGCTATAGCCTTGATTCCTTCAAGATAATCCTTTGTCCCCTTTAACAAGTTTCCCTTTTTCTCAAAAGCAAGTACAATCTCCTCCACTTCGGAATACAGGTCAATGACGCTAACTACAAAAAGAGTACTTTTGCATATCTTTGCGATGTTTATCGCCTGATCAAAAGCCTTCTCGCTATATTTTGATCTATCCATCGCGACAAGTATTCTCTTACACTTGGTCAAAGGACATATCGGCTTTGCCCGTCCCATTTTAATTCCCTCCCTTAAAGAATTAAAGCCGTTTCTGCAGCATTTTTCCAAGAAAAACAGTGTGTGTACCTACTAACTTAATAATTTTGTAAGTGGACTCGCTTATGATTTTTCTTTTTGTTACTTATTAAAGTAATTTCTCAATAACTGTAAGTGTACCCCCCCACCTTCAAATAAAATACGGGCTAGACTTTTGCCTTCTCCAAGGGAGAGAAGGCTGTGGTGAGGGGGATCTACTAGCCTGGAAGAGCAGTTATAATTGTAGGTGTTTTAACCATTTCATGAACTTGCCTTTTAGCGACTTTATAGCGTTCGAAATAAATTTGGGCGACTTCTTTTAGAAATTTATACCCCAGTTCAGGATCACGTTTGCAAATTTCGAGCAACTTGTCGGCATCAAGCGCCATAACCTCAGAGTCTGACATGCAAACAGCAGTCAATGTATATTCCTGCGGCTCCATGAAACAGGCAGTACCGAAAAGTTCGCCCTGTTCCCTCTTCTCAAAAGAAATGCCAATTTTTTCACCGGGTTCGATTCTATTCAGACTGATCAATCCTTTGGTTACCACATAAATACGATCGGCCGCATAGCCCCTTTGGTAAACCAGCGCACCTTTCTCATATATTCTTTTCTCCGTAATTTTTGAAAGTTCTTCCAACTGCTCTTCTGAAAATACGCTAAAAAAATCAATTTGTTTAATTTCGGCAACTTCTACCATAATTTTCCTCCTTTCTTTCGTTATGTTCATGGCAGATTACAACTATCCAATTTCTTATGTATTTTTAACAGCATAAAACGTGCCATCAACATACATTCCTTATAATTGTTATAATTTCAAACAGTTCGAAATGACAAAGCTTCCAGGCTTCTCTGAGATACAACCAGATTTCGAAAAATTTCGAAATCGCTTTTCGCAAAGTTTCAAAATCAAAAAGATACGTCACATAAGATCCACCATTAAAATACGCTCAATTATATGCCAACAAACTGTTTCAGCTTGGCACAATACTCAAGCTGACCACATGGAATCCCGGTTTCACGCAAAGAGAATCTTATGTCAACTTCTAGAGGTCTTTATCAGAAGTAGCCGCTTGTCAGTGCTTAATCTTTGGCAAAAGGTTTTTTATAGGTTTTGGTCGCGATATTGACAAGGTTTACCAAAAGGTCTAAAATTATTACCGGATATAGCTCAGCAGCAGAATAACTAGAACCTAAGGAGCTAAAAATGACAAATAATACGTGTGTATCCTTAACAGTCAGGAACGGAATATGGGACGCTTTCAGTGAAATAGCATCTAAAAGGAAAGTTGATACCCTGAACCTTATTGAGGAGGTCCTGATCGACTTTATAGTTAATAACGTAGATGATTGTCACAGATTCTCCGACTTGCTCGATGATCAAGAATACATCAAACCTAGACCGCCTTGTTAATGGAAAGATTCAATCAAAGCTTGGTGCTATCTGCATTGTCACACTCTCTTGCTGTCATCTTTTCCACAAGGAACCTTTCGATGTATCTAAATATAGATTAAGCATTGACCGGCTCCCTTTTCCCTTCGCAACTATCCCAATAGTTACTTCGTAACTTTCGTTAGTCCCGTGCGTTGCAGTTTCTAATTTTAGCGGTTTTGAAGTTTTGCGAAAAAGAGTTCTAAATGTTTCGAAATTTTTCTATCCTGAGGAATCATTTGTGAGCATTGACAGAAATAACTTAATGAATTTATGATTTTTTCTCCCATAGCAATTTGCGGCATGTTTTTTGCTTTACAAATTAGTAAGCCTGAAAATACTTGTCAGCAGAAAGCTTTTCATCATTCTCACAACACTTAAACTACGGAGCAGTTTCGTAAAACAGAGTCTTTCAGTGGAGGTAGAAGTCAATGGGTGTAGACAAAAAACTATTGTTCGGTGTAGATGATTCTAATTTTTCCCGTCAGGCCTTGGCCGAAATCGGAAATCTGCAAAAAAATAGTCCAAATTTCAAAATTACAATATTTCATGGTGCTAGTGACTCTAATTTCTCCTGCATGGCGAGAATGCTTAAGCTAAGTCCCGATGAATTGGAAAAGCATCGGCAGCTCTGGAGTCTGGAGGATAAGAACATCTTGAAAAAAGCCAAAGAGACTTTAACCAAATCCGGATTTGATCCAAAGAGAATTGCAACCTTTTTCGAACAGGGCTGCAACGATCCTTCTGAATCCATGATAAAGCTGGCAGGTTCTCAAGGCTTTGAAACGATTGCAGTTGGTCGATGGGGAGCAACAACACTGTCGCGTCAGATCATGGGGTCTGTCACATACCGGCTGGCCAACATGGCGGATACTCCCGCCATTTGGATAATGGATCCGCGTATTCGTTCTCATGACGTTTTGGTAACGCTGGTCGGAGCACAAATCAGCCACAGGGTTATGCAGTACACATTGCGGTACTTTGCTCATCTCAAAAAAAACCGATTCACGTTTTTCCATGTGATCCCAGCCCCACCCTCTCATATTTGGAACTACGGGAGCATCAGAGAAAAAGACAATTTTGAAGAACAGCAGAAGAAAATAAAACGGTGGCTGGAGGAGAAGACGGACAAGGTTAAACAAATTGCAGATGAAGGCAGACAAAGGCTTATCAAAGCAGGAGTTCCGGAGCAAAACATCACTCTCAAACTTAAACCCCAGAAACAGGGTATTGCCAGGGATATTCTCAAAGAACTCGAAACAGGCAAATACGGCATTATTTTGATTGGCCGTAAAGGTTCAAAAAAGATCAGAGAGTTCCAATTTGGAAGTAAAGCCAACAAACTTCTTTATACCTCACGTACACTTATAACCTGTATAATCAGATGATTCATATTAAGAGCTTTTACTCATGGCTTCGAATATAACATCACTCCCATATCTGTTTGTAGTTGTGTCGTCTTTCTTCTTTTCGGATAGTGTTCTGATACACAATCTTGTTCATCAATCGTTGGACATCTTGATATAGAAATCATTGTCCATACTCCAAGTCAGTGAAAACCTATCCCGTGTATCTATCAGGTAGTCTTCTCATATAGAACTTCCGTCCTTTGTACTTCGTCTCGATGAGTTGATCCCGATTGATCAATCTGTGTATGACAGACCAATCAGATCCGGCACGCGTTAGAAAGTCGCTTACTGCCTCTTCCCGCATTGGATGAACAGCGGTGATACTCAGAAGGTCTTCCTCGACGTTGCCCGTAAAGGCGAAATCATTGCCTTCGTATCCAATCAGATATTCCACCTGATCAATCCGTTCATGGAGGATGTGATAAGCTTGATTGATAATTTCCTCGGGAGGAGGTTGTGCCCATTCCTCAGCAGGCGGCCGTGTAGGAATGGCTAAATAAGCCCTGTCAGGCCTCAACCGAGCCAAGAAGTCGGCAATATTGCTGAGGCCATTTTCGCTGTCATTGACCGTTCTAACAAGCATTGTTTCCGTTACAAGTTCTCCCCTGTAAGTCCTTGCAAATTCTAACATTCCTTGCTGAATCGAAGAGAGTTGCAGGGTTCCATAAGGCCTATTAATCCTGCGCCAAGATTCTTCTTGTACAGAGTCTATCTTTAATGAAACCCAATCTGCTTTCATTAGCGCCTCTCTCACATCCTCGCGCCAGATAAGGGAACCGTTGGTAATCACGGCAATCTTAATTCCCAAAAATTTCAAAAAATCGATCTCATATTCGAGATTGATATCCAGCATAGGTTCCCCATCCGGCACGAATGTCAGGTAGTCAATGGGGACTCCCGTCTCTTTCACCTTTTTCACCTTGTCCTGGACAGCTCGCAAGATTTTTTGAGGATTATAGAATGTGCGGCGCTCAATCTGCATTTTATTAGTACGGCCCAACTGGCAGTATACACAGGAATAGGTACATATCTTGGGCGGGATATTATTTATCCCGAGGCTGTTCCCCAAACGCCTGGATGGAACAGGACCAAAAGCAATCATACTACTCATTTTTCCCTCTTAGATGTCTGCTTTCGAGACAAGTCCATGTACCTTCTTATTATGCTCAAATTAAAAGTGGCATTCTTACCGGTTTCGAGAAAGGTGCTGTTGAACGAGTTCATCAGGGCTTATACTGGGGGAGCCGATGATGACGGTGGTTCCCTTTGCTCTAAAATTCTCCATGGCTTTAGAGCCCATGTTCCCCGCGATGATAGTGTTAACCCCCAAATCGTGAAGCCAATCGGGGAACACATTCGGCGCATGAGAAGGTGGGTGCAAGATTTCCTTTTTTATTATTTGCTGATTTTGTATATGGAAAATGGCAAATTCAGTTGCCTTACCAAAAGACGGAAAAAGTCGACCTTCGGATATTGGAATGGCAATCTTTGTGATCACAGATTTTTGTAAACGGCTGTCTTCAATAATTTTATCGACAATTAATTCGTATCCATGTGCTGCTTCGGAATTCGGATATTTCTCCAAATAAGATTGTCCTGTAGCAGTACAATATGGCATTTTCGGATCAATTGGAATCCGACCTAAGTAGCTTACATTGAAGATAATTGATTCTCTGAACATTCCTTCACTGGTTTTGTCGCATGTTTTACAAAATAAACCACTCTTATTTTCTACGAAACCGAAAATAGAATTTCGGGCGTTTTCGTATAAATTAATCATTTCTCTGACTTGATTTCTGGCATGAGGCAGATATTCCTTCTCGGGGGCGGAAACAAAAATGACTTTGGCATCATGAATTGCATTGGCCACGGCGAGCGGTTCATCACCCGTACCCGATATGGAATCGATGATGAGATAATCCAAGTCTCCCCAATTTACATCATTAATGAACTGACGAATAAAAGGGCTTTTCAATTCCCCTCGCCAGATCACGGTCTTCTTCACATCATTCAATATTGATCTAATAGATATCACTTTCAAATAATCTGAATAGGATTCGGGGACAAATAGATTATTTTCATCGGTATAATAAATTCCTTGTAGCCCAAGCATATTATAAATATTTGTGCCATGTAGGTCAAAATCGATCAGGCCGACGTTCACCTTTCTTTTTGAAAGGGCAACTGCTAAATTAGCGGCAAGGCTTGTTTTCCCTACGCCCCGTTTGTTGCTCGTAACTATGTATTTATGCTGAATTAAGAATATGGAATCGTCAATGACCCTGTTTTGTTCAACCGGCTCGGAATCTCCATTTTTTTGATATGTAAGATCGAATTCTTTGGATGAATTACTCATAACACACCTCCTACATAAAACAACACTTGTGACCTCTCTTTCTATCTAACTTTATGCATGATATGTGCCACACGAAAGCAGGATGTGGATATAACAATGAATTAATGTGTCATATGTTTCTGAGGCATTCGCCCCTCTTCTTTGTTGGCCGTAAAACCTATAAGTATTTTCAGATAGCCGATACTAAGAACATCACTTTAATAATTATATTTCCATTGGTGCTATCCGTGTTGGTCCTTTTGATTTAGAAAAATTGCGAAATTTCTTTTCGCAATTTTTCTAAAGTTGACTGCTCAGAAGAATTAATCACAGGTGATAATGATATTAACTCTTTGGATTTTTATTATTTTTTTCAGATCATGATTTGGTGGCATGATCCATGCAAATCAGGAAGTTAGTTCATGTGAAAACCATAAGATCAATTAATATCTTTTGAAGAATCTTTTTTAAATTATATCACGGGTAATATAAAACAATTTTTTCGTGAGGAGAGCAAAAATATGAACATGTCCTTAAGGGTTATAAGGAGGTGATCTTTATGACGAATGAAGACATATATCCGACAATAGATATTAACACGTATCAAAAAGAGGCAAAACTCAAAGACGGGACTAAGGTCCTTCTGCGCCCAATGGTGGCGGAAGACCAAGATGCACTATATGAGTTTTTTAAAGCGGTTCCCAGAGAAGATGCAAGGTATTTGCGTGATGATGTGTCCAGCAGACTCCTTGTAGAAAAATGGGCGAAAAACCTTGACTATAAGAAAACCTTACCCATCCTGGCGCTAAAAGATAATGCTATTATTGCTGATGCCACTATCAATCGCCGGCGATTCGGTTGGAAATGGCATCTGGGTACCGTACGAGTTTTTGTTCACAAAGAATACCGAAATGTAGGTCTGGGGCATCTGATGATTGGAGAACTGGTGGATATCGCTTACAAACTCGGGATTGAAAAGCTCATTGTCGAAATTCCCGAACTTAGCACTTCTGCAATCCATGCGTTTAACAGAGAAGGGTTCTATCGTGTTGCAGAAATTCCGAACATGGTCAAGGACAGGGAAAATATGCCTGTGGGTGTTGTGGTTATGATGAGAGACGTCAGACCAGCCCACGACGATGCCTATGATTATGATTTTTAAAGCTGTTTTTGAGCCAAAATTAAGGGCAGGATAGAAGATTTTCTATCTCCTCACGGACAATTTTTTGGCGGAATTTTGTAAGACCTTTGTTTTTATTTAATTTAAAGAGTTCTTACTTGGGTGATAAAAAACATAAATAAACGGGTGAAATAATGTGTAAGGAACTAAAATACGATGAGAAGGATATACTATAGGTTAGTATAATGTACACCAAGGCATATAACACCGTTAAGGAGGATATTACCCATGGAAAAAAAAATATTGTTGGCAATTGATGATTCTGAAAACGCTAGGCGAGCAGTTGAATTTGTTGCTAATCTTTTTGCACCGGACAGTAAAATTACACTATTTAATGTAATTCCAGACACTGCAACCTTATGCGCAATGAACAGTCCGGAGTTAGCCCCTTATTTTATATCCCAACAGAGCTCTTTTTGCTTGCTGGAAGAGAAGAAAAAGAAGCTGGTTAACGAGGCCTTGCAAAAAGCTAAAAGGATACTTTTAGATGCAAAATTCGAAGAAAAAAATATTACAATAAAATCAGAAATAAAAAAAAGCGGAATTGCAAGAGATATTATAAGAGAAGCCAAGGCCGGTTATAGTGTCGTCGTTATGGGCAAGAGGGGCCTGTCCGGAATTAAAGATTTTGTTCTAGGAAGTGTTTCACAAAAAGTATTCAATACAGCAAAGGATATTTCGGTTTTAGTTGTGGATTAGCTTAAGTTGATAATATTTGGGTTTATATTGGAGTGTTAAATGTTCCGAACAACAGGTTAAGCTTAAACCAAGTATCAAAATTATTAATTCTGGATACAAAAGGAGAAAGGTGCTCATGAAAAAGGTAATGATAGCCGTTGAAGATTCGGTGCATTCAAAAAATGCCGTACGTTACGCTGCACACATTTCGGTTTGGGTAAAAAATATGAGTTATGTTCTTTTTAACGTGCAACCAATACTTTCCCAGTACCTTGAGGATGAAGCCAGAACAGACCATAAAGCCCTCAACCAGTTAAACCGGATCAAAGAAAAAAATACAGAAGCATCTCAGCAGCTGCTCGCCCAATATAAATCGCAAATGGTTCAAACAGGCATTGAGCAAAACCAAATACAAACAGTCACTCATCAGGCAAAGCTTGGCATCGCAAAGGATATTATCGAGTATGCAGCAAAGGGTCAATATGATGCACTTGTCGTGGGCAGACGGGGCGTTTCAATATTAATAGAATATTATATAGGGAGCGTTTCACACAGTATCGCACAAAATTCCAAGGTTACGCCAATTTGGGTCGTCG
>Ga0316577_10000882_pt1 | contig 13189 bp, 9 predicted proteins | sample S5NA_FD_203073 | JGI IMG/M metagenome (GOLD analysis project Ga0316577, IMG submission 203073) | Rhizosphere microbial communities from salt marsh grasses in Alabama, United States - S5-7_050615r2r1 | ecosystem: Host-associated > Plants > Roots > Rhizosphere | place: USA: Alabama | collected... | reverse complement strand
GGATTTGATTTCTCCAATGAATCCAAACCCCTTTTCAGGGCGTTTTCCGCCGCCAGTTGGACCTGTGTGTCCAGGGTTGTATAAATAGACAAACCCAGACTGGATAAGTCATGGGGAGAATACAAGACTGTAAGCTGGTCAGACAGGTAGTCCATAAAATAAGGCGCCTTCTTACCATAAGATGCATAACCAACTGCCTCTACAGGTAACGGCAAAGCTGCTTTCAGCTCTTCATCTGAAATCCATCCCTGTTCGTACATGGCATTCAACACGCTATTTCTCCGTTTTCGACAACGGTCTTTATTAACATAAGGGGAATAATGGTTGGGGCCTCTGATAAGACCGGCCAGGGTCGCTGCTTCATCCAAGGAAAGTTTACTCACAGGTTTGTCAAAATAGAAAAAAGACGCTTCACCGATACCATTTATTGCTTCTGATGCTTTTTGTCCCAGATAGATTTCATTGAGATAAATTTCGAGTATTTCATTCTTCTCATACATCATCTCAATGGTAAGAGACATGAAAAGTTCTTTTAGTTTTCGAATGAACGTCCTCTTGGGAGTGAGAAAATAATTTTTAGCCAATTGCTGGGTTATGGTAGATCCTCCTTGACGAATGGAGACATGACGTAAATTGGTGTAAATCGCTCTTAATATTCCCTTTGGGTCGAGCCCTTTGTGTGTGTAAAACCGATGGTCTTCTGCAGCTAAAACAGCGTGAATGAGATGTTGAGGAATCTGATCTATGGAAACAAGTTGCCGTCGCTCTCGATGAGGACCGAAAAATAAGCCTACTTCTTCCGGCTCAAGCTCCAAAATAGGCCACAGCTGGCCTGTATTCAGATTTGTTATCGATTCTATTCGATTTCCGTCAAATCTGATCTGTACACGAACGCCTTCCTTATATCTCGATGGCACTTTAAAGTCGTGAAGATAAAGCTCTATCGATGATGCAGACCGATGGAGCTCACCTTTATCCACCAGTTTATGGTCAACTTCTCGATATCCCAATCGGAGCAGTTTTTCGTTTAAAAGAGTACGATTAATTTTTTGTCCGGGGTATAATATTGTCGTATCAGAATAAACTTTGGAAGGGATGCTCCACCGACGGCCTGAAAATCTTTTATCAATCTGTATAGAAAGATACCAACAGTATACCAGTATAGCCCCACAAATTAAGACAAAGGCCAGCAGATACCATTTAAACATCCGTTTTAAGGTTAAATATATGGATCGTTTTTTCTTTGTCATTCGTATTTAGAGAGATTTTTTCGAAGATAAGTTTCGATTGAATATCAAAAGCAGAGAAATTGAACAATGGAATACTGGAATGTTAAACATTTCGGATATTCTACCCCAATTTTTAAGACGGCTCGTAATAAGTCATTGAAGTAGAAGTTCGAAGAAAATATTTTTCAGTTCAATTTACAATAAAGATGAATGCCGTCGCTGTCGTTTTGTACTAAAACCGATGATAAATCCAAGGATAAGAACACCGGCTCCGCTTAAAAACCACTTAATATTTTTGTTCCAAAGAAGTTTAGTTAACTCGTCTTCAAACTTTTCAGCTTTTTGAGTCTGTTCCGCAAGTTTAGACGTTGATTCTTTATATTTTGCTTGTAGCTCCAAGAATTTTTTGGAATCTCTTTTGAGGGTTTCATAATCCCTGCTCAAGTTTTTTTCTTTTTTTTCGGTGGCGTTAAGATTATTGCTGAGCTTTCCATTTTCGTCTTTGAGCATCTTGTTCTCTTCCATGAGCGACCCAGCTTTTGCCTGAAGAGCACTGTAATTTTTCTTTAATGATTCCAATACGATACTATCCGGAGTTTGATCGGTAAGAAAGCGGCTAATCACCCAGCCTTCTTTACCATTAGGCAATCGGACCATTGTCCACTCATCTTCAGCTTTTAGAATTTCCACCTCTTGTCCAACAGCCAGCAACGAAATTATTTTCCGGTCTGTTGCCGGTCCTGTCCGCATGGTTATTTTCATGCTGTCATTAATGTAATGCTTTGTTTCAGCCAATACAACAGTAGATAATAAAAACAGACATATGCCGGCAACACCCAAAATCCTCACATAAGATTTCATAGATTCAAAGCTCCTGCTACTACCTGAATTTTAGCCTAACGTTGTATGAACATCATGACGAAGACATGTTTAAAATGACAATCTGATTGTTTTTTGGAATGAATCATAATCTTGGTTGAAAGTCAACCGCCAATTCAAGTTAATCGAAAAAAACTGCATCATTTTCGGCAAGTTATACAACCATTCAATTCATTTAGCTATTATTCGTTTTTACCTGAATAATGAAAGCTTTTTAAATTTTTCATTCGAAGGTTATACGTTTTTGTTTAAAACCTCTCTAATTTTTCTTGATAGTCTTTTTAGATTAAAGGGCTTTTGAATAAAACCGTTACATCCCCTATTCAATATTTCCGTTGCCTGTCCATCAATACTGTAGCCACTTGAAAGAAGAACCTTAACATTAGGATCAATCGCCTTTATTTTATCATAGACGTCGCTACCTCCCATATCGGGCATAATCATATCCAAAATAATCATATCAATATTATCTTTATTCTCTTGATATATCTGAATGGCCTCTATACCACCCCTGGCGTCAAAGACGGTATACCCAAGTTTTTCCAACAACTGGCTGCCAACATCAATAATTATGTCTTCATCATCCACCAGCAAAATGGTTTCGTCTCCCTCTTCGATTGTCTCACTAACTATCCGGTCCTTCTGAACCGACTCTTCCTCTGCGGGAATAAAAATGCTAAAAACTGATCCATGTCCTTTTTCGGATTCGACATCGATATATCCACCATGCCCTTTCACTATCCCGTACGTGGATGCCAGCCCAAGTCCCGAACCCAGCCCCATATCCTTGGTTGTAAAAAACGGTTGAAAAATGCGTTTGACGGTTTCTTGATCCATCCCTGTACCGTTGTCCTTAACTTTTATCATAATATATTTGCCGTGTTTGGGAGTATAAGGACTACCTTTCATTTCATTATGTGTAACATTGGCAGTTTGCAGAAATAGATCTCCCCCTCCCGACATGGCATCAGCAGCATTGATAAAAAGATTTATGAGGACTTGCTCAATTTGAGATTCATCCGCCTTAACCGGATACAAATCCTCAGCAAGATCTGTCGAAATGACAATTTCCTTTCTTGTCCTTCCAAATGTGGCGGAACTTTCTTTAATAATCTTGTTTAAATCTATGAGTTTTAACTCATACTTGCCTTTCCTTGCATATCCAAGAAGTTTGCTCGTCAGCTCGGAACCACTTTGAATCAGCCTTTCAACTGTTTTTAACCGCTTATAAATGGGATCATCGGGCCCGATATCATATAAAGTCAGAGATATATTCCCCAGCATCCCCATCATCAGATTGTTAAAATCATGTGCAATTCCTCCAGCCAGTGTTCCAATAGCCTCCATCCTTTCGATATAATGCATCTGGGCTTCGACCCTTTTCTTCTCCGAAATATCACGGAGAATAAATAGTGTGCCCATGGATTCTCCTTTATAGTCGTTATGACGCGAAGCACTTACACTGACATCTAACAACCGTCTATCTTTTGTGCGACATTTTGTCTCAAAAACACCACACGGTATCCCCTGATCTATAAGATCCCGAATAGCAGTTTCTATCATTTCTTTTCTGAATTCATGGATAAACGGTATCTGTTTTCCTTTCATTTCATCCAGTGTCCATCCAAATATCTGGGTAAAGGATGGGTTGAGAAATTCGATCTTTCCCTCAAGATCATAAGTGACAATCGCATCAGCACTGCATCGAAAAAGAGACCGGTATAGTTCTTCCGTCTTTTTAGCTTCCGTATAGAGTTCTTTGTTTCTTTTTTCGCTTTCCCTTAGCGCCTTTTCCGAACGATTCCTCATGGCTATCTCTTCATGGAGGACTTCATTAATCGAGGAAAGTATCTTTACCTCCATCTTCTCCGCAAAATAAATCGCACAAAGGGCTAAAAAACCGGCCAGAAAAAACAGCAGATAAAGGCCCTGAGGATGCCCCGGTGGAGTGTTTTCTAACCCGTTAATCAGTGACAGGTTGTGCCATTCTTTGTAGGCCCCTAAAATAAAAAATAACACTGCCAGGAAAAACAGGTATATGCTCGCAAATCTTATTCGTCTCATTAATATCGAGTTTAAATCAATTCTGATAATGGCAATTCGTTAGTCCTATCAGCCGGTGCTCTATCTCTAATTCGGTTACATGTATATCAGATTCAAACATGAAATCAATATATTTTAGGTTACATGCTTCCTTTCTCTATAAAGCCACATCATAGAATCAACTTGACATGAATTTATTTTTATATGTAAAAATAGAAATTTAGGAGCAAACCATTATTAAGACATATCGAAATATGTTACGCGTTCAAACAGGTCTTGAAAAGTTAATAGATTCTCCTCCAAAATGGATATTCAAGAATCGAATCGGACTTCTATGCAATCCAGCTTCGGTTGACCCAAATTTCTGTCATGCCGGTGAGCTGATTCACCGAAGATTTCCAGATCAACTCAAGGCATTGTACTCGCCCCAACACGGATTTTATTCGGAAAAGCAAGACAACATGATTGAATCGGATGATTTGATCGACCCCGTACTAAAAATTCCGGTTTTTAGTCTTTATGGTAAAACACGTATACCTGACAAAAAAATGTTAGACCCCATCGATGTCCTTATCATCGACCTGCAGGATGTCGGCACACGGGTTTACACCTTCATTTATACCATGTCATATTGCCTTGAAGCTGCAAAAAAGTTCGGTAAAAAAGTCCTTGTCCTCGATCGACCAAATCCTGTAAATGGTCGCATGATCGAAGGAAACCTTTTGGCACCCGATTGCGCTTCATTTGTTGGAAGATATCCCATCCCCATTAGGCACGGTCTGACCATTGGCGAACTTTCCCTTTTATTTAACGATGAGTTCGGTATCGGATGTGATCTTGATGTTATTCCAATGCAAGGGTGGAAAAGAGATATGTTTTTTATGGACACAGGTCTTCCATGGATTCCACCATCGCCCAACATGCCGTCACCTGTAACGGCCATGGTTTATCCGGGGCAGGTATTGTGGGAAGGAACCAATGTTTCAGAAGGTCGGGGCGGCACCCTTCCATTTGAAACGTTCGGTGCCCCGTTCTTCAATATAAAATGCCTGTTGTCGACGCTGGGTGGGAACAAATTCCCGGGCGTTATACTCAGACCAATCGTATTTGAGCCGACGTTCAACAAGTGGAGCGGCTCGACATGTAACGGATTTCAAATCCACATAACAGACCCATTAGATTTCAAGCCGTACATCATGACACTAAAACTTCTGCGTGCGGTGCTCCAACATCACAACGATATGTTTCAATGGAAGCAGCCACCGTACGAATACGAATTTGAAAAACTGCCCATAGACCTTATCATAGGAGATAAACGAATACGACAGCGTATCGAGAGGTTAGATGACATAGACGCCATAGAAAAATCATGGCTTACAGATTTGAAAGCGTTTGCGGAAACAAGCCGCGAGTTTCATCTTTATACTTAAATTATAGGGATCAGGGGTCAGGAGTTAAAACCGGAAATGAGTAAATGATTGATTGATGATTGTCGATTGTCGATTGGAGGAAATCGCTGCACTCCTGTTATTTATATCAAATAAAATTGACAGAATACCTTAACTTTAGGCATTTTAGATCACTTTAGGCACTTCACACTCGATGAATTTAGATAATTTTTTGCCACATAAAGCACAAAATTTAAAATCAACTTAGTAACATTCGACAAACCATGACAAGCGACAACATCAACTGGAAACGGATGGTTTTCAAAAAAAATAAAGTCTGGTTGGCAACAGATAAAGATCAAAAACCGATCACCAAAAACGGTAAGGTGCTCATCAGATATCAGCTCGATCAGGACTATGAATACTGGGTTCTTTCTAAAAACATAAAGCCCATCGATTCACTGAAAAAAGAGGGAAAAATTGAAAAAGTAAAAAAATCAGTCGGAAAATCGTCAAAGAAAAAGACCACAAAAAAACCACCGGAAACAGATTTTGCAGTCGAAACAATTCGTGATGATGCTGTACTTGTTTACACAGACGGAGCATCTGCAGGCAATCCCGGTCCGTCAGGGATCGGCGTGGTTTTGCGCTTTGGCAAACATGAAAAAGAGATATCAAGATATATCGGTGATACAACCAACAACGTGGCAGAACTCGAAGCCATCCGATCAGGTCTGATGGCCGTAAAAAATACAAATCTTCCGGTACGGGTTTTTACAGACAGCAGATATGCATACGGCGTCCTGACTCAAGGATGGAAAGCAAAAAAAAATCAGAATATCATAGAATCCATCAAAAAAATCCTCTCAAAATTCAATGATCTGAAATTTATCAAGGTAAGAGGGCATGTCGGTATAGAAGGAAATGAAAGGGCTGATTTTCTTGCCACTTCTGCCATTGAAAATGCCAAGACGAAATGATGCAAGACCTGAACCTTGCACGAAAATTAATGAGAAGATATAAACCTTTGACAGCCCAAAAACAGACAACAACCACAGCTTCTCATGAAAGCGATGGGATAAAAGACAATAAGCGCCCGCATATAATTTGACGGGCGCTTATATAAATTCTAAAACGGTCACGGCAACGCTTGCTACGAGCCGGCAGTTGAAGGACCTGTCAGAAAAAAGTGTCTACATACCTTTACGCGCACTTTATTTTTGGCTTTATCGAATATTGCCTACAAGAAAGATCCGTAACTTTCGGACAACTCTTTATCTTACTCTTTTTCAGCTTTTAAAGTTTCAATTTCCTTTTTCAGATCATCAATTTCTTTTTTATACTCTTCTGTATCGTCAGTGTTGACAGAAGTGTCAACTGTTGTATCCTCTTTCTTCCAGGAATCTTTAAGTTCGTCAAAACCCAGATAAAGAGCCAAACCACCACCAAGAAGAAGCATCACCGGGATAGCACCAGCCAGAAGTTGCAAAAATTCATGGAACCATATAGACATGCCAATGAGACCTAATACAGCTCCGACCGCCCCACCAATTAATGTTTTCATAAAAAATCATCCTCCTTTAATTTGAATTAAAATTTAAATCGGCTTGTTTTTTATTATGCGCTTTTCCTGAATCCGTACAGACTGTTTTTGTGCTGGCCAAAAAACACTAAGACCAGGATAAGATACCTTGTAAATACGTATAGTTGTTAATAGTAGATTAAGATTTTGAAAACTATCACAACTTATTTTGTAACGCAAGCTTAAATTTGCTAAACAAGAATCTTTATAGTGATACCATTGTCTCTCAGTACATCCTGTCCCGGTTCGACAAAATATATTGTGTTAAATGTTGCAAATAAAATTTATATTTGTAAATTTTTGTTTTTTAGTCTACCATTTTTAAATATCTTTCATTCGTTATTAAGCCATATTGGGACTTGGCCATGCTAAACCGGATTAAATCAAAACGGAAAAAAAACAAAGAAAAGCCAAAAGAGGAAATCGATCAAACAATTGAGAACGATTATGATCATTATTTTTGTAAACTTCCAGATAATATAGGTGCGATATCTAACTTTATCCTCAAACTTTTCTTTTCCGGTGTTAAAGTTATCAGGGAACAGACCCTCGACTTAAACAGTCTCCATAAAGAAGGTATTGTCGTCTATGTAACCAAATACAAAAGCTACTTTAGGTATCTTTTTTATTACACGCGTTATAAACAGGACCATCTCCCATACCCTCAAATAGGTTTCGACTATAGTGTCGTATTCTGGCAGCCGATATCACGCATTTTCAAAATCGTATTTTCGCGCATCAAGTACTTTATCCGGTACTTTGGAATACCTGATCCTTACCAAAGGGGTTATTTTCAAAAAGAACTTCTAAATGGACGGTCGGCACTTCTTTCGCTGGTTGAACAAAGGGGTTTCCATCGAAGGTTTATAAAAGCAAAAACAGATCCGGTTCAATTTCTTATTAAAATGCAACAATCCATCGATCGTCCTATCTTCCTTGTCCCAAAACTTATGTTTTTTGATAAGAGTCCCCATCGGTCGATGCCGAGTATCATCGATTTTCTCTTTGGCAGCAAAGAAAACCCCGGGAAAATGAGACGCCTGTTTTTGCTTTTTAAGAATCCGGGCAACGTTTTTGTGGAAACATCCGAACCGATTAATCTAAAAACTTTTCTTAACCTTGAAGAAAATCAAAAAAGAAATATCGATTCCCAAACCTTCGCATTAAGACGCATCCTGTTGTCTCAAATTAACCGACACCGTCAAAGCATTACGGGCCCGGTTTTAAAATCAAGGTTGGAGATGAAGGAAACCATCCTTACGAAAGAACGACTCCAAGATTTTATGGAGCACCATTCACAAGCCCGAAATATCCCCATTCAAAAGCTACAAAAACAAGCAAGTGATTTCCTTGAAGAGATAGCTGCCGACTACAATATCATTGTGATTAAAGTGGCTTCCATGATATTAACGTGGTTTTTAAATACGTTGTTTGATGGGGTTACGATCAACGAGGATGGTCTGAATCGCGTAAAAAACATGTCCAAAAATGGACCTGTGATTTTCATTCCCTGCCACAAGAGCCACATTGACTATCTGATACTTTCTTACCTTTTGTATAATAATAACATGCCATGTCCACATGTGGCTGCGGGAAAAAATCTGTCTTTCTGGCCGATGGGTCCGCTATTTAGAAGGGCTGGCGCCTTTTTTATTCGACGGACATTCAAAGGAGCAGTTCTCTATTCAAAAGTTTTTTCAGAATATATTCACAATTTGCTCGCCGAAGGTTTTAATATCGAATTCTTCATCGAAGGCGGCCGAAGCCGAACCGGCAAATTAATCCTTCCCAAACTGGGGCTTCTTTCGATCCTTCTCAATGCTTATAAAAACGGCGCTTGTGAAGATCTGATCTTTGCACCGATTTTCATAGGTTACGATAGGGTTATGGAAGAAAGTTCATACCTTCACGAAATAGAAGGAAAAGAAAAGCAGCCTGAGAATTTTATGCAAGTGCTCAAAGCAAGAAAATTTTTAAATAAACGATATGGAAGAATCTATATACAATTCCATGATCCCATATCCCTTAAAGATCTCATGCTTCAATACGGTAAACCCATTGAAAATATGCCGTCCAAAGAGTTTAACATTCTCTGCCGTAACTTGGGGCACAGGGTTATCAATGCTATAAACGGTGTATCCGTTGTAACACCCCATGCCCTTGTTGCAGCCGCTGTTTTGAACTGTGCCAAAAAAAGCTTTTCTTTTGACCATCTCATGTCCCACGTTGAGACATATATGAACTACCTTTTAACGCAAAAAGCCAAACTGGCCGACACCCTTCTATTAGATCATACAAGCACCATAGAACACGTGCTTGACACTTATGTGCAAAGAAAATTTATAGATAAGGTTACCGAAAGCCCGGACACCCTGCACACCGAGGCATTATATAAAATCAATGAAAACAAACGCCCAAACCTTGAGTATTACAAAAACAACTGTATCTCCTTTTTTGTTCCGGCAGCCATCACCGCCCTTACCATACTCGTTAAAGATGCCTTCCAGTTTTCAGCGTCTGATCTACACGCTGATTACGATTTCCTTCAATATTTCTTTAAATATGAATTCGCATATGACGTCGACAAGACACCTGAATACTTTGTGAGAAAAAATCTCAAGGCTTTTATTGACGAAGCCATTTTAATGCCGCATCCCAAATTGCCTGACACCTACAATCTGACATCTTCCGGTTTTAGAAAACTTCAACTTTTTTCAAGATTTCTGAAACCATACTTTGAATCCTACTGGATTGTATTAAACTATTTTATGAAATATCCCCAAAATTCAACTAAAGCCAAAGACCGATTGAAAAAAATTGAAACCATCGGGAACCGTATGTACAAAAAGAAGGAAATAGAAAGAATAGAAGCGCTTTCCACAGTCAATTACAATAACGGGATAGAATTTTTTAATTACAATGGCGTAAAAGGATCGGATGATAACGAAAAAATATTATTCTATGCAGATGGAATACATAAATACCTGAACTGCATTTGATCCTGCAGCCTAAAGATTAAGAGTGTCGAACTCCAGTCATTACTTTTTACTCGTAACTATTTGCTCGTTACTATTCACTATTTACTGTTCACTATTCACTATTTACTGTTCACTGTTCACTATTTACTGTTCACTGTTTACCATCTAAAATGAAGGCACTTATCCTTGCCGCAGGTCTTGGTACGAGACTCAGGCCATATTCCAAAAACACACCCAAGCCGCTGTTTACCCTTGCAAACCGTCCTTTGTTGGATATCATCATCTCTGACCTGATAGATTCAGGCTGTAAGGCAGTTATCGTCAACACGCATCATCTGCCTCAAAAAATAGATTCTTATTTGACCCGAAAAAAATATCCAATTCCGATCATGACCCGACATGAACCCCATATTCTCGGAACAGGAGGCGCCATAAAAAACGTCGCCGATTTCTGGGACAATTCCCCTTTTATGGTCATAAATAGTGACATCGTGACAGATATAGATTTTAAAGGCGTTTACGAATTTCACTTAGATCATCATCTTCCGGTAACGCTGGTTCTGCACAACGACCCGGAGTTTAACACTGTAACATTAAATAAAGAGGGATTTGTTCAAGGTTTTGATGAAGGTTTCGAAAATACCTCCCTCTCGAATTCCACAGTTAAAAAATTAAAACCATTCGCGCCCGAAGAATATAAAAGACTCACCTTTACCGGAATTCAGGTTTTGAACCCGGAATTGCTTGAGCTAATCCCTGATAATAAATTTTTTAGTATTATCGATTGTTATAAAAAACTTCTATCTCAAAATAAAAAAATTGGTGCGTATATTCCAAAAAGCTGCTACTGGAAAGATCTCGGGACCCCCGAAAGATACAAATTGGCAGTTTTCGACAAAATGGCCCCTGAAGCTTTCAAACTGGCATTTTCCGGAATGTCGGACAACAATATTGTACGAACCGAACTTTATGGAGATGGATCAGACAGGAAATGGTACCGCGTTAAACGAGGAAATCAATCCCTTGTGATGACTGACCACGGTATCAGGCAGGATGATTCAACCTGTGAAGCAGACGCTTTTGTTGCCATCGGCTTTCACTTGCATAACAAAGGCATCCCTGTACCGAAAATTTATAATTATGATACCTTTTCCGGTCATGTGTTCATGGAAGACTTAGGAGATATTAACCTTCAATCCTTTTTAAAAACCTCCGAAAATCAGGACAGCGTCGTCTCACACTACAAATTGCTCATACAACATATCGGAAAACTCTCCATGAACGGGGGCAAGGATTTTGACCCGGCCTGGACCTATCAGACCGCCTATTATGACAAAGATCTCATCATTGAAAAGGAATGTCGTTATTTTGTCGATGCCTTTCTAAAGGGATATCTTGGAATGGACATACGTTTCGGAGATTTTGGAGATGAATTTAGATCTCTCGCTGACAGGGCATTAAAATTTTCCATTAATGGGTTCATGCATCGTGACCTGCAATCCAGGAACATCATGGTAAAAAACAATCGGTTTTATTTTATCGATTTCCAGGGCGGACGGCTGGGACCCATCCAATACGATCTGGCTTCTTTACTCATCGATCCTTATGTTAATTTATCCCGGAAGGTTCAAGAAATACTGCTGGAATTCGGAGTGAAAACACTTGCACCGCTTATCCCTATCGAACCGGACAAGTTTCTTTCCTGTTACCGATATTGTGCCATCACCCGCAATCTGCAAATTTTGGGGGCATTTGGTTTTCTGAGCCGCATAAAGAAAAAAACATACTTTGAAAAATACATTCCAAATGCTATAAAATCATTAAAGAATAATCTATCCTATTTGGGAAATACAGAATTTCCAAATTTAACATCCATTGTGAAGGAAATGGGAGGTGTGAGATGAACCGTATAAAACTTATGGTAAACGGATTGCCCGGAAATATGGCCACGAATGTTGTTAAACATGCCCTTGAAGACAACCGGTTCGAATTGATTACACAATCGCTGACCGGGCCGGAAATTACCGACACCGTAACCGTCATCGATTCTGTTTCCTTTGATCTGATTCAGCCCCAAGATCGCGATCAGTCTATTTTAGGTATAAAGGATAAAAAAGGCCCATTTTTGAGCGTGGACTATACCCATCCTTCAGCTGTAAACGATAATGCCGACTTTTATTGTCGATATGGACTTCCTTTCGTTATGGGTACAACAGGCGGAAATCGTCAGGGTTTAGAGGAGACGGTTCGAGCATCTTCAATATCAGCGGTTATTGCACCGAATATGGCCAAACAAATTGTAGGATTTCAGGCCATGATGGAATATGCAGCCACTACTTTTCCTGACCTTTTCAAAGGATATTCTCTCGAAGTCAAAGAAAGTCATCAAAAAGGAAAGGCAGACACCAGTGGAACCGCAAAGGCGATGGTCCGGTATTTTACCAGCTTGGGGTTGGTATTTGCTGAAGGCGATATCAAGAAAGAACGTGATCCCGCTACACAGAACACTATCTGGGGTATCCCCGAAGAATTCCTTGCAGGCCATGGGTGGCACACTTACAGCCTCGAATCAGGAGACAAAACCGTTCGCTTCGAATTTACACACAATGTTAATGGTCGAGATGTCTATGCCCAGGGAACCCTTGACGCACTGATTTATCTTGCCAAAAAAGTGGCTGAAGGCGCACAGGGAGAGGTTTTTTCAATGATTGATGTGCTGAAAGGTGTTTAAGCCTCACCCACAACCTCATATACCTTTTCAAGGGCGTCATCCAGCTTCTCAGGTTTGCTCCCACCGGCTTGGGCCATATCCGGTCTCCCGCCGCCGCTGCCGCCGACAACGGCAGCGACCTGCTTGATGATCTCTCCTGCATGAAACAGGTGGGTCAGGTCTTTGGACACGATAACAATCAGCATGGCTTTATTGCCAACGGCACTTCCCAGGACCACGATGCCTGACTGTATCTTGTCTTTGAACCTGTCGGCCAGATCTCTCAAAGCCGCTGGTTGATCCACCGCAACCTTTTTAGCCAACACTTTGACATTGTTTACGGTTTTAATGTCCTCCTCGATGTCATCGATTGCTTCGGA
>Ga0316577_10000880_pt1 | contig 13194 bp, 10 predicted proteins | sample S5NA_FD_203073 | JGI IMG/M metagenome (GOLD analysis project Ga0316577, IMG submission 203073) | Rhizosphere microbial communities from salt marsh grasses in Alabama, United States - S5-7_050615r2r1 | ecosystem: Host-associated > Plants > Roots > Rhizosphere | place: USA: Alabama | collected... | reverse complement strand
GAGGAGCGACACCACGACGCTGGCCGATGTTCAGACACCACGAGCCCCATCACCCGACCTGGGATGGGTAGACGCAAGGGGCGTGCCGTCGGCGAGCGGGCTGTGGTAGAAACTCGTCCGGCGACCAACCCAAAACGGGAACGCCCGCCGCAGAGGCGGCGCTGAGGCAGGAGGGATTTCCCATGTCCGAGATCACCCGCCGTGAGTTCTTCGTTACCACCGTCGTCGCCGCGGCGCTCCGCCCGACCGTTGCGATGACGGCGGCGGCCGAGCGCGCGATGACCATGGATCTGACGCCCGGGGCGGTGGGCATCAAGGCCGACCAGAGAGGCGTGATCGAGCTGGCCGCGCGGCACGGCTTCGAATCGGTGGCCCCCCTGGGCCGGGAGCTTCAGGCCATGTCCGACGGGGAACTCGCCGGCGTCCTTGGGCTGTTGAAGGACCGGGGCCTGGTCTGGGGTGCGGGCACGGTACCCGTCGACTTCCGGGGAGACGACGAGACGTTCGAGAAGACGAGCGCAGGATTGCCGGCGTACGCCAGAAGCCTGCGGCGCGCCGGGGTCACGCGCGTCGGCACCTGGCTCACACCCTGCTCCGACACCTACACCTACCGCGAGTACTTCGACACCGTCACGAAGCGCCTCCAACCGACGGCGCGAATCCTGAGCGACGAAGGTGTTCGCCTGGGCCTCGAGTACGTGGGGACGAAGAGATCGTGGACGTCCCGCAAGTACCCGTTCATCCACACCCTCGCCGAGACCGCGGAGCTCATCGAGGCAATCGGCGTGTCCGGCGTGGGCCTCATTCTCGACAGCTGGCACTGGTTCATGGCCGAGGACACGGTCGAGCAGATCAGGGCCCTCGACAAGCGGAACGTGGTCGCCGTCGACCTGAACGACGCGCGCGCCGGGATCCCGAAGGAGGAGCAGAGCGACGGCTCGCGCGAGCTGCCCGGGGCCACCGGGATCATCCCGCTCCGTGACTTCCTGGGGGCGTTGCAGGCCATCGGGTACGATGGCCCGGTGCGCGCCGAACCGTTCAACAAGGCGCTGAACGAAATGGACGACGACGCGGCCGCTGCGGCCACCGCGGCGGCGCTGAAGAAGACGTTCGCGCTTCTGGGGTGATTTCCCGGAAGCAGATCCCACCTGCCGCCGTTTGTCCTTCTTGAAGGCGACTGGCCAAGGAGACGATCGCGATGGGCGCCTATTTCGACGACAAGGACCTGACCCACTTCGGGGATCTCAAGGAGCATGCTCCGGAGCTGTGGGAGATGTTCGAGAAGTACTACGGGGCCGCCTTCCAGCCGGGGCTTCTCACAAAGCGCGAGAAGGTGCTGATCGGCTTTGCCGTCTCCCAGGCTTCCCAATGTCCCTATTGCATCGACAGCTATACCCAGCAGGCACTCGAGCAGGGGCTTACGATGAAGCACCTCGGTGAAGCGATGCACGCCGCCGCCTCGCTCCGGGCCGGCATCGCGCTCGCCCACGCCCTTCCGGCGCACAACATCGACAAGAAGGTGTCGATGTGAGCAGCCCGGTCGCCCTTCGCGTCTTGCCGGGAGGCCGCCGCCCGAACCGGTTCGCCGCCCGGGTGGCCGAGAGCCACGGCGACTTGCGGGCGGCCCCCGTCACAACCCTTCAGGTCAACGTCGGCAAGCGCTGCAACCAGGCGTGCCGTCACTGTCACGTCGACGCATCCCCTGCGCGAACCGAGGTCATGCCCGACGATGTCGTCGAGGCTTGCCTCGACGTCCTCGCCCGGGACCCCGGTCTCGAGACCATCGACATCACGGGGGGCGCACCCGAGATCCACCCCCGCTTCCGCGGCCTGGTGACCCGGGCCCGGCAGCTGGGACGCCACGTCATGGTGCGCCACAACCTGACCGTGCAGGGCGAGGAAGGCCAGGGCGACCTCCCGCAGTTCTTCGCCGACCACAACTGCGAGGTCGTCTGCTCGCTCCCCCACTACACCGCCGAGGCAACCGATCGGCAGCGGGGACGCGGGGTCCACGAGGCGAGCCTGGTGGGCTTGCAGGCCCTCAACGCGGTCGGCTACGGACGCGGCGACGGTCTGGTGCTCAACCTCGTGGCGAACCCGGTGGGCGCCTTTCTTCCCCCCGCCCAGGACGACCTGGAGCGGGACACCCGCGAGTATCTCGAGAGCCAATACGGGGTCACGTTCGACCACCTCTTCACCATCACGAACATGCCGATCGCTCGATTCGCCCGGTGGTTGGAGCAGGCAGGGCTCTACGAGCAGTACATGGACCGCCTGCAACAGGCCTTCAACCCCGAGACCATCCCCGCTCTGATGTGCCGGACGCTCATCAGCGTGGGCTGGGACGGCCGCATCTACGACTGCGACTTCAACCAGATGCTGGAGATCGAGGCCGGAGACGACACCGCCATGACCATCCACGGCCTCGACACCAGGCTCTTGGCGAACCGGCTCATCCAGACCGCCGAACACTGCTTCGGCTGCACCGCCGGTGCCGGCTCCAGCTGCGGCGGCGCGATCGCTTAGCCCGCCAACACGCCCATCCCGGGACCACGACTTCGGTGACGCACCACTAGAGCGTCCCCCGGCCGCGCTGGCGGCTACCGGGGCCGCGAGCGGACCGTCTGCACGTACGCTGGCCGGGTGGCCAGCCGGGGATCCTCCACCGCGCCGCCGACGGTGAAGTGGTAGAGGTCCCGGATGCGCTCCCCCTCGAGCCCCAGAAGCTCGTGCACGACGTCGTCGAAGTAGCAACCGATTCCGGTACCGCGGACACCATGAACCTCGGCTTCCATGTAGAGGACCTGCCCGAGGACCCCGGACTCCCAGAAGAGCCTCCGGTACCACCAGGGGCCCTCGGCGAGGCTGTTCTCGAAGACGCTCAGCATCCCGAGGCTGAAGGCCGAGTCCGAGGCGATCGCCTGCTGGCAGCTCGCGAGCCGGGCGAAGGCACGCGCGTCTCCCTCCTCGAGGAGAAACAGGTGCAGCCCATCCGGAGAGCCCGCAACTTGCTCCCACAGCAGGTTCCGTCGCAGGCTCCGCTCGAGTGTGCCGTGGACTCCGTCATCGCGCTCGAGCAGGTACAGCCCCGGCCCCAGACCCTCGACGCGGTGCACGAACAGGACCGGGTGGACGCGGGGGGTCCAGGGCAGAACGTCCCAGGGCGGCACGCCGGGCCGGGGGAGAAGACGCTCCATCATCCCGAAGAACGCGGCGGACGAGACCGATGTCTGCCCGTCCATCGCCACCGCGCTGCGGCGCTGGCGGATGAACCTCGTGGCCGGCGTCGCCTCCCCGGCCTCCGGCTCTCCCTCGGGGAAGACAGCCTCGAGCGCGCCGGCGGATTGGTCCGCGTCCCCGGAGGTGCGGGGCTTGGCCGTCGCCTCCACCGCCGCGTCGATCTCCGGCCAGCGGCGGTGCTCGGGGCTCAGGGAGTTGGGCCGACCCGCCCACTCGCCCTCGCCGGCCCGTCTGGTCAGCTCGTCGAGGGCGTCCCCGAAGGACCGTCGCCCCTCTTCGATCACATGCGGGGGGGCCACGAGGACCAGGGCGTCCGGGTGTTCACGGTCGGCGGCGTCGAGGCCCTCGTGGGCGGGAGGACGGTCGAGGCCAAGGAGGATCGCCACGTCGCTGTCGCCCGGCGCGTCCAGCAACCGGGCCGACCAGCCCAGGACCGCCGCCGCGTAACGGATGCTCGCGAGGGCGTGACCCACGTCGTGCTGGCAATAGCGGAAGGCACGCTCGCCGTACTTCCAGGCCTCACGCCAGTGGATCGATGACAGGCCCACAAGGAAGCCCCCCTCCGGCAGGCACTCCACAAGGCGGGCGGCCGCGCCCTTCGAGGACGTCAGGCGTCGCTCGAGCACGTGGTCCCGGCTGCGGTAGTGGTAGACACCGCATGCCACGCCCGGCAGCGGTGGCACGAGTGCGTAGCCCTCGGTCGGGTGCAAGTTCCCGCTCGAGGGGTTCGCCCGCAGCGCCCAGCGGGAGCCTCCCGCCTCCTTCCATGCGGTGAGACCCAGGGAGAGCTCGAGGAAGGCACCGAGGGTGGCGCGATCCAGGGGCCGAGGGGTGACGTTCCCGGGCCGGTGCAGATCGGTCCAGGTGGCGGTCAGGTCGTCGCCGGCGAGCGGAAGCTCGACGAGGGGTGCGCCCTCCCAGATACGGAAGGGCTCCGGCTGGTTCGCCCAGTCCAGGTGGCCGGGCCCGGGGGCGAAGCGCCCCGGGGCATGGGTGCTGCGCGCGTGGTACCGGTGGACGGCCTTGGACCGGCGAGTGTCTCCCATCGACGCAGTCTACGCCGGGGCGGACCGCAGCACGTCGGAAGCGGAGCGTCGCCAGAGCCGCGGAGGGTGCCTCAGCCCCGGTGTCCGATGAGGAGGGCCTGGAGCTCGGCCTCGGCTCCCCGCTGCTCCGCCAGCGGGCCCATCTCGGGCGTGCGTCCCGTCGCGGCCCGCCAGACGGTAATGACGGCGGTCCGCAGTGGCGCGGCCAGAAAGGCCCGTCGCTGCCGCGCGAAGCTCGCCCGAAAGTCGCCGACGAAGCGGGCGGCGTCGGTGGCGCGGGCGGGGAGTCCGCGTCCTCGTAGCCAGCCGAGCCCTTCGCGGTGGCCACGCCAGACCTCCTCGAGGCCCGCTCCCGGGAACACCTGCCGCAGCCCCCCGGGGGCGGCGGGGAGGGCGGCGCCCGCCGGCTCGGCCATGGACGTGAGGCCGCCGCGCTCGGAGTCGAAGATCGACACGAAGTCGAAGACGGTCTTCGCCGGCAGGGTCCGCGTGCGGAAGACGGTGGAGTAGGCACGCTCCGCTTCGTGGACGAACGGCAGCAGGACGGCCGGGGGCCGGACCCCCACGTCGTACGGTGGCCCGGCGGGAACGAAACCGAGGGCCTCGAGGCGGGCACCGAGCTCGAGAAGGTCCGGCGGAACCTCATCCCCCTCCCCGAGAGGTGTGAGGGTGATGGGGTCCGGGAGATTCGCCGCGAGCTGCGCGGCGGTGAAGGCGATCAGGAGGAGCAGGACCAGGAGCGCCGCCACGAGATAGCGCCAGGAGCCGAGAGGGGCCAACGCTTCCGGAGGGTAGAGCAGCAGCCACCCGAGCAGGAGACCCACCGCATAGGGCAGCAGGCTGACGATCCGGTGCTTCAGCCGGTCCACCGCGGGCTCCGCTCAGGCCCCTCGCGGCTCGAAGAGGGCGGTGAAGTGCCGCAGGACAGGGGGGGCCTTCGTGATCCGGTAGCCGCGCAGGTCGTCCTTGAGGGCGGCCACCGCGATCACCGCCTCCGCAACGTAGTCGATGTGGGACTGCGTGTAGACCCGGCGGGGAATGGCCAGCCGCACGAGATCCATGTCGGCCGGTCTCTCCGTCCCGTCCGGATGAAGGCCGAACATCACCGTGCCGATCTCCACCCCGCGGATCCCGGCCTCGACATACAGGGCGTCCGCGAGCGCGATCCCGGGGTACTCGAGAGGCGGGATGTGGGGCAGGAGCGCACGGGCGTCGAGGTAGACGGCATGTCCCCCCGCCGGCTGGAGGACGGGCACCCCGGCCCCCACAAGCCGCTCGTGCAGGTACTCGATGGAACGAATACGGTAGCGAAGGTACGGCTCCTCCAGCACCTCCTCGAGGCCGCGGGCCACCGCCTCGAGATCGTACCCGGCCAGGCCCCCGTAGGTGGGGAACCCCTCGGTCAGGATCAGGAGGTTGCGGCAGCGCTCGGCCCAGGCGTCGTCGTTCAGGGCGAGGAAGCCCCCGATGTTGGCCAGGCCGTCCTTCTTGGCCGACATCGTGCAGCCGTCGGCGAGGGAGAACATCTCCCGCGCGATCTCACGGGGTGAGCGTGCGCCCTGACCCTCCTCGCGAACCTTGATGAACCAGGAGTTCTCGGCGAAGCGGCAGGCGTCGAGGAAGAAGGGCTTGCGGTAGCGGTCGCAGAGCCGCCGGATCCCCCGCAGGTTCTCGAGCGACACCGGCTGGCCGCCGCCGGTGTTGTTCGTGACCGTCACCATCACGAGCGGGATGCGGTCGCCGTCGCTCTCAAGGGCATGCTCGAGGGCCTCGAGATCCATGTTGCCCTTGAAGGGGTGCACCCGCGAAGGGACCCTCCCCTCGACGATCACGAGGTCGCGCGCCTCCGCCTTCTCCACCTCGACGTTGGCCCGGGTCGTGTCGAAGTGGTTGTTATTGGGGACGACCTGGCCGGCCTCGAGGACGGAGTGGAAGAGGATCCTCTCCGCCGCCCGCCCCTGGTGGGTGGGGATGACGTGCCGGAAGCCGGTGAGGTCGTTCACCACGTCCCGGAAGCGGTAGTAAGAGCGGCTGCCCGCGTAGGACTCGTCACCCTGCATGAGGGCGCCCCACTGCGCGGCCGACATCGCCCCGGTGCCGGAGTCGGTGAGCAGGTCGACGAGGACGTCCTCGGCGTGGAGGCGGAAGACGTTGTAGCCGGCCTCCCGCAGCGCCGCCTCGCGCTCCTCGCGGTGGGTGAACTTCACCGCCTCCACGGCCTTGATGCGGAAGGGCTCGATGATCGTCTTGAACTCCGACATCAGACACCTCGTCCCCGGCGCCGCCCGGCGGGTCGAGTATAGCCCTCAGCTCGAGGGGCCGGCGGCGCGTGACCGGCGGGCCCACCACAGCGCGACGAGCCCCAGCGCGACCACACCCGCCGCGACCAGGCCCTCACGGGCCGTGGCGCCGAAGGCAGCGAGCCCGACCGCGACCAGGAGCGTCAACGGGGCCGGCCAGGCGTCACGGGGTCGCAGCCCGTGCTCGCGGCGGAAGGCGAGGGCGAGGAGGGCGGCGGCGGTGACCCCAAACTGCATCAATACCGCCAGGCTGGACAACGCGAAGAGCTCACCCAGCTCACCCGCGGCGACGAAGGCGGCGACGAGAACCCAGGTGACGAACAGCGCCCGTCGTGGCACCCCGTCGGCGGCGATGCGATCGAGGCCAAAGAGCCCGCCCTCGCCCGCGGCCATCGAGGAGAGGTATCGCGGTGTCACCACAATCATTCCGAAGGCGATGGCGCCCGCGGAGACGCTCGTCCCGAGGAACACCAGGGTCCCGAGCCCGGCCCCTCCCAGCACACCGGCGGCGTCGACGAGGGGAGCACTCGACGACGCCAGGTCGGGCAGCGCCACCACGCAGGCGCAGGCGAGACCGATGTAGAGGGTGACCGCGAGCACGAGCGAGCCCACCGTGGCCCGGGGAACGGCCCGGGCCGAAGAGCGCACCTGGCCGGCGATCACGGGAACGACCTCGAATCCCTGGCAAGCGAACATCGCGGTGAGCCCGGCCCGGAGCCAACCCATGCTGGGCTGGGCGGGGGCTGGGGTCACCGTCTGTCCGGAGTACACGGCCCACGCCGCGAGGAGGAGCAGAAGCGGTGTGAGCTTGAGCACGGTCAGTCCGGTCCAGACCCAGGCGGAGAGCCGGAGCCCCGAGGCGACGACGACGACGATGAGGCTCAGCATCGTCAAGGCGGCGAGCCGTCGGGCGACGGGCCCATCGAGTCCGACCAACGGGGCCACCGCCTGCGTGAGGCCCACGAGGACGGCGGCGGCGCTGAAGAACGCACTCACGTACGTGATCCAGCCGACGAGGGCGGAGAAGCTCTCACCGAACGCCGCCCGGGCGAAGACGACCGGTCCTCCGTCCTCGTCGAACCGCCCCCCGAGCCGGGCGAAGGCCAGCGCGGCGGGAAGGAGGGCCAGCCCGGTGAGCCCGAAGACCCAGACCGTCCCGAACCCGGGCGCGCTCGCCGCGACCGCCGCCGGCACGAAGAAGATGCCAACGCCGACGATACCGTTGACCCCGAGGGCCAGCAGCTGGAACGTGCCAACCGCCCGTGATCCGTCTCCTCCGGAGGACATGCTGGTCGGCCGAGTTCACCACAAAGCCCCGCCGAACACAAAGTCCGAAGCGTTGTCGGGGCCGTTTGTCGGGGCATATGATGGCCACCGAGCAGGAACACTCTGCGGGAGAAGCCGCATGACGGGCCGCCGGCCCCCTCGGTGGGTGGCCCGGAGGGAGGCGTCAGATGCGAAGGTTCGCTGCGACCGGGTGTCTCGCCCTCGCCGCTGGGTCCCTCGCCTTTCCCGCGCGCGGGACCCCCCAGGGGAAGAAGTCGCCGACCCACCTTGTCTCCGGCAGCTACACATACCGCACGTACTGCGCGACGTGCCACGGGCCGAGGGGCAAGGGCGATGGGCCGCTGGCGGAAGATTTGCGTCTCCGACCCCCCGACCTCGCCCAGATGGCGAGGAACAACGACGGGAAATACCCGGCGGAACTGGTGGAAAAGATCGTCGACGGCCGCAAGCCGGTCGACGGCCACGGTGGCCCCGACATGCCGGTCTGGGGCGACGCCTTCAAGAACACCGAGACCGGGTTCGACGACGAGAAAGTCAGGCAGAGAATCCGGTCAGTCGTCGACCACGTCGGGACGATCCAGGAGAAGTGACGGGTCGTCGCAGCCCCGGGCGCGCCAGGGGCCAGTGGAGCGGGTCCCTGAAGCCCCCGCCTTTCAGGGCCGGGGCTCGACGAGTAGCGACGGGACCTGTCCGGCGCCGGATGTGACGTTGGCCAGGGAGGTGGCGCTCAGGCGGGTCAGGAACCCCTCGACCTCCCCACCAAAGACGTAGGGATCGAGGTCGACCACGAACTCGCCGAACCGAAGGCGTCCGCGATCGGAGCCCTCGTCGGCGATGATCTCGGGGAACTCCTGCCGCAGGACGTCCACCCGCTCCTGGACGACATAGGAGGAGGCGAGCGCCTCGGCGAGGGCTCTCGCCCACTCGGCGTCGGTCATCTCCCAGCCAATGAAGACCCCCTTGCCCCCGTACTCGTCGTTCGGCTTCATCACCAGCCGCTCGCGGTGGGCGAGGACGAACGCGGGGAGGTCCACCTCTTCTCCATGACGGGTCGCCCGCCCTTCGGTCACGCGGCGGGTCCAGGGCACGTGGGCCCGGATCGCGGATCGCTCGTCCCCGCTGAACAGTCCCTGCATCGCGTCATCGGTCAGGACGGCGAAGATCGCCTTCTTGTGGAGGGGCTTGCAGCGGAACGGGTTGACGATCACCACCGCCCGCTCGCGCGCCGCATCCAGCAGCGGGCGGACCTCGTCGCGCCGCTCCAGGAGCTCGTTGACGAGGAGACGTTTGTACACGATGTCGATCCGGCTGCCTTCGTGGCTCAGGCGGCCTCGCTCGTAGGCGAGGTGTCGAGGATCACACACCAGCGTAGGGTATCCCTGCGACTCAAAGTACTCCCGTGCCATGTGGTGCTCTACGCGTGTCGGCACGTCGTCGTAGTCGACGACGGCGATCGCCGGGTGCTCCTCCTGTCCTTGCGCCTCGCGGTAGCAGCCGATCAGCGTCGACAGCAGCCGGCGGCCGGTGTGAAAGGGTCGCAGGCGCCACCGTTCCTGGAAGCGCCGCACCACCGGCATCTCGAGAAACACCTCGGCGAGCCGGTCCGCGTAGGAGCTGCCGGCGGGGGTCTCAGCGTTGAGCTCCACGTATTGGTAGCTCGAGGGGGTCACGAAGGAATCGAGACGCGCGAGCGGGGACGAGCGTCGGTAGCCCGAATCCAGGCCGGCGAGCTCGCGCTCCTCCGGCCGCATGTCCACCCGGTCCCACAGCTCCGTCCCCAGGGCCGCCTCCACCTTCTCGATGGCCCGGAAGATGCCGCGGCAGACGTCCCCGATCTGACCGTAGACGGCCGGGGACACGAGATTCGGGCGCGCGAACGAACACAGCATGCGCCCGCCGAAGGTGAGGTCCCGCTCCCGCATGCGGGCGAAAAAGCGCTCCTCCAGCTCCTGGGCGAGGGCCTCGTCGTCCCGCACGAGGGCGTGGTAGTCGGCGACGGCACGATCGCTGATCGAGTCCATCCTCGAGCCTCCGGATGAGAGCCGACTTGTAGCACGCCCACCGGCCCACTGGAAGCCGTCGCCCCAACTCCGGGCTCCGACCGTGCCGCAGTCTGCTGCCACCGAAAGCCAGAGACATCGCGGCCCAATGGCGCGAACGGGGCCCTCGGAGCGGGGCGTGGAGCCCCCCTCCTGCAATGAAATGTCCGTGAAGCGTGGGGGGCGATTCGAGCGAGGGCGGGCACTCCTTCCTCTTGAAGAGGCCGATGCCCGCCCGAGCGTCCCCGCGGAGAGGGCCCCTGGAGCGCCCACGGCCGCGCCGCAACATCAGAAGGACTGCTATCATCGCCCGCGAGGGCCCAACCCGCTTGATGGCCGAACCCCCTTCGCCTTCCGAGCCCATCCTCGACATCCGCGTGCGCTGGCGTGCGGGGAAGGTGGCCCTGGCCCTGGCCGGGGCGCTGACGCTCCTGGCCCTCGTCCGCCCCCTGGTCGAATCGTCGCCCACCTGGCTCCGAGCCGCCGACGCGCTGCTGCTCGGGCTCGGGGTCACCGCCTCGGCACTCCTCGCCAGCCTCAAAGGGCGCAAGCGCCCCGAGACGCTCGCCCTCTACGCCTTCCTCGTGCTCTCGGTCGACGCTCTCGGTCAGGTGATCGGACCCAACGGCCTTCCCGTCTGGCCGTTCATGGTCCTGCTGGTGGGCGCGCAGGCCGTGGCCGAGAGCCTCGACATCGCCCTCGCCTTCGCCGCCCAGGCGACGCTCCTCGCAGCAGCGGCGGCGGCGGGGCCGCGATGGTGGCGCCTCGACGACCCGGGTTCCGTCGACTGGTGGCCGATCCTGGCCGCGGTGATCGGATACCCGGCCCTCGCCTTCGCGGTCAATCGCGCCCTGGCTGGCGAGAAGCAGCGGCTGAGTGCGGCCCTGGCCGAGCTGGCCCGCCTCAAGCACGGGATCGACCAACTCGAGGACGCGAGCGAGGGGGCACCCCTCGCCACCACGAGCGCCACCCACGCCCTGCGCCAGATCTCCGAAGAAGGCCGGCGGGCCCGCCAGCTCGACCGCGCCACCGAGCTCGACGAGTCGCTGGCCCACATCGTCGAGGTCGCCGGTCCCGCGGTCGGAGCCCATTCCGTGCTGTACTTCGACATCGACCGCCAGGGCGAGCGAGCGCTTCTCCGGGCGTTCCATGGCCCGGATTCGCTCGTGCCCGACGTGGCGGTTCCCCTCGGCACCGACCCCTTCAGCTTCGTGCTGGAGCGGGCCCAGACCTTCTACGCAACGGACTTCAAGCGACTGCTGTGGAGCCTGCCGTGGTATCGGGGCCAGGTGAAGATCGGCTCGCTGGTGGCGGTCCCGGTCCGGGTGGGCGAGGTGATCGTGGGGACGCTGGTCGCCGACCGCCCCGAGGTCCAGGCCTTCACCGGTGACGAGCCCCGCCTCCTCGACGGCTTCGCCGCCCTTGCCGCCGAGGCCATCCAGAGGGCCCGCGCCTCGTTGGGGCGAGAGGAGCTCGACGCGGAGTTCAAGGCCGTCTACCCGATCTCCCAGCGGCTGGCCACGCTGTCGCGTGAGGCCGAGGTGCGGGAGCTTCTCCTGCGTTCGGCCCGCCATCTCATGGCGCTGGAAGGGGCGGCGGTGGTGATGACGGACGACCTCGACACGCGCTACGTGGTGGAGGCCGGCTACGGCTGGCCGGAGGGCTTCCTCAAGCGCGAGGTGGGCCTCGACGAGCGCACGTGGGCGGCCTGGGTCCTGCGCAGCGCCGAGGAGGCGTATCTCCTCGACGACGTCGCCGAGCACGAGAACCGCATGCCGATCCTCGTGCTGGACGAGGGCTCGGGCCGGGCGGCATCCCTTCTAGCGGTGCCGCTCCGGGCCCGCAACCGCACCCTGGGTGCCCTGGTGCTCACCGCCCCGCGCGGCTCCTTCGACGCGTCGTTTCGCCGGGTGCTCGAGATCCTCGCCAACCAGGCCGCGGCCACGCTCTCGCTCATCAAGGACCGGGAGCAGCAGCGGGAGCTGGCGGTCCGCGACGGCCTCACCGGCCTCTACAACCGTCGGGCCTTCAACGAGCTCCTCGTGGCGGCGATCGCGAACGAAGACCGCCGCGAGTCCGGGCGGCTGGGCCTCGTGATCCTCGACCTCGACCATTTCAAGAAGCTCAACGACACCTATGGACATCCCGCAGGAGACGCCGCCCTGCGCTCGTCGGCGCATCTCCTGGCCCAGCACCTGCGCAAGGGCGACCAGGCCGCGCGTTTCGGGGGAGAGGAGTTCGTGATCATCCTTCCTGGCCTCGACCAGGATCGCGCGGTGCAGGCGGCCGAGCGCCTTCGCCTCGCGGTGCAGAAGCACCGCCTCGTCTTCGAGGGGGCGCGCATCTCCCTCGCCGCCAGCTTCGGCGTCGCGGTGTGGCCGGCGGACGGGAGGGAGCCGGAGGCCCTGCTGGCCGCGGCCGACCGGGCGCTCTACGCGGCCAAGGAGGGGGGGCGAAACCGCGTCCTGGCCGCCTCGAGCAGGGACGTGCCCCCGGCGGACCCGGCCCTCTGAGCCCCGTGCTATCCTCGCTCCCCCGGACGCGACTGCCTTGGCCCCAGCTTCTCCCGCCTCTTCCTCTGACGCCCCCGACCGCGCCCCGGTAGCGGGCACGCGCCCCCGCTCTCGGGAGGACGAGGTCCTCGACTATGCCGGGGTCGGGCTCATCGCCGGCCTGGAGGTGCATCAGCAGCTCCTCACCGAGCGCAAGCTCTTCTGCCAGTGCCCGGCCGGCCGCTACACGCGTACGCACGACGGCACAGTGCTGCGCCACATGCGGCCCACCCTCTCCGAGCTCGGCGTCTACGACGGCACCGCGCTCATGGAGTTCAAGACCCGCAAGCACATCGTCTATCTGCTGAACCGGGAGAATACCTGCACGTACGAGATGGACGACACTCCACCCTTCCCGGTGAACCAGAAGGCGGTCGACGTGGCCATCGAGCAGTGCCTCATGCTGGGCTGCGACATCGTGGACGAGGTGCACATCGCCCGGAAGCAGTACCTCGACGGTTCGATCCCCACCGGCTTCCAGCGAACGGCCATCGTGGGGGTGAACGGCCGCTTGCCCTTCCGGGGTCGGACGCTCACGATCACCCAGGTCAGCGTCGAGGAGGACTCCTGCCGCGAGGTCTCCGATCGTGGGCACCTCATCGTGTGGCGGACCGACCGCCTCGGGATGCCGCTCATCGAGACCGTGACCGCTCCTGACCTCCGCACCCCGGACGAGGTCGAAGAGGCGATCCTTCTCGTGGGCAGGGTCTGCCGCTCCACCGGCCACGTG
>Ga0316577_10000879_pt1 | contig 13196 bp, 9 predicted proteins | sample S5NA_FD_203073 | JGI IMG/M metagenome (GOLD analysis project Ga0316577, IMG submission 203073) | Rhizosphere microbial communities from salt marsh grasses in Alabama, United States - S5-7_050615r2r1 | ecosystem: Host-associated > Plants > Roots > Rhizosphere | place: USA: Alabama | collected... | reverse complement strand
TGTCGGTGGCCCGGACGACGCCCGGGTCGACCCCACCGCCGAGGGGCCCGCTCTCCGAGGCGCTCCTCGGCGGCCTCACCGGTCGTCACCCGCTCGCCGCTGCGCCCACCGACGTCCCGGACGAGCTCCTCGGGGTGCTCGTCGACGACGATCTCCAGCTCGCCCTGTACTGCATCGACGAGCTGGCCTACCGGGGGTTCGACGACGTCGATCCCGACCTGGAGGTGGATCCAGTCGTGCACGCATGGCGGCTCGCCCTGGAGGGGTGCGTCGAGCACGCGCTGCGGGTCCTCACCCATGAGGAGGTGCGGCGCTGGGCCGACGACCCCTTCGGCCACCTCACCGAGGCCGGCGCCGACGAGGGGGTGTCGCTGTCCCACGAGCTGCTCGCGTCGGGCGACGTCGAGCGGTTCCGCGAGGTGCTGGTGCACCGCTCCGCGTACCAGCTCAAGGAGGCCGACCCGCACTCCTGGGCCATCCCCCGGACGGGCGGTCTGGCCAAGGCGGCACTGGTGGAGATCCAGATGGACGAGTACGGCGCCGGTGTGCCCGGTCGCTCCCACGCCGAGCTCTTCGCCGCCACCCTGCGCGCCGCCGGGCTCGACGACCGCTACGGCGCCCACCTCCATCGACTTCCCGGGGTCACGTTGGCGACGACCAACCTCATCAGCCTCCTGGGCCGCCGGCGGCGCCTACTGCCCGCCCTGCTCGGCCACCTGGCGCTGTTCGAGACCACCAGCGTCGGGCCCATGGCCCGATGGGCCGAGCTGTGCGACCGCGCGGGGTTCGCACCCGAGGCCCGTGTCTTCTACGACGTGCACGTGCAGGCGGACGCCCACCACGGGCCCCTCGCCCGCCACCGCATGATCGGTGGCCTGCTCCACGAGCGACCGGACGCGGCCTCCGAGGTGGTGTTCGGCGCGGCGGCGGTCGGGCTGGTGGAGGGGCTCTTCGCCGACCACCTCCGCCGCTCGTGGACGGAGGGCGGCTCGTCGCTGCTCTCCGCCACCGGCGGCTGAGGCGCCCCGCCCGACGGGCGCCGATCAGGCGACGACGCGCGGTGCGCGGGTGACGCTAGGGCGGCGTCGCCGCGTCGACCGAGGCGAGGAGCTCGTCGACGGCCCGCTGCGCCAGCGGTTCGCCCAGTGTCGGCACGTGACCGCGGTCGGGGATCTCGGTGACGAGGAGGCCGGGGTGGCTCTCCGCCATCGCCGCGACGGTGGCGGGTGCGAGCACGTCGCTGCGGGCACCTCGCAGCACCGCCATCGGCAACCGGTCGAGTCGCGAGAACACCAGCCACGGGTCCTCCGTGGTACCGGGCCCCGCGGTGATGCCGGGATCGTGGTCGACGACCACGGTCCCGTCTGGGCGCTCCCGGTAGCGCTGGCGGGCCAGCTGCTCCCACTCCTCGTCGTCGAGGCCGGGGAGGTCCTGCTCGCTGACCAGGCGGGTCTGGGCGACCGCGTCGTCCCAGGTGCGCACCGGTGGCAGCTTCCCGGCGTAGGACGCGATGCGCGCCGCGCCCCTCGGGTCGATCTCCGGTCCGATGTCGTTGAGCACGATGCCCCGCACCAGCCCCGGGTGGGCCGAGGCCAGCCACATCGCAGTGAGCCCGCCCAGGGAGGTGCCGATCACGACCACCGGCGCACCCACCACCTCCTCGACGACGACGGCCACGTCCTCGGCGTAGGTCGCGAGCGAGTACGAGCGCGCCGACGGGTCCCACGCCGAGTTGCCCCGTCCCCGCAGGTCGACGGCGACGACGAGGCGGTCGGTGGCCAGGCGCTCGGCCAGGGGCCCGAAGTCGCGGCTGTTGCGGGTCAGCCCGGGGATGCAGACGACCGGCGTGGCGCCGCCCCGTTCACCGTGGCTCCGGGCGAACAGCGCCAGGCCGTCCGGCGCGGTGACCGTGTGCGCTCCCACCGGACGGACGCTACCGCCGACGCTCCTCGTCGCTGCGGCGTCCCGTCACCGGCCCGTGGCGCGAAAGGGCCGCCGCACCGACGCGACGGCGGGAGAGCGTCGGTGCAGCGGCGCAGGGTTCATCGCCGCGGACGCCGGGTCCGATACCGGGCGTGCCCGGAAAACCCGTCGACCTCGGCCGATGCCCGGCCGGCGGCGCGCCGGTGGCCGGGCCTGTCGGCCCGGCCACCGGTCGTCAGGGTCGGGTCAGTCGAGGTCGAAGCGGTCGAGGTCCATGACCTTGGCCCACGCCGCCACGAAGTCGGCCACGAAGGTGTCGCCGGCGTCGTCGGCCGCGTAGTACTCGGCCAGGTTGCGGAGCTGGGCGTTGGCGCCGAACACAAGGTCGGCGCCGGTCGCCGTCCAACGCAGCTCGCCGGTCGCCCGATCGCGACCCTCGTAGACGCCCTCGCCGGTCGCGGCGGGTGACCACTCGGTGGCCATGTCCACCAGGTTCACGAACACGTCGTTCGTGAGCGTGCCCGGCCGGTCGGTGAGCACCCCCAGGTCGGACCCGCCGTGGTTGGCCCCGAGGGCCCGCATCCCGCCCACGAGCACGGTCATCTCCGGGGCGGTCAGATCGAGCAGGTTGGCCCGGTCGACCAGCCGGTTCTCGGCGGGCATCTTGTCGCCCGCCCGCTGGTAGTTCCGGAAGCCGTCGGCGACGGGTTCGAGCACGACGAAGGAGTCCACGTCGGTCTGCTCCTGGCTGGCATCGGTGCGGCCGGGCGAGAACGGCACGGTCACCTCGTGGCCGGCGTCGCTCGCCGCCTTCTCGATCGCCGCGCAGCCACCCAGCACGATGAGGTCCGCCAGCGACACCTGCACGCCGCCCGAGGCGGCGGCGTTGAAGTCCCGCTGGACCCGCTCGAGGACGGGGAGCACCTCGGCGAGGGCGGCCGGGTCGTTGGACTCCCAGTCCTTCTGGGGCGCGAGCCGGATGCGGGCCCCGTTGGCGCCGCCGCGCTTGTCCGTGCCCCGGAAGCTGGCGGCCGCCGCCCAGGCGGTGCCGACGAGCTGGGGCACGGTCAAGCCGGTGTCGATGATCGACGCCTTGAGGGCGGCCAGGTCGTCGTCGGACACCAGCTCGTGGTCGACCTCGGGCACCGGGTCCTGCCACAGCTGCGCCTCCGGGACCCAGGGGCCCACGAAGCGCGAGACCGGGCCCATGTCGCGGTGCAGCAGCTTGTACCAGGCCTTGGCGAATGCCTCACCGAGCTGGTCCGGGTTCTCGTAGAAGCGCCGGGCGATGGGCTCGTAGACCGGGTCCGCCTTCAGGGCCAGGTCGGTGGTGAGCATCATCGGGGCGTGTCGCGTCGACGGGTCGTGGGCGTCGGGCACCGTGCCCTGCGCCTCCGGGTTGGTCGGCGTCCACTGCTTGGCCCCCGCCGGGCTCTCGGTGAGCTCCCACTCGTACTCGAAGATGTTCTCGAAGTACCCGTTGTCCCACTCGATCGGCTGCTTCGTCCACGCCCCCTCGAGGCCGCTGGTGAGCGTGTCGGCGCCCATGCCGGTGCCGGCCGCGTTCTTCCAGCCGATGCCCATGGCGTGCACCGGGCAGCCCTCGGGCTCGGGCCCGATGAGCTCGGGGTCGGTCGCACCGTGGCACTTGCCGAAGGTGTGCCCGCCGGCGATGAGCGCCACCGTCTCCTCGTCGTCCATCGCCATGCGGGCGAAGGTCTCACGGATGTCGACGGCGGCGGCCACCGGGTCGGGGTTGCCGTTGGGGCCCTCGGGGTTGACGTAGATGAGCCCCATCTGCACGGCCCCGAGCGGGTCGGCGAGGTCGCGCTCGCCGCTGTAGCGCTCGTCGCCCAACCAGGTGTCCTCCGGGCCCCAGAAGACCTCCTCGGGCTCCCACTCGTCCTCCCGGCCGAAGGCGAAGCCGAAGGTCTCGAGGCCCATCGACTCGATCGCGCAGTTGCCGGTGAAGAGGATGAGGTCGGCCCACGAGAGCTTGCGGCCGTACTTCTTCTTGACCGGCCACAGCAGACGGCGGGCCTTGTCGAGGTTGGCGTTGTCGGGCCAGCTGTTGAGCGGGGCGAAGCGCTGGGCGCCGGTGCCGCCACCACCGCGGCCGTCGTGGATCCGGTACGTGCCCGCGGCGTGCCACGCCATGCGGATGAACAGCGGGCCGTAGTGGCCGTAGTCCGCAGGCCACCAGGGCTGGGAGTCGGTCATGATCGCCATGACGTCGGCCTTGAGCTCGTCGAAGTCGATCGTGGCCACCTCGGCGGCGTAGTCGAACCCCTCGCCCAGGGGGCTCGCCGCGGAGGCGTTCTGGCCCAGGACCTGGAGGTCGAGGCGGTCGGGCCACCAGTCCCGGTTGGTGCGGGGTCGGTGCGCCTCCGGCTCCGGGGCGTCGATGACCGGGTTCTCGCTCTCGCTGCCGTGCTCGGGCATGGCCTTCCTCCGTGTCGCTCGCTGGGTGGGGTGGGTGCTGCTGGGTCGGGGAGTGGGCAGGCGGACGCGGTGGCGCCGCTCAGCGCTCGAGGGCCGCGCCGGCGGCCGTGCAGTCGGGGCAGCGGCCCCAGTAGACGACCTCGGCCTCGTCGATCTCGAAGCCGGCGCCGTCGGCCGCGGTCAGGCACGGCGCGTCGCCGACGGCGCAGTCGACGTCGACGGTGCGCCCGCACACCCGGCAGATCAGGTGGTGGTGGTTGTCGCCGACGCGGTCCTCGTAGCGGGCCGGCGACCCGGGGGTCTGGATGCGCCGGACCAGCCCGTGCTCGGCGAGGGTGCCGAGGGCGTCGTACACGGCCTGGCGCGAGACGGTGCCGATCTCGGTGCGGACCGCCTCGACGATCTCGTCGGCGGTGCGGTGCGGGCTGGCGGCGACGGCACGCAGCACGGCGAGGCGCTGGGCGGTGACGCGCACCCCGTGGCGGCGCAGCAGGTCGGCCGGGTCCCCCGCGGTCGTACTGGTCACGAGCTCATCGTACGACTCTTCTGGATCGAGTCAAGAGTTGGATCGTGGCTGGACGAGCCCGGGGGTCGACGCGACCGACCGAGCCCTCGACGACGGCGACGCCGGGCGAAGCCGCCCGAGTCAGCCCTGGTGGACAGCTCCTCGGCCGGTCAGGGGACCCACGGCGAGACGTCGATGCCGAAGCTCGCCAGCCGCTCGAAGATGAACGCCGGGTCCATGCTCAGCGGCGCCCAGTGGTAGTCCCACAACCGGGTCTCGGCCACGAAGCGGATGTACTCCCGGGCCTGCTCCAGGGTCATCGTGACCGCTCGCCGCGACTGCATGCGCTCGTAGCGCGCCCCGTGCTCGGCGTCGACCACGATGTTGGTCGCGTCGCACATCGAGACCATGTCGACGCTGTTCCAGTCCCACGGGGTCTCGGTGACGTGGATGAGCGGCTCGGGGTGGGACCGCTCGAGGATCTCGTAGTCGCGCAGCACCACCGTGATCGGCTCCAGGCAACAGGCGCAGAACATCTCGAAGCGCAGCGTCCGGCCCCGCACCTGGGGTGAGTTCGACGCGCCCAACGCCTCGTGCGGGCACCCCATGAAGCTGTGGAACCCCTCGTCGTCGAACATCGCCACCTGGGTGGGGTAGGCGGAGAAGGGCGGCGCCTTCAGCAGGTGGAGGTTCTGCGTGCGCTGGTCGACGGTGACGTTCAGCCCGAGGTCGAGCAGCTTGTAGGCCTGCTGGATGGCCCGGCGGTCGAGGCCGAGGCCCCGGTGGCAGTCGAGCAGCATCGGCGGCCGGCGCTGCTCGAACCAGAAGTCGAAGACGAACTGGCGGAGGCGGAGGGCGTTGTCGGTCCACTCGAACGGCGGCACGTTCTGGGGCACGGCTCACCCTCCTCGGGGCTCGTGGGTGGCCGAGGCCGGGCCCTCCCGGGCGACGAGGTGCGCCGGCACCGGCTGGTGGCCCAGGCTCCCGGGCAGCGGCGGGTACGTCGCGCCGTCCACCGCCCGCAGCGCAGCGAGGCGGTCGACGAGCACCTCGACGGCGACCACCCCCTCGAGGCGGGCGAGGGTGGCGCCGGGGCAGACGTGGGAGCCGGCACCGAAGGCGAGGTGGCCACGGGGCTCCGGGCGGTCGAGGCGGAACCGCTCCGGGTCGTCGAAGACCGCCTCGTCCCGGTTGCCCGACCCGATGCCCATCTCGACCCACTCCCCCTCCTCGACCTCGACCCCGCCCACCACGGCGGGGCGGGTGCACAGCCGGGTGGTGCGCTGGACGGGCGAGTCGTGGCGTAGGGACTCCTCGCAGAACCGGCCGATCAGCTCGGGCTCGGCCTGCAGGCGGGCGAAGAGCTGCGGGTCCTGGACCAGCCGGTTCACCAGGTGGGTGAGGAAGGCGCGGGTCGTGTGCACCCCGGCCTGGATCATGAAGTGCAGTTGGGTGACGATCTCCCGGTCGGTCAGCGGGCGGCCCTCCACCTCGGCGTCCAGCAGGACCGCGAAGACGTGGGAGCTCGGCCTCGGGAGGGCCCGCTGCTCGGCGATCCGGGCGGCGAAGAACCGGTGCGAGGGCGGGCCCTCGGGCCCGACGCCGGGCGTGGCCGGCCGGCTCATCAGCGTCCCGTCGACCGACCAGCGCATGAACTCGGCGACCGCGTCGCGCCCCAGGCCCATGATCGTGGCCATCCCGAACGCCGGGATCGCCGCGGCGTAGCCGTCGTGGAGGTCGGCGACGTCCGCCGCCAGCATCTCGTCGACCAGGCGCTCGCACTCGGCGCGGATCAGGGGCTCGACGCCCCGGATGCGGTGGGTGGCCAGCCCGGCGTTGAACAACCGCCGGACCTGGCCGTGGCGGGGCTCGGGGATCTCGCTCAGGTAGTGCTGGTCCTCGGGGATGGTGAGGATCCCACCGGGGATGCCGGTGATCGGGCCGAGCTCGGCGCGGAAGGTCTCGACGTCCTTCAGCGCCGCCTCGATGTCGCGGTACCGGGACAGGTACCAGGCCCCGCCGGGGGTGCGGTACACCGGGCACTCGTCGCGGATGCGACGGAGCCGGTCGAACGGCACACCCCGCTCGACGAAGCTCGGGTCGTGCGGGTCGAAGTCGATCTCGTCCGGTGCTGCGCTGCGTGCCGCCATCGACGCCCCCCTGGCTCGCGGTGCCCCGACGCTACCGACGCGCCGCCGCCCCTCGCCGGCCAGAATGGGCACCGCGAGCGCGGCGACCGACCATCTGGGGGACACCGATGCCGTACGCCTTCGATCCGGACTTCGCCGAGGCGATCGAGCTGCTGCCGACGAGCAGCGTCGACTTCTCCGACCCCGCCGCCATCGCGGCGGCACGATCGGGCCCAGGTCTGGAGGCGCTGATGGCCGACGTGCCCGACCGGCCCGGGGTGCGCTCGCAGGACCTCACCGTGCCTGGCCACGACGGCGACCCCGAGGTGCCGGTGCGCGTGTACACGCCGGTGCGCGCGGGCACCAGCACGCGCGCCGGCCTGCTGTACATCCACGGCGGCGGCTTCATGACCGGCTCGGTCGCCATGATGGACGCCGCCTGCCAGGCCTACTGCGACGAGCTCGACGCGGTGGTGGTGTCGGTCGAGTACCGGCTGGCGCCGGAGCACCCGTACCCGGCCGGCCTCCACGACTGCTACGCGGCCCTGGTGTGGCTCCACGACCGCCACGAGCACCTCGGCGTGGATCCCGCCCGCATCGGGGTGGGTGGGGGCTCGGCGGGCGGCGGCCTCTCGGCGGCGACCGCGCTGCTGGCCCGCGACCTCGGCGGACCGCCGCTGTGCTTCCAGTTCCTGCAGATCCCCGAGCTCGACGACCGCCTCGAGACCGCCTCGATGCGCCAGTTCACCGACACGCCGCTGTGGAACCGACCCAACGCCGAGTGGAGCTGGACGCACTACCTGGGCGAGCTCCACGGCCGGGACGACGTGCCCTACACCGCCGCCCCGTCACGGTGCACCGACCTGTCGGGCCTCCCGCCCGCCTACGTCTCGACCATGGAGTTCGACCCGTTGCGCGACGAGGGGATCCTCTACGCCCTGGCCCTGCTGCGTGACGGCGTGGCGGTCGAGCTGCACAACTACCCCGGCACCTTCCACGGCTCCTCGCTGATCGCCTCCGCCGCCGTCACCAAGCGGGAGGCCGCCGAGTCGCTCGAGGCGCTGCGGCGCGGCCTGGCCCCCCGCTGAGACCGGACCCAGGCCCAGGCCCAGGCACCTCGGCCCCCCGCCACCCGTCGCGCCGACCGGCCGCCGGCTCAGAGCTCCTCGTTGCGCTGCATCCACCCCAGCGCCAACCAGCCGGGCAGGAGGGGCAGCCAGAAGGTGGCCAGGCGGAACGTGAGGACCGACGACACCGCGGCCCCCGAGTCGAGCCCGAAGCCGACGAGGCCCGCGATGAGCGCGGACTCGAGCGCCCCGAGCCCGCCGGGGGTCGGCGCCAACGTGGCGATGGCCACGGCCACCAGGTAGGCCGCCCCGATCTCGACGAAGGCGAGCCCACCTCCGAACGCCTCCACTGCGCAGGCCATCGCCACCACGTAGGTGAGGCTGATGCCGAGCGACCCGCCGAAGAGGCCGGCCACGCGACTGGGGTTGGTGAACACCCGGCCGATGTGGGCCACGCCCTCCTTCGCGCCTCGCCAGACGGGGACGAGGAACCGCTGGCGCACGGGTCCGATGGCGACCAGCAGGCCGACCAGGGCGAGCACGACGGCCAGGATCAGCAGGACGGTGCCGAAGCTGGGGAGGGAGAACCCGCCGAACTCGGACTGACCCGACCAGACGATGAACGCGACCATCAGGACCGCGTGCACGGCGAAGCCGCCGATGGCGTTGACCGCGACCGAGGCCGTCGCCTCGGACCCGCCGATCCCCAGCCGCTGCAGGAAGCGACCGGTGAGCGCGAAGCCGCCGGCTCCGGCAGGACCGACGAGACCGGCGAACGAGGAGGCGACCTGGGCTCGGAGGTTCGGTGCGAACGGCACCGGCTCGGGCACCGCGCCCTCGAAGGAGATGGCGGCGAAGACGTAGGTGACGGCCGAAGCCCCGACCAGTGCGGCGATCCAGCCGAGCTCGGCGTCGCCGAAGGCGCTGACGGTGTCCGAGAGGTTCGCGAACTGCGGGAGCAGCGAGTAGAAGGCCAGGGCGGACGCGACGACGATCAGCACGGTCCGGGGCTTGACCCGCTCCAGGTCCTCCAGCTCCAGCTCGGGGGCGCCGGTCGCGTCGATGACGGCCGCGCGCAGCTGGTCGAGGAGCTCCGGCCGGGCCTTGGCCCGAGCCCTGGTGGCGGGGGGCAGGGCCAGCGGCTGCAGCATCCGGACCGAGGGCGCCACCCGGTCGGGGCCGAGGGCGTCGACCGCCGCCGTCACCGCCGGACCGGCTCCGATCACGGCAGCGGTCTCGGTGAGCAGCTCGGCGACGTCCCGGGCGCGATCGCGCTCCGTGGGCGCTGTCTCGGCGTCGTCGAAGTCCTGCAACCACACCGCTCCGTGGTCGTCGCGACGGAGCACCTCGAGCGAGATCGCCCGGTGGGCGATCCCCGCGTCGTGCAACCGGCCGAGCTGGCGCCAGGCGGAGGCGAGCACCTCCGGTTCGGCGAGGTCGTCGGGTACGAGCGGCCGGTTCTCCGGTTGCTGCGTGACGAGGAACGCCGAGCCCCTCTCGGTCGTCCCGAGCTGCACCACCCGCGGGGCGCGGACGTCCCGACGCTCCGCGAGGGTGAGGGCGAGCGCCTCGTGCTCCATGCGCCTCTTGAGCGTGGCGAAGCGGTGACCGACCTCGGAGGAGCGAAAGCGCAGGCTCCGATAGGCGCGGTTGAGCAGGTCGGCGTCGGCCTCGTCGGGGGTGCGCAGTGTCACGCCCAGCTCGCCCTGCACGAGGTCGTCCACCCGGTAGCGGATGCTCGAGCCGACCCGGCCCCTGCGGTCGATGCGCAGAGGCGCCACCCCGACCTCCACCAGGCCGTCCACGAGCTCCTCGGGACGGGGCTCGTTGCTCGGCGATCCGAACAGCAGCAGCACGAGCGACCCGCTCGCGATGCCCACCCCAACTGCGACGACGACGTCGAAGGCGGGGTAGGCGACCGCCATCAGGCGAAGGAGCACGAGCACGGCCACCCCCCACCACAGGGCGCGCTTCCACTGCTGGCTGAGCCACGGTGCGGCGACGGTGACGACCGCGATGGTGGCGGCGACCACGTGCGAGTTCGGGTATGTGGCGTCGACCACGGAGTCCTGGACCTGCAGCCGCTCGAGCACCTGGTCGAGGGCACGGTTCGAGAGGACGACGTCGGCGGCGGTCATCGCCAGGTTGGACACCATGGTGGTGGCGAACAGCAGCAGGGCGACCTTCCACCTGCGCTTCACCAGCAGGACCACGAAGGCGATGGCGGGCACCACGCTGGTGAACAGCTGGGCGAAGGTGAGCAGTGCCGTCTCGACGCCGTCCGGGAGCCTCCCGAAGGCCTCGACGAGGTCGGTCTCGAGCCCCTCCAGCGTCGATCGGGCGGTGCGGGCGACGAGGGTGCCGACCCCGACCAGCGCCAGACCGATCACCAGGCGCAGCACGTCGCCCGGCGAGAACCGTCGGCGTGACGGCGGTTGCTCGAAGACCTCGACGGGGCCGAGGCCCGGCTCGTCCAGCACGACCATGTGCCGACAGAGGCTAGGTCGAGACCGCGGGGGCGGGGACGGGAGGCTCAGCCACCGCCCCCGACCGACGCCTGCTCCTGGCGGACCCAGGTCACGCGCACCTCGTTGTCGCCCCGGGTGATCTCGTCGAGGTCGGCGAGCAGCTGGTCCAGCTCCGGCGGCTCCCCGGGGCCGGCCAGGTCGACGATCGTCGTCCCGTCGCTCGTCGTGCGCGTGCCCACCACCCGCCACTCGTCGTGGCGGGCGGTCCAGTCCGACACCACCTCGTCCACACCGGCACGCGCCACCTCCGCCTGGGTGGCCCGTACGCCGTTGAGGGCGAGCAGCACCGCCACGAGGGCCGCTGCGGACAGCAGCACCACGACGGCCGACTTCACCCGCTGCTGGCTCTCCGAGACGCGGTGCAGCGGCGCCACCCCGATGAGCACGAACGTCACGCCCCCGGCCAGCAGGATGGCGGTGGCGTTGGTCAGGAAGAGCAGCAGGGCCCCGTTGCCGGCCGACCAGTCGCCCTGCTGCCAGGTCAGGCCCACGACGCTCAGCGGGGGCACCAGGGCGATGGCCACCGCGACCCCCGGGAGGGAGTCCGACACGTCCCGCCGGGAGAGGGCGTAGGCACCGGCCGCACCCGCCGCCACGGCGATGGCCAGGTCGAGGGTCGTCGGCGACGTGCGCGAGACGATCTCGGAGTTGGTGGCGGGGTCGATGGCGCGGGGAGCTGCCGCGCCCACGACCATGCCGATCCCGATCGCGAGCCCCACACCGGTCAGGGCGATGCCCGATGACCGCAGCGCCCGCTGGGGCCAGCCCATCGTGAGCGCGAGCGAGACGCCCATGAGCGCGGTCATCAACGGCGCGACGAGCATCGCCCCGATCACGACCGCGGTGGACTCGACCACCACCCCGATGGCGGCGATCACGCTGGCGAAGCCCATGAGCGCGCAGAAGCGGGCGAACCGCACCGGGGACGTGGAGCCCTCGAGGAACACCTTCTCCTGGAGGACGCGACGGTCCTCCGCGAGCACGGGCCGGCGACGCAGCCAGCTCACGAGGGCCAGCGAACCGGCCGGGCCGCTGTCGGCGATGTCCCGCTCGGGACTGAAGACCTGGATGAGGCCGGTCGCTCCGAGCACGGCCGCGACCGCCGCCGTGCCGAACTGCAGCAGCACGTCGGGGAAGCCGACGAGGAGGGCGCCACCGCCCATCAGCCCGATCACCTTCGAGGCCCCCCACCCCGCGGGTTGCCGGCGCCGGAGGAGCTGAACGAGGGTGACCGACCCGGCGATCACCATCACCAGGCCCAGCCCCTGGACGACCGAGCGCGTCGACTCGTCGGGACGCGTCACCAGGGCGGCGGCGAAGCCGGCGCCCACCGACACGGCGAGGATCGTGGGGAAGGTGCGGCTCGACCGGTCCCGCACGAGCTGGACGAACGTGGCGGCGACGTACACCAGCACCGCCAGCCCGACGAGCAGGCCCAGCACCCGGTCGGTGGGATCGGGCCACACCACCAGCACGATCGCCACTGTCAGCAGCGCGAGGCCCCGGAGGGCCTCGACCTGCACGAGGGCGCCGAGCGGGATGCCCAGGAGGGTGTCCTGCGGCGGGACGTCGCCGTCGTCGGCGACCTCCGCCTCGGGCAGGTGGGCGCCCGGGAGGTCCAGATCGGGGTCGTGGGCCGTCACCGTCGGAAGTACTCCTGGGACGCCGGGGAGCCGTACAGGAACCAGAGGATGGCGATCGGCAGCACGAGGGACCAGACGCTCTCGAGCTGCACCTCGCGCAGCGCCACCAGCGAGTACACGGCCACCGCGACGTTGATGCCGTTCACCAGGCCGTAGAGGGCGCGGACCCGGTCGCTGCCGCGTGCCAGCAGCACCGCCAGCACCGCCCCGAGCACGCCGACGGCGATCAGCACGGCGCCGACGACGACCAGCAGCCCGGGATCGACCCCGAGCTCACGCCGCACCTCCACGTCGTCGCGGGCGACCACCATGACCGTCCCCAGCGCGACGACGAGGACGGCCTGCACCAGGCCGAACACCACGACCGCGGTGAGCCCACGGGGGCGAGGGCGTCCCTCGGTGCCTGGCGCCATCACGACACGGTGGCACACGGGTGCCGGCGCCGCGGGCGGGGGCGCACGGACGATCGCCCGCCCGGGCGCGGCGGGCACCGCCTACTCGAACTTGGAGCCCATCTGGCGCAGGATCGACACGACGTCGTCGGGCATGCCCGGCGCCCCCTCGCCAGGGGTGTAGGTGACCGGGCCCTGGGCACCGGTCCACGGGAACGAGCCGTGGGTCAGGTGGCGGTCCCACCACACCGGCGAACGGGGGTCACGTCCGACGGAGATGCCCTCGAACGGCGACATCCCGTAGATCATGGCGACGTCCTCGGCCCCCGCCTCGGCGCCGTCGACCACGAGCGCCATGCGCCAACGGTTGCCCTCCAGGGCCCGGAAGTCGGCACGCAGGGTGCGCTCGCCCGGGTCGAGGGCGGGACCCCGCACGACGGTCATGTGACCCCGTCCGTCGTTCATGGCGAGGGCCGGGACGGCACCCTCGAGCACGTAGAGGGCGTAGCCGCCGCTCTGGTCACCGTGGGCGACGACCGTGCCGGTGTCCCCCGGGCCGACCGTCAC
>Ga0316577_10000877_pt1 | contig 13202 bp, 10 predicted proteins | sample S5NA_FD_203073 | JGI IMG/M metagenome (GOLD analysis project Ga0316577, IMG submission 203073) | Rhizosphere microbial communities from salt marsh grasses in Alabama, United States - S5-7_050615r2r1 | ecosystem: Host-associated > Plants > Roots > Rhizosphere | place: USA: Alabama | collected... | reverse complement strand
TGCTGGGTTTCACATCCCTGTGGACAATAGGAGGTGTTTGGCTGTGCAAATAACTTAATGCATCTGCAAGCTGATTTGCCCAACCCAACACCTCTCTCTCTGCCAGGAATTCCTCTTTCTGTCGGGCTTCAATCATCAAAGTGCGAAGATCTTTCCCTGGCACATAGTCCATCACCAAATAATCTCGACCGTCATGAGAAAAAAAATCGGAAACTTTTGGAAGGTTAGGATGATCCAAGCGCGCAAGGACAGTTGCCTCACGCATAAATTGATCACGAGCTTGTTCAGCCAATTCCTCGTTCAAATCATAGGAATGGTCAACTTCTTTTAAGGCACATAACCTACCTTCTAACCGGATATCATCAGCCAGATATATACTTCCCATCCCACCTTGGCCAATAATTCTTTGTATCCTGTATCTTTCTCGTAAAATCTCGCCGGATTTAATTGGAGTCGTCATCCTAATTCACTTTAAGTTATTGCTTTCTTAATTGCGTTTACCTACCGGTCAGATCATGCAAACCGGTTCATCTAAAAATCTAAGTTGTATATGTTATTATACTCATCTGTAGTGTTAATGAATACTCAAAACGAATCATCCATTTTATTAGCGCAGTCCGGTCCCTTAAACGGAAAAAGGTGGATTTTAGACCGGGAATTGATTTTAGGTAGAGATCAAAACTGCGATATTGTGATATCAGACAGACAGGTTTCAAGGCATCATGCAAAAATCCTTCACACTCCCAAAGGAGTCATTCTGGAAGACTTAAAAAGCAAGAACGGTACACATATTAATGGAAAGAAAATAATTGATCCCGTTGTGCTCACCGATGGGGATGTTGTTATGATTGCCTTTGCACAACAATTGGTTTTCTTGAGTTCAGACGCTACGCTTCCATTGGATTCTCAACAAATTAATATTGTCGCATCAGATCAGAATGATAGAGTATCTTCTTCAGAAATCGCCAGGAAATTACAATTGGACCGAAAAGCACGGAGGGTATGGATACAAACACTAGGTGAAAAAAATAATCTTATTGAAGTTGAGATCACTCCTCCTTTATCCTTGGCGCAGTTTCGATTACTAGAGCAATTGTATATCAACCAAGGACGTGTAGTATCAAGATTTGACTTAATAACTACCATATGGGGCGAAAGTCAAGCTCTGGAGATTTCAATGCAGGCGTTGGATGCTCTTGTCAGACGTTTAAGAGACAGGCTCGCCGCAGTAGATACGGAGCATGATTACATCATAACAGTCCGAGGGCACGGTTTGAGGTTAGAAAACCCCCTACTTGATTAAATATCTAATTCACCTGTATGTTTTTCGCCATAGAAAAACGCAGAACCTCACGATACACTTCGGAGGTTTTTTCTGCTAATTCTTTGTTATCACTTTCCTGGGTTTGCATTACAACACTTGATAACAAATTTGTAAATTCAGGTGTAATTTTATCTGCATTTTCCTCAAGCATTTTCTGACGTTCCGCACTGTCTGCTGTTTTAATAAGCTTTTCTATAAACTCCACCTCCTTAGGCGGCGCGCTTGCCTCTTTGATAATTTCAAATATTGAGTTTATTTTTTCAATTTCAGCCAGGTCTCCATTTTTTCGAGCCAATTCCAGTTTTTGATTCAATTCACTGAGAAAGAACTCATCAACGACTGGCAGTGCTTTGATCGTAGCATCCTTCACATCCGGAGAAGAGAGTATCTGTTCAATCAATCGCCGTTTATCACTAATAATCGCTTCAATTTGCTTATCGTATTCTTTAGTCATTTCGATTAGATCATTTCTTAATTTGACCAATCTGGATCTACCTTCACCTCTAGCTCTATCAATCCTCTCACTTAATAACAGAAAGAATGAATAATCCATTACCGGTCGCACGAGGTTTACCAATGCCTGCAACCTCGTTTCATTAGGCGCATTCAAAATAAGGTCAAGTACTTTCTCCCGGCTCAAATCATCCCCAGCCTCACGAAGGTCTAGCATTGCTGCTTCAATTTCTTCCGATTGAGATTTCACTTGTTGTCCAAAAGTGGAGGTTTCCAAAATAAGTTCCAGGATATGTGAAAGGCGTTCCGCTGTTTCTTCATCGCCGCTTGCTGCAGCAGCCTCGGCAAGCCTTTGTAGGATCACCAGAAATTCAGAATCGATAATTTTATCTTCTTGTTGGATAATTTCCTTAACCAGATCATCATTTTCCTGTTCAGCGATATGTTGAATTAATTTCAGTTTATCCTGTTGAGCTTGAATCATCTCCTTGGTTATTCCCTCAGCTTCTAAAACCCTTTCAATCAAACCCTGAACAGTTAAAGTTGCCTGAGGTTGTAACAAATATCCCTTCCGTTTCTCCTGAGGAAGCCGATTGGTAATCTGGTTTATCATGATTCCAATTATTCGTTCTTGCTCATCTCTAGAGATATTGACATCCGGTGGGATAAACGTTAGCAATAATTCTTTGTCAGGGTCATGATACACAATAGGAGTAGATGCTTGTCCCTGAAATCCGCAGTACGGGCATTTTACAATATTAAACGCACCTGAGAGTAATTTCTGTTTTGCGGTAGTATCATCGTTTACATCAAATAACCTATCAATGTCGGCAACGATTGTTTGCCGGCAATTTGGGCATTCTATATTGGTTTTTGGCATATATTTAAACTCCAGGAATTCATTTATTCAACGTTTGTCCATCTCTCTTGGGATGGAAAAACAAACTCGGGTTCCATTCTGAGGGCTTGGATCAATCCAGATTCTGCCGCCGTGTGCTTCTACTACGGCACGTGCGAGGTATAAACCTAAACCAGCACCTTTAGTTGTTTTTGCGGCTTTGTCAGCACGATAAAATCGATCAAAAATAAATGGTATATCATTTGCAGCAATTCCTGGCCCCTCATCACTAACACACACAATAACCTGTCCAGGAACATAATTTCCCTCAATTAAAATTTTCCCGCCGCCTGGTGAATACTTAATTGCATTAGAAATTAAATTCGACAAAACCTGTTCGAGGCGATTTTCATCTCCAAGAATGATAGGGAAACCTTGTTTAAAACTGACCGTGATCTCATGAATCTCTGATTGGGTTCGAAACCGGTTAGCGATACTCTCAGCCATGGTTTCCAATTCAACTTCGGATAAATTTATTGATAGGGCACCTGCTTGCAGCCGTGATGCATCCAGTAAATTATCAATGAGTTCGGTAAGGCGATCCGCTTCTTCTTCGATGACCTCGAGACTATCCTGCACCACTTCACGTTCCCAGGATGCATCATCTCTTCTTAAAGTCCCTACATAACCTTTAATCAGGGCGACTGGAGTCCGCAGTTCATGACTTATCACGGATATAAAGGTGCTTTTAATCTCATCCGCTTCTCTAAAATGAGTAATATCTCGAACTGATGCAATAATATTGATCAGGTTCCCTTCAACGGAAAACAGAGGGGCATATGTTATCCCTACTGGTAAGGGAGTAGCAACTTTTCTATTCAAATCACCTTCAATGTATAGTGTGGCATTGGGTGTTAGCGGCCAACCACCTGCTTCAGCCTGCTCAAGAGACATGCCTTCTTTAATTTCAGCCCATTGAATGAATTGATCATGCGGCTCACCAATTATTTCATCTACTGTCTCCCCTAACATTCGCGCCATTGCCCGATTGCATCTTTCGAAATTTTTAGCTGCGGAAAGGATAAAAATACCATCTGCTACAGAGTCCAAAAGAGCTGACATGCGTCTTTCTTCATGCAGCACCTGTGTGTACAATTTTGCATTTTGGACAGCGACCGCAGCTTGGTCAGCGAAGCTTTGCAGGAGTGTTGTATCGTTCTTTGAGAAGCTTCCCCTGTAGTTCCTGAATACAAACAATACACCAATAACCTGGTTCTTTGCAATCAATGGCAATCCTACCCCGGTTAATAAACCAAGACTTGCGGCTCTGGTTAATCCCTGTAATAATCGGTTGATTTCAGGTAGTTCAAATCGCGCTGGATCCTGATTTTTTTCAACATTAGAAAGCAGCCTGTCGATTCTCTCCAGAAATATATCCGGGATTCCCTGGGAAACTGCTACTGACCAACCCTGCTGGTTTTCTCTGAGGGCAATCAAACCAGCCTGACCTGCCAGCATCTCCACGGATATAAATAGAATGCGCGCAAGTACTTTATCTAAATCGAGTTCCTGCGTTATAGCTCGAAGGATTTCGAGTAAATAATCTCGCTGGCGGACTCGTAAATCAGGCAGCAAATTCAGTTATCTCCCCAAGGCTGATTGATATTGATTCATCAAGAATTTGAAAGGCTTCATCAATTTCATCGATGGAAACACACAGCGGCGGGGCGATTCGAATCGTACTCTTACCGCAACCAAGTAACAGCAATCCACGTTCGAATGCATTGTGCACTATTGTTTCACTGAGAACCTTGGCAGGTTTTTTAGATTCCTTACTTTCGACAAAATCAATCCCAAGCATTAATCCCTTACCGCGAATCTCACCGACACAAGGGTATTCGGAAAACAAAATCTTTGCTTGATTAGTTGCGTATTCTCCAACCAACCTGGCGTTTTCCAAATATTTGGTTTCTAAAACCTCTAGAGTTGCAAGTGCAGCGGAACATGAAATCGGGTTACCACCATACGTATTGCCATGTGATCCTTTAGGCCAGTCCATTACCGATTCCTTAGCAAAAGTGATCCCCAAAGGCAAACCAGAAGCGATGCCTTTAGCAGAGCAAACGATATCTGGTTCAACATCAAAGTGTTCAATAGCCCACCATTTTCCGGTGCGACCTACCCCAGATTGAACTTCATCTGCAATCAATAAAATTCCATACCGGTCGCATAAATCCCTTAAAGCAGGGAAAAAACCAGTGGCAGGTACCACGTAGCCGCCTTCTCCAAGGATAGGTTCGACAATAATTCCTGCAACATCCTCAGGAGGTTGCAATCTTTCCAATACCTGTTCTTCAATATACCGGACTATTGTCTCCCCATAATTCTCACCGGGAGAGGAAATCAAGACAGGTCGATATGGATCGGGATACGGTACATGCACTACCCCGTTCATCAAAGGGAAGAAACCGTGTTTGTAAATGGGTTTACTCGCCGTAAAAGATATTGCCCCCATTGTACGTCCGTGAAAAGCGCCATGAAAAGCGATAAATTGAGTCCTGCCAGAGTGGAATCGCGCTAGTTTTATAGCTGCTTCAACGCTTTCCGCACCTGAGTTGCACATAAAAGACACAGCCCCCTCTTTGAACGGAGCAATCCTATCGATTATTTCTGCAAGCTGTATCCATTTCTCGTGATAGAAATCCGAGGAAATATGAAGAAACTTTTCTGCCTGTTCCTGGATTGACTTCACGACATCCGGGTGACTGTGTCCAGTTGCAACCACGGCAATCCCAGCAGCAAAATCTAAAAATCTATTTCCATCAACATCCCAGACTTCTACACCTCTCCCATGATCCATTACAAATGGGTATGCTCGCGGATATGATCCTGAGATGACTTTCTGGTCACGGTCGATAAGGTTACGTGCAATCGGACCTGGAATATTTAAGGTTTCCATTACTTATCTCCTTAGTTTTTTTCATATTTGATAGGTTGTATTACGGGTTTTTTTTAGCGCATAATCTTACATAAAGCCAAAGCATTATACTCCAATGTTACCTCCTTCCGATTTGATTTGCTTATAACATGGCGGTAGAAAAAAGGTTATAATCGCCCCTCGGTTTATTGAAAACAATTCTGCTTTAAAAATAGAAACGCCGCAAGGATACAATGTGGTTACATTTGAAATTGTCAATTCCCAAGAAAAAGCAAGGGCTGGTATCTTGCGCACCTCTCACGGTGAAATATTAACTCCTGTTTTTGCCCCTGTTGGAACACAAGCAAGTGTAAAATCGCTCACTCCTGCACAACTTGAAGAATTGAACACCCAGTTAATTCTGGCGAATACTTATCATTTATCTCTTCGACCAGGAGAAGATTTGATCGCTGAGTTCGGTGGATTACATAAATTTATGAACTGGAATCGACCCATTCTGACAGATTCAGGCGGATTTCAAATATTCTCATTAGCATCTTCAAGGTCGATAAGCGATAATGGTGTAAATTTTAAGAGCCATATCAACGGCTCTGATCAGTTTCTCTCACCCGAAAAGGCAGTAGAAATTCAGGAGAAATTAGGCGCTGATATTATTATGGCTTTGGATGAGTGCGCGCCTCCCTACGACTTCGATTACAACCATCAGGCTATGAACCGGACACACATCTGGGCAGAGCGCTGCCTGAAAGCAAAGAGGCAGGATAGCCAGATAATGTTTGGCATTGTTCAAGGCGGCGTCTTTCCTGACCTTCGAACAAAATCAGCTGAATATATATCTTCCTTAGATTTTTTTGGAAATGCAATTGGAGGGCTTTCGGTTGGAGAGTCGAAAAAAGAGATGTATAGTTCGGTAAAAATTGTAACCGATATCCTTCCTTATGAAAAACCGCGTTATTTGATGGGTGTCGGGACACCCAAAGACATAGTAACCGCTGTCCAACTCGGCGTGGATATGTTTGATTGTGTGCTTCCCACAAGATTAGCAAGACACAATTCAGCGATGCTTAAATATGGACGACTGAATCTCGTCAATGCATCATATTCACGCGACAGCCGACCCATTGACGAATCTTGTTTGTGTTATACCTGTTTAAATTTCAGCCGCGCTTATCTGAGACATCTAATCAACGCAAAGGAAATGCTGTCTGCAACACTGCTCTCAATTCATAATATTCATACACTGCTTGAATTAGTTAAAGACATTCGAAACGCCATTCTAAAATCCCAATTTGATATTTTCGCGGAAGAATTTTTTTCGTTTTCCCGGAAAAATTTAGAGTTATGACGGTCATTGAATCCATTATCCTTGGAATTATTCAAGGTATCACAGAATTTTTACCCATTTCGAGTTCTGGACATCTTGTTATCGTGCCATATTTACTTGGCTGGGATATCCCAGACACTGAAGCGTTTGTATTCAATGTTCTCGTGCAAGTTGCCTCATTGTTTGCAGTAATCTTCTATTTTTGGAGCGAATTATTAGAAATCGGAAAAGAAATGTGGGCAGGTTTGCTAAACAAATCACCTTTGAATTCTGAAAAATCACGATTGGGATGGTTGCTGATATTAGCGACAATCCCTGCAGGTCTCATTGGATTTATTCTCCGGAGTCTCGTGAAACAAGCTTTTGCCAGTCCAATAATCGTAGCTTTTTCATTGCTATTGACTGCAGGATTGTTACTTCTGGCAGAAGTATCTGGTAAAAGAACAAAGAGAATAAACCAGATAGACTGGTGGGATTCTTTGTGGATCGGTCTATTTCAAGTTCTTGCCGTATTTCCAGGAGTGTCTCGTTCAGGCGCGACGATTTCTGCTGGAATGATGCGTGATCTTAAACGACCTGAATCAGCTAGATTTGCGTTCTTAATGTCAGTGCCAATCATGCTGGCAGCGGGATTGAGTGCCACTTATGACCTGATCCAATTACCAAATATACTCGATTTAATTCTTACTTTTCTTCCAGGTTTCATTTCCTCAGCAATTGCAGGGTATATTTCTATTCGCTGGTTACTGAAATATCTCGCAAAAAATCCCCTTATTTTTTTTGCTCTTTACTGTGCTGCTCTGAGTATTTTTATTATTGTCTTCTATTTAATTAATATCTGAAAATCTATTTTAGCTCTCTCGCTTAACTATTAACAGCGAGATTTTTTATTTCTTCAATATACGCCAAACTCTGGTGACGGAAATAAGTATTGTATAGTGATGCATACGCACCCCCGCTTTCCAATAGCTTTTCATGATTGCCTTCTTCGATTATCACCCCATTTTCCAGCACAATAATCCGATCCGCAGCCCGAACTGTTGACAAACGGTGTGCAATGATCACACTTGTAGTGTCCTTGAGGATTAGATTCAGAGCTTGCTGAATCTGCCATTCGGTAAATGGATCGATACTAGCTGTCGCCTCATCCAATATAAAGATTCCAGGCTTTTGAACCAGTACCCTTAGCAATGCCACGAGCTGGCGTTGGCCCATCGATAATAGAGAACCTCTTTCTCCGACTTCTGTCTCCAATCCTTTTGGGAGTGATTCTAACCATTGACCACCCCCAATTTTTTGGGAGATTAGATTAACATATTCGATAACGTCCACCCCAGGGCAGGCATAACAAATATTTTCCAAAACTGATCCCGAAAACAGGAAAGGAATTTGCGAAACAATACCTAATTGCGATCTGTATTCCCTTAAGTTAAGTTTTCTAATATCTACCCCATCAATCAGCAATTCACCGTCTTGAAATTCGTAAAATCGGGCAATAAGTTTGGCAATCGAAGACTTTCCCGCACCTGTATGTCCGACCAATGCGATCGTTTCTCCCGGTTTTATATTGAGATTAAATCCCTCTAATACGATATCTTTTTCTGAATAACGAAAATCTAAATTGATAAAGGCAACCCCCCCTCGAAGATCTTGCACTGGAATACTATCAATTTGGTGAACCCTCGATTCAGCATCGATTAGTGCAAACACTCTTTCAGTAGCCGAAAGTCCTGACTGCACTTGTGCCCAAAAGGCGGATAAATTAAGGACAGGGAAAAAGAAAAGATCTAAACTCTGCAAAAATAAAAACCACGCACCTGCTGTAACTAACCCGGTCACTGCACTAATACCCCCTATATATAAAAGGGATGCTGTTGCAATTCCACCCAAAACGTTAAGTACCGGAAACACAGATGACAGTACAAGTCCTCTCTGGACGTTTACACTATAGGATTGCTTGTTTATTACATCAAATTCCTCATAAATTCGAAATTCCTGCCGAAAATTTTTTGCAACAATTATCCCACTCACAGTTTCTTTAATTGCTGAATTAACATTCGCCATTGCCCTCATACCCCTGCGGGTAACATATCGTGCTAAGCGTCGAAAACCTAATGCTGTAATGAATAATATTGGTAAAAATGCAAAAAGGAATAGCGAAAGCCGAAGATTAATAACAATCAGAATTACTCCAAGTATCAATGCTTGGATAATCTGAGAGAACAAATCTGTTATTAATACAACCGTCTGACCAAATTCCTGAGTATCAGAAGTAATTCTTGAAACAATTTTTCCAGATGAATATTCGTCAAAAAATGAGAGGTCATGTCCAACGGAGGATTTAAATGAATCTACGCGAAGTTTATATACAATATCCCCTACAATCCTGACGACAAACTTGCGGCGGTAATAATTCGCTGTCCAAACAATTATTCCCGCTGCCAATACAGAACCGCAGATAATTAAAATTTCAGTAATAGATATATCACCACCTAAAGCATCAAAACCTTTAGCGATTAATAAAGGAGTAGCAGCACCTGCAGAGGCAATCACCAGTAGCAATGAAGTTACAATAATTAATTGAGTGTTATAAGGTGAAAAATAATCAGCGATTCGTTTCACCAGTTGGCGGTCATCATACTGCCGGTCATAACTCTCTACATCTAATCCAGAAAAAAATCCCATATATTACTCTCTAAACAAATTTCGATATGCCGTGGATGATTGCATCAACCCTTCATGTGTCCCGCTTGCAATCAATTTCCCATTTCTAATAACCAGAATTAAATCTGCCCATCTTATTTGAGATAACCTGTGGGTGATGATTAAGGTAGTCCTCCCTTTCGCGGCTCTAAATATCGCTTGTTGGATTTTATCCTCGGTTGCGCTGTCGATTGCGCTGGTTGAATCATCAAGCACCAGAATTTGCGGGTCGGTTAGCAATGCCCTGGCAATCGCGATACGCTGGCGTTCGCCACCAGAAAGTGTGACGCCTCGTTCTCCAACTACGGTCTCATATCCATTTTCTAAATGCGTGATAAAGTCATGAGCTTGTGCCTCAACCGCAACTTCTTGGTAATTATCTTTCGAAGAACCAGGTGAACTGAATGTGATATTCTCCGATATTTTACGAGAGAAAAGGAAAATATCCTGCTCAATAATTGATATCGATTTTCTCAGAGATTCCAAGCTCCAATCACGGACATCCACACCATCGATTAATACTTCCCCTTTGGTAGTGTCATAAGTCCGGTTCACCAATTTAACTAGGGTAGTCTTTCCCGAACCGGTTTGACCAACAATTGCGACTGTCATTCCCGGTCCAACTTTGAATGATACATCTTCTAGGATTTTTTCCCCACGCTTGTACTCAAAACTAACGTTTTGAAATTCGATTTCCCCTTTCATAGGCCCGGTGTATCCTTCCAGGTTTTGATCCAATTCATTGCGTCGATTAATTAATTCCAATATCCTTCTCGCACCTGCAATGCCTGTAGATACCTGAGAATATGCAAAAAGGGAGACAAAAGATGGAAACCTGAAGAGTTGGATCAAGCCAAAATAAGCGACCACATCCCCGACATCGATCAAACCAACTCGATAAAGATAAATCGCATGCAACAGACCAGCTGCATTCGCAAAACCAATCAGCAACAAAGGGATGAAGCGTGCTTCAATATCTCCCTGACGAACAAAAGCATTGCGATAATTTTTTGCACTTTCCCCAAACTGGGCCACCTCATATTCTTCTTGGGCCATTCCTTTAACAGTTTCAACTCCGTCGATCGCCTCCGCTAACCTGGTATTTAACCTTCCAAACGCTTGTCTAACTTTTGTAGTCACAGGACTCAATTCATGAAGGTACTGCCAGATTGCTAAATAGTATGCGATGATAAATATGGCTGGGGTTAGCATTAGAGACAGGTGGTATCTGGGGGCGAGTATTAATGGCATGAACAAAAAAACCGCTGAACCAATAACAAGATTAATGCCAGGATTGAGCATCAAATTTATTTCCCTGACATCATTAGTAGCTCTCGCCATCGTATCACCTACTGGCTGGAGACTGTGAAAAGCCATACTCTTGCCCAATAGGCTGACATATAATTCATTTCTAGTATCACGCTCTAACCTTTGACCCAGCAACTCAGCGCCAAAATTCCGAGAAAATTGAACAACCCCGCGCACAATCTGGCTGAGCGCCAGTAATATTGCTAACTGGATTAATGCGCTTGTGTTTGGTGGAGTTTCCAATACGGCATTGAATGCCATCCCCGTCAGAACCGGTATTAATGCTGCAAATCCTGCATTGCCAACTGCTCCCAAAAACATAATTAATACAATTGGCCAGTAGTGAAATATATGGGACACTAGCCAAGCGCTGACACTTCTGCGGTCAGTTTGGATTTCCTCATGTAAGCTAAATTCCGTAGTTAATAGTGAAGTATTCATTGGGTACGGACTTGTGATCTGGTTTTTGCATGCAGCGGCAAGGATACCACATAACTTTTTTTAGCCTGAATAGAAAAAAAGGTTGTCGGAGGAATTATTTTTGAAATCAAGCAATATGATATTTATGGTGGATTCAATATGATATTTGACCCTAGTCAACCTGGGGAAATATGATTAACTATGCCTTCGTTAAAATTTTCACAATAGTATTTACAGGAATTACCTATGAGTACAGAAATTCGAATTGATGCTCTACTTCCAGCGGAAATGGCTACCAGAGCAGAATATGTAGGAGTTCGAAAATCACAATCACCTTTTATAACCCTGTTTGCCCTTGCAGTTCTTGCAGGTGCATTTATTGCATTTGGGGCGATATTCGCCACCACGATTATCTCTGGGGATATATATATTCAATCCTCATCAGGCGCAAACGAGTTGATTGCTGATCTTCCATTTGGTTTCAACAAATTATTGGCTGGGCTTGTATTTTGCCTTGGCTTAATTCTGGTTATTGTTGGAGGGGCTGAACTTTTTACGGGAAATAACTTAATTGTCATGGCATGGGCTAGTGGAAAAGTATCCACTTCAGCATTATTGCGAAATTGGTTTATTGTATATGCGGGGAATTTCCTCGGCGCGATCGGGACTGCTGTGCTTATTTTCGCCAGCAAGCAATATACATTTGGTAGTAACACGGTAGGAGCAACTGCCCTCAGTATCGCCCAAGGTAAAGTCGAATTAGGTTTTATCCAGGCGATTGCATTGGGCATTCTCTGCAATATACTGGTTTGCCTTGCTGTTTGGATGACTTTCAGTGCCCGCAGCACAATAGATAAAATCGCCGCTGTAATATTTCCAATTACAGCATTTGTTTCAGCTGGGTTTGAACACAGTATCGCAAATATGTACTTTGTATCAATTGGATTATTTATAAAGAGCTACGCTTCATCAGAATTCTGGTCATCAATAGGAAAAGTTCCAGCGGATTTTAATTCACTGACATGGGGAAGGTTTTTTATCAATAATCTAATACCAGTAACCATTGGTAATATAATAGGCGGCGCCATTTTTGTCGCCGGCATTTACTGGCTGATTTTTCTCCGCAAAAATAATTCGAAATAAATAATTAAGAGGTAAGAATATGAAAGCCTATGTAATGATTGATGTCCGACCTGGAAGTATTCCTGAGGTAGTAGACAATCTCAGGAGAGTTGAGGGGGTAAGAGAAGCCAATATGACTTTCGGACCGTATGATGTAGTATCAGTAATAGAAACAGAAGAGGTAAATGCTATAGGGCGGATGATTGCCAGAGAAATCCAGCCTATTCCCGGAATTCTGGATACTTTAACCTGCCTTGTGCTGGACAGTTAGACCGATTGCTTCATTATAAATAAGACATTATTAAATTGCCCAAATGTCACCTTTTTTGAGTGGGCAAATAAGGCATTTTCGGACCTGAAATACCAAGATGTTCTGCGATCGCTGCTTTCATCGCAATCCTATCATCCCAGGCATACTCTGTCTCGCCAAAGCACATCGATTGCTCGTGACCTTTCCCGAAAGCAACAACAAGGTCGCCCGGTATTGCTAGTCCAATTCCAAAGCGAATAGCATCTCCTCGATCTGGGATCCGCCAAAACGTTTTCCCTTCAATACCTGACCGGGAGATAACGCCATCAGCCATTTCAGCAAGTATTTCATCTAATGATTCAATTCTTGGGTCTTCGGCTGTAAGTATCGTGATAGCTGACATATCCGCCGATATCTCAGCCATCATTCTACGCTTTTCCTTATCACGCAAACCAGCCGATCCAAAAATTGAGATTATTCTTCCCTTTACTATAGTCCGCAGCAATTTCAATGCATTTTTCA
>Ga0316577_10000875_pt1 | contig 13216 bp, 13 predicted proteins | sample S5NA_FD_203073 | JGI IMG/M metagenome (GOLD analysis project Ga0316577, IMG submission 203073) | Rhizosphere microbial communities from salt marsh grasses in Alabama, United States - S5-7_050615r2r1 | ecosystem: Host-associated > Plants > Roots > Rhizosphere | place: USA: Alabama | collected... | reverse complement strand
TGAAGTGACACGATCGCGTCGCCTTCTTTGAGGACTTGACCCACATTGATCAGGCGGATGCCGAGGCGACCGTCAAACGGCGCCCGAATGGTTTTCTTCTTTACGGCGGCGCGGATGGTGTCGGCCTGGGCCGCAGCCTCTTTGAACACTGCCTCGGCATTGTCGTATTCCGAGCGGGAAATGGTTTTTTGGGCCAGGAGTTTGCCCTTGCGGTCGAGATCGATCTTCGCGAGCGTCAAACTGGCCTCGGCCGCACGGAGTTGCGCGTTTTCCGCGGAGATGTCCTGTTGCACCAGAAGTTCGCCGGCCTTTACCTTCGTGCCCGGCTCGAACCCGATGCGTTCCACCTTGCCGGACAGCTCTGCGGTCACGATGACGCCTTGAACCGCTTCCAGCGATCCCACGGCGGTCAGAAGGGACTCCCACGTCTCTTGGTGTGCTACGGCTGTGGTGACCGGTTCGGGAGGCGGTGAAAACTGCTTGCCCTGAGCGATCATCCGCTCGATTTGCAGTCCCTTGATGCCACCCAGAATACCGACCACTACAAGCAAACCGACGACGGTGATGATGATTCGTTTTATCATGTGCGTGGTGCGTCTTTGCGTCTTTGTTGTAAAGGTGTTTTTCTAACCGAAAAGAACCGGTGCCAAAGCCGTTAGAAGGTCGTCCAGTCGATCACTCTACCGACCAAGTTAAAGGCCCAATATTAAGGGATGCCGACATCGATGTCAACGCGTCGGAAAGCCGATGAAGACTTTAAAAAACAATATCGACCAAATTTGATCGGTTCCAGGTCCGGGGTTCAAGGTTCGGGGTTGCAACATCCTCTTCAGCTGCAGTTTGAATAGGAATCGAACCTCTACCGATTAAACCAGCATGTCAGCCCAACCGATGGCGCTTTTGCCATTGGCTTTGACACCAAACAACGCGCGGTCGGCCGATGCAAGCAGCCCGGTCAGGTCGGTAGCGTGATCGGGGAAGGTGGCGACACCGAAACTGGCCTGAAGCTTGACCGTGAGCCCTTGGCCGCGCAGATATACCGTATTGTTGATGCGGCTCTGAATGGTCAACGCTTTTGCCACCGCCTGATCCTTGTCATGGCCTGGCAAGACCACGACAAACTCGTCTCCCGCATAAGCAACGGCATAGGCCGGCGCTTCTAACGACTCCTTAATGGTTGCGGCCACCTCGCGGATGGCCTGACTACCGTTCAGGTGGCCGTGGGCGTCCACTACATGCTTGAAGTAATCGAGATCCATGAAAATGAGCGACAGCCGTGAGCGGGTGGCTTTGCCGGTCTCGATCAACTCCTCCAAAGACCGGTAGAGGTAACGCCTGTTGTAAAGCCCGGTCAAGATGTCGCGCATGGCCTGTTCACGGAAATTATTTTCGCTGGCCCGCAAGGCTTCCTCGGCTTGTTTGCGTTTGCTGATGTCCACTAAAGAAATGACAATCCGTGCAAACGTATCCTCATGGCCGGTGACGATCAGAGATTTCGCCAGTACACTCTTTTTATTGCCTTTCAGGGTCAAAAAGGTTTCTTCCCGTTCCTGGGCGAGGTTCCCCTCGGCGATCATCAGGATGACTTCACGCGCAAAACGATTGACCTCCGAAGGGTGGACCGGCATCAGCCCTTGGGTCAGTTCGTTGCGGTTCTTGGCTTCGATCAGTTGCATGAATGCTTCATTGAAGTCGACCGTGCGTATCATTCCCACGCAATGGAGTGCCTCATGAGGGTTTTCCTGCAGATAGGCACTGAAGTCGTGAATCCCTGATTGCCGCAGTTCTTCGAGATAGGCTTTGAGCCGGGAGGCATCTCTTTCGATCAATGCGATCGGCGTGGACTGAAACAACAACCGGTATCGGTCCTCGCTCTCCCTGATCGTCATTTCCGCCAGTTTCAAATCGCTGATGTCCTCGACGAAGGTCAGCACTTCGGTTACCGATCCGGCGTCATCGAGAACCGGGCAGAGACTAAAACGCAGGTGTAGGCAGTCGTCACCCGAGTCACCGGCGGTGACACACGGATAGGCCTTGGTGACGAGTCTTTTGTTTTCGATGCAACGGCGGAAATCGTCGGTGATGCCGGCCTCTATAAATTTCTGTAATTCGGTGATATTTATGCTCGGCAGCTCTTGCTGAACAGGCCAATGCAGCATTTCCGCCATTTTTCGGTTAAAGCCGGTGATACGTCCCGCTATGTCGATAACGAAAATACCGAATGGGGCGCTGTCGCCCAGAAGACGATAGCGCTGTTCGGTCGCTTTCAATGCCGCTTCCGCCCGCTGGCTTTTATCTTCGGCTTCGCTTACTTGACGGCGCAGTTTTTGAACTTCGGCCTGAAGCTGTTCCGTTGAGTTGAGCGCGCTGCTCATATCGATAGCCCTTTCGGTCAATACGAACCTGTGCCCAGTTGTTGATTGATCAGTCGGACTTACCCGGTCTCTTTGAGCGCCTCGAGGATAACCGCCACCGCAGGGTGGTCCGCAGGATCGGTGGCGTAGTGGCTGAAAACGATTTTTCCGGCGGTGCTGATGACAAACACGCCCGGCAGTTGGCGGACATCGCCTTGGGGCAACCCCATGAGATGACCCCGGGCCATGGCCGAAACCCCCTTTAAAACGACGTCCGGTGCAAGAAATCCCCACGGTGCCACCCGTTTGAGGTCAAAAGTCCGGTACACCACCTTGCCGGGGTCGGAAACAATCGGGAAAGGAACATCGTATTTTGCCGCAAATGCATTGGATTCGGCCGGTGTTCCCATTCCCACCAGAACAACTTGTGCCCCGGCTTCGGCGAAACGGTGTCTTTCGCGGCGCAACTGCGCCACCTGCTCGCGGCAAAAAGGTCAACCGAAGTGGCGCAGGAAAACCAGCACGAGAGGTCGCTCTTGCCAGAAATCGCTGAGGCGTTTCGTTGTGTTGTCCGACAAGGTCACCGTCAAATCGGGTGCCTTTTGGTCATCTGTTCCCATCTTTTTTCTCCCAGATCATTGAAACTGTCTCATTTTTGGCAAGATAGTCGCCTGATGCTTTTTGATCGAACCCATCCGTCTTGTGTGGACTGAACATATAACAAACGGGCACGGATTTCAATCCGTCTGCCTTTGGACAGACCTGAATGGCATCGGTGATGGATCGTCCCCCGCTAAGATCTTCCGGGATGATGCATAAACCTTTTTTTATAGGCTCGAGCAGACAGTCTTGGGGGGAGAAGCACTATTTAAGATGATGTCTTCTAAGTTGATCATTTACCGATGGGCAGGCTGGTCGGGCTTTTCATTTGACAGCCCCGGCGATGACAAATATAGTAGATGAAATTTCAGGGCATTGGCACCCTTTTCGAGCAATTGTTTGGTCATTTGACGTCGTCATCGTCCGTGCGTGGCGGTCAATTCGAGGAGTAGCAAAAAATGAAAAAGGGAGTACTTCCGATCTTTCCGGTGCTGGTATCGATCATCTTTTTTGCCTGTTCCCAACACAATCTGGGAACATACGTTCTCACTTCGCCGTCACCCGTCCTCGACCGCATTCAGCAGCGCGGTGAACTCGTGGTCGGTACCGCCGCCGGTATGCCACCCCTGAACATGACGACCAAGGACGGAGAGATCATTGGCCTGGATGCCGATCTATCCCGTTACCTCGCCGCCGCTATGGAGGTCAAGCTCCGGCTGGAACCCATGGCTTTTGAGGACCTGTTACCGTCGCTCGAAACCGGTAAGGTGGACACGGTCATTTCCGGCATGACGATGACGGCCTACCGCAACCGCCGGGTGGCGTTCGTGGGCCCCTATCTCATATCCGGTAAAGGCTTGCTGACGCGGGAAGCCACCCTCGCCGCCATAAACAACCCGGACGCCATTGACCTTGCAGAAGTCAGGCTTACCGCTCTTGCGGGGTCCACAAGTGCGGATTTTGTTAGAACGGTCACACCCAGGGCTCAATTCGTTCCGGCACGAGACTATGACGAGGCGGTCAAAATGGTCATCGACGGCCGGGTGGATGCCATGGTTGCCGACCAGCCTATCTGTCTCATCAGCGTGGCCCGTTATCCGGATCAAGGCCTTTTGGCCGTCATAGCGCCCTTAACCTACGAACCGATCGGTATTGCACTGCCGCCTAACGACACACTTTTTATGAACCTTGTGGGTAATTTTCTGACGGGTTTGCAGGACAACGGAACGCTGGGGCGTTTGAAAGATCAGTGGTTTCAAGCAGGCGACTGGTGGGACCAGATGAAATAACCGAATTGGATTCGAGCAGGAGGAAAACGAATGAAATTGCCACTGTTTCGATTTCTAACGCCCCTGACGTCCCTGATCGTTGCTTTATCAACGGTCTTCTGCATCCCGGCTGCAGCGCAGGACAATCACCAGCAGGTGCTGGTAGACCAGGCGTCACTGACCCTCAATGAATTTCTGAACGACCAGGCGATGTCGTACTTGAGGAACAATATCCGGTATGCCAAGGGCGTCCTGATAACGCCGTCGCTTTTCAAAGCGGCGTTTTGGATCGGCGGGTCGGGCGGCCGCGGACTCCTGATGGTGCGCGACCCGAGGACCAACGAGTGGAGCGGGCCGGCTTTTTACACGATCGGCGGTGGAAGCCTGGGGGTGCAATTCGGGGCTTCCACATCCGAGGTCGTTATGATGGTCATGACCCAGAAAGGCATCGATTCGTTGTATACAACGACATTCAAGCTTGGCGGCGGCGTGTCGGCCGTCGCCGGTCCGGTGGGGATCGGTGCCGAAGGGGCTACGGCCCCGAACTTGAGTGCGGATTTTCTCTCTTTTGCGCGTTCCAAGGGAGCCTTCATCGGTGCTGCGCTGGATGGGGCCGTGATCTCGGTCAGCAGCGACTATAACCAGGCTTACTACGGAAAACCGGTTAGACCGGTGGATGTCTTTGCAACAAAAGACGTTCACAATCCCGAAGCGGACAAGTTGCGCACTCAGTTGGCCAATGCCTCGAAGAGATAAATTGAGAACATAGGCTTTAAGATAAAGGTTTAGGAATGCGTTATCGGTCGTCGGCGTTTTTCGATACCGCCTTCCCCCTTTATCCCTGCCCAAACCATTATCTTAAAGCCTACGAAAGATCCCGACAGACGGAAGGGAGATCAGCGATGACACGACACACACGCCCGATTGGTTCCGTGGTTTGGGTTGTCTGGTTTTTGGCCGTTGTCTGGACGTTGATAGCGGTTCAGTCGCTGTCGGCTGAAGAGCTCTCGCAAGGCCAAAAAGTGTATGTGCCGATTTACTCGCACATCTACAGCGGCGACAAGGAGAACCCATTTCTGCTGACCGCGATTCTGAGCGTTCGCAACATCGATCCCGGACATGCCATTACTCTCAACGCGGTCGATTATTTCGATTCCGACGGCAAACTCCTGCGCAGGTATCTTAAAAAACCGGAAGATCTCGCCGCGCTGGCATCGATACGATACGTCGTTGGCGAATCGGACAAAAGCGGGGGTTCGGGAGCCAAATTCGTTGTCGAATGGCGGGCGGCTTCAAAAGTCAACCCACCCATAATGGAGGGGGTGATGATCGGCACCAAAATGCAGCAGGGGATTTCTTTTGTTTCCCGCGGCCAGGTCATTCACGAAACTGCGGCTAAGCCTTGAAGCAGGCGCCGTGGTATCGGCCTTTCCGTGTAGCGGCGCTCGATTGGTCATCCAAAAGAAAAAAATGAAAGGAACCCGAATCATGACGGCTGAAAAGGAAAGAGCGTCGTTTATCTGCGTGAAGGACACCCTCGACGGGGCCTATCCCTCGCTGGTGCTGGGGATCAATGCCGCCCGGCAGGGGATGGAAAGTAAAATTTTTTATTCCTTCATGGGCCTCAATCTGGTCATGGAGGGCGGTTTCGACCGTGCCAAATTCTTTCCAGCGGGAGTCATGGGGGCCATACCGGGCATGGTGAGTCTGGCCACCGGGATGATGAAGAAAAAGATCGAAAAGGCCAACATCCCGAGCCTGGCCGACCTCCAGGAAATGGCCCAGATAGAAGGTGTCGAACTGGTCGCCTGCAAGATGACAGTGGACATGATGGAGATCGACGAGAAGAAACTGATCGAGGGTGTTGTCGTCTGGACCGCGGAAGAGTTTCTCAAGTACGCCAAGACGTGCAAGATATGCTTGTTTACGTGACTATCCGACCCGCATATCACCGGTTTCTTTAAACCGCCGGTGCATAAAAAAGGTCTCTCCCAAAAGATGCGGTTCGTGACCACCGGTTTCCCGGACGGCACGCTGGTAGTATTCCCAGAGCAGGTCACGATAATCCGGGTGGGTGCATTTTTTGATGACCTGTTCGGCCACTTGGCGCGGGGTCAGCGGGCGGGTGTCGACCAGCCCGTGTTCGGTGACGACGACATCCACCGAGTGTTCCGAATGATCCACGTGGGTCACCATCGGCACGATGGCCGATATGCGGCCGTCCTTGGCGGTGCTCGGCGTGACGATGAAGGAAATGGCGCCGTTGCGGATAAAGTCGCCGGAGCCGCCGATACCGTTCATCATTTGCGAGCCATGCACGTGGGTCGAATTGACCTGACCGTAAATGTCGACCTCGATGGCCGTGTTGATCGCAATCACGCCCAGGCGGCGGATGACTTCCGGTGAGTTGGAAATTTCAACGGGGCGCAGGACGATCTTGTCCTTGTACCGAAACAGTTCGTTGAAAAATCGTCTGCGGGCACTTGTCGAGAGGGTCAGGGCCGACCCCGAGGCCGCCCGCACCTTGCCGATATCGATCAGGTCGAGCACGCTGTCCTGAAGCACCTCCGAGTATAATTCCAGGTCCTTGAAAAAACCGTTTTCCATGAAACCGGTCAGAACCGCATTGGCCACATCACCGACGCCTGATTGCCAGGGCAGCCCCGGTGGCAAACGGTCCATCTTGATCTCGTGACGGACGAAGTCGAGCAGGAGCTCGGCGATGCGGCCGGAAATCTCATCGGGTTCCTTGAAGACGGCGGCACTGTCCTGTTCGGAACTCATTACGATCGCCACCACCCGGTCGGGGTTCATTTCGATAAACGGCTTGCCGATCCGGTCGGCGGCTCGGTATATGGGAATCGGCATGCGGTAGGGCGGGTCCTCCGGAATGAAGATGTCATGGATCCCTTCGAGTTCCGGAGGTTCGGACGCGATTTCGATGATGATCTTCTCGGCTTTCTTCACGTAACTCGGGGTGTTGCCGACCGACATGGTCGGAATGAGGTGCCCCTTTTCGGTGATCGCCAGGGCTTCGACCACCGTCACGTCGACGGTTCCCCAGTCCCCGGCGCGCACCAAGGCCGAGAGCCGGGAAAGATGGTCGTCTTTAAAATTGATCTCGCCGCGGTTGATTTTCTCGCGCATGATCCGGTTGCTCATGTAAGGCCGACGCCAGGCCACCAGGTCGGCTTCGGCCAAAACGCCGTCTACCGCATCGCCGGTAGAGGCACCGGCAAACAGGTTGATCTTGAACCGCTCACCGGCACGGGCGCGATTGACCAGCTGCTGAGGGATCAGTTTGGGGTAGCCGGCGGTGAAACCGGAAATAAACAGATTGGTGCCGTTCTGAATGTGACCGGCGGCTGTCGCGGCATCCGTGATTTTGTCGCGCAGCGCCCGGTAGCGGATTCGGTCTTCGACCATTGTCGGGTCCTTTTTTGTGGAGTACCCAGCCGAAATGAGCGGATGATCGGTATTTTAATGTTTTGGCAGAATCTGTCAACTCATCTGCCAACAGTCCCCCGATTCTCGACGGATGTCGGGACGGCAGAGCGGGGCGTATGGCCGGAACGCGTTGAACCGTCGATTCGAGTGGTTATGTTTACGGCAACCGAACGAGAAAGGAGGCATTCTGCATGCTGAGCAAGATCGATCCCGTTCAGACCCGAAGCTGGCAGAAACTGACCAAGCACTTTGAGAAAATGAAAGACACCCGTATTGCGGATCTTTTCGCAGATGATCCGGCACGCTTCGACGCGTTTTCCTTTCGCTTCGATGATATCCTCGTCGACTGCTCCAAGAACCGCATCACCGGCGAAACGCTGGAACTTCTCTTCGAGCTGGCCGAAGAAGCCGGCCTTGCGGAGGCCATCGAAAGCATGTTCAGGGGTGAGAAAATCAATGAAACCGAGAAGCGCGCCGTTCTGCACGTGGCCCTGCGCAACCGCGAAAGCACGCCGATTCTCGTTGACGGACAGGACGTGATGGCCGAGGTCAATGCCGTTCTGGACAAGATGGCGACATTCTCTCACAAGGTCAGGTCCGGGCAATGGAAGGGTTACACCGGCAAAGAAGTCTCCGATGTCGTCAACATCGGCATCGGCGGGTCCGACCTCGGGCCGGTGATGGTCACCGAGTGCCTCAAACCTTATTCCGGCAGGCCGGCCGTCCATTTCGTGTCGAACATCGACGGGACCCACATCAGCGAAACCCTGCGGCAGCTGAATCCCGAGACAACGCTTTTCATGATTGCGTCGAAGACCTTCACGACCCAGGAGACCATGACCAATGCCCACACGGCCCGCCGGTGGTTTCTGAACCGCGCCGGGGACACTGCCCATGTGGCCCGGCACTTTGCGGCGCTCTCGACCAATATCGAAAAAGTAGAGGAATTCGGGATCGACCGGGAGAATATGTTTGTCTTCTGGGACTGGGTCGGTGGGCGCTATTCGCTGTGGTCGGCCATCGGGCTCTCTATCGCCTGCGCTATCGGGTTCGACAATTTTAGCGAACTGCTGCAGGGGGCCAACGACATGGACCGGCACTTCCGAGACGCGCCGTTCGACAGGAACATACCGGTCGTCCTGGCCCTGATCGGGATCTGGTACAACAATTTCTTCGAGGCCCAGACCGAAGTGATTCTACCCTACGATCAGTACATGCACCGTTTTCCGGCCTACTTCCAGCAGGGCAACATGGAGAGCAACGGCAAATCGGTGGACCGCAGGGGCCGCCGGGTCGGTTATCAGACCGGACCGATCATCTGGGGCGAGCCGGGCACAAACGGGCAGCATGCTTTCTACCAGCTGATTCACCAGGGGACGAAGCTCATTCCGGCCGACTTTCTGGCTCCGGCGGTCAGCCACAATCCCGTCGGCCGGCATCACGACATCCTCCTGTCCAACTTCTTCGCCCAGACCGAGGCGCTGATGCGCGGCAAAAGCCGGGAAGAGGTGCTGGCCGAGCTGCGGAAAGCCGGAAAGTCGGACGAGGAGATTGAAAAGCTGGCGCCTCACAAGATCTTTGCGGGCAACCGACCGACCAACTCCATCTTATTTAGAAAATTAACGCCCCGCACCCTGGGACGCCTGATCGCCATGTACGAGCACAAGATCTTCGTCCAGGGCGTCATCTGGAACATTTTCAGCTTCGACCAGTGGGGCGTCGAGCTGGGCAAACAACTGGCCGGCCAGATTCTGCCGGAACTCGATGACGAGGCGCCTGTGGCGTCCCACGATTCATCGACCAATGGACTGATTAATGCTTTCAAGGAGATGCGGCGGTTGTCTACCTGAATGCGGCCCGCACCGATGCCGGATCCCTCTTTCTGGAACAGGTCATCGTGCCGGCAGGGCAGCCAGAAGAAAAGGAGCATAAATGAAACAGCTTGTTCTACTGCGTCACGGCGAAAGTGTCTGGAACAAAGAAAACCGCTTTACCGGGTGGACCGACGTGGCCCTCACCGAACAGGGTACGAGGGAAGCCGTTGAGGCCGGCCGGACACTGAAGAGGGAAGGGTATCGTTTCGACATGGCCTTTACGTCGGTTTTGAAGCGGGCTATCAAGACGCTTTGGCTGGTCATGGAAGAAATGGAGCTGATGTGGATCCCGGTGCACCGCAGCTGGCGGCTCAACGAGCGCCATTACGGCGCCCTGCAGGGTCTCGACAAGGCCGAGACCGCCGCAAAACACGGCATGGAGCAGGTGCACATCTGGCGGCGCAGCTATGACATCCGGCCGCCGGCCCTGACGCCGGAGGACGACCGCAACCCCGCTAAAGATCCGCGTTACGCCGATCTCAGCCCAAAAGACCTCCCGCTGACAGAATGCCTTAAGGACACGGTGGAGCGGTTTCTGCCTTATTGGATCGGCTCCATTGCGCCGGAGGTCAAGGCCGGCAAACGGGTTTTGATTGCCGCTCACGGCAACAGCCTGCGGGCGTTGGTAAAGTATCTGGACAAGGTCGCCGATGACGATATTGTCGGCCTCAATATCCCCACCGGAATCCCGTTGGTCTACGAACTAAAGGACGATTTGACGCCGGTCGATCACACGTATCTGGGCGACCCCGAAGCGGTTCGCAAGGCCACCCAGGCCGTGGCCAATCAATTGAAGAAGACATCCTGAACCCAAAGGGAGGGTGGCGTGGCATTTCCCGCTAACAAGACCAAAATCGTTTGTACCATCGGACCGGCCTCCGATTCACAGGATATCCTGGAACGCTTGATTCGGGCTGGAATGAACGTGGCCCGTCTCAACTTTTCGCATGGTGATTTTGCCGAGCACCAGGCCGTCATCCGGCGAATTCGCGCGGCGTCACGGACAACGGGCCAACCGGTGGCCCTCATGGCCGATCTCCCCGGCCCGAAGATCAGGCTTGGCCAGTTTGCGGAAGAGCCGGTCAAATTGAGGGTCGGCGACACCTTTACCCTGACCACGGAAGAGATCGATGGGACCGTCGACCGGGTTTCGGTCACCTTTGCGGAACTGCCGCAGGCCGTGCGACCGGGGAACCGGCTTTTTCTGAACGACGGCCTCATCCAGCTCAAGGTGCTGGAATCGGCCGGCAGGGAGGTGCACTGCGAGGTACTGATCGGGGGGCAGCTGAGTTCCCGTAAAGGCCTCAATCTGCCCGGCATCGATTTGGGCATCAGCGCCTTCACTGACCACGATCGGCATTGCCTGGCGTTTGCCCTCGAAAACGGTGTCGACGCGATCAGCCAATCCTTCGTCGAGAACGCCACCGACATTACCGCCGTTCGGAAAGCCGCGGCCGATCTCGGCCATGATCCATTCCTGATCGCAAAAATCGAGCGCGCCGGCGCGCTCGATCATATCGACGATATTTTACAGGCGGCTGACGGCATCATGGTGGCCCGCGGCGATCTGGGGGTGGAAATTCCGATCGCACAGATTGCGCTTGTTCAAAAAAAACTGATATGGAAAGCCAACCGGCTCGGCAAGCCTGTCATTACCGCCACGCAGATGCTCGAATCGATGACCACCAACCGCCGGCCCACCCGCGCCGAAGCCACCGATGTGGCCAATGCCGTCCTGGACGGTACCGACGCCGTCATGTTGTCCGGTGAATCGGCCATGGGTCAGTTTCCGGTGGATGCCGCGGAAATGCTGGCAACCATTGCCGCGAATATTGAACCCCTGCGGACCGTTTTTCCCTTGCGGGAAGAACTGCCGGCATCCGCTCGAGACAAAGACGTGAGTCTGCCCGATCTGATCGCACGGAGCGTCGTGACCACCTCCCAGCGGATCACCCCCGCCGCCGTCATCGTTCCGACCCACAGCGGCACCACCGCCCGCCGCATCACGCGTTTCAGGCTGCCGGTCTGGATTACGGCAGTGAGCAGCTACGAGAAGACCTGTCAGGACCTGCTTTTTTCCTACGGTGTTTTTCCGGTCTGCGAACCGGAACATCCGACCGACTGGCGGTCCTGGATTCGAAACTGGTTCGAGGTTCAGGAGTTGAGCGGCGAATTGGTCGTGATGACCGAAGGCCCGTCCCGCAAACACCCTGAACGCAACAACCGCATGGAAATCGTCGACCTGAAAAAATCGTGAACGTTTGAAGCCGGAGATCGTCACCATGTTGAAACGGTCCATTTTAAAAGCGCTCGCATTCATAGGCCTGCTCTCGACCCTTGTTGCAGGATGCGCCGGTCCGTCGCCCCGGTCGAATTATTATCTGCTCAACGCCTTGCCGGATCAAGAGACCGGTCAAACGACAACCGCAGCGACCGACGGCTTGTCGATCGGCATTGGGCCGGTCTCCTTTCCCGATTACCTCGACCGGCAGCAGATCGTCATTCGAACCGGCCCTAACGAGATCACTTTTTCCGAGTTCGACCGCTGGGCCGAACCGTTAAAAAACAACTTCCTGCGCGTGTTCAAGGAAGACCTGGTTGACCGTCTGAGGACCGACAATATCTTCGTCTATCCCTGGCCTCCCGAGGCTGTTTTCGAATTCCAGGTTTCGGCCGAGGTGACCCGGTTCGATGCCCATCTGGGTGACAGTGCCAAACTGGAGGTACAGTGGATGATATTACGGGCTCAGGACAGAGAAGTCATTTTGAGCCGTAAATCATCCTACAGCGTCAAGCTCGACAGATCGGACTATAAAACCATCGCGGCCGCTCAGAGCCGCACCGTGGCCGATTTCAGCCGCGAGGTGGCTGCTGCGGTCACTGAAGTATACCGCAGGGAGCACGGGCATTGAATCGTGCAAAAATTGACTTGATTTTATTCAAATACAGGTTGTATAGTTGTACTAATCATCAAGGGCCCGTCAATTACCGTCGGGCCGGTTTCGCACTGAAGGGAAGATCCATTGGGCCAAGTGGCACCTGCAGTTTGGGACTATGAGAATTTTTTATGAAAGGAGGGTGTCGTTATGGCCAATGGAACGGTAAAGTGGTTCAACGAAAAAAAAGGCTACGGCTTCATCTAACAGGAAGATGGAACGGATGTATTCGTTCATCACACCGGTATCAATGGAACCGGATTCAAAACGCTTGCAGAAGGCGACCGTGTGACCTTTGACGTCGAGAAGGGCCAAAAGGGTCTCGCCGCGGTCAACGTGACTGTCGTTTAGGCGTACATTTTTTTTAAGAAAAGGGCATTTTACCGATTCCGGGTGAAGTGCCCTTTTTTTACGCCTTGTGCGGAAAATGTCATCCGTTTGGGTGTTGCACCGTGAAGATATCGATACGCTTCGGAATGTTTGTGATTCTATTTGTTCTCGGCGCCAGCACGGCGCTTGCCGGTGACGGAGGCGATGCGGTCGGCCCATCGCAGACGGTGGCGGCAGACCCCTTAAATGCGACTTAAAAATGGCAAATTGACGCCCATAAGGCCACTGGAGAAAGGCGAGCAAGTGCTCCAAGGGTGGGTTACCATCGGTCATGAGGTGCGATCGTTTGCACCGTGTTCACCGGCACACGCGCTTTGGCTCCTCGGTAAGTCTCCGGCGTTAAGTGC
>Ga0316577_10000874_pt1 | contig 13220 bp, 8 predicted proteins | sample S5NA_FD_203073 | JGI IMG/M metagenome (GOLD analysis project Ga0316577, IMG submission 203073) | Rhizosphere microbial communities from salt marsh grasses in Alabama, United States - S5-7_050615r2r1 | ecosystem: Host-associated > Plants > Roots > Rhizosphere | place: USA: Alabama | collected... | reverse complement strand
TGGCGTAGTATACTCGAAAGGATGGGAAAGGTCAAACTTTCCAGCCGGGGGGAAGTGTGCTATAATGCCGTCGACCTTTGAACGGCAGAAAGGCCCATGGCAGACTACGAAGCCATCATCGGCATGGAGATCCATGCCCAGCTACTCACCAAATCCAAGATGTTCTGCGGCTGCGACGCCGCTGCCTTCGGCGCCGAGCCAAACACCCACGTCTGCCCGGTCTGCCTGGGCATGCCAGGCGTCTTGCCGGTCATCAATCGCCGGGCCGTCGAGCAGACGATCATGGTCGGGCTGGCCCTAAACTGCCAGATTGCGGAGACGGCCGTCTTTTCGCGCAAAAGCTACTTCTATCCAGACCTGCCCAAAGCCTACCAGATCAGCATGTACGATTTCCCACTGTGTCAGCACGGATGGATCGAGGTCGAGGATCCGGCCGAGCCTGCAGCAGCGGCCAAGCGCATCCGCATCCGGCGCGTGCACCTGGAGGAGGAAACCGCCAAGCTGATCCACGCCGGCGACCACAGCCTGGTGGATTTCAACCGGGCGGGGCTGCCCCTCATCGAGATCGTCACCGAACCGGACATCCGAACCGCCGAGGAAGCGCGCCAACTCCTGATCAAGCTGCGCGCCATCCTGCGCGCCATGGACGTCTCTACGGCAGACATGGAAAAAGGGGCGATGCGCTGCGAGCCGAACGTGTCGGTTCGGGTCGCCGGCACCAGCGCGCTCGGCACGAAGGTTGAAGTCAAGAACCTGAATTCCTTCCGCTCGGTCAAGCTGGCATTGGACTATGAGATCGCGCGCCAGGCCAAGGTGTTGGACTCGGGCGACTCGATCCGCCAGGTGACCATGGGCTGGGACGAGCAGAGGGGGCGGACGGTGGAACAGCGCGTCAAGGAAACCTCGGAGGATTATCGCTACTTCCCCGAGCCGGATCTGCCGCCACTGCGCATATCCGAGGAGTGGGTCGGCGAGATCCGGGAAACGCTTCCCGAGCTACCCGGTGCCAGGCAGGAGCGGTTCATCGCCGGCTATGGCCTGTCGAGGGACGAGGCCGGCACGCTCACCGCCGACCGGGAAGTGGCCGATTACTTTGAGGCCGTGGTGGCAGCGGGCCGAGAAATGAACCTCGCCCCAAAAGCGGCAAGCAACTGGATCGCGGGCGAGCTGTTTCGCTTGCTAAAAGCCGAGGACGGAGAGATCGATGAGGGCCGCGTCGCGCCACAGCAGTTGGCCGAATTGATAGCCCTGGTTGAAAAGGGGACCATCACCGCCAACAGTGCCAAAGATGTGCTGGCCGAGATCTATGCCACGCAACAGACGGCAGCCCAGATCGTGAAAGATAGAGGCCTGGTCCAGATCTCAGACGAGGACGCGCTGGCGCGCATCATCGAAGAAATCCTGGATGCCAACCCGGAACAGGTGGCTCGTTTCCAGGAGGGCAAAGGGACATTGCTGCAATGGTTTGTTGGGCAGGTCATGCGGGCCACGCGCGGCAAGGCCAATCCGCAGGTGGTTTTGGCCCTGCTCGAGGAAAGGCTGTCGGAATAGGTCATAACTCCAATCGTTTTTGCTCACCCTTTTCCTTTGTGCTATAATCCACAAACAGCCGAGGATTGCAGCGTGGCAATTCCTACCTTTTTCTAGGTATACCCGCGCGCATGAGGAGGTGACAGATCGGGTATATTTTTGTTTAGGGGGCCAAAGGAGGCTCACAGGCTAGGCACCGGGCTTTTGCCTTTCAACAAAGCCCAATCACATTTGACAAACATAAACAAGGAGAAGGTACATGAGCGAGCTAAATCCTTTCAAGATTGCCCAAGCGCAACTGGATGAAGCTGCAAGCATTATGGGTCTGGAGCCGGCGGTCCACGAGCTGCTGCGTTGGCCGTTGCGCGAATTCCACGTCACGTTGCCGGTCAAGATGGACGACGGTAGCGTCAAGATCTTTCACGCATTCCGTGTTCAGTACAATGACTCGCGCGGGCCGACGAAGGGTGGCCTCCGCTTCCATCCCGACGAGACGATCGACACCGTCCGCGCCCTAGCCGCCTGGATGACCTGGAAGACGGCAGTGGTCGACATTCCGCTGGGCGGCGGCAAGGGAGGCGTCATCTGCAACCCGAAGGAAATGTCGATGGGCGAGCTGGAACGACTCAGCCGGGCCTACATCCGCGCCATCGGCCACTACATCGGTGAAGAGACCGACGTGCCTGCGCCCGACGTCTACACCACGCCCCAGATCATGGCCTGGATGATGGACGAGTACTCCGTGATGCGTGGCTACAACGTGCCCGGCGTCATCACCGGCAAGCCGCTGCCCCTGGGCGGTTCCGCAGGTCGCGGCGACGCCACGGCCCGAGGCGGCATGTACACCATCCGCGAGGCAGCCAAGTTGCTGGGCATCGACCTGAGCAAGGCCACCGTCGCCATTCAGGGCTACGGCAACGCCGGTCAGTTCGCACACAAGCTGGTCACCGAGCTGTTTGGCTCCAAGGTCGTGGCTGTGTCCGACTCCAAGGGCGGCATCTTTGCTGCTCACGGCCTGGACTTTGACAAGGTCATGGAATGGAAGCAGCAGGAGGGCACGGTTGCCACCTACCGGTGCTGCGAGGAGGCCGGAGCAGTCACCAACGAAGAGTTGTTGGAACTGGACGTCGACATCCTGATCCCGGCGGCCCTGGAAAACCAGATCGGCGCCTGGAATGCCGACCAGATCAAGGCCAAGATCGTAGCCGAGCTGGCAAACGGCCCCACCACGCCCGAAGCGGACGAAATCCTGCACAACAACGGCGTGTACGTCATTCCCGACTTTTTATGCAACGCCGGTGGCGTGACCGTCTCCTACTTTGAGCAGGTGCAGAACGCCTACGACTATTACTGGGAGGAAGACGAGGTCCACCCCAGGCTGGACAAAAAGATGACCGCGGCCTTCCATGCCGTGCACAAGGCAGCGAAGCAGTACGGCGTCCACAATCGCATGGGTGCCTACATCGTGTCGGTCGCCCGCGTTGCCGAGGCGATGAAGCTGAGGGGCTGGGTCTAGACGATCCGATCGACCGGTTCTGGCTCCATCCGGCAAACTCGGGGAGCGCGGTCCGTCATCGAAGAAACCAAAAAACGGGCGCGAGAGTCGGTCTCGCGCCCGTTTTGCTTGCTTTGGGTAGGTTGCTACGGCAAAAAGCCCAGAGGATTGCGCCGCTGTTGGCTGTAAATGATCTCAAAGTGGAGATGCGGTCCTGTGGAGCGGCCCGTGTTGCCCATGGTCCCGATCTGCTGGTTGCGCTCGACACTCTCGCCGGCCTTTACCTTGATCGTGTCAAGGTGTGCGTAGCGCGTCATGTATCCATTGCCGTGATCGATCAGCACCTGGTTGCCATATCCCCAGGTATCCCGTCCAGCCATGACCACGTAGCCGGCATCGGCCGCGCGGATGGGCGTGCCGGTGCGGTTAGCGATGTCAATGCCCAGGTGACCGCTCCAGTAACGCTGCGTGAGTATGCCTTGTGTGGGCCAGGCAAATCGACCCGAGCCCTTGAGTGCATCCTTGGGCGCCGATCCGACACGGGTCATAGGATAGTAGTTGGTTTGCACCACCACCTGTTTCCGGCCGTCGGGGAGCATGACCTGCTGGCCCACCGCCAGCGTGTAGGGCTCCTCGAGCTGGTTCCCCTCAAAGCCGACGATCTTTTCGACGGTGGTTTTGTAGGTCTTGGCCAGCTTTTCGACCGTGTCGCCTTGGGCGACCGTGTAGTAGATGCCGTCCACCGGGGGGATCACCAGCTTTTGCCCCACGCTCAGCAGGTCTGGCGACTTTTCCACTTTTGGGTTGGCCCACAGAACGGTCTCGGCCTTCAGTCCAAAGCCCTGAGCGATGGCCCAGATATTGTCGTTGGCCTGGACGGTATAGGTGATGAAGGTCATCCGATCCCGCTCGGAGACGGTGGTGTGAAGCACAGGGGCCGGGAAAAGGACCGCCTCGCTGCTAATGAGACGATTCACACCCCGGTTGGTCTCCGGGATCTCGACTCCACCGCCCGTGTCAACGGGCTGAATTTCTGCTTCGGCCAGCGCGGCTTCGGGAAGCACCAGGTCCACCTCGGGGATGGTGACCTGGCTGATGACTACGACGGCTATGGCCAGGAAAACGATGACCAGGTGCAAGGCATAGCGGTTGAGCAGGGAACCATCTTTACCTCCTGCCGCAACCCACTCCAAGAGCCGGGAGAGGTACGTCCGGAGCGGAATCTGCTCTGCCTTGTTGCCGACGAGAGACCGAAAGTCCCTCAAGTATTGCGCCCCCCTAGTCCCTGGCAAGGCTTGGGCTTGCTCCCTGAGCCTGGTTGCGATGTTGGCCGATAGCCGGCGGCCTTTGGCCCAGATCGCCACGGGCCCTCGCTCCCGCGCAGGGAACTCGGTTTGCGACTCAATCATGCCGATTCTCCAGAGAAGAACATCGCCCGATGCCCTTCAGAGTGGAAGCGATTATACCACAGAAGGATTCCGATGCCAAATCGTGCCCAGAGACGGATCTCACATCCGTGGAGGCTGAATCAGGCCCCCATTCGACAGCGCGCCACATGCTCTGCGGCTTGCAGCCCTCAATGAATCGCTGGTACGCGCTTTTGCATAAGAAGCACCCGGGCCCCAAAGAGCCCGGGTGAGTGGACTACTTGATATGGTTTTGTTACACTTCTCGGTTCAAGGTCGAAAGGAACTCGGCATTGCTGCGGGTCTTGCTCAGCCGCGACAGCACCGGCTCGACCGCTTCTGCGCCGCCTCCCAGGGCATCGATCATGCGCCGCAGGGTCCACACGCGGGCCAGGGTGTCTTTGCTGAGCAGCAATTCCTCTCGCCGGGTGCTGGACCGCTCGATGTCGATAGCCGGGAACAGACGCCGGTCGGCCAGCTTGCGGTTGAGCTGCATCTCCATATTGCCGGTGCCCTTGAACTCCTCATAGATCACGTCGTCCATGCGGCTGCCGGTATCCACGAGACAGGTGGCAATGATGGTCAGGCTGCCCCCCTCCTCGATATTGCGAGCAGCACCAAAGAACCGCTTGGGCGGATAGAGCGCAGCGGGATCGATACCACCGGAGAGGGTTCGACCGCTAGGTGGCACCACCAGGTTGTAGGCACGCGCCAGACGCGTGATCGAGTCTGCCAGGATCACCACGTCCTGGCCAATTTCGACCAGACGTTTGGCCCGCTCCAGGGCCATCTCGGCGACCCGCACATGGTGTTGCACTGGCTCGTCAAACGTGGCGGCCATGACCTCTGCCTCCACTGAGCGGGCCATGTCGGTCACCTCCTCAGGCCGCTCGCCGATAAGCACGACCATGAGGTGCAGATCACTATAGTTGCCCGTGAGCCCGTTGGCAATCTGCTTTAGGATGGTGGTCTTGCCAGCCTTGGGCGGGGAGACGACAAGTCCGCGCTGCCCTCGCCCGATAGGCGCCAGCATATCCAGCAGACGCGTGGATAGAGGCAATTGCCCCGTCTCTAACTTGAACTGCTCGAGAGGAAAGATGGGGGTCAGCCGATCGAACCAGGGTCGCCGCTTGGCCTTCTCCGGATCCACATTGTTAACTGCCTCGACCCGTAGCAAGCCAAAGTACTTTTCGCTCTCCTTCGGCGGACGGACCTGCCCGATCACGGTGTCGCCTGCACGCAAACCAAAGCGCCGGATCTGCGACTGCGACACATAGATGTCATCCGAGCTGGGCAGCAGATCGCCAGAGCGCAGGAAACCGATGCCGTCGGACACAATGTCCAGGATACCTCCGCCAAACAACAGCCCCTGGTTTTCGGCCTGAGCCTGCAGCAAGCGCATCATCAGGTCATGCTTTTTGAGCCGGCTGTATCCGCTGACATCCAGATCCCGAGCCATGTCCTGCAGCTCGGTAAGGGTCTTGTTGCCCAGTTCAACAATATTCACAATTTTCCTCCATCAACAGAGGTTCTCAATTCTCTTGGGATAGCCCTTGGGGTACTAGTCCCTACCATGGGCTCAAACGGTGCTAATGCAAGAGTGAACTATGAGCTGCCTCAGCAGCATCAGGTATCGGGGAGCGGTTCATCCCTCCGTGCACAGCCAACGACTTTAGAGCTTTTCAGGAGCTTATATTATGTGGCTACTCGCAGTGAGGATATCGAACTTCTCACAGGCACCTTCGATTATAGCACGGTTTCTCTAGGTCGTCAAGTCAGCGATAGATAGTGTCAAAAGTGTGACACAAAGAACATTGTGGGCTTGACCATACGCTCCTTGGTTGTTCGCTGTGGTGGCCTCATCCTGCCGGGATGTCCGATCTCGTTTGAGCTATTCGCACCAGCGGCTGCCGCCCGCCCCACTGTCAATACGTACCAAGGTTCAAATAGTTGCGCCAGTGGAGTCCTTGATTCTGCTCTGTTGAGGATAACTGCTGGAATGTCTAGAATCGGGTAAAGGGTGAATGCCTCTCCGGCATGCGCGGCCCACAGACAGCTTGCCCTGAATCACACGCTATTATAGCACAAATCCGCCATTATGCAAATTCACGATGCCGCCGGTTCCACATCGATTTCAGGGAGAATTCCGGACAGCGGCACGAGGGATGCCGGCGCCCTATGAAACCTGGGCGGAGGCTACTCACGCCCAGCCATATCCCACCGGGAACGGCGCGCGGCCGCGCTGCCTGTGCGCTGGCAAAGCGTCAGGCAACAGCCGGACCAATATGCTATTATCGACCCATGCTGACGCGGAGGTGCAGATGCGGGACATAACCTGGCGCATGGGGTTCACGTTCCTGACGCTGACAGTTCTGGCTGTCCTCGGCTTGAACGTCAGTTGCAGCCCGGCGCATCACCTTCTGGAGCAGGCTTTGGGCCGGACGCCCGAGAACGAAATCGACGGCTACCTGGGAGCAATTGCACGCGGCAACCGGAGTGCGGCACTGGAGTTCTGGCAGGAACCGGCGCCGGACGCTCACGTCCTGCTAGATCGCCGTGACTCGGTGACCGACACCCTGCTTGCTCGTCGCACCGGCCTCCGGTATCATATCCTGGATGTGACTTGGTGGCGCACCTGCTGCGAGCCAGCCGTGATCGAGGATGCGGCGCAGGCAGGCGGCGCCCGCATCCGGGTTACCATCGACGGCGGAGGCGAGCCCGAGACCGTCTACCTCTTTGACGTGCTCGTGCCTGGTGGGTACTGGGGCAGCGCGGCAGGCAATCCTGTCCGCCAGTGGGCGATTGTGGATGTGTATCCCGAGGGCAGGGTGCCGCTGGCCTGGCAGGTAGGAGAGTAGGCGGATGCGGCAAAAGTCGGCGAACGGCGCAAGCCCAAAGCGACTGACAAAGGCCGGCATGGTCACACGCCTCGCTGCCCGGATCTGGCAGTGGCAGGCATCTGGAGCGCGCCTGGGCCTCGAGTTGCCGATCCCGCGACGCTGGCGGCGATGGGCTGTGATCCAGGGCTGCCGGTTCTGGCTGCCCGGATGATCTGTGCGATGATCCGGCAACCATCGCTAGGTAGCGAGAACCCCCGTGCCAAGCGCTACTGGCTCTTGATGCGCATATAGTAGAGGGCCGAGTCCAGGTATTCCCGAGGCGCCATCTTGAAGGGGAACATCCTGTTCTTGATGGCCCATCCCTTCCACAGCTTGTAGATCAGCCAGAAGATCCGGTTGGCTGGCAGGCGGATCATGCGGCGGATCACAGGCAGGAGCCGCGGAAACTCAACCCCCAGGGCAAACAGCTTTTGCAGGTTCTCGATCTCTCTCTTTTCCTGCTCGCTGCCGAAATTAATGACCGTGTCATCGCTCACCGAGCCCGATAGGTCATCGAAGGTGCCCCGCATCCAGCCGTGCTGGTAGGCCCATTCGCCCAGGGCCGTCTTGGGATAGGGTTGAAAAAGAAAGACGTTGGCATACGCTGGACGGCACTGAGCATTGAGCTCCAATGTCTCGAAATCGGTCTCCAGATTGCCCGTGGGCAAGCCCAGCATGTTGTTGGTCATGAAGGCAATGTCATGCTTGCGCAGGATCTCGGCAGCGCCCAGGATCTCTTCACGGCTCATGTTGCGGTTTAGAATGACGTTCCGCAGCCGATCGTTTCCGGCCTCGATGCCAAAGCTGACCGAGACGCAGCCGGCACCCTTGAATAGGGCGATCTTTTCGTCGGTCACCAGGTTGGCCCGCACCTGGCACCAGAACGGCAGCGGGTCGCCTTCGCGCGTGATCTCGGCCTTGTAGCGCGACATGAACTCGTTCAGCCACTTGTCCTGGAGGATAAAGGTGTCGTCCATAAAGAGCACAAAGCGCACATCGTGTTGGGACGTCACCGCCTTCAACTCGCGGATCACGTTATCGGGACTGCGGCGCCGGAAACGGCGACCATAGCCCTCGTAAAGGTCCGAGTAGGCCTTGTTGAAGCAAAAGGCACAATCGTACGGACAGCCCCGGCCGGTGATGAAGGGCTTGATCTTGGTGCGTCGGCTCTGCTCGTGAGCTGCGTAGAGCAGATCGCGGTCGGAAAAGGGCAGGTCATCCAGCTCCTCGCCGGTCAGCAGCGGGCGCAGCGGATTGCGCACAATCTCGCCGTTGATCTTGAACCACCAGTTGGGAATGGACAGATCGGTCAGGCGCACGCCGGGCTCGGGCGAGTCCTGTCCGTTGCGCTCCAGGGCATTCATCAGATCCAGGGTCGCGTACTCGCCCTCGCCCAGGCACAAACCGTCTACCCCCTCGCGCTCGATCATCTCGGGGAAAAAGGTGGGGTGCGGCCCGCCAAAGATGGAAAAGACACCGGGCAGTTGCGCCCGGATGCGCTCGTTCAGTTTCAGGTACCAAGTGTGCGGCCCGGTGTAAACCGTGTAGCCCACCACGTCGGGTCGCAGCCGCAGCGCGGCCTCCACCGGGTCCTCCTCGGTCGCCACCACCAGGCTGACCTGGTGCCCCGCCTGCTTCAGCACGCCGCTGATCAGCAGGATGCCCTGGGGTTCATTATCGATCTCTTTGACGATGAGCAAAAGATGCATGCTTGAAACCTTTCGGTTAGAGTATGCCTCGGATTCGATTACACCGCGCGCGTGTCATCTTTTCCAACCAGGCCTGCCAAGATAGCCAGCCCGGCCAACACGCTCACGACTTGATCTTCATAAAATGCCACGCTGTCTCTGCGATCTCGCGCAGGCTGAGCGCCACGGGGTGCACCCGGTTCTTGATGGCCCACCCCTTCCACAGCTTGTTCATCAGCCAGAACATGGGGTTGTCGGGCAGCCGCATCATGCGCCGGATGAGGGGCACGGTGCGCGGCCATTCCACGCCGATGGCAAAAAAGCGCTGCAGGATAGCCAGGCCTCGCTTGTGTTCCTCGTCAAAATCGAGGACTGAGTGGTCCCAGGCCAGCTCGCCAATGTCGTCAAAGGTACCCACCATCCAACCGTGCTCGCGGGTGAACTCGCCCAGCTCGGTGCGCGGGTACGGTTGAAAAATAAAGACGTGGGCATAGGAAGGACGAGCCTGGATGTTCAGCTCCAGCGTCTCGAAATCGTCCTCCAGCGTGCTGGTGGGCAGGCCGATCATATTGGTAGTCGTGAAGTAAAGCCCGCCCTCGCGGATCAGCCTCGCCGCCTCGAGGATTTGCTCTTTGCTCATGCGCCGCTTGAGCAGTTCGTTGCGCAGGCGATCGTTGCCCGTCTCGATGCCCATGCTAACCGAGTGGCAGCCTGCCTCTTTGAGCACGCTCACCTGCTCTTCCGTCACGAGGTTGGCGCGCGTGTTGCAGAAGAACGGTATGCCGACCTGGCGCGGGTATTTCTCGGCGAATTCAGCCAGCCACTCCGCAGACAGCACAAAGGTATCGTCCACAAAGACGACGAACTCGAGCGGATAGTGATCGCGCACCCAGCGGACCTCTTCGATCACGTGGTCCACGCTCCGCTGGCGAAAGCGCCGTCCCTTGCCGCGATAGATCTCTGACAGCGCGTGGTTGAAACAATAGGTGCAATTATACGGGCAGCCGCGCCCGGTGAGGAAATGCTTGATCTTGCTCCGCGCCGAAATGGGGTCCCGCTCGTAGATCAGCGCCCGGTCCGGAAACGGCAACCTGTCGAGTTCCTCTACGTACGGCCTGACGGGATTGGTGATGATGCCGCCGTCTCCCTCGTCGCCGTTGCGATGGAAGGACCAGTTGGCGATGCCTAGCACTGATTCGGGGCCGCCGGATGCCAGGGCATTCACCAGATCCACCATGGCATCTTCACCCTCGCCCCGGCAGATGCCGTCCACACCTTCCTCTGCGACCATCTCGGGGAAAAAGGTGGGGTGCGGGCCGCCGAATACCGAGAACACGCCGCCCACCTCGCGCTTGATGCGCTGGTTCACGTCTAGATAGTAGCGCTGTGAGCCGGTGATCACCGAATAGGCAGCTACGTCCGGCTGGAACTGGCGCGCCGCCGCCACCGGGTCCTGGTGGGTAGCCACAGCTAGGTCCACCTCATGGCCCGCTGCCTTGAGCGCACTGGACAGGTACATGATGCCCTGGGGCTCATAGTCGGTTTGTTGCGCGACAAACAGAACTCGCACGATGGTACTCACCTATGTCTGATAGATCCGGACGACAGAAAGAACACAAACACGGATGGCACAAGTCAAGACGACAAGACATCCGTGCACATCCGTGCCCCACGTCGCATACGAACCTGCCGCGCCGCCCGCACTCGAGTAGCACCAACCAGGCCGCGGCACTCAGTAGTCTACCATAGGAGCGCACGCCTGACAAATCGGACCGGCGCAGTCAACAACGGCTAGCGGCCAATGTGCACCGTTCCCAGGTCGAGATCGCTGCCCAGCGGGACGAGCCAGCGGCCCCAGGGCACCGGCTGACCATCGCGGGTGACGCGCATCCTGAGCCGGTAGCTCCCCGGCGGCATGCCCGCAGGCACCTGCAGGAGCGGCTGCTGGCGTACCACCTGGCCTTCTTGCCACTCGGCCGCAGGGAAATATCCCCCCACCGGCTCCTCGCCCAGAGGGTACTGCCCGTCGCTCTCCAGCCAAAAGCTCACCCGCAGGTCGCCGGCCGGTTGCGCCAAAGTCTGCCACAGCAGCGTTAGCGGCAGCGCCTCCTGTAGGCGGTAGGTCACGGCCGGGTCCGGCGGGGTGAACCCCAGCAGTTCGATGTCGCCAAACTGGGCATAGGGCGTTTGGGCAACCGCTGCCTCCAGTGCCCGGCGTGGCGGGCGAGTACCGCTGCCCTCCAGCGTCACCGCCGGCAACTCCACACGGGCCCGCTCGGCACCGGTCGCCGGATCGTAGACGATCACCAGCGGCGTATAATCGCCCGGGGGCAGGCCCACCGGGAGCGGAATTTCGTAGGCATCGGCCACCACCTCGCCGGGGCGCCATGCCGTCGCCGGGTACGCGCCGGAGATCGGTTCGGCATCGGTCGCGGCGACCTCTTGACCTTCAACATTGACCAGCCGCGCCGAGACCTTGAACGGATCCTCCAACCCCTGGGGCGCCCGCCACCAGAGCCGCAGGCGCGCCCATTCCTGCCAATGCCCGCCATGCTGGCGCACTCCGTATCCCAACAACTCCAGACCGGGGACGGGCTCCTGGTTGACGGGACGCGGCAGATCGGGAACCGCGCTGGAAGGCTGGCCCACCTGAATCAGCGTCTCCAGGTGTCCGCCCACGTCGATCAGGCCGGTGACCGCATCCAGCGCGTATGCCTCCGCCAGGCCCGGCAGCGGACGGGTGACAAAGACCGTGCGGCCATCGGCCAGTGCCGCCCCTATCCTCTCCCGGCGGAGCGCCTCGTCATCAGCCGCGATCGTTTCCAGGTCGGGCCGGATGCCGGCAGTGTCTTGGAAGTAGCGCAGCAAGGTCATTTCGCCCAGGATGCCGACGACGGTGCTATCCGGCGGCAGCGGCTCCTGGAGCAGGTACTGCCCATAGTCGTGCACGACCCAGCGCTGGCTCAGGTCCAGGTCGGGGTAGTTGCGGGCGGCGATCACCAGCGGCTGGACGATGGCTGCCAGGAAGAGCAGTAGGCCGCTTACCGCCAGCAGGCGGCGCAGGGCCAGGCTGGGGCCCCGGGGACGCAAGAGCCTGGCGGCATAGTCCAAGCCAGCACCGATCCACACCGCGACCAGAACAAAGGCAGGGATGAAGAACACCTCTACATCGGGCACCCGGTAGGCCAGTCCAAACGCTACAAAGCTCAAAAAGGCCACAGCGGTCAGAGTCAGGGCTTGGGTTCTCAGGCTCCTACCCCAGGGACGGCGAAGCAGCCCCAGGACGCCCAGCAGAGCCAGGGCAAGCCCCACCGGCCCGAACTGCTGCCAAAACAGCTCGGCGTAGAACGAGGTACTCAGATCGCGAGCCAGCGGGTTCTCGCCCAGAAAGACGTTATAGCTGCTGGCAGTGACCCACCGCAGGAAACCGCCCACGGTATTGGTGTAGGTACCGTCCAGGGAACCGGTGTGCCCTTGCAGCGGAAGGTAGAGATACAACAGAAGCGGACCACAAAAGCTCAGCACGAGGAGCGTGATCGGGCGTCCCAGGAGCTGTAACCAGCGCGGGCGGTCTGGGTGCTCCGGCCCCAGAAGGGCTGCCCGGCTCAGCACGCGCGGCTCGACGAGCAGGACAAAGAGCAGCAGCGCCGGAGCCATGAGCAGTGCCATCCGGTGGTGCGTCAGGCTCAGGCCAAAGAGAGCAGCCAGGGCATAGAGGCTCGGATGAGGCCGCAGGCGCCTGCGCGGCGACACCGCCGGTAGCACCCGTCGATACGCGGCACGTAGCCGGTAGGCCAGTCGACGCACCGCAGGCGGCATGCGAAACCAGAGCCCCTGTCCGGGCAAGAAAAGGACGGGACCCTTGGGGGGAGTGGGCTGCAGCAAGGAGAACGGCTCGACCGGGAGCAGCGGCCTGCGCGCCCAGCGCAGCGTCAGCCACAGCAGCAGGGCAACGAACGCTCCGGCGAGGGTATAGACCTCGGCGATCACGGCCTGGGACCAAAAGACCGGCGAAACGGCAAGGGCTGCCGCGCCCAGGAGAGACGGCAGCCGCCGCGCCGACAGTTGGCGCCCGACGAGATAGACAAGGGCGACTGTCAGCGCGCCGACAACTGCCGACAGCAGGTTCACCCGCCAGGCTACGTCGTGCCACGGTAGGAGGGTACAGACCTTGCCCAACAGGGTATAGAGAGGATAGCCGGTGGGATGGGCAATGCCCAGA
>Ga0316577_10000873_pt1 | contig 13221 bp, 10 predicted proteins | sample S5NA_FD_203073 | JGI IMG/M metagenome (GOLD analysis project Ga0316577, IMG submission 203073) | Rhizosphere microbial communities from salt marsh grasses in Alabama, United States - S5-7_050615r2r1 | ecosystem: Host-associated > Plants > Roots > Rhizosphere | place: USA: Alabama | collected... | reverse complement strand
TCGGGGGCCGAATCGCGAATAGACTGGATAGGAGTATTGATATAATGATGGAGTTGGTCCGTTACATTCAGCTAAACCCAGTTCGTGCCAAGCTTGTGATGGACTATAAAAGTTTAAAGGGATTGAGCTATGCTGGGCACTGTGCTTTGATGGACAGATGCAGCCATGATTGGCAAAATACGGAATATATACCCGGATACGGTTGAAGCCCGCAGCGTGCTATGCTACTGGGCAGCACGGGAACTTGGTATCAGCACCTTGGCGCTTTCCAAAAGGCTTGGCATTTCACAACCCGCTGCCAGCCAATCGGTAAAACGGGGCGAAAAGATTGTTAAAGAAAAAGAACCTAAGCTGGTGGGATGACTTATGCCAAGATGTCAATACCCGTTCCCCAGAACCCGTAAGAAAGATTAAAGCTATAATTTCCCATCCCGTCCGGTCTCATCACGCATCATCCGCAGTCGAGTACTTATCAACACCGCGCAGTAGACCGGTCTCACCCGCGACCCAGACGACCAGGCGGCCAAAAGGACTAAGCTGCTTTCGCAATTCCAACACCTGACGTGCAAGTGCTGGATTGTCCGTTATGATCCCGTCGACACCACGGCTCATCATCACAGACATCTGGACCGGGTCATTGATCGTCCACACGTAGACCTTCATCCCTTGTTTGTGGGCGCGCTGGACCATCGCGAGCGATGCCGCCGCGGAATTGAGCGCCAGAAAGTCCAGATCCAGTCGAGTTAGATCACCGATGCTGGCGGTGTTGAGCAGACCGCGCGTCCATGTCGGCCGCAGAGCGGCAATCTTGCGCAATCCATCGATGTTGAGGGACATAATCATGATGTCCGATGCCATCCCGGTCTGCTCCACCACATCCACGACCCGTGATTCGAGGTTGCGATCGCGACCGTAGTACTTGAGTTCTATCACGACGCCCAGCTTATCTTTAGCCAATACCAATGCCTGACGAAGCGTTGGTACCCGCTGGTTTGAATATTCAGGCGCATACCAACCGCCGATGTCGAGGTCTCGAAGGCTTTCATTCGTAGCGTCCCAGACTTTCAGGTCGCTCCGCGCCACCTTCATAAAGTCGCTGTCGTGGGCCACCACTATGACATCGTCGGCATTTTCCTGAACATCGAGCTCAATCCAATCCGCCTTGTCGACGATGGCTTGCTGAAACGACGCCATCGTATTTTCCGGTGCCGCTCCTGAAGCACCCCGGTGCGCAATGACTTTGACGTCAGCTTCCTCCTCGAGGCCACAGCTGACGGCGTAGCCGGCCAGGATAACCAGGACCAAGGCTGCGGCACTGATTCCGAAAATAACCTTGCCCGGAATTTGCAAGGAAGCCTTTTTCCCGAGTGAACCGCGTGCGGCGAGTTCTGGATCAAGTCGGCCGGGGCCGGCCACGGCGCGATAGAGACGGACGATCAGCAGGGGGAACAAGGCCGTGCTGAGTATCGTGATTGCAAGATTCCCCAACCCCGCCAGCATTAGGGTAATCCCCAACCCTGCTGCCATGATCGCGAAACTCCCTCCGATGTCTGGGATCAGGACATTGCCTATCAGTCCGACGAGGAACGTGACCAGTCCCGAGAGGAGGGCAACCCCGGCGAGCCACGAGGCAAGCAGGAGTGCGATTTTCCAACCACACGCCACAACTATCCGAGCACTCTCGCGCAGCGCGGGACCAGCGCGATGACCCTCGAACAAAATCAGCGGCATGGCAATAATCCAATTCGAATACTTTTTCAGAACGATGGCCGCCAACATCATCAACAGCAGCGCGGCAATCGCAATCGCCCACCAGAACTCAGGCGGCTTCTCGACCAGGTAGAAATTGACGTCGTGCTTTTTAAGGAAGAACAGATAGGCACCGCCCACGCCTGCGAAAAACGGGGCGGAGATGAGCAACAAGCGAACAACAACGTGCCCGGCCAGCTTCACCAGCTCAAAAGCGTGCCTTGTTATGTAGCGCAGGGAGTCCAGCCAGCTCATTGCGCGGTCTTCGACAGCCCCAAAACCGACCACCATCAGAACGCCCTGCTCGGCAAACAAGATACCCAGAGAAATAGCACCCACGATCAAAAGCGCCATGATTCCGATCGGATGCAGTAAAAACGCGACGATATCCGCATCGCTTAAGGCACCATCGTTCGTCTGAAAGAGAAATATCGCTATAAGAAGAGTGACCATCGGTGTCAGAACCACCGCTGCGATGATCTTCGTGAACAGATCGGCAAGCAACAGTTGTGGCCATGTACGTCGAAAATCACTGCGTGCTTCGAGTAGATCGGGCCACCGGATTGGTTTCACTAAGTTTTCTCCTCATAGGGAAAGAAAAAGTTGCCGAACAGCCTTCTCATTGCGACAGCTTGCGTTGGGAATAGACAAATATGGTCTGCACAAACATTACTGTCGCTTCAACTTAACCGTCCGACAGCAGCTCTCCTCCCATCCAGGCCTCAAACAGCTTGTACCCGACGGATAAAACCACAGCCCCGATAAAAAGCCCTAAGAAACCGATGGCAATAAACCCGCCGATTGCGCCTAAAAAGATCACCAGCATTAAAGTTCGTTCCTTGCGCATCAGAGGTTGCCCCGAAGGGAAAGCGATGACCGGGCAGCGTGGAATATCTTTTCATAGCTTCTCTCCCCGTTTCGTGGCCTTTTTTGGTTCGCTAACGGTCATAGTGGCTGGGCGTGAGAATCGGCCTGTTTCCTTTGTCACAAGCTGTGATGCTCGCGGATCAGCGCAATCGCCTCATCTCGCCCCGTCTGCATATCGAGGGATGTCCACATCCTATCCGATCGTGTACTTTCCGAGTTTGACAGGCAGGGGATGGGTTTTCCAAATTTTGTCGCAATACTCTTTAATGGAGCGATCCGAAGAAAACTTCCCCATTCTGGCCACATTGAGTATCGACATCCGGGTCCATTTGGCTGGATCCTTATAAGCAAGGCTCATCTGCTCCTGGACTTCCACATACGACCGATAATCGGCAAACAAGAGATAGGGATCGCCATGCAACAAGGAATCGACCAGGGGTTTGAACAGGTTTTTGTCTCCCCCGGAAAAAAATCCGGAAGAAATCCGGTCCACGGCCTCCCTCAGTTCCGGATCCGAGTCGTAAATCAGTTTGGGGTTGTAGCCCTTGGCCTTCAGTTCATAGACCTGCTCCGCAGTCAGACCGAAGAGGAAGAAGTTATCGGCTCCCACCTCCTCCCGGATCTCGATGTTGGCCCCATCGAGCGTTCCGATCGTCAGGGTCCCGTTGAGGGCGAATTTCATATTGCCTGTTCCGGATGCCTCTTTACCCGCTGTTGAAATCTGTTCCGAAAGGTCGGCCGCCGGATAGATGTATTTGGCATTCTTCACGTTGTAGTCCGGAAAGAAAACCACCTTCAACCGGCCGGCCACATCGGGATCAGTGTTGATGACCTCTCCCACCCCGTTAATGAGCTTGATGATCAGCTTGGCCATAAAGTAGCTCGGGGCGGCTTTACCCCCGAAGATAAAGGTTCGTGGGATCAGTTTAAGCGTCGGGTCATGTTTGAGACGATTGTAAAGGGTGATGATGTGAAGGACGTTCAGATGCTGCCGCTTGTATTCGTGAAGCCGTTTGACCTGGATGTCGAAAAGGGAGTCCGCATCGACGGCAATCCCGGTGCGCTCCCGAATCAGAACGGCCAAATCCTGCTTGTTTTCCCGTTTGATCCTTTGCCACTCTTTTTGGAAATCCGGGTCGTCTACGGAGGATTCGAGACCTCTCAATTCCTGAAGATTCCTGATCCAGTCTTCGCCGATCCTGCTGCTGATGAGACGGCTCAGCTTTGGATTACTGACAACCATGAAACGCCGCGGGGTCACGCCGTTGGTTACATTGGTGAACTTCTCCGGCATGTATTCGTGGAAATCCCGCATGACGTCCCTTTTCAGCAGCTCGCTGTGAAGTTCCGCCACCCCGTTGATCGCATGGCTGCCCACGCTGGCCAGGTGGGCCATCCGGACATAACGCTCCCCCTTCTCATCGATCAGGGACATCCGGCTTAACCGTTTATCGTCTCCCGGGTATTTCACACGAAGCTCCTCTAAAAAGTGCCGATTGATCTCGAAGATGATCTCAAGGTGCCTTGGCAAAAGGCTTCCGAACATGGGAAGGGGCCATTTCTCGAGGGCCTCCGGAAGCAGGGTATGGTTCGTATAGCTGAAGGTGCTCTGGGTCACGTGCCAGGCCTGCTCCCATTCGATCTGGTGTTCGTCCACCAGAAGTCTCATCAGTTCGGCCACCGCGATGGAGGGATGGGTATCGTTGAGCTGTATGGCGATTTTCTCATGAAACGTCTCCGGTTTTCCTCCTATCAGGAGGTGAAGCCGCAGCATGTCCTGGAGGGAGCAGGAGACGAAAAAGTATTGCTGAGCGAGCCTGAGCCTTTTGCCGGCCTCCGGCTCATCATTGGGATAGAGCACTTTGGTCACCGTCTCCGATACGACCTTCTCATTCACGGCACCATAATAGTCGCCCACATTGAATTCTTGAAAGTCGAAAGACTCCACGGCCTCCGCTTTCCAGAGGCGCAAGGTATTGCAGGTGTTGACCCGGTATCCGGCGATGGGCGTATCATAGGCCGTTCCTTTTACTTCGCGGCCGGGAATCCAGCGCATGCGATAATATCCCTGATCATCATGATAGGATTCGGTATGTCCACCCCATTTCACATAGTAGGCGATCTCCGGCCGGTGTATCTCCCAGGGGTTGCCCAGGTGGAGCCAGGGGTCGGTGACCTCCACCTGCCAACCCTCCCGAATCTCCTGGTCAAACATACCGAATTCATAACGGATCCCGTAGCCCACAGCCGGAATTTCGAGCGTGGCAAGGCTATCCAGATAACAGGCCGCCAGCCTTCCCAAACCCCCGTTTCCCAAGCCCGGTTCCTCTTCCTGTTCAATGATATTTCTAAAATCCAAACCGAGATCTTCCATGGCACGGCGCGCCTCGTCATAGATTCCCAGGTTGACCAGATTATTCTCCAGGTGGGGTCCGAGCAGAAATTCCGCCGACAGGTAGCTCACGATGCGAACCCCCGGCTTGTCGTAGTTTTGGACCGTGTGCAACCAGCGCTCGAGGAGCTGGTTGCGAACCGTGACGGAAAGGGCCATATAGAGGTCGTTCGGGGTTGCCATCTCAAGAGTCCTTCCCTGGGTGTAAAAAAGATGACGGAGAAACTCCCGGGTTAGATTCTTGATCTCATTGCCTGGGCCTGTGGCCTTGGGCGACGGTTTTTTCCCTGCATTTTTCTTTGTGCTGGTGTTCTTGGTTTTTTTTATCATCAGACTCGCCTCCAAACTCTTTCATGTGGTATTAAATGCGATGCAATTCCAAGGGCCCATTGATCCGGCCTTGTCCGGCTCAATCTTTCCCGGCCCCTGCAATAAGATCGATGATCTCCATGCGATGGTTCATTTCCGGGTATTTCGCGGAAGGTCCTTCGGTCAGAATGGCGAGCTTCGCTGCCATGCCATGTTCGCTCAGCCATTGTTTCACGTAGCTCTTCCAGTGTTCCGGGTGCTCCGGCTCATGCACCGGATAAACGCCCGAGGAAAACTGGAATTGCCGGCAGGTCGACTCCTGCGAGCTTACGGCCACGGTCCAGACAGGGAACCGGAACCGCGCAATGCTCCTCGCGGTGGCGCCGCCATGTGTCGGGACGAACACGGCCGCGGGCGATGCATATCCAAGGCACGCTTCCACGCCGATGGCGACCAGATGTTCCGGCCGGATCCTCCCGGTGAGATCGACCCCCCGGTAGAGCTCTTTCACCGCAATATGGGGACGGCGCGCTTCCATGGAGGCCGCGATCTTCGCGAGCATCGCAACCGCGTCAACGGGGTATCTTCCCATGGCCGATTCCGCCGAGAGCATCACACAATCGGTCCCGTCAAGGATCGCATTGGCCACGTCCGTCGCCTCGGCCCGGGTCGGACGCCGGTTTTCCGTCATGGACTCGAGCATCTGGGTCGCCGTGATCACGGGTTTTGCGCGCATGTTCGCCAGACGCATCAGATGCTTCTGCACCACGGCGATATCTTCGATCGGGACCTCGACGCCGAGGTCGCCGCGCGCGATCATGATCCCGTCGGCCGCATCCATGATCGCGTCGATGTTATCGAGCGCCCCGGACCGTTCGATCTTGGCGATGATGAAGGGATGAAACCCGAGTTCCGCGGCCGCCTTTCTGACGGCGTCGATGTCCGCGGCCCCTTCGACAAAGGACTGGCTGACGGCATCCACGCCGCTTTCAATGGCAAACTTGAGGCACTCATGGTCCCTCCTGGTAAACGCGCTGATCCCGAGATCGATGCCGGGCAGGTTAAGTCCCTTGCGCGACCGGAGTTCTCCGCCCACCTTGACCACGCAGTGTACGTTCTCCCCCTTCACTTCGGCCACTTCGATCTGAATATAGCCGTCGTTCAGAAAAAGCGTATCTCCCTTGTTCACGGCCCGGGGAAGGGATTCAAAGGAGACGGAGGCGCGGGTCCTGTCCCCGACGATATCGTCCGTGGTCAACGTGAAGCAGTCGCCCGGCTTGAGTTCGATGGGCTCCGGGTCGATCTGCCCGATCCGCATCTTCGGGCCCGAGAGGTCGGCCATGATCGCAATGCGACGCCCTGCGGACACCGATGCTGCCCGGAGGTTTTCGATGATCTGCTTGTGAGCCGCGAAGTCGCCGTGTGAAAAGTTCAGCCGGGCGATGTTCATGCCGGCTTCGATCATCTGCGAAAGCACCGCCGGCGACTCCGAGGCGGGCCCGATGGTACAGACGATTTTGGTCTTATGATTGGGCAAAGCCATGGTGATTCCTCCGCTGCTTTTCGTCCTTCACGGTCATTACCGCAGCGATCCGTGTGCAGGGCCACAGAGATGGGGGGAACGCTCCGCCACGTGGTGCACGTTTTCGGCGATGGAGGTGGCCCCCAAAGGCATGTCCTTTAAGTATATACCGGTGGAAAAGGCCGCGCCTCCGGCCAAAACCTGAATGGTGCCGTCGCGCTTGCTCTCCGCCAAGCCCTTCAATACACCATTGGCTGTTGCCAGGGAAGTGACATTGATGGCGGGGCGGGCGAATTTCTTTTCGAATAGGGCTTCCTGATGGGTCTTTCTAACGCCCCGATTTCTCGACCGCTTCTCGCGTTAGTTCGGTAATCCGCGCCCAGTCCCCCCGGCCTATCGCCTCTTGCGGTGCGACCCACGATCCTCCAATGCAGGCGACATTTTTCAAGCCGAGGTACTCACGGTAGTTGGCCGAGGTAATGCCGCCTGTGGGACAGAAGGTGACTTGGGGAAAGGGTCCGGCAAAAGCCTGAAGCATTTTCACGCCGCCCGCGGCCTCGGCCGGAAAAAATTTGAAGTGGCTGTACCCCAGGGCCATGCCGGCCATCAGCTCCGAGACTGTGGCGATGCCGGGGATGAGCGGTATGGGCCCCTGATTTGCCGCTTCGAGCAGCTCTGCGGTCAGCCCCGGACTGATGGCAAAAACCGCCCCGGCTTCGGCAATCTCGGCCAATTCTTCCCCGCGCGTCACCGTGCCCGCGCCGACGATGGCGCCGGCGACCTCGCGTCTGATGGACAGGATCGCATCCATGGCCACCGGCGTGCGCAGGGTGATCTCCAGCACGTGGATGCCGCCGGCCACCAGGGCCCTTGCCAGGGGCACGGCCTGCTCGAGCTTTTTAATGACCATGACCGGTATCACTGGCCCCTGACGCATAATATCGTCGGGTTGTAGTTTCCAATGCCTTTGCATGCTCATCAGTCCTCTTGAAATGGGAACTTCACCTGACACTTTTCATAAACATAGGTAAACAGCGAACTAGCGCCCTCCTCCGGGCTGAGCAGACTGCTCCTTAAGGGGGCGAAAATCTGGCGGCCGGTGCCGTAGCGGACCTCGCGCACACCGGGATCGGCATAATCCCTGGCCTTAAGCGCCTCTTCGTCCAGGAGGAGGTCGAGTCTGCCGGCTCCGACATCGAGGCGGATCAAGTCGCCGTCCTTTATTTTTGCGAGCATTCCGCCGCAGATGCCTTCCGGCGTCACATGAATGGCGGCCGGAACTTTGCCGGAGGCGCCGGACAGCCGGCCATCGGTCACCATGGCCACCTGGTGGCCCTGGTTCATCAGCACGGCCAGCGGGGTGATGAGTTTATGCAGTTCCGGCATCCCATTGGCCTGGGGTCCTTGAAAACGCACCACGGCGATGAAGCTGCGGTTCAGCCGGCCCTGCCGAAAGGCCGTGATGAGCTCTTCCTGGGTGTGAAAGACCACGGCAGGCGCCTCGATGACCGTATCGGCGCCTTCGGCCAAGGCGGATACCTTGATCACGGCGCGGCCCAAGTTGCCTGAGAGAACCTTGAGCCCTCCGGAAGGGGAGAAGGGCTCGCGCACGGATGCGATCACCGAGGTGTCGGCAGAACGCTCCGTCTCCGCCTGCCATGTCAGGTTCTCCCCGTTCAGCATCGGTTTGCGGGTGTAGGCTTCCAGGCCCAGCCCTGCTACGGTCTGCACATCGCTGTGTAAAAAACCGCCCTCCAGCAGCTCCGTGATGAGCGCTGCCATACCGCCGCCGGCCTGAAAGGTGTTAATGTCCCCGGGGCCGTTGGGATAAATCAGCACCAGCAGGGGCACCACCTGGGAAAGGTCGGAAAAATCGTCCCAGTTGATGCGAATGCCGGCGGCCCGGGCCACAGCCACCAGATGCATGGTCTGATTGGTAGACCCTCCTGTGGCCAGCAACCCGACCATGGCATTCACCACGGATTTCTCGCTGACGACGCGACCGATGGGGGTAAAGTTCTCGCCGCCCAGATGAGTCATGCCGGTGACCCGCGTGGCGGCGGCGATGGTGAACGCCTCCCGCAGCGGGTCGTCCGGGTTGACGAAGGAGGCGCCTGGCAGGTGCAGCCCGAGAAGCTCCGCGATGAGCTGGTTGCTGTTGGCGGTGCCGTAAAAGGTGCAGGTCCCGGCGCAATGGTATGACTGGCACTCCACCTCCAGCATCTCCGCAGGACTGATCTTGCCCTCGGCGTAGAGTTCCCGGGCCCGGGCCTTCTCCTTGTTGCCCAGCCCCGTGGGCATGGGACCTCCCGGCACCAGGATCATGGGCAGGTGTCCGAACTGCAGGGCGCCCATGAGTAACCCGGGCAAGATCTTGTCGCAGATGCCAAGCAGCAAGGCACCGTCAAAAACATTGTGGGAAAGGCCGATCACTGTGGCCATGGCGATCACGTCACGGCTTATCAGACTCAAGTCCATGCCCGGCTCGCCCTGGGTCACCCCATCGCACATGGCCGGCACGCCGGCTGCGACCTGGGCCACGCCACCGGCCGCGGCCACCGCCTTCTTGAGGATCGTGGGATAGGTCTCGTAGGTGTGATGGGCGGAGAGTAGATCATTGTATGAGGTGATGATGGCGATATGGGGAGACCTCTCATCGCGCAGTCGCTCCGCTTCCCGTCCCCGGCAGACCGCCATGGCATGGGCCAGATTGCTGGCGGGAAGCCGGTGCCGGAACGGCCCTTCTGACATGGCCTGCTCCATGTGCTGCAAGTATTTGCTGCGGTGCTCGCGGCTGCGGCGGACGATGCGTTCGGTGACTTCCAAAACTCTCTGATGCATTCTCGTTCTCCTCGTGTCGGCGCAGGGCGTTTGTGTGTGTCCCGTTCAGCCGTCAGCACTTCAAAAATGACTGCGCGTCATCCGTTCAACCCTTTTCATTGCGGGACGCACTTTCGGTTGAATTCGTCGTACTTCCTCATGGCTCGCGGCTGAAGGCTTCCTGAGGCTTTACTCATCCCAGTCCCTGCCGTCGCGGGCGAGCAGGGCTATCGAGGCAACCGGCCCCCAGGTTCCGGCGGCGTAAGGTTTGGGCGGCTCATCCTGTGCCTGCCAGGCGTCCTGGATGGAATCAACCCAGGTCCACGCCTGCTCCACTTCATCCCGCCGGATAAACAAGGCCTGATTCCCGCGCATGGCCTCCAGCAGCAGCCGTTCATAGGCGTCGACAATTCTTTCGCCCTTGAAGGTCTCTGAAAAACTGAGGTCCAACATGGACCGCTGTAGATGCAGCCCCTTGCCCAGGCCTGGAACCTTGTTCAGCACCTCGATTTCCACCCCCTCGTCGGGCTGGAGGCGAATGATCAGACGGTTTGCCGGCAGATTCTTGTAGCTTCCCTTGAAGATGTTGTGGGGCAGGCGCTTGAAATGGATCGCCACCTCGCTGCGTTTGGCGCTCATGCGCTTTCCAGTCCGCAGGTAGAAGGGCACGTCGGCCCAGCGCCAGTTGTCGATGTCCACCCGCAGGGCGGCAAAGGTCTCGGTACGGCTCTGGGAGTTGCCGTCCTCCTCTTCGAGGTATCCGGGGACCGGCCCCCCCTTGAGAAAACCGGCAGTGTACTGCCCCCGCACCAATTTTTCCGCGGCATTCTCCCGGGTGATGGGCCGGAGCGCTTTGAGCACCTTGAGCTTTTCACTGCGGATGCTGTCACCGTCCAGAGCGACAGGCGGCTCCATGGCGACCAGGGTAAGGATCTGCAGAAGATGATTCTGGACCATGTCGCGCAGCTGCCCAGACTGATCGAAATACCCCCAGCGCCCCTCGATCCCGACCTCCTCCGCCACCGTGATCTGGACATGGTCGATGGTGTTGTGGTCCCAGTTGGTGGTAAAAATAGAATTGGCAAAGCGCAGCGCCAGCAAGTTCAGTACCGTTTCCTTCCCGAGGTAATGGTCGATGCGGTACACCTGCCCCTCGTAAAAAAAGGCACCCACTGCATCGTTGATGACTCGGGAAGAGGCCAGGTCGGTGCCTATGGGCTTTTCCAGCACCACCCTTGCCCGCTCCGTGACAAGCCCGGCGGCGGCAAGCCCCTTGCAGATCGGGCCGATCAGGTCAGGCGACACGGCGAAGTAATTCACCGTTTCGCGCCGGGCCTGATCCAACTGGGCCTGCAGGTGGCCGTACTGGTCGGGTTGCGCCAGATCGATCCGGGCATATCGCAGTCGCCGGGCGAAGCGGTCCCAAACCGCGGTGTCGATCGGTTCTTTCATGAAGTGTTCCAGGCTCTCGCGAGCCAGGGCCACGTATCCCTCGTCGTTGGATTTCCTCCGCGCCACCCCGATGATGGTGCTGTCCGGTGCGATGAGTCCCGCCCTTTCAAGCTGGTAGAGCGAGGGAATCAGTTTCCGTCTGGCTAAATCGCCATAGGTGCCGAACAAGACCAGGTCACATGGTTGCATAGTTTCCCTCCCACGCCCTCATGCCTCAAGGGCATTGCGTTTCCCCTCGATAAATTCTCGGCTTTCTTTGCAGTCGGCAATCGGTAAAGCGGCAGCGCCGATTCAGCTCAGGTCCGTGAATACCGTGGCGTCTTTTATCGCCAGCACCAGCTTCTCCGGGCAGGCAGCGGCCGGACACACAGCATCGTTGAACTTCTCAAACGCCTTGCGTTTCGCCTCGCCGACAAAAAGAAGAACTGCTGCCTCCGCGGTCTGCATCAGCGACAGGGAAGAGGTCATTCTCTCCGGAGGCGGCTTGAGCGAATCATCCACGACAATGAAACCGTGATGCTTGTCCGCAAGGGATTGATGGTAAGGGTACAAGGCGCCCACATGGTTGTCCTCCCCCGAACTCAGGAGGATGATGTCATATCGGAAGCCAAGCTCCGCGAGCACCCGCTCGTAATTCCGCGCGCCGCGATCCGCGCTTGTCTGATCGAGGATGAAGGGATGGAGGTTGCCCGGTGCGATACGGCCTGCCAGCTATAAGGGACCGACAAGATGGTCCTGTAGTAATTTGTAGTTGCTGTCAGGATGGACGATGGGGACCAGGCTTTTGTCTATGATGAAGTAGTGCACCCGACGCCAGTCCGCTTGCTCTTCCTTCATTGCCAGAAAGATCTTGGCGGCATTTCTTCCGCCAGGCACTGCCAGATTAAAATTCTCCCGTATGTCAAGCACACCCCGGATCTTTTCACAGAGGTGCTGTGCCGCCCATTGCAAGAGCCGATTTTGATCCTTTTTCTCGACAAATTTAAGCATACCTATCCTTTTTGGCAAGACGACGACTACTGGCGGGACCTGGGGACCTGGGGTATGGCCACAGTAACATATTGTAAAATCGAGAAAAGATACCTAAAATCATCAGTATTTCGGCCTTAATCGATCAATTTTCATGCAAAAACTGATTGATTAAAGATGGTAGTGGTTGATCCCATAATAACGTGTTCCCAGAATCCTGATTATTAGCTTTTCCATATAATTTCTTTTGGCACGAGTCATTTTCCCTCGAGTCCCTTAATGGGGCAGTTTAAGTAAAAAACCGATGGATTAAGAACATTTCAGAGGCGTTATTAAGTCGTTTTATTTGCTATGTCAATTACTTAGAGTGGCCCGACCCCAACTCTCCAGACCGGCAAACTCCAGGCCATCAAAGCCGATTGATTGTATCCCCTCATCCTAACCCTCTCCCCGGGGGGAGGGAATTTGTGGTGACCCTGTACCGAGCTGCAGGGGATAGTCGCGTTTAAATCGATGAATGGTAAGTGTTCAAACGGTGTTCATCCCGACGTGCCAGGGCCGCGTCAATTAATTACCGCAACGAAGCACAGCCAGACGATGATCGTCGGCACCAGCGCTCCCTTGAGCAGCCCCACCGGGGATACGGCATTGTCGAAGTATTTTTTCAGCAGCGATTGGCCGGCCGGGTTGGGGGCATTGGCAATGACCGTGAGTCCGCCGCCGGCCACCGCGCCCGCCACCACCGTGTATTTGAGGCTGTCCGTAAATCCCGGCACCAGTGTGCTGAGAAAGGTGATAGCTGCGTTGTCATTGAAAGCGGTCAGGATCGTAGCCCCCAGCATGAGCGGGATTTCACTCAGCTTGCCCAGCACCGGCTCGATCCACCACCCTTGGACCCCGCCGTGCACCACCAGTCCACCTAAAAAAAAGCCCACCAGCAGAGGCGGCTTCAGATCGATGATATTTTGAAAGGGTGCTGTTACTTGGGCAAAGCCGAGAAAGAAGAGCAGGCCCGGGATGAACAGCGCCGGGTAATGGGCGTTGAAGATGGTCCAGCCCATGAACAGCACGTGGACAGCGATCAACCAGGCCGGCACCGGGTCGTCGCGGTTGTCCCACTCCGGATCCACAAACGGAGGCC
>Ga0316577_10000870_pt1 | contig 13229 bp, 7 predicted proteins | sample S5NA_FD_203073 | JGI IMG/M metagenome (GOLD analysis project Ga0316577, IMG submission 203073) | Rhizosphere microbial communities from salt marsh grasses in Alabama, United States - S5-7_050615r2r1 | ecosystem: Host-associated > Plants > Roots > Rhizosphere | place: USA: Alabama | collected... | reverse complement strand
AGACAGTCCTCCCGGAGTGGGCCGGGAACGAGAGGCTGGAGCTCTCGGATGCCGAGATGTCGGCGATCCTCATCGAGACGGCTCCGGCGGAGCGCCGCGCTCTGGCCGCGCGCCTTCCGGTCATGGGGAGGGTCCTGGCCCACCAGCACAGGATGGCCATCGTCAGCTACCCCTTCAGCGCCCGCATCGCCAGCATCCAGACCCGTGTGGGAGACTGGGTGGAGCCAGGGGATTCGCTGGTGGTTCTCCAGAGCGAGGAGGTGGGAACGGCGACGTCGGCCTTCTACAGCGCCAATGCCGATTACGAGCTGGCCCAGGTGAATTTCGAGAGGGAAAGCCAGCTCTTCGAGAACGGGGTGGGTGCCAGGAAGAACCTCTCCTCGGCGGAAACCGAGCTCCGGGTGGCGGCAGCCAACCTCAATGCGGCGGAGAAGAAGCTCCATGTCCTGGGCTTCACCGAGAGCGAGACGGAGATCCTGAAGGAGACCCACCAGATCAACCCCACCATTGCCCTCTTTGCTCCCATCTCGGGAAAGATCGTCACCAACAATGCGGTCCTGGGGGCGATGGTGGACGAGTCGACGGAGATCCTTACCATCATGAATCCCAACGTCCTCTGGGTAGAGGCGGAAGTCTATGAGCGGGACATTGCCCGCATCAGGACTGGCCAGGAAGTGGAGGTGGCGGTTCCGGCCTACCCTGACGACACCTTTCGCGGGACCATCAGCTACGTCAGCGACATTCTCGACCCGGAGACCCGGGCCATCACCGTGCGCACGGAAGTGGCCAACACGGGCCTGAAGCTCAAGCCCGGGATGTTCGCGAACCTGACCATCAAGCTGAACCACAACGGAGAGGCCGTGGCCGTGCCTGCGGAGGCACTCCTGGACGACCAGGGCAGACCCTTTCTCTTCGTGCGCAAGGACGAGCACCACTTCGAGCCCCGACTTGTGACCGTCGGCGCATCGGAAGACGGTTTCGTGGAGATCGTCACCGGCTTGAACGCGGGTGAGGAGGTGGTCACCAACGGCAGCTTCCAGCTCAAGTCCAAGCTCTACGAAGCGGTCCTGGCCGCCGGACACGTCCACTGACCGTCAGGGGAGACCCCAACCATGATCAACCGCATCATCCGGCATTCACTGGAGCATCCCCTGTTGACGGTCTTCCTGGTTGTCCTGGCGTCCATCGCCGGGGTCTTCTCGGCCGTGAGGATGCCGAAGGACATCTACCCGGATCTGAGCCCCCCCGTGGTGACCATCGTCACCGACAACGAAGGCATGGCGGCAGAGGACGTGGAGAGGCTCATCTCCTTCCCCCTCGAAGCCCTCCTGAACGGGGCTCCTCACGTCTCCGGGGTCCGGTCCGAGTCCGCTACCGGAAATTCCGTGGTCACCGTGGAGTTCTCCTGGGGAACGGACATCTACCTGGCTCGACAGATCGTGTCGTCCCAGCTGGACATCGTGGCCGGGAGCCTGCCTCAGGGGACGGAGGGACCCCACCTGGGCCCCGTCTCCTCCAGGATGGGTGAGGTCTTCGAGTTTGCCGTGGTGGGGGAGGATACGGACCCTCTGGAGCTTCGGTCCATTGCCGATTGGACGATCCGGTACCGGCTCCAGGGAGTCCCGGGCGTCTCCTTCGTCATCGACTTCGGTGGCTTCGTGAAGCAGTTCCAGGTCTATCTCAGGCCGGAGCTCCTGAAGCATTACGACATTACCATCAACGAGGTCCGGGAGGCCATCGAGAACAGCAACCGGAACTTCTCCGGCGGAATTCTGAGCAAGGGCTCCCAGGAGGAGCTCATCAGGGGGATCGGACGCGTCGCCGGCGTGGAGGACATTGCCGGGATCGTTATCACGTCCCGGAACAACGTGCCCGTGCGGGTGGGAGACGTGGCCCAGGTCCGAGTGGGAGGAAAGTTCCGCCGGGATGATGCCAGCTACAACGGGGAGACCGCGGTCTCCGTCACCGTCCAGAAGCAGTATCGGGGCAACACTCTGGCCGCCATCCGAAATGTGAAGGACGCCCTGGATCAGATCATCCCCGATCTGCCTCCAGGTGTCCGGATCGAGGAGTTCTACGACCAGTCGATTCTCATCGCCAAGTCCATCGGGCACGTAAACCGCTCCATCATCGAGGGGGCCCTCCTCATCATGCTGGTCATGGTCCTCTTCCTCTGGGACCTGAGAAGCTCCCTCATCGCGGCTCTCACCATGCCCCTTTCCATCCTCATCGCCCTGATCATCCTGGCCCTTTCCCGGGTGGACCTGACGGTGATGTCCCTGGGAGGGCTGGCCATCGGGGTGGGGAAGGTGGCCAGCGGCACCGTCATCATGGTGGAGAACATCGTCCGGGTTCTCCGGGAGAAGAAAGGGCAGGCCTCTACCCTTGAGCTGACGTACGAGGCCGCGAAAGACGTGGGGAGATACCTGTTCGCGACGGGCCTCATCATCATCCTGGTCTTCCTCCCCCTCTTGAGCCTTCAGGGCATCGAAGGGGCCATGTTCAAACCCACCGCCATCGCCGTGGCGGCAGCCCTCTTCGGGTCCCTTATCCTGAACCTCACGTTGAAGCCGGTGCTCTGCAGCATCTTCCTCACCCCGGAGCACCTGAAGGAGCAGAGGAATCCCATCGTCGGGTTCCTGACGGCGAAATACGAAGAAGCTCTCCGGTACGGTCTGGAACGCCGGAAGGCCGTCGTTATGGCTTGTGTGATTCTCACCCTGGGCGCCGCGGGCCTCTACCAGCTTCTGGGCAAGGAGTTCGTCCCCCCCCTGGATGAAGGATCCATCATGGCGTCCACCGTCATGCTGCCGGAGACATCCCTGGAGGAGGCGGCCCGGGTCGGGACCCAGCTCGAGGAGGCTTTCCTCTCCTTTCCGGAGGTCGTCTCCGTGACGCGAAACACCGGCGCGGCGGAAGGAAGTGAGCACCAGCACCCGGTGAACCACAGCCACTACAACATCCTCCTGGTGCCTCGAGAAGAGCGGGATCGGGGGTACGAGGAACTCACGGAGGCCATGCGCCAGGAGCTGGATCGGTTTCCCGGCGTCCGTTACATCTTCGAGCAACCCATTGCCAACAAGCTGGCAGAGATGCTCACGGGAACGGCCGGGGAGCTTTCGGTGAAGCTCTTCGGGACCGAATGGGACATCCTGAATCAGAAGATCGAGGAGATCCGCTACGTCATGGAGGGGTTGGACGGGGTAGCGGACCTGCAGGTGGAGCAGACGGCAGGCATCCCTCAGCTGGTGGTGGACGTGAACCGGCAAGAGCTGGCCCGGTACGGGATCCCGGTGGGAGACGTCGCGGACCTGGTGGAGACGGCACTGAACGGGATCGAGGTCACCGACGTCTACGAGGAAGACCGGATCACTTCCATCCTCCTTCGCCTGGACGAAGAGTACCGGTTTAGCGAAGAGAGAGTGGAGAGCCTGCTCATCGACGCGCCCAACGGGGAGCGGATTCCCCTTTCCCAGCTCGCCGACATCCGGCACGGGGAGGGACCCCAGGAGATCCTGCGGGAAAACCTCATGCGCAAGAAGATCATCCTCCTGAGCGTGGTGGACCGGGATGTGGAGAGCCTCGTAGAGGAAGCCAGTGATAGAATTGATGCGGAGGTTGACCTTCCCATGGGGTACTTCGTGGAGTTCGGGGGATCCTACGAAAATCAACAGAGGGCCATGCGAGACCTTCTTGCACTGATGGTCGTGGTGCTGCTTCTCATCTTCGTCGTCCTGTTTTCCGCCTTCGGTTCGCTCCTACAGGCATCTCTCATCATCGTGACCATACCTCTCTCCCTCTTCGGGGCCGTTGTCGGCCTCCTTCTGGCGGGCCAGTCCGTCAACGTGTCCTCCATGATCGGGCTCATCGCCCTCATGGGGGTCTGCGTTCAGAACGACGTCATTCTAATAGCCAAGATCAACGACTTCCTCGCCAGAGGGCACGCCCTGAGGGATGCCGTGGTCAAAGGCTCCCTGACCAAGTTCAGGGCGATCTTCATGACGAACCTCGTGATGATCATGGGGTCTATTCCGCTGGCCTTCCACGTGAGCACCGGATCGGAGCTCCACCGGCCCCTGGCCATCGTCTATATCGGAGGGTTTCTCGGGGCGATCCTCGTCCGAATGGTGGCCATGCCCGTGCTGTATGAGGTCACCGCCCGGAGCAGGAGTGCCATGCGAGAGCAACCGAGCACGTAGGGAGGCAAACCAGAGGGAGTGACGGCGTCGGAGGTCTACGCAGGCAACTGCGAGGCCGCCGGCGCCGCCGGCTCACCAGGTCAGGGGCAGATCACCTGCCCCGCCATCCACCCCATGGGAACGAAATAACCGTACACCATGGCGCACATCCGCCCCGACGGACGATGCCTCATGGTGACCATCCACCCCTCGGTGCCGGCGAAGGGGATCCCAATCTCCAGGGACTTCTCTGCTTCGCCCCTCAGGGTCACGTCCAGGGCGTCCAGGTCGGTGGTGTAGGTCATGGCCCGGGAATAGTGGATCTCCTCCCGGGAGGCGAGGTTCTTGAGGATGGAGCGCATGTTGGCCAGGATCTCCTCGGAGATGGGCTCCGGGGTCTGGCCGGGAGACCCTCCCCCGGGGGCTCCCCCGAGCTCCACCGACGGCTTGAAGCCCTCGGGTGGCCTCGGGGTCCCGGCCGGTTTCTCCAGCGTGTAGAGACGGACCAGGTTGATGTCCAGGGGATCCAGGTACCGCCCCAGGACGTAGTCGGGGCCGATCTCATAGGGTTGGAACCGAGGTGGGGTCCTGACCACGGCAACCTGACGGCCCGACAGCCCATACACCCTCCAGTCGATGGCGGAATCCGCCGGAGGCCGGACGGAAGAGACCCAGACCCACCCTTCCTTGGTGACCTTCACGAATCTGAGCGTGGCCACGGAGTCCACCGGTGGGAGCGCCTCCACGGCGTCCCGGATCCGTCCCCGGTCCCGGGGAGCCACCGGGCTGTCGATCCAGTTCTTCCCCATGAGCCACTCGTCCCCCGGGAAGAGGTTTGAGGACGTAGGTCGGAGGGGCGCCATGGAAAGGAAGCGGCCGTCGGCGTCGAACAGGGACACCCGCTGGAGGCTCTGGTCCCACACCAGGAAGGTGTCCGGCGCCACGACCCGGATCCGCGAGGGCCACCGGAACTCCCCGGGACCCTCTCCGTCCCGTCCGACGGACCTCTGGAAGACCCCGTCCGGCCCGAACACCCGTAGCTCCCGGGAACCGGTGTTGGCAACCACGATGCGCCCATCGCCCAGCCGGACGCTTCCCCCCACCCGGAACAGTTGATAGGCCTCTTCCCCCTCCCTCACACCGATCTCCAGCGTGGGTGCTTCGGACAGGCGCCAGACCTCCGCGGCCGGCGAGACGGAGCCCGGCGGTGCAGCCCCGCCGGCCTCCACCTCCCCTGAAGGGGCCCCCTCCCCATGGCCGGTGCAGGCGACATGGAGGAAAAGGAGAGCACAAAGTGCGACGAGACGCCGGTCCGGCACGCGGTGCCGACGCCGACCCGGGAGTGAGGCCACCGGACGGGCGCCGTTGGAGCCGGGGCCGTCGGGAGAGGGGTGGATGGATCCCACGGCTGTACCGTTGGGGCGGGAAGGGGGAAACGATGGAATGCGGTCCATGAATGAGGCTCCCTCTCCGAATATCCCTTCCAGGCCGGATGGGCGCGGACGGGATCGGATCCAAGTGTACCAGTCTATTAATACACTGATACACCTTACCCGAAATGTCAAAGAGCCGGTCCCGGTGTACCGGCCCATGACCCTGGGGATGACGCCCCTCTTGCCCGTCCCCGGGCTAGCCGCCCGCCTACGACCCTGCGGGCCCAACGGAGCACCAGGCGGAGCCCCGTTTCATCACAGCTGCTCCCTGATCCATGGGAGGATTCCCTCCAGGGGCACCCGGATCTGCTCCAGGGAGTCCCGGTCCCGAATCGTCACCGTCCCATCTTCGTTCGTCTGTCCGTCCACGGTGACACACCAGGGTGTTCCGGCCTCGTCCTGCCTCCGGTAGCGGCGGCCGATGGATCCGGCGGCATCATAGAAGGAGGGCATGGCGGCGGCTCGAAGCTCCTTGTGGAGCTTCTCGGCGATCTCCGGGAGCCCGTCCTTCTTCACCAGGGGGAACACCCCGACCTTGATGGGGGCCAGCGCCGGCTGGAGACGGAGGACCACCCGTTCCTCTCCCTCTACGACCTCCTCGTGGTAGGCATCGGTGAGCACCACCAGAAGGGTCCGGTCCACGCCCACGGAAGTCTCGATGACGTAGGGAACGAACCGCTTCCCCGACCCCGTGTCGATGTACTCCAGGCGCTTCCCGGAGTACTCCTGGTGCCGGCCCAGATCGTAGTCCGTCCGGTTGTGGATGCCCTCGAACTCCTTCCACCCGAAGGGGAATTCGTACTCGATGTCGAAAGCCTTCTTCGCGTAATGGGCCAGCTCGTCAGGGCCATGCTGGAGGAAGCGCATCTTCTCCTCCCTCAGCCCCAGGCCCGCGTGCCATTTCCACCGAGCATCCATCCAGTACTCGAACCACTCCTCGTCCGTGCCGGGCTCCACGAAGAACTGCATCTCGGCCTGCTCGAACTCCCGGGTTCGGAAGATGAAATTCCCCGGGGTGATCTCGTTCCGGAAGGCCTTCCCGATCTGAGCGATTCCGAAGGGGACCTTCTGCCGAGCGGATCCCTGCACGTTCAGGAAGTTCACGTAGATCCCCTGGGCCGTCTCCGGGCGCAGGTAGACCTGGCTGGCGGCGTCCTCCACCGGCCCCATGAAGGTCTTGAACATGAGGTTGAACTGACGGGCCTCGCTGAAGGTGTCCTTCGTGCCGCACACGGGGCACTGTCCTCCGGCCACCTCCTCCATGTCGGCCCGGAAGCGACGATGGCAGTTCCCGCACTCCACCAGGGGATCCGTGAAACCCTCCACGTGCCCGGAGGCCTCCCACACCCGGGGGTGCATGAGGATGGCCGCGTCCAGCCCCTCGATATCGTCCCGCTGGTGCACCATGGCACTCCACCAGCGGTCCTTGACGTTCTTCTTCAGCTCCACTCCGAGGGGACCGTAGTCCCAGACGGAGCCGGTACCACCGTAGATCTCGGAGGACTGGAAGATGAATCCGCGTCGCTTGCACAACGACACGAGCTTGTCCATCAGGTCGTTTTCGGCCATGGGTCGAATACTCTGTCTTGTGTCCAGGGGCGGTCCCGCCCGGGTCCGGCGCAAACTTTAAAAGGTAGACGAGCTCCGGATCTCCAGCAACCAGGTTGTCGGCATAGGATGGGCCGGGCCAGGAACAGTGCCCGGATCCCGGGCTCGATCTTGCGTGGAATGAAAGGATGGGGATATTGAGAAGTTAAAGGGGTTGAATAGAGGCCGCCAGGGCCTCCCCCAGGCCGAACCTGGCCCGGGCCGCCGGGTACCAGGGACGTGTCGACTCGGGCCGGAAAGCCCGGACCTTCTGGAGCCAAGGAGCAGGGAAATGGAGCTGATCGTAACGGAACGGGCCCAGAACGTGGTTCGTTCCTTCATGGAACAGACGGAGGGGGAGCTGCGGGCTCTGAGGATCGTGGCCCGGCCAGGGGGAGCGGAGGGCCCCAAGTTCGAGCTCTCCCTGGTCTCCGAGGCGGACCGTGCGGAAGATGACGTTCGTGTGGACCTCTCGGGGTTCTCGGTCTTCGTGGGGAAGGAGAGCGCAGACCGCCTGGACGGTGCTACGGTGGACTTCGTGGAGCGGGTGAACGAGAGCGGATTCGAGATCCGGCCGGCCCGGCCGGGCCTCAAGGTCGCCGGTCCCCCGAAGGGAGCCCTGGCGGAGAAGGTGAAGGACGTGCTGGACGCCCAGGTGAACCCGGCCGTGTCAGCCCACGGTGGGGAGATCGTCCTGGTTGACGTCCAGGGCACGGAGATCTTCATCGAGATGTCCGGAGGGTGCCAGGGATGCGCCCTGTCCCGGATGACGCTGAAGCAGGGAGTGGAGCGGATGGTAAGGCAGGCCGTGCCGGAGGTGACGGCCGTCCACGACGTGACCGATCACGGGTCAGGGGAGAACCCCTTCTATTGACGGCCCCAAAGGGCGGATGACATGGGCCCCGGGGGACCGCTCCCCGGGGCCCTTTTTGTCGGAGCCTGACCGGATACGCCAGCTCTGGGCGCCCCGTCGACATCCCGTCAGCCGATGATCACGACCCCCCCGCTGCTCCCCCCGATGCGCGGGTTCACGATGTTGTTGAAGATCGAGCCGAAGGTGTAGGAGAAGGTGATGTAGCTGTAGTAATCGTAGTCGGTCTCGAACAGTCGGCGCCGAAGGAGCACGTCCTCCACGGACGCATCTCCCGCGGCCACGGAGATCCGGTCGTGGACCCTTGCCAGACTTCCGAACAGGCTCACCGAGAATCCCCTGGCCAAACGGACACTGATGGACCCCCCGATCTCGGCGTGGTGGAGGTCGATGTCATGAAGGTAGTGACCTGCCTCCAGAAAGACGTTGGAGGACCCCCAGGGCTGCGTCAGGTCCAGGGACGCACCGAAGCTCTGGCTCAGGAGGGCCTCCTGGTCCTCGAAGTAGACGCTCTGTTCGTAGTAGTCGGCGTGGGACCCCTGGAGGGAATACTGGAGGGTGAGCATCCGGCGAGTGGATTCGTCGTAGGGGAATACGTTGTACTCCAGGACGGGGGCGAGAGAGAGGTTGAGACGGTAGTTGGAGTAGGTGGAGTTCGAGACCCCCCCTCTCAGCCCCGCGGACCAATGACTCGTCAGGCTCTTCACCAACAACCCGGTGAAGGAGTGGCTCCGCCTCACGCTCAGTTCCGTGTAGTCGTCGTATTCGTACTTATTTTCGTTGTAGCTCGTCCTCAGGCTCAGGCTCGTCTTCCAGTCCTCCGTCGTCCGGCTGGCGGTGAACGACCCACCCACCCCCAGGGCACTGTAGGTGGATTCCCCGCTGGTGTTCAGGCTCAGTCCCATCTTGAAGACCCAGAAATCCCAGGGATCGTCCTCCGGCGTCGCCATGGCGCGCTCTCCTGGGCCGGGACCCCTCCCACCGGGACCCGGTCCCCGCCCCCCCATACCGATGGAGATCTCCGTCGCCACCGAGGTAAGCCCCACGTATCGCATGAGGCCGATCTTCATGATCCCCGCCAACCCACGCCGGAGCTCGTCCTCCGTTTCGTCGTATCCGGAGACATACGGAATCGTGTCCACCATGCCCTCGAACCGCCCCTGACCCATGAAGAGGAGCTCGAAGGACCGGCCCCCCGCACCGGTGGTCTGAGCGGTGATGAGAAGATGGACGTCGGAATCTCGCCGGTCCCGGACCCAGTTCACGAACTGGATTTCCGTGCGCAGATAGTCCAGGTCGCGGCACCCCACGGTCTGGCAGTCCAGGAAGAGGCGGACGAGCGTGGGGCCCTGTGCTTCTTGCACGGGGGTGGGAGGTTCCTGTGGGTGGAGGGACGAGGGGATGAGGAGAAGAGCCGCAAGAGTTGTGACCAGGGACATGCGGTGCCGCGTCATTCGACCCCCCTGAGCAGGTAGGCGAAGGCGTGCCCGGCTCGCCGAGCACCGTCTCGTCGGTCCGCCGGCATTGGTTTTGGGACGTCACGGGCCGGCTGACCGTTGCCGGGGGGGCAGTTTCGTTTACTACTGTCTTCTACGCAGAAGGGTCCCGGGCGATTTCCGAAGGGTCCCCGACAGTTCCAGTGATCCTGCCCCTATTCCCGCCTCAACAGGCTCCCGGGGTTCCATCTCAAGGCTCTTCGAGCCGGTACCAGGGTCGCCACCAGGGCGGCGAACAGGAGCAGGGTGGCCCCGCTCAGATACGAGGCAGGATCTCCGGTCCCCACCTGGAAGAGGAGCCCGCCCAGGATACGGGTCAGGGGTACGGCCAGGAGCACGCCCAGGCCCAGACCCAGGAACACGGGAGTCAGGCCTCGCCTGAGGACCAACCCCACGGCGGCCTGTGGCCTGGCACCCAGTGCCAGGCGGATCCCGATCTCGTGTTGCTGCCGAGCCACCAGGTAGGCCACGACCCCGTAGATTCCCAGGGCGGCCAGCACGAAGGCCAGCAGGGCGAAGGATCCGAGAAGTATCGTGATGAACCGGGTCCTGGCCGTGGAGCCTTCCACCACCTCCTCGACACTCTCGATTGCCGAGATGGCCTGACCCGGCTCCAGCCCGGTGACGACCTGACGGGCGGCGCCGGCCAACTGCAGTGGATTCCCGGCCGTTCGCAACACGAAGGTCATGGCCGAGCGTGGGATCTGTTCCTGGTGGACGTAGGCCGTGGGGACGGGTGGCTCCCGGAGGCCCTCCTGGTGGACGTCTCCCACGACCCCCACCACTTCAGCCTCCAGCCCCCACAAAGCCAGGCGCTGGCCCACTGGATCCTCGCCACCGAAAGCTCCCCGGGCCAGCGTCTCGTTGACGACGACGACCAGAGGAGGTTCCGCCCGGTCGTCGGCGGAGAAGGTCCGCCCGGCGAGGAGGGGGATCCCCATGACCTGAAAGAGGTCCTGGCTCACCTGGAGGAGCCACGCCGAAGGCTCCTGTCCCTGCGGCGGGGGAGGTCGTCCCACGACGGTGTAGTCTGCCTGCTCTCCTGACCCCCGCATGGGCAGATAACGGATGGAGGCGGCTCCCTCCACCCCAGGGAGCTCCCGGTACCGCTCCAGAAGGGTGCGGTAGGCCCCCATGTACTCCTCCTCCTCCCGGAAGAGGATGTCGGAGAGAGAGAGGGTGACGCCAAGGAGCCCCTGGGATCGGAATCCCGGGTCCACGTTCTGAAGGCTGGCCAAGCTGCGGGCCATGAGGCCCGCCCCCACCAACAGAACGATGGCGATGGCCACCTGGGCCACCACCAGCACCTGCCGCACCCGGCGTTCTCCACCGCCCGTGGATCCTCGATTCGGCCCCTCCCGGAGGCCCCGGGCCGGGCTCGTGCGGGCACCGGTGAGGGCCGGAAGGAGACCGAAGACCAGACCCGTCAGGAGAGAAATCCCCAGGGTAAAGAGGAGGACCTCCCACCGGATTCCCACCTCCCAGGTCCGGGGAAGGAACTCACGGCTCCGGCCCACGAAGGCCTCCACCCCCAGGAAAGCCAGGACGAGACCGGCTCCTCCGCCCAACAGGCCCAGGAGCACGCTCTCGGTAAGGAGCTGCCTTGCCAGGCGGGATCGGCCCGCGCCAAGCGCCGCGCGCAGCGCCATCTCCTGTCCGCGGCCGATTCCCCGGGCCAGCAGCAGATTCGCCACGTTGGCACAGGCGATGAGGAGGATCAGACCCACCGCACCCAGAAGCACCACAAGAGCGAGCCGCGCATCCCCCACCATGGCCTCCTGAAGGGGAACCAGGCTCGCGCCCACCACCTCGGGGGGCCGCCCCTCGGCGAACTCCTCCTGGATCCTCTGCACGTTGGCGCTCAGCTCCGCCTGGGCTTCCTCCAGTCCGACCCCGGGGGCGAGGCGGGCCAGGGCATTGAGGATCCGAACCGAGCGGAGCTGAAGTGGGATGGAGGTAGGATCGATGACGGTGAGGAAGGTCCAGATCTCCACCTCGGGATCGGGAAAGGCGAAGTCGGGGGGCATGATCCCCACGACACGGAAAGCGATCCCCTCCATGTCCAACGTGGTCCCCACGACGGAAGGATCGCCGCCTGTCTCCTGGAGCCAGAAGGCGTGGCTCAGCACCACGACGCGGTTGTCCCCTTCCTCCTCCTCGGGTAGAAGAGTCCGGCCATGCAGCGCGGAGACCGCGAGGGCAGGGAAGAACCCGCCGGAGACGTAGGCGGTAGCCAGCTCTCTGGCCTGGTTCCCCCCGGTGAAGATGAGGCCGCTGGGCAGGGTGGAGTACATCCCCAGGGCAGAGACCATCCGGGAACGCTCTCCCAGGTCCCGCCCGTCGAGGAGGGACAGCGTCCCCCGAAACGCTCCCCGTTCCGGTGCCGTCTGGTAGACCCGTACCAGACGGTCCGGCGCCGGGAATGGAAGCGGACGGAGGAGGATGCTGTCGACCAGGGTGAAGATGCCGGTGTTCGCGCCGATGCCCAGGGCAAGCGTCAGGACGACCACCACGGTGAAGCCGGGAGACCGACGGAGCTTCCTCAGGGTGAACCGGAGATCCTGTGACAGGTCGTCCAGGACCCGGCCTCCTCGCTCGTCCCGGGCCTGCTCCTTGAAGCGCTCCACTCCCCCGAAGCTCAAAAGCGCTTCCTTCCGCGCCTGCTGGAGGGGCATTCCCCTGCGCAGGTTCGCCTCCACCTCCATCTCCAGGTGGAAACGCATCTCCTGGTCCATGGCCGCTTCCACCCCGTCCTTCCGGAAGAGGAGGCGAAGCCGCCGCGTGAGTCTTCCCAACGCTATCGCCTTCCCTCTGGGGCAGAGAGTCTCCGGCGGTTCGGCCCACCGAGGTTCATGAAGCCGGAGTCGTCCTCCCGACGGAGAAAGAGGGGGCTCATGCCGTCCCGAGGATCCGGTTCACCGCCAGGGAGAAGGCGGCCCACTGGGACTCCTCCGTCGCGAGCTGCTTGTGTCCATGGCGGGTGAGGGAGTAGATCTTCGCCCGCCGCCCCGTTTCGGTGGTCCCCCACTCGGCCTGGATCCAGCCCCGGTCCTCCAGGCGGTACAGGGCCGGGTAGAGGGAGCCCTGGTTCACCTCCAGAACGGACTCCGAGATGAGTTGGATGTGCTTGGAGATGGCCCATCCGTGCATGGGGGTCACGGAAAGGCTTCGGAGGATGAGAAGATCCAGCGTACCGTGGAGGAGGTCCGGTTTGCCCTTGCCCATTGGAGGCCCTCGCTTTGGAGAGGTGGGTCCGCGGTGCGGATCCGGGAACGCCGTCACGCCCACCGTCGGACGCCGGGACCCCTGCGGATCGCCACCGATCCCGGAGGCCCAGGTGGAATCCGACGCCTAGGCTATCGACAATAGCTCTCCTGACTATTGCCCCTTGATTGTAGGTTGTCAAGGTAAGTCGATTCGGAGAATTCGACCCGGTGCGTGACCCCGGGCCTGGTTCTGCCACCCCACCCAATCCTACTCCAGGCTCTTCCTGAACCGCTTGCTGGCCCCCCACACTGCCAACAGAGCCATCACCGTTAGCACCAGGTAGTGGCCCCACAGGTCTCCGATCCCCTCCCCCTTCAGGAAGATGGCCCTCACCATCTCCATGAAATACCGGATGGGGTTCAGGAGGGTGAGCTGCTGGAAGATCTCCGGCATGGTG
>Ga0316577_10000868_pt1 | contig 13255 bp, 12 predicted proteins | sample S5NA_FD_203073 | JGI IMG/M metagenome (GOLD analysis project Ga0316577, IMG submission 203073) | Rhizosphere microbial communities from salt marsh grasses in Alabama, United States - S5-7_050615r2r1 | ecosystem: Host-associated > Plants > Roots > Rhizosphere | place: USA: Alabama | collected... | reverse complement strand
TTCGCCGATAACGCGCGAGCTGATCCTCGCTGTCTGCGATCCTGGCGGAGAGGCGACCCATCTGCGCTGTCCAGGACATCGCCAGGGCTCCGGTGACCAGCAGGGGAATCGTGATGATCAGGACCCAGGCCAGGACGCACAGAATGTTCGACGTCGGTCGCGAGCTCATTCTTCCCTCGTTCGCGAAAAACGCAGTGAGATGTTGAACCGTTCCTTGCCGGTTTGCGGGACCTGGGTGACGGGCGACCTGAATGAGACCTCATCCATCCCAGGAGCCTGCTCCAGCAGGGCGATGAGGGCGGTGGCCTGGCCCGATTCACCCCGCAGCTCGACCCGGCCGTCGTTGTAGTCGAACGTCTGGATCCAGGTGTCGTCGGGGATGCGCTCGGTCAACTCGCGCAACATGACGAGGACATTCGGCTCGTCCCATTTTTGCTGCAGGACCGCCGTGCTGCCCAAGCGGGCGCGTTCCAGCTCCTGGCGCAGATCGTCGACCGCGACGGCTTCGATCCGGGCGTGCCGGACCTGCGAGTCGAGCGCCTCGGCGATCCGTTGGCGCTGCCACCAAGGGCCGATCAGAATGGCCGCGACCAGCAAGAGCGCCGATGTCCAGAGCAGCCTGTCGAGACTGAAGAGCTCCAAGCGGCGCTTCGGACGCTCCGAAGGCGGCAAGAGGTTGGCGTTCGACCATGCGCCATCCCACCAAACCCGATCGATCGGTGCGCCCGCATCGCCGAGCCGCTTGATCCATGGAGCGACGAGGTCGCGGCGGCACAGGGCCAGGTCCACGTTCAGGCGGCGAGCGCCCTTCGGGCCGGGGCGTATCGAGAAATCGTACAGGACCTCATCCGGTTGGAACGGTGAGAGGCGATCCAGCTCGTATCGGATCACTTGAGCAAGATTGCCTCGGACCTGAGCCGGCAGAGAGACCCTGCGGGTCAGAATGGCGTCAGGCGGCAGCATCAATTCGCGCGTCGGGGCCCGCTCCTGTCCGGAGTGGCTGATGTCGGGGAAAGGGATGATTGCATGCAGGTCCACCGCGCCGACCGGCTCGCGCTCTTCACCCACCGCCAGGACGACCCGGGCCACCTCACGCTCAGGCTCGATGATGAGGCGCCGGCGGCGCCTCGCCAGCATGCGCCTTACCCGCTTGGGCAGGCAGGCGGAGAGCGATTCACGGAGGCCCTCATAGACCCCGTCAAGGGCCGCAATGCCAGCGCCCCGTGGGCCCTTAACCAAGAAATTGAGACGATCTAGGAGGGCCATGGTCGATGGTCGTCATCGCGTGGTAAGAGACGGTTGCACACCGGGTACCGTCGGTTGTCGTCACCCGATGCCAGAGAGCGACGACCGCTGGCAACCTGCCCCCGCAGTTTACGTCCACAGCGCGCCCGTGCGCCAGTCAATCACTGCGCAGCTCGCTCGACGGAGGGGGCGCGTTTGTCAGACCGAATCGGCGCCAACGCACCCGATAAGGCGGCTGCTCGCCTGGCGTGGTCTCGATCAGGGCTTCCATCCTGCGGCCCAGCCGGCCCCGGCCGACCTCGCCGACCTCGATCCGATAGAGGGGTCCTCCGCGATCGACGAAGCGAGGTCCGCCGCTGTCCTCGAACAGGGGTGCGTCGCGTTCGGCGACGCGCGCCTGTGCCTCATCCAGAGGGATCCCTTCCAATGCGGCCACGGCCGCGGCGGAGGCAAACCGCTCTTCGAAATTGGCGTCGTCGATATCGACACTGACCTCCGGGGCCAGGCGCTCATACAGCTCGGGCGTCATTCCGATGACCTGGAGGAGCTCCTCGGCGATCACGAAAGGGGCGTCCTTTGCGCCGATTGTGCGTCCGGCATCGCGGTAGTCGCGATCTTCGGCGCCATTGAGGAGTGTCAGGTCGTCTTCGTCGCGCCAATCCACGATGGCCGCCGCAACGGACTCCGCGACGGCGTCTTCCGCGCCGAGCGCCACAAGCAGGGCCGCGAGCAGCTCTGGAGTGGCCTGATTGAGATCGATTCGCGACGTCTCATTGGTGACGCGAATCTGCAGGTCGGAACCCGCGATCCGCCAGGGCCGGGGAACGCCGTTGGGCAACCATGCGGCGGCTTCCGGGTCGGTCGCTTCCGGCGGGGGCATCGCAAAGACGAGGACGGTATAGGCTAGAGCGGCATCGGCCAGGGCCCGAAAGCGCGCGGCCGAGACATGATTGTCGCTCAATGCGGTCTCGGTGCGTTGCGCCGCGGTCAGCCCGAGGGCCATCACGGTCAAGAGGGTCAGTACCCAGAGCACCAGGACGAGGGCGATGCCGTTGTGACGCATCCCCCTCACATGAGACTCTCGGGCAGTTTGACGACCAGATCGGGCCAGGTCTGAGCCGGCGTGCTGAGATGAATCCTCAGCAATGCCGGGAGGGTCGACTGGCCGAGCCACTCCTCATGCCAGTCGGGCTCGAGATCGCCGTCGGCCATCCCGAAATAGGCGATTGCGAGCTCCCCGACCGGCTCGAGCAGCACGGTCCGGCCAAAGGCGCCGGCTGCGGCGTCGGTATCGCGGGACCAGTCTTCATCTTCAACAAAGAGGCCTGAGTCCTCATCCAAAGGCTCCCAGGGTGGGATGCCGTTGGATCCCTGGAGCACCTCCGGATGCGCCAGCCAGTGCGTCAGGACCAGCCCTTGGCCATCGCCGATGGGCGCCAGACCTAGGCGGAGGACGTATAGACCGGGGACGCCCACATGCTCCGACAGGGGTGCGGCCAGCTCCAGGCGCTCGCTGTCTCCGGCGAAGACTGAGACGACCTCGCCATCGAGCGTGAGCGTCGTTGGGCGAGCCTGAGTCAGCATCCACAGCAGAAAGTCCTGCGCGACCCGCACCTCGGACACCTGCTCCGAAATCGCATCCACCCCTTCCCAGGCGCGGGATCCGAGCTGCAAACCGGAGAACAACATGAGCGTGATGAGGCTGACGATGGCCAGCGCAATCAGCAGCTCGATCAGGGTGAATCCGTTTCCCGGCTCGTTCAGCACAGTGCCCCTAGAAGTGTTCGCCCAGGCGCAGGGTCGTTAGCGTGAGGCTGCGCACCCGGCCGGCATCCTGCCAGAGTGCAGTCGCGTTGATGCGGTACGGCATGGCGGGGGGAGCGTCAACAGACGTCTCGCCAAGCGACACGGGCACGATCGTGATCTCCCATGCGATGCCGTCTTCCGGATCGCCAGAGACGGCGCCTTCCTCCAAGGGGATCTCGGTCCCGACCGCGTTCAGCTTGGCCTCGGCCAGCGAGGCGGCACGACTGTATTGCGACGAAACCAGGGTGGTTCGGGTCGCCTGCGAGAAGATCTGCATCAACACCCCGAGGGAGATCGCGAGGATTGCGAAGGCGACGAGCACCTCCAGCAGGGAGAAGCCGGACTCCCGCGGACCCCTGATTGCAGTGTGTTTCATTCCGGAACCCAAGGTGCCATGCGGACCCGCCCGGTGAGCCAGTTGACGCCGACCTGATAGCCGGAATCACCGTAGGCCAGGATCACCCGCCCTCCGGTGGAGCTTCCGTCGGGAAAGAAACGGATTGCCCCGCGTTGGTCGTCCAGCATCTCCTGCTCCGCAGCTTCCAGCGTCAGGTCGAGCCTTTTCGGGAGCGTCAGCACGCGGTGTCCCGGCAGCTCCAGGCGGCGCGCCTCGACGTCTACGACCAAACCGAGATCCGTGCCCTGCCGGATGGCCGACTCCCTGGCCAATCGGAGGCTGTGAAGGGTTCGCCGAGCCGCGGCCTTCATCTCGAGCCCTGGCAGGGCGGCCGAGAAGAGCGGCGGCACCGCGGACATGGCCAGGGCGGCGATCGCCAGGACCACGAGCAGCTCCACCAAGGTGAAACCCCGGTGCCGTGGATCGCGTCGCCGGCGCAGCCCGATGCGCGACGGCGCAGGTTGAGGTGACGGGTTCAGTCCCAACTGCGGATGTCGGTGTTCTCGCCTTCGCCGCCCTCACGATTGTCCGCGCCAAGCGACCAGATATCGACAGCCCCGTGCTCGCCGGGGAACCGGTACTCGTAGTCGAACCCCCAGGGGTCCTTCGGGACATCGCCTTTTCGCAGATATGGACCGTTCCAATTCTGCAGGTTCGCCGGGCGTTCCACGAGGGCCTGCAGACCCTCTGATTGGGTCGGATAGCGACCCACCTCCAATCGGTACATGTCCAGGGTGGCCGCGAGATTCTCGATCTGCAGCTTTGCGGTCTTGGTCTTGGATGAGCCGAGGAAGCTCATGACCTGTGGACCGACCAGCCCGGCGAGCAGGCCGAGGATCGCTAGGACGACGAGCAGCTCGACGAGCGTGAAACCGCGATGGCGCTTGTGTTTGATGGCGTACATGGCTTGACTGGGATGCTTGTTTCTGTCCGTGCACATTGTATTGTGCCGGCGAAGTGGGACCAAGGCGCTATCGAACGCGAGCAGCCCGCCCGACGTGACCGATCCGCCGAGCGTGATGACGTGTCTTTCGGTTCGGTTGGAGTCAAAATACCAGCTCGTTCGCGCCCAGAATGGCCATCAGGATCGAGACGATGATTCCTGCGACGATGACGCCGAGGCCGATGATGAGTATCGGCTCGAGGAGCGTCAGCATACTCTGAACGCTGGAGCGGGTCTCCCGGTCGTAGATGCTCGCGACCTTTGCCAGCATGGCATCCAGACTCCCGGACTCCTCGCCGACGCGGATCATCTGCAGCGCCAGATCCGGGAGGGCCTGGAGGCGGACCAAGGGGCCCGCGAGACCCCGGCCGTGTTTGAGGTCGTCGCCGGCCTCGTTCAGCAGTCCAGAGAGCTTGCGGTTGGAAACCACCTCTTTCGCCAGGGTCAGGGCGCTCAGCAAGGGAAGACCGTTTTTCAAGAGCGTGGCCAGCGTGTGACAGAGACGAGCCGTCTCCATCTTCCAGACGAGGTCGCCGATCAGCGGGACGTCCAGAATCTGGTGGTCGACCCGCTCGCGTACGGCCGGATCCTGAAGCCAGCGCTCCAGCACCACTGCGATCGAGGCGAGGCCGACGAGCATGGCCCACCAATAGTTGCGGAACAGGTCGCCGGCCCCGACGACGATCTTTGTGGGCAGCGGAAGCGCCTCCCCCATATCCTCGAACAGAACCGTGAATTGGGGTACGACGAAGACCAACAGCATGATCACCGAGAGCCCGGCGACCACCAGCAGGATGGAGGGGTAGATCAAGGCGGAGGTGACCGTCTGGCGCAGCTCGGCTAAGCGTTCGAGATAATCGGCAAGACGATCGAGGACCTGGTCGAGTGCGCCGCCGGCCTCTCCTGCCCGCACCATGTTCACATAGAGTCGGGGGAACTGCCCGTCCTGCATCTCGAGCGCGCTGGAGAAGGTGGCCCCGCCCCTGACCCGGTTTTGCAGATCCGACAACACCTTGACAAGGTGCTCCTCGCCGGTGAGGGCCACGAGGATCTGCAACGAGCGGTCAAGGGTCATCCCGGCTTCCAAGAGCGTCGCCAACTCGCGCGTCAGGATGCCGATCTCCTTCTGAGTGAGGCGTCGGCGTCGCACCCGTCCCAACCGAGCACGCAAACCGGCCGAAGAGCGGGTGTCGATCGGGATCAGCCCCTCCGACTGGAGTTGGCGCACGAGCGTGGCTTCGTCGGCAGCCTCCTGCTCGCCCTCGACCGATTCCCCGTCGGGCTTCACGGCCTTAAACAGATATTTTGGCAACTTGGTCCCCGTCAGTGTCATTCCGCGGCAGCGCGTGGAGCCGCGACCCGACTTCGACAGCTCGGGTCGCGGACGCCGCAGGTCCGCCGACGTCAATACTCGGTCGGCGCGTCGCCGGCCTCGGCGACGCGCAGAACCTCTTCGATCGTAGTCCGGCCTTGGAGTGCCTTTCGCAGGCCGTCGAGATACATGGTTTCCATCCCTTCGAGGACAGCGATGCGGCGGATCTCGGTGGCGGTGGCGTGGCTGAGCACCGCCTTGCGGATCTGATCGGTCATCACGAGGACCTCGGTGATGACCAGCCGACCCCGATAACCGGTCCCGTTGCATTCGTCGCAACCGACGGCGCGCCGCAGCTGCACCTGGGAGGGGGCGGCCCCGATCGAGGCAAACCGCGCTGCCAGCTCGGGTCGCGCCTCGTAGGTCTCCGGGCAGCTCGGGCAGAGCCTGCGAACCAGCCGTTGGGCCAAGATGCCGTTGATGGTGGAGGTGAGCAGATAGTCCTCGACACCCATCTCCAAGAGGCGGGTGACGCCGCTGGCGGCGTCGTTGGTGTGGAGGGTCGAGAGCACGACGTGGCCGGTGAGAGCCGACTGGACGGCAATGCGGGCGGTCTCCAGGTCGCGCATCTCGCCAACCATGATTACGTCCGGGTCCTGGCGAACGATCGCCCGCAAAGCGCTCGCGAACGTCATGCCGATCGAGCTCTTGACCTGGATCTGATTGATCCCGGGCAACTGATATTCCACCGGATCTTCCACCGTGATGATCTTGCGTTCTTCGGTGTTCATCCGGCTCAATGCCGTGTAGAGCGTGGTGCTTTTACCCGACCCCGTGGGTCCGGTCACAAGCAGGATCCCGTAGGGTTTCTCGAGGATGCCACGCAGGCGTTCCCGCGCTGACCCGTCGAACCCCAGCGCATCCAGGTCAAAGCGGACGCTCTCCTTGTCAAGCAGGCGCATCACCACGCTCTCGCCGAACATGGTGGGGACCGTCGAGACGCGGAGGTCCAGCTCTTTGCCCTGCATCCGGATCGGGATCCGGCCGTCCTGAGGCAGGCGCCGCTCGGCGATGTTCAGCTTGGCCATGATCTTCACTCGCGAGATCACTGCCGCGGTGGAGCGCACGGGCGGGGCATCGACCTCTTTGAGGATGCCGTCGACCCGGTAACGCACCTTGAGCTGGTCGGCAAACGGCTCGATGTGGATGTCCGATGCACGTGATTCCAAGGCCCGCTGGATGAGCTGGTTGACCATCCGGATGACCGGTGCTTCGCTCGCCAGGTCCTTGAGATGCTCGATGTCTTCCTCGTCGAATTCCCCGAGTGATTCGTCCGCGGTCTCGGGGGCCTCTTCGACTTTCTCGTAAAGACGCTCGAGCGCGAGCTCGATCTCGCTGGGCATCGCCACCCGCGCCTCAACGGGCTTGCGGGCAGCCATCTGCATTGCCGAGACGGCGTATGAATCGATCGGATGGGCGAAGGCGACCTGGAGGGCGTCGTCGTCCTCGGAGAGTGGCAGGACCTTGGCGTCCTTCAGAAACCGCAGGCTGAAGAGGTCTTCACGCACGGGCTCGGAGGGAAACGAGCCGGCGTCGGCCAGGGGGAGGTCGAGGACCTCGGACATCGCCTGAGCCATGTCCCGTTCCGAGATCAGCCCCAGTCGGACCAACATGGGAAGCAGGGGGTCTCCGGCCTCATCGGCGAGCCGGTGAGCACGAGCCAGATCGCCAAGCGTGAGCTTGCTGCGTTCTTGCAGGTGGGCAACGACACGGGCCTCGGCAGTGGGTTGCTGATGCGGGGGCAGTGGCTCGGTCGGCGTCGAGCTGCCGGCGGCGCGCCCTTGCGAGTGCACGGCATCTAGATGCTCTGCGGTCGAGGGCATGCGTGCGGAGGTCTCGGGCAAGTGGTCGTCGCGATCATCGCGCGTCGCACTGATCGTTGGGGCCTCCTCTAGGATGGCATCGTCTTGCATAGATCTTCCTCCGGGCTCGGGCTCTCCCGCTCAACGACGAGTGGGGTTGCATCGCGTCCCTACGCGTCAACCACTGGTGCCACAAATCGGACAGTCTGTCCAGATGTCCCCGGCGTTCCGTTCGTTTGCACCCGGGCCATCAAGGGGGCGCTGGAGCCTTCGGCGCGTTCCGCAGCACAGCAAGCTGCCGGGCTGGTCCTTGGCCGGGACGGCCACTCGATCAGCGCTTCATCAGGCGCCGATCGAGGAGTCGGCAATCCCCGCCGTTTGTTCCGCCGTCCGCCCGGCGGGATCTGCGGCCGCTTGCCATCCGGCTAACGGACCGGTAAGGACCCGCTCCATCGCCGGCCGGTCGCCCGATGCGGCGGCTTGCTCGAGTGCCGCGACGTTGTCAGCCACGCTGTCCGCGACCAGTCCATCGCCGCTGCGGGCGACCCGAATCTTGGGGTGGCGCGTCGCTATCAGATCCTCTGAGTCATAGAAGAGCTCCTCGTAGAGTTTTTCCCCCGGACGCAGACCGACGTATTGGATCGCGATGTCCTCGCCCGGCTCGCGCCCGGAGAGCCGGATCATCTGCTCGGCGAGATAACGGATCTTGACCGGCTCACCCATATCGAGGACGAAGATCTCGCCGCCCTCGCCGATGACGGCCGCCTCCATGATGAGCTGGCAGGCCTCCGGGATCGTCATGAAAAACCGCTCGATGTCGGGATGGGTGACGGTGACGGGTCCGCCTTGCTCGATCTGGCGGCCGAACAGAGGCACCACGCTGCCCGCAGATCCCAAGACGTTTCCGAACCGCACCGTGATATAGCGGCAGGCAGCCTGGCGATCGAGGACCTGACAGATGGCCTCTGCGACCCGTTTGGTCGCGCCCATCACGTTGGCCGGATGGACGGCTTTGTCGGTCGAGATCAAGACGAAGCGCTCGCAACTCCAGCGCGATGCCGCCTCGGCAACAATCCGGGTCCCGGTGACGTTATTGCGCACGGCCGCCCGGATCTGATCCTCGAGCATCGGGACATGCTTGTAGGCTGCGGCGTGGAACAGGATTTCGGGCCGCTCCTCGGCGAAGACCGCGTCGACGGCCGCCGCATCCGTCACATCCGTCAGATGTCGAGCAAAATGCAGGGTCGGATAGTGCTCGCGCAACTCCATTTCGATGCGGTAAAGGTTGAACTCCCCATTGTCCACCAGGATGAGGCGTGCAGGATCGGCACCGGCGATCTGGCGGACCAGCTCAGATCCGATCGAGCCGCCCGCGCCGGTCACCAGCACAGCGCGTCCTGAGAGCCCTTTGCGAATTTCCGACCAGTCGAGCTGGATCGGGTCCCGGCCGAGCAGATCTTCGATCGATACGGGCCGCAGTTGAGTGATGCTGACCTGTCCGGTCATCAGGTTACGCAACTCCGGCACGGTGCGAAACGGCAAGCCCGTGCCCTCGCACAGCTCGACCAGGCGACGCATCTCTCTGGCGGTGGCGCTGGGGACGGCGAGCATCAAGAGGTCGATCCCCTGACGAGCGGCGATTTCGGGGATGGCCTCGGTTGGACCCAGCACCGGAACCCCATGGACCTCACCACCTTGCCGGCGCGGCTTGTCATCGACGAAGCCCGCGGGGAAATAGGCGTGCCGCGGGTCGCGGAGCATGTCGCGCGCCAGCATCTCCCCGGCGCGCCCGGCACCGACGATCAAGACCCGTTTTCCGGCGCTGAGATTGAGCCGATGGTCCTTGAGCCAGCGATAGAGGAGCCGAGGCCCGGCCAGCAGGATCAGCTGGAGGCCCAGATAGAGGACCGGAACGGAACGGGGGATCAGCTCAGTGCGATTGACAATGAACAGGGCGACGACGACGAGTGTCGTGCCGGCCAGTGCCGCTTGGACGATCCGGACCAGATCAGGCAGGGACGCGAAACGCCATACGCCTCGGTAGAGGCCGAACAGCCAGAAGACGCCGCCCTGAATGACCACGACCCACGGCAGCGACTGCCAAGCACCTGTCAGGAATTCGGGCGGGATCCGATCGAGATTGAATCGGAGCCAATAGGCCAATAGCCAGGCAGTCGGGATCATCAGGAGATCATGGGTGAAGGCGGCCGTGCGCGAGCGCAGGCGATCGAAGAGCGGGTTCATCGCAGGCCCGCGGCGGTGGTTCGCTCGACGAGCCGGACCTTCAGATGGACCAGGCCGTATATGACGGCCCACGCCCCGATCAGCAGCCACTGATCGTGGGGCTGGAGACCCGGTGCGGCGACCGCGGAGGCCGCGCAGGCGGCCATGACCAGATAACTGTGGAGCACGGTCTTGCGATGACTCCAGCCGGCGAGCACCAGGCGCTGGTAGTGATGTGAGCGATGGGGCTTCCAGATCGCCTCACGACGGACCGCCCTTGCGAGCAGGGTCCAGGTTGCATCGAGAATGAAGGGCGAAAAGGCGACCCACGCAACCCACAAGGGAAATATCCCCCGCTCAGCGCCCCATAGAGAGAATGCGGCAACGAGAAGGCCAAGGCTGGACGAGCCCGAATCACCGAGAAAGATCCGCGCAGGCGGGAAATTGGACGCCAGGAACCCGGCCGCAGCCATGGCCACGCAGCAAGCGGTCAGTGCGAAGATAGGTTCGTCTCCGATCCAGCCGAGGATCGCGAAGGCCGAGAACCCGAACAGGGCCATTCCCCCGGCGAAGCCGTCCATGCCATCCATGAAATTATAGAGATTGATCAGCCAGACCACGTAGATCAGGCTCAGCAGGACAGTGACGGGCATCGAAAAGGGCTGGGCCCAGCCCGGGATCTCGAGCACCGACCAAGTCAGTCCGCCAGCCATCAGCACAAGGGCCGCCGCACAATGGACGATGAGTCGCACCCATCGCGGGACGTCACCGAGGTCGTCCAGATAGGCGACGCCCGCGACCAGAAGCAGGGCGAACCCCAGCCACCGCAGCTCTTGCGCCGAGTCCCCGTGGGCCGCCGCCAAGAGGAGCGGCGCACCTAATCCGAGGAGCACGGCCAGGCCGCCGCTGCGCGGCACGGGAGTGCTGTGCAGGGATCGCTCATTCGGGTAGTCGACGGGTCCGCGGTCTGGTCCGCGCGAGGCCAGCCAGCGCGTGACCAGGAGGCTCAACAGGAATGAGGAGGCCGCCAGGGCAGCCTGAATCGGCGTCTCCAGGGTCATGGTCCTTGGTATCTTCGACTCACGGCTTGCGGACGGACGCCGGCGACGACCGCGAGGATCGCCCCTCTTACAGAGTGCGCGCCAGGCCGCGCTCAACGTCGTCGCGCGCTGCTCGCCCCAGCAGGACCTCGATCAGCTCCAGGGCGAAATCCATCGCCGTTCCGGGCCCCCGTGAGGTCACGAAGGTTCCGTCGACGACGACCGGTGCATCGACAAACCTCACGCGGGGATAGTCCGAGGTCGTGATGGCCCCAGGGTACCCGGTCGCCTGCCGACCGTCGAGCAGGCCCGCGCCCGCTAGAACCTTCGGCGCGGCGCAGATGGCCGCCAGATATCGGCCCGCGGCGTGCTGTGCCCGCAATTGCGCGACCAGGCGGTCGTCAGCGGCGAGCTGGTCAGCGCCCGGGAGCCCGCCGGGTAGAGCGATCATATCGAAAGCCTGCCCCGCGGCTTCATCCAGGGTCGTGTCGGGTATCAGCACGGTACCCCGGCTGGCAGTGACCGGACGCGCGTCGAGTCCGGCCGTGATGACCTCGATGCCAGCGCGGCGCAGCAGGTCGATGATGGTCACGGCTTCGAGCTCTTCGCAACCTTGCGCGAGCGGGACGAGTACCCTTGGCATCGTTAGGCTCCGAGTTTGGCAGGCACCTTCCCCGAGCAGGTCGCCGGTCAGGTCTGGACGCGTGGTCTCGACCAGGCAACGACGCACCGGCTGGTTTTCGCAGGGGGCCGGGCCCGGTCATCTGGTGTCGCAGAGGCGACTGAGCATCACCCGAGTCGCAAAGCCACCTGGTTCGACTCGCATGCCGAGATCGGCCAGCGCATCGCCTGTCTCAGGGTGAGCCGCGTCGGCTCAGTATATCCAGTCCCTTGAGGACATTCAGCGCCTCTGCCAACTGAAAATCCTCCGTGATGAGCAGCTTCGCCGGGGTTTCCGCACCCGGCTCAGGTTCCGTGGCCTCGTCATCGAGGTGGCGGACCAGATCGGCCTCTTTCAGGTCGGCCAGCTCGGCGTCGGCCAGGGGTTGGAACTCGCCGCGCTCCAACGCGATGTCGGGTGCGATGCCTTGCGCCTGGATTGAGCGGCCGGACGGGGTGAAGTAGCGGGCGGTCGTGAGCTTCAGGGCGGTCGCCTCGTCAATCGGGACGATGGTCTGTACCGAGCCCTTGCCGAAGGTCTGGTTGCCCATGACGATCGCACGATGGTGATCCTGGAGCGCCCCGGCAACGATCTCCGAGGCGGAAGCGCTGCCCCCGTTGACCAACACCACCATCGGGGCGCCGGCGAGCACATCGTCCGGACCGGCCTGGAACTGAAGCTTGCTGTCTTCCTGTCGGCCTTTCGTGTAGACGATCAGACCCTCGGTCAAGAAGGCGTCGCTGACACCGACCGCGCTATTGAGGACCCCGCCCGGATTGTTGCGCAGATCGAGAACGAGTCCCTTCAAGATGCCCTCGTTCGACTCCTTCAACGTTTCGACCGCCTTCAGAACGTCTTCGGTGGTGCGCGCCTGGAAATGGGAGATGCGTACGTATCCGAAGCCCGGCTCAAGGATGCGGCTGCGCACGCTTGCGACCTGGATAATGGCGCGCTCGATGGTGACATCGAAGGGCTTTTCTTCGGTGCTGCGCAGAACAGTGAGCTTGATCTGAGTCCCCGGCTGACCGCGCATCAGGTTGACGGCATCGTTCAAGCTGAGCCCTTTCACCGGTTTCTGATCGATACGGATGATACTGTCTCCGGCCTGGAGGCCCGCCCGTTGGGCCGGTGTGTCGTCGATGGGCGCGATCACCTTGACGAAGCCGTCTTCCATGCCGACCTCGATCCCCAGCCCGCCGAACTCGCCGCGGGTGCCGACCTGAAGATCCCGGTAGTCCTCGGTGTCGAGGTAGGAGGAATGCGGGTCGAGGCCGGACAGCATGCCTCGGATGGCATCCTCGAGCAGCGCCTTGTCGTCCACTCCTTCGACATACTCCTCTTTGATGCGACCGAAGACCTCGGCAAAGGCGCGCAGCTCATCGAGCGGCAGCGCCTCAGCGCCCTCGGCCGCTTCGGCGAAGGAGGCCTCGACTTGGAAGGTGGCCCAAAGGATCAAAGCCCCAAGACCCAGGGCAAAGGCGGATTGAAGGCGGTCGGTCATGGCATGCCTGAAAGGGTTGCTTAAGTTGGAGTCGGCGCGACGTTCGGCAGCGCATGGACGACTGACGCGCCGCAGCGGGTCCCACTGAGCCGGAACAAGCCTGAAGCATCGCACGTTTTCGCCACCCTCAACAGTGATTGACGACGGCTGAGGTGTTTCATGCGCGCGGGTGGTGAATCCGGATCATGCCCCAGACCTGTTTGATCGATTCGCCGATCAGCCGTTCCCGGTCGTCGAGGCGATCCTGTCGGCTTGGCCTCGATCG
>Ga0316577_10000867_pt1 | contig 13256 bp, 13 predicted proteins | sample S5NA_FD_203073 | JGI IMG/M metagenome (GOLD analysis project Ga0316577, IMG submission 203073) | Rhizosphere microbial communities from salt marsh grasses in Alabama, United States - S5-7_050615r2r1 | ecosystem: Host-associated > Plants > Roots > Rhizosphere | place: USA: Alabama | collected... | reverse complement strand
GTCGACGGTTTCTACCACAGCCGGGGTCACGAGCACCGGCTCGCGGAATCGCTCCCCGCCATGGACGACGCGATAGCCCACGGCGGCCAGGCTGCCGGCCGGCACGCCCGCCTCCTCGTAGCGGGCCAGGAGGGCCCGGATGTCGTCCGCGGGATCGGCCCCCTCGGTGGCGTCCACGCCCCAGTCGAGGCTGAGAGCCGCCAGCGGGTCTATCGACTCGCCGGCCGTGTCTATCACGCTCGACTTGAGTGAGCTCGATCCGGGGTTCAGAACCAGCACGCGCATGGCCGAAGCGTAGCGGATGGCCGTGCCGGCGGGCGGCCGCCGCCGAAGCGACCCGCCTACCGGCAGGGCGCCAGCACCCGATCCGGCGAGCCGTCGGCGACGATCCGGCCTTCGCCCATCACGATCGCCCTGGGGAAGCAGCGGCGCACGAAAGCCATGTCGTGGCTGACTGCGATGACCGTCCGACCGTCGGCCGTGGCCCGGGCCACCAGCCCCTGCACCCGATCCACGCCGCGGGCATCCTGGCCGGTCGTGGGCTCGTCCAGGGCGAGGACGGGGGTCCTGAGCGCCAGGACCGAGGCCAGAGCCAGCAGTTTGCGCCGCGAGCGGCCCAGGTCGTAGGGGTGGGCATCGGCCTCCGCCCCCAGGCCGACCAGGTCCAGCGCCTCCGTCACCCGCTTCTCCAGCTCGGCGCCGCGCAAACCGAGGTTCCGCGGCCCGAACGCCACCTCAGCTCGAACGCGACCGGCGAAGAGCTGTCGGTCCGGATCCTGGAAGGCCAGCCCGACGCGCCTCGCCAGCTCGGCGACATGGACCCGGCGCACGTCCCTGCCGTCCATCAGGACCCGCCCCGAAGACGGTCGGAGCAGCCCGTTCAGGTGCCGCACAAGGGTCGTCTTGCCCGAGCCGTTGGCGCCCACCACGGCCACGGCCTCGCCCGGCTCGATCCGCAGGCTGACTCCGTCGAGAGCCCGAACGCCGCCCGGGTAGTCGAACTCGACGTCCGCCAGCTCGATCGCCGGGGCGACAGCTTCGGTCGAAAGCACGCGGGACGCCGGCTCGGACGTTCTGCCTCCACCAGCCCGAGAGGCGGCCGGAGAACGCCCGGAGGACGCGCCCACCCGAACCCCGAGGGCCTCGAGCCGCGGATCGCGCAGCAGCTTCGCCGTCCCGCCTTCCAGGGCGGCGGCGCCGTCTTCGAGGGCCAGCATCCGGTGGGCCAGGCGGGCCAGCACGTCGAGCTTGTGCTCGACGATCAGGATCCCGGCGCCCGTCTCGGCGGCGACGCTGGAAAGCGCCGCCGCGACCAGTTCCGTCCCGGCCGGGTCGAGCTCGCTCGTTGGCTCGTCCAGGATCAGGTAGCGCGGTCGCAGAGCCAGCACCGAGGCCAGAGCCACCAGCTGCGTCTGACCCCCGGACAGCCGGGTCGGATCGCGCGAGGCGAGCGACTCGAGGCCGGCCACGGCCAGCGCCCAGCGCACCCGATACACGATCTCGCCGGCCGCCAGCCCCAGGTTCGCCGGCCCGAAGGCCACTTCCTCGAAGACCGTGGCCGCCGTCCCGGACAACGCCGTGGCCGGGTTGGCGAGCAGGACGCCGCAGCGCTGGGCCAGGCTGTGGGGCGGCAGGTCGGCAGTCTCGATGCCGTCGATCCGGACCGAGCCTTCGAGCCGTCCCCCGGCCACCGCCGGAGCGAGCCCGCCGGCCGCCAGGCAGAGCGTCGTCTTGCCCGATTCGTTGGCCCCCACGACGCCCAACACTCGACCGGGCCGCAGGTCCAGGCTGACGTCCCGCAGGGCAGCCGACCGCGTCCCGGGATAGAAGTACGTGGCCCGCTCCAGGGTCAGGACGGCGCGGCTCACGGCAGCCTCACGACGCCCGCCAGAGAGGCGGCAGTGGCTCCGGCCGTGGCCAGGAGCGCGGCCCACCGGAAGACCCGCTGCCGGCCCGAGTCGGGCAGGCGCCGCAGCAGCGTCCGCCGGCCGGGCGCGGTGAAGGCTCGCGCCTCCAGGGCCATCGTCCGCTCCTCCACCTCGGCCAGCGAGCCCAGGACCACCGGTCCGGCCAGTGGCACCAGGCCGCGGGCCCGTCGCACAGGCCCGCCCTCAGTGTCCAGGCCACGGGCCCGCTGGGCTTCGGCCACGTCACGGGCCCGGGCCAGGGTGCGCGGCACCGCGGTCATGGCCGCCCCCACGACGAAAGCCGCGCGCCGCCCCAGACCCCGCCGCTCCAGCTCCACCAGCAGGTCGTCTACCGGCGTGGTCAGAGCGAAGAGCGCCGCCGAGAGCCCGAAGGCAATCACCCGCAGGGTGGCCAGCAGAGCCGCTGAGGCCCCGGTCCAGGTCGGTGCCAGGGGGCCCCAGGTGGCGATGGTGTCGTGCGCGCCCGGGTAGAGGAAGGTGTTGACCGCCAGAATCGAGAAGACCAGCGGCACGGCAGCCAGGGCGAAGGGCACCAGGCGCCGCACGAGACCGGCCGCCAGAGCGCTGACCACGACCAGGGCCAACACGGCCAGCGGGCCGCTCCAGCCGCGAATGCCGAAAGCGGCGATGGCCCCGACGCCCGCCAGAGAGAGCTTCGTGACCGGGTTCAGGCCGCGGTAGGCGCCGCTCGGTATGCGAAGGACGTAGTCGGGCAGCGTCGGAGCGATCGTCGTCGCGGCCTCCTGGTGGAGGGTGCCTGGGGCAGCCGTGTCAGCTCGCCTCCGGTCCGCTTGCCTCGTCCCTCTCGGCGCCGGGGAAGGCGAGGCGGTGGCCGAGCGGGAAGCGGATCAGCAGCCGCGACGACAGCCCGGACAGGATGATCAGGACCACGAAGCTGGTGATGGTCTTGTCTATCGGGTCGCTGAAGAGCCCCTGCCCGAGCGAGGCGTTGTAGACGTCCGCCCCACCCTGGCGCAGGGCGGCCACGATCACGTCCGTGCCCGATCCGGTCACGCCGCCGTAGACATAGGCGGCGATCGGGGCAGAAACGATGGCCGCCACGAAGCCGGTCACGGCGCCCGCCACGGCCGCCCACGCCCCCGCGGCATCCCGGCGCAGGTAGACGAAGAGACCGACCGTCGTAGCGACGATGGCGCCTATGACCACGATGGCCAGGTAGACCCAATCCTCGTAGCCCGTCCAGCCTTCACCGTAGGTCGGGATGGTGTACATCCGCCAGGCCAGGAGCGCGATCACGGCGATCGCCACGCCGGTCTGCAGGGCCAGCTTGATGCCGCCGGCGGGTCGTGGCCGGAAGATGCCCAGGTAGCCCCAGATGCCGGCCATGAAGCCGATGACGCCGGCCGTCACGGCGAAGGGGCCGATGTTCGACTCGGCGCCGATGCCGGGCGCGTACTGCCAGATGAGGTTGGACAGGACGCCGGTCGCGGCGCCGGCCAGCGGCCCGGCGAGCACGCCGACCAGGATCGTGCCGATCGAGTCGAGATAGATGGGCAGGTTCAGGATCTTCTGGGTCGTGAAGCCCAGGGCGATGTTCAGGGCGATGGCGAAGGGCATCGTCACGATCACCCGGGTTGTGAACTGGGCGGCGACCCAGCGCCGCACCCTGCCTGCGACCGCCTTCGTCGGGCGGCTCACCCAGCGCCGAAGCCTGTCCATCTCTCCTGCTCTCCTCACACGGAGCGCGGCCAGGTCTGATGTATCGGGTGCCGCGCGGGAGAAGCTTAGCGGGAGGCCGCCAGGGCCGCGACTCGCTCGATGAAGCGATCGAAGAAACGGGCCGCGTCCGCGTCCACGGCCACGTCCAGGTTCGGGGCCTTGCCCCACCTGCGCCGCCAGTCGGCGACGGTCTCGCCGCTGGTGAGACGGCCGCCCAGCTCCACCTCCACCGCGACCGCCTCGGTCGTGACGAGCCCCGGGTCCAGGGCCGCGGCCAGCGCCAGGGCATCGTGGATGAAGGCCCCGTAGAAGCGGTCGTAGCGGCTGTGGAACTCCATGTAGAAGCGCAGGGCGTCGGCCAGGTAGCGGACCACCGGGTTGGGCCGGCCGCCGGTCCGCGACCCGTCCGGGGCGCACCCGGCCAGCTCGGCTAGGCGAGCCATGTGTTCGGGCATGAACTTCGCCCGCTCGGTCACGTCCAGGCCCAGGGCAAGCGGGCGGGCGGGGCCCTCATTTTCGGCGGCGCCTCGCCCTCCCGGGCCGAGCGCGCTGTCGTAGGCCGCCCGATCGGGCCCGGCCGGGCGCTCCGGCCCGAAGGCCCCGAAGACGACCGCAGCCGACTCGGGATCGACACTGACGTTCCACTCGGTGGTGGGCGCGGTGTTGCCCGCTGAGCGGTACGAGCCGCCCATGATCACGACCCGCCGCAGCAGCCGCGGCAGCTCCGGCTCGCGCAGGACAGCCAGGGCCAGGTTGGTCAGCGGCGCCAGCGTCACCAGCGTCAGCTCGCCGGGGCGGCTTCGAGCTTCCTCGACGATGAGATCGGGACCGAAGCGCAACGACAGGGAGGCTGCTGGGGCCGGCAGCTCCGCGTAGCCGATGCCACGCGGGCCGTGGGTCTCGGGCGTGGTGACGAGCGGTCTGGCCAGCGGCGTCTCGCGACCCAGCGCCACCTCCACCTCTGGGCAGCCGGCCAGTTCCAGAACCGCCCGGGTGTTGACCGCCACCTGCCTGGCGTCGACGTTGCCGGCCGTGCAGGTCACGGCCACCAGCTCGCACTCGGGCGAGGCGCAGGCGTACAGGAGGGCCAGGCTGTCATCTATGCCCGTATCGCAGTCCACCAGCAGGGGAACGCGCGGGGCCTTCGAAGCGCCCGAGGATGACTTGCTCACGCCGGGATCGTAGTCCATGCGCCGGGCCAAGGGCGATTCTCGAATGCTTCGACACGCCCCCGGCGGCCAGACTGGCTAGACTTGGCGGACGCCCCGGCCGAGGCGCCGGGAGATGGACAACGAAAGGTGGTTCGTCGTGGGCATGACGAAGCGTCTCGCAGGCGGAGCGGTCGTGCTGGTGCTCGTCGCCGGATGCGGCGGCGCGGCTGCCACGCCCGCCCTCTTCATCCCTTCGCCCACCCCCGTCGACACCGCCTCGGTCGGACCCAGCGGCCCCCCCACGGCCACGCCGATCGAGCCGCTCATCGGCAAGTTCAAGCCTGGCGGCAACATGACTACCGCTCGCTCCTCCTTCACCGCGACGCTTCTGGACGACGGACGGGTCCTGGTCGTGGGCGGGCAGGACGACAACGGCGAAACCCTGGACACGGCCGAGCTGTACAACCCCACGGCCGGCACCTCAACCCCCACCGGCTCGCTGGCTGTGGGGCGATGGGGCCACACCGCCACTCTGCTGGGCGACGGCCGCGTCCTGGTCGCAGGGGGAGAGGACGCCGAGCTGAACGCCCTCGGCTCGAGCGAGATCTACGACCCCGACAGCGGGACCTTCAGTCGGGGCCCGGAGATGGCCACGCCGCGGGCCGGCCACCTGGCCATCGCCACCGGCGACAGGATCCTGATGGTGGGCGGCGTAGACACGGACGGGTCCGCGATCGCCTCAGCCGAGATCTACGAGGGCGGAGCCTTCCGCCCCACGGGCGCCATGAAGTCGCCTCGCTGGGACGCCGCCGCGGCCGTGCTGCCCGGCGATCGGATCCTCGTCACGGGCGGCACCGACGGGGCGACCGTTCTCGATTCGGCCGAGGTCTACGACCCGGTCCTGGGCCGGTTCGAGGAGACCGACTCGATGTCGACGGCGCGTTCAGGCCACACCGCCACGACGGTCGTGGGCGGCAAGGTGCTGGTCGCGGGCGGACTCGATCAGGCCGCTGCGCCGCTGACCTCCGCCGAGCTGTACGACCCCACGACGGGCACCTTCGCCCCGACCGGCGACATGACAGTGCCCCACGTCGGGCACACGGCGACTGCCGTGGCCAGCGGCCTGGTGGTCGTCATCGGCGGCTCCGACGAGGGCAAGGGCGTTGCCGTGGCCGAGGTCTGGGACCCCACCGACGGCACGTTCAGCGCCACGGGCTCCCTGGCCACGCCGCGCGGCGGCCAGGCCCAGACACTGCTCAAGAGCGGCGACGTGGCGGTCCTGGGCGGCCGCGACATGGACATGGCCCTGGATTCGGTCGAGGTCTACCAGCCCTAGCGGCACTGCCCCCGCTCTCCGGCCCGCAGCCTCAGCGGCGGCCGCGGCCCAGCCAGCCCAGGATCTGCCGCACGACGTCGTCCAGGGGCCGGTCCGCGTCCACCGTGCACCCGGGCTCGTCCGCCTCCAGCGGTTCGAGCGTGGCCAGCTGGCTGTCCAGGAGCGAGACCGGCATGTAGTGGCCCGACCGGCCCGCCATGCGCCCCCGCAGCACGTCCGGCGAGGCGCGCAGATGGGCGAAGCTCAGCGAAGGATGGCCCTCGCGCAACAGGTCGCGGTAGGAGCGGCGCAGCGCCGAACAGGTGGCCAGGGCGTTCTCGCCCGCGGCTTCTCTACGGCCGACCCAGGTCGCGAGCTCGAGCAGCCACGGCCGGCGATCCTCATCGGTCAACGGCACGCCGGCCGCCATTCGGGCCACGTTGGCGGCGGGGTGGTAGTCGTCGCCCTCGGCGGTCGGCCAGCCCAGCTCACGGGCCAGCTCGCCCATGACCGCGCTCTTGCCCGAACCGGCCACTCCCATCAAGACCAGGACACGGCTCACTCGCCTTCCCCGGCCTCCCCCAGCAGCGGCCCTGCCTTGCCCCGTGCCGCCCGGGCGCGCTCCGCCAGATCCCCTTCTCCGGCGGCAACTTTGGCCAGGACCTCGTCCGCGTCCCGCAGCGCCTCCGCGTAGGGACGTGCCGCCTCGTCCTCGATGCGGCGAATGGTCTGGGCCAGGGCGCGCTTGACGTGGGGCCGCATGCCCGAGAGAGCGGCCTGGCCGGCGACCGTACGCGGCGGGAGGACCTCGTCTTCCACGCGGCGAGGGTGTCGAAAGAAAGGGCGGCCGTCAAGCGCCTTCGCGGGGGCTCGCTCCGGCGCGCCATAATCGCCCTAGCGAGAGCAGCCCAAGGAGGAGCCAATGCCCGAGCCACGCACCGCCGCCGTGGGGATCCTCTGCGGCAGTCGCTCCGACTTCCCGGTCATGGAGAAGGCCGTAGGACTGCTCGGTAAGCTGGAGGTGCCGTGCGAGCTGCACGCCATCTCCGCCCATCGCTCGCCCGACCTCCTGGAGCGGTTCGTCAGCGCCGCGGAGGCCGAAGGCGTCCGCGTCTTCATCGCCGGGGCCGGGGGAGCCGCTCATCTGGCCGGGGTCGTGGCCGCACGGACCAGCCTGCCCGTGATCGGCGTCCCGATCCCGACCCAGGTAGGCGGCGGCCTGGACTCCCTGCTGTCCATGGTCCAGATGCCCAGGGGCGTGCCGGTGGCGACCGTCGCGATCGGCGGCGCGGAGAACGCCGCCCTGCTCGCGGCCCAGATACTGGCTCTCTCGGACGAGGGGCTGGCTGCCCGTTTGCGGGCCTACCGCGAAGCGCAGACGCGTTCGATCGAGGAGGACGAGTCGAACGCCGGCCTGCGCGGGTGAGGCGGGCCTCGGCATGGCGGGTGTGACGGGCGTGACGGCCGAGCGGGCTTCGGGCCGGCGGCCAGGCGAGCGCCGATGAGCCGGCCCGGATTCGGTCCCGGCGGGATCCCCGAGTGGCTGGAGCCGATCCTCCGTCACTGCACCCGCTGCGGCGGCAAGCTGACCTTCGGCCCCGTTCCCGGCGAGGAGCGGGAGCGGCTGGTCTGCCCCGACTGCGGCCAAGTCAGCTACGCCAACCCGCGGCTGGTGGTCACGACGCTTCCGGTCACCGAGCAGGGCGAGGTAGTGCTGATCCGCCGCGCCCTCGAGCCCGGCCGCGGCAAATGGGCCCAGCCCGGCGGCTTCCTGGAGATCGACGAGACGGTCCATCAGGCGGCCGTCCGCGAGACCCTGGAGGAGACCGGCCTGACAATCGAGCCGGGCGCGATCGTGGGTCTCTACTCGAAGCTGACCGCGGCCGTTGCCGTCGTGGCCTTCGTGGCCCGAATCGTCGCCGGCGAGCCGCGTGCCACCACCGAGTCCCTGGAGACGCGGGCCTTCGCCCCGGACGAGATCCCATGGCCGGAGATCGCCTTCGAGACCAGCGTCCGGGCTTTGCGCGACTGGGTCGCGGACGTCCGGCCGGACGTGCCGCTGCCCGACGACGCGGAGATCGCCCGAACCTACGGCTCCTGAGGCCCCGGCCGCGTCCGGGCCGAGCCGCTGTGGCACGGCGCGGGGAGGCGCTGCGAAGCGCCCCGACCACGTGCCACACTTGGGCGCATGGACGCAACGACGCTGGCCCTGGTGGTCCTGCCCATTCTTCTGCTCCAGTTCGGCTTGCTGGGCTACGCCCTGTACGACCTCTTCCAGGAGGACCGCCGCGTGCGCGGCGACAGCAAGGCCATGTGGGCCCTCATAATCCTCCTGGTCAACATGGTCGGCCCTCTCATCTACCTCTTCCTGGGCCGTGACGAGTCGCGAGGGGTTGCCCTGGAGGCTACGGCGCCCGGAGCGCCCGCTCCGAGCTCGTCAACCGCGGCCATCCTGGCCAGCTGGCCCCGCCTGGAGTCCACGACCGAGGCGGCCGTCACCACGAGCGGCTTGACCAAGCGCTACCGTGGCGGCGTAGTCGCCCTCGACAACCTGGACCTGACCGTGCCGTCGGGCAGCATCTTCGGCTTCCTGGGGCCGAACGGGGCCGGCAAGACCACGACCCTGCGGCTGCTCACCGGCCTGGCCGGCGCAACCGCCGGCACAGGCACCGTCGCCGGCGTGCCGATCGGACGGACCGACGGCCGGCTCGCCCGCAACATCGGCTACCTGGATCAGGACCCCCGCTTCTACGCCTGGATGAAGGGCCGCGAGCTGTTGGACATGGTGGCCCGCCTCCACGGCCTGCATGGCGCCGAGCGTCGCAGGCGAGTGGACGACGTGCTGGAGATCGTGGGCCTGCGCCAGGCCGGCCACCGCCGCATCGGCGGCTACTCGGGCGGCATGCGCCAGCGGCTCGGCATCGGCCAGGCGCTCATCAACCAGCCCCGGGTGCTGTTCCTGGACGAGCCGGTAAGTTCGCTCGATCCTGAGGGCCGGCGCGACGTGCTGGCGATCATCTCCCGGCTGCGCGGCACGGCCACCGTCTTCATGAGCACCCACATCCTCAACGACGTGGAGCGCGTCTGCGACAGGGTGGCCATCCTCAACCTGGGCCATCTGGTGGTCGAAGGCCCGATCGACGAGCTGCTGGACCGCTACGCCCAGCCCATCTTCGAGCTCGAGCCGGAGCCCCAGCAGCCCGGCGCGGTCGACAAGCTGGCCGGCCTGATGCGCCGTCAGCGCTGGGCGGAGGAGGTCCAGACCACCTCCGACTCGGTCCGCGTCTTCGTCAAAGACCCCCGGGTCGCCGGCCCGGCCATCCTGCCGCTGGTCGTCAAGAGCGGCGTCGGCCTGGCCCGCTTCGAACGGGAGAGACCCAGCCTGGAGGACGTCTTCTTGCGCCTGGTGGCCGAGAGCGGCCCGCCGATCGCGCCTGCCGTCCACATCCCGGCGACGGGTCTGGATGGGAGGGCGCGGCGATGATGGGCTTCGGAACGCTCCTGATCAAGGAGCTGCGCGAGCAGCTTCGGACCGGGCGGCTGGTAGCCGTGGCGGCGGTCTTCATCCTGTTCGGCACCCTGGGGCCGCTCACGGATCGCTACATGTCGGAGCTGATCAACGCCCTGGGATCGCAGGGCGGCGAGATGACGATCACGGTCCCGCCGCCCTCCCTGAGCGGCGCCGCGACGCAGATCCTCAAGAACCTGACCCAGTTCGGCATCGTCTGCGCGCTGCTGCTGGCCATGGGCAGCGTGGCCTGGGAGAAGGACCGCGGCACGGCCGGCATGATCCTCACCAAACCCGCCTCTCGGGCGGCCTTCCTGGGTTCGAAGCTGGCGGCCATCGCGGTCAACCTGGCCATCGCGGTGATCCTCGGCTGCGGCCTGGCCTACGTGTACATGCTGGTCCTGTACCCGCAGGCCTTCGACATCGTCGGCTACGTGGAGATGGCCCTGCTCTTGTGGTGGATGCTGGTCGGCTTCGCCTCGATCACGCTCCTCGGGAGCACCCTGACTCGGTCCGCCACAGCCGCCGCCGGCATCGGCCTGGTGGCCCTGCTGGTGCTGAGCATCGCCGGCTCGCTGCCCGTCATCGGGCCCTACATGCCGATCTCGTTGGGCAGCGTGGCCTTCGACCTGGTCATGGGCAGCGACCCCGGCTGGATCCTGGGGCCGATCGTCTTCAACGTCCTGCTGGTACCGGCTGTCTTCGGCCTCACCTGGCTCGTCTTCCGGCGCCAGGAGCTGTAGGTCCAGCATGGCTCGCCGATCGCGCCAGCCGAGACTCCCGGAACTCGAACGCAGGACGGTTGACGGGGTGCCGCTCCTGTTCATCGAGACCGACGGCCCCACCGTGGCTGGCCTGGTATTCCGCGTCGGCCAGGCTGACGAGACGATCCCCATCCGAGGGATCACGCACCTGGTCGAGCACCTGGCCCTGCATTCGATCGGATCCGTCCACTACCAGCACAACGGGACGGTGGACCTGACCGAGGCGACCTTCATGGCCCGCGGCGAACCGGATGAGGTCGGTGATTTCATGGGCACGGTGTGCCGGACGCTGGCCAGCCTGCCGGTCGACAGGATCGGGCTGGAGGCCCAGATCCTGCGCACCGAGGCAGCCGGGCGGTCTATCAACCCGCCGGCCCTGATGACCTACCTGCGGCACGGCTTCACCGCCTACGGCCTGCCCTGGTTGCCGGAGTTCTTCCTGAACGATCCGCGGCCCGGCCCCACGCTCGAGTGGGCCTCATGCCGCTTCAACCGCGGCAACTGTGCCCTGTGGGTCGCGGGCCAGATGCCCCCCAACCTGACCCTGCCTCTGCCGGAAGGCAACCGTTATCCCTTGCCCGAGGCCCGTCAGATAGGCGGCCTCGCTCTGCCGGCATCCATCCAGTGGGGCAAGGACACTGTCGCGGTGGACTACATAAGCCCTCGAACCCCGGAATCAACGGCCCTCGTGCGCATCATCCTCAAGCGCTTCCACGACCAGATCAGGCAAGCCAGAGGCCTGACCTACCTCGCGGCCGGCTACCGCGAATCACTGTCCACGATGCAGGCGGAGAACGTGCTCTGGCTGAGCTGTCTCGAATCGCAGTCAGCCCAGGTCCGGGCCGAGGCTCTGGCCATCCTCGAATCCATGGCCTCGAATGGCCCCACCCAACAGGAGCTGGACGAAGATCTGGCGGGCTTCGTCCGCAACGCGAGCGACCCGGCGGCCCGGGTTGGCCAGGTGGTGGGCGCCGCCTCCTACGAAATCACGGGCATGCCGCCCCATACGCTCGCCCAGTTCATCGAAGAGCAGGAGGCCATTACCCCCGCCAGCTGCGCCGCCGAGCTGGCTCAGGCCCTGACCACCGGGATCCTGGCCGCTCCGGCGCTGGCCGGAGGCCCGCCGCAGGGCATGGCCGGCTACCCCATCAGCTGCGCGCCCATCACCGGCATGACGCACAGACCGCAACGATCCAGGCCCTGGGAGCGGACCGAGGTCCTGATCGCGGGTCCGGAGGGCATCTCGCGCGTCAGCCGGGACGGCGCGCAGGCGGTCACCGTCCGTTGGGCGGAATGCGTCGGCTGGGTCCAGGACCCCAACGGAACGTGGCACCTCCTGGGCGCCGACGGCTTTGCCGTCGACGTGCGCCCGACCGATTGGTCGAAGAGCGCCGCGCTGATGCGGGTGATTGGCGACCACGTGGCACGGGAGCTCATCGTCGCCGGCCCGCCGGCCTAGCCCTTCTTCTGGCCGCGGACCAGGCGTGCGGCCTCCAGGGCCGTGCGGCGCCCCTTGTTGGCCATGGCCTTGGCCAGGGCCACGCCGTGGGCGCGGTCTTCCATCTCGTCGTCCAGCGGCGCCAGGCTGAAGGGCTCGCCCTCGATGCGCGACACGACGATCTCGATCAGGCGGTCCGTCAGCCAGGGGTTCTTGGGCAGGCACGGTCCATGAAGGTAGGTCGCGAAGACGTTCTGCCAGCGCGCGCCCTCGGTCCCGTCGCGGCCGTTGTTCCCGGCGCCCGCCAGCACTCGCCCAAAGGGCTCGCAACCGGGCCCCAGCTCTGTCAGGCCGGAGTGATTCTCGAAGCCCACTACCGTCTCCGTAACCCCGTCGATCGTCACCTCGCAGGCGGCGTGCTGCATGAAGCGCTGCGGCCCGCCGCGCGTCTCCAGGTCCAGGATGCCGATGCCTTCCATGACCTCCCCGGCGCTCGAGATGTAGCGACGGCCCAGCAGCTGCAGCCCGGCGCAGACGGCGAAGACCAGGACGCCGTCCTCCGCGGCCCGGCGCAGCGACGGCCCGTGGCGAATGAAATCCGCGGCCACGACTTCCATCTCGACATCCTGGCCACCGTGGAAGAGCACGACGTCGAAGCGGCGGTAGTCCGGCCTCTCCCCCTTCTCGACGGCTGTCACCTCGACGGGGATGCCCCGCCACTCGGCCCGGCGCGAGATGGCAATCAGGTTGCCGCCGTCCCCGGCCACGTTCAGCAGCGACGGGTAGAGGTGGGCGATGCGCAGCGGACGGTGGTCGTGGGTCTCGGGGCGGCGCCGGCGAGGGGCGACCCTGGCGGCGCCAGGCGCCGCCTTGGCGGCGCCAGGCGGGGGCGACTTGGCCGGCTTCGCGGCCGCTGGGGATGCGGGCCGCTTGGCGGCTGCGGGCGGTTTCGCGGCGGTCTTGCGCCGGGGCGCCTTGGGCTCGGTCATGCGTCCCAGAACCTCCCCGTCCAGCCTCGCTTCCTCATTGCGTCGCGGACCTCGAGCATCGGCGTGTAGCTGGACAGGACGACCAGCCGTCCGCCCACTGGCAGCCCGTGCAGGGCCGCGTTCAGGGCGGGTCCCCGTTCCTCCACCACGACCATCTTGCGCGGCGAGAGCCCGGCGTACTTGAGCCGGTTGGCCAGCTCGTCCGCCCGAGTGCCGGACACTATCGCCCGCTCGACACGGGGCGCCATCGACTCGAAGTCCACGTCCCACAGCCAGCCGAAGTCCTCGCCGTCTACGAGGGTGTTCGAGGCGGCGATCAGCAGCTGGCGCGGCTCGTCCTCGGTCGCCAGGGCGCGTAGAGTCGTGTTGTAGGAGGTCGGGTTCTTGGCGAAAGCCAGGATGATCGTTCGACCGTCGGCCTCGATCTTCTCCAGGCGGCCGAAGGCCGGGCCGACCGATTCCAGCGAAGCGGCGGCATGCTCG
>Ga0316577_10000866_pt1 | contig 13265 bp, 12 predicted proteins | sample S5NA_FD_203073 | JGI IMG/M metagenome (GOLD analysis project Ga0316577, IMG submission 203073) | Rhizosphere microbial communities from salt marsh grasses in Alabama, United States - S5-7_050615r2r1 | ecosystem: Host-associated > Plants > Roots > Rhizosphere | place: USA: Alabama | collected... | reverse complement strand
GTTTGGGGGCCCCTCCCCCCCCCCAACCCCCCGCTCTATAACTAAGATGAAACACACCCAACTGAAATACGCCCGGACGCCTCCTGTTCATTGACAGGAGGTTTTTTTGAGTGTATAATATATGCAATTCTGTGCATATAGTGACGAGATGAAACGAGACGTCTATCGCCAGGCAGCTCAGCTTCACAGCTTGCTCTCCCATCCGGCGCGGCTCCAGATTCTGGACGAGCTGCGGCGGGACGAGGCCTGCGTGTGCCACCTGCAGGCCGCACTGAAGCGGCCCCAAGCGTACGTCTCCCAACAACTGCGCGTGCTGCGGGAGGCCGGCGTAGTGGCAGACCGCAAGGATGGTCTGCTCGTCTATTACCGGCTGGACGACCGGCGTGTGGAGCGGCTTTTGGAGGAGGTTTTGGGGCCAGCGGGCGAGCCGACCCGCCCGCCGAACTGTCCGTGTCCCAAGTGCTCGCCGGAGGCACACGATGCGTGAAAAGATACAGCGTCACTTCTGGGCGCCCGCCTACGACCGGCTTGCCAAGCTGTACGATGCCGTCGACTGGTTCACCGGCAACACCACCCATCGGTTGCGCAAGCGGGCGCTGCGCTACCTCCCCCCACCCGGCAGCCACCTGCTGGAGGTCGGCTTTGGCAGCGGCAGGCTGCACCTGGAGTTGGCGGAGCGGTACGCGATGGCGGGACTGGATCGCGCGCCAGGGATGGCGCGCCTGACCAAGCGCCGCTTGGCCGCGCACGATAGATGGTCCAGCCTGTGCATCGGCAGCGCGTACGCCCTGCCCTGGCCCGACGGTCGCTTTGACGCCGTGCTCTCCACCTTCGCCTTCAGCGCCTTTCCCGATGCCGACCGAGCGCTGGACGAGATGGTGCGCGTGATCCGGCCCGGTGGCAAGGTCGTCATCGTGGACGCGGGAGAGGCGGCAGACGGGAACCTCTTTGCGCGTTTGCTGGCGCGGCTGTGGGAGCTGTTCGGCGATTATATGCGAGATGAGGTGCCACTGATGGAGGCGCGCGGGCTGGCGGTCGAGCGGGAGGAGTACGGCCCTGGGGGCTGCGTGCACGTCGTGGTGGGGACGCGGCCAGAGCAGTGAAGGACCGACATCGTCGCGAACGATTACTTGGACAAGGAGACAACACAATGAGCAAATTTGAAAAGTACCTGGCCCTGTGGGTCGCGCTGTGTATGCTTGCCGGGGTCGTGCTTTCCCAGACGGTACCCGGCATCAGCGAGGCTATCGATTCCTGGCAGGTCCGTGGTATTTCGATCCCTATAGGCATCTGTCTGTTCCTGATGATGTACCCGGCCCTGCTGAACTTGCAACTCTCTGAACTGAAAAAGCTAAAGGACAACCCCAAGCCGATCATCATGACCCTGTTCTCCAACTGGATCGTCGCGCCCCTGGTGGCGGCAGGGCTCGCGTACCTGTTCTTGAGGGGCAATGAGGAGCTCATCGTGGCCGTGATTCTGTTGGGGTCGAGCCCGTGCACCGCAATGGTGCTCGTCTGGGGTAAGCTGGCTGAGGGCAACCAGGAGCAGAACGTGATCAACACCAGCCTGAACACGATCACCATCATGGTGCTCTACGTGCCTATCGTCTCGCTGTTGACCGGCATCCAGAATATCCCCGTCGACCGTGGACTGTTGACCATCTCGGCCTTTGTCTTTATCGGCCTGCCGCTGATCCTGGGGATTGTAAGCAAGCGGCTTCTGATCAGGGCCAAGGGAGAGGCGTGGTTTGAGAATGTGTATCGGCCTATCGTGGGCAAGGTTGCCATCGGCGCGCTACTGATGACGCTGGTCGTGCTCTTTTCGCTGAACGGGCAGGTACTGATCGATCACTTTGACCAACTGCTATTGGTCTCGCTGCCGCTATTGCTGGGTTTTGTCATCGTCGTAGGGTTCAATCTGCTAATTACGCGGGCTTTTGGGCTAGAGTATAGAGAGGGCATCATCACCGTCATTATCGGCTCCTCCAGCCACTTTGAGATTGCTATCGCCACCGCGGTGGCTATGTACGGCGTTGGTTCGTACGCGGCACTGGGAACTACGATGGGGCTGTTCTGGGAGGTGCCCATTATGCTGGGCCTGGTTTATCTGGGCAAGGCCTTGGCACGTAGAGGCTTTTGGAGCGGAAGAAAGGCCGAATCTCAAGCAGCCTGAAGGTTATCGACTGGCCGTGGAGAACACGGCCTGTTTTCGAATACAAGAATATGCAGTGTGGTGCATATAGATCGTAGAGGTGAAGTGTGAACGTCTTGGAATATCTTGCTGTGCTTTTGCAAACCGGCTTGGGCAGCCTTGCAGCTTATCTGGCGGCCCACGTGCTGCTGTGCCTGTTGCCCGCCTTTTTCATCGCCGGGGCGCTCTCGGCGCTGTTCCCCAAAGAGGCGGTCACCAAGTACCTGGGCAGGGATGCCCCCAAGTGGATATCCTACCCGGCGTCGGCGTTGGGCGGGTTCGTGCTGGCCGTTTGCTCGTGCACGATTATGCCGCTGTTTGCCAGCATCTACAAGAAGGGCGCGGGCCTGGGCCCGGCGATCACGTTCCTGTTCGTCGGTCCGGCGATCAACATCCTGGCCATCACCTTCACCGGCGTGCAGATCGGGATGGATATCGCGCTGGCGCGCATTACGCTCTCTATTGTGTTCGGCATCGGCATCGGGCTGTTGATGGCCTGGTTCTTTCGCAGAGAAGAGGAGGCGCGCAGTCAAGCGGCGGGCAACGGTCGGGCCTTTTCTCACGGTGCAAGCGTTCCCGCCCGCACGTGGGTTTTCTTCGCGCTGCTGTTGGCCGTGCTGATCGCGGGCACCTTGCAGGTGGGCCTGCTGACGGATAGCTATGCCACGTTCACGCTCCCTAGCACATGGGCCGGCGGGTTCCAGTCCTGGCTCGATACTGTCGTGCCGCCGAATCCCTCCCTGGGCATCGAGGGGGTGAGTGTCCACGGCATGCTCCTCATCGGGCTGTTAGTCCTCATCGGCGTCGCGGCTTGGTTGGGGCTGAACAAGGTGGACGAGGGGGTCAACGGATGGACTTTTGCTGCGCTAGGGTTAATAAGCCTGACGCTGGTAGTGGCCTCGTTCAAGGTCGTGGCCGTGGACAACGGTCCTTCGACAAGCTCAGGACAAGGCCTGAATGTGGGCATCACGGGCAAGTTGATCGCAGAGATCGTGCTCATCGCCGCTGTGTGGTGGATGGCGATCAGGCACTTTGGCGCGTACGAAGTGCAGGACTGGCTGTGGGAGATGTGGCGCTTTGTCAAACAGATCATCCCGCTGCTGTTGGTGGGCGTCTTTTTGGCCGGGGCGGCACGGTCCATCATCCCCGCGACCTGGATCGAGACGCTCGCCGGGCGCAACACGGTGTGGGCCAACCTGATCGGTGTGCTGTTCGGCGTCTTTATGTACTTTCCCACACTGGTCGAGGTGCCCATCGCGCAGACGTTCCTCTCTCTGGGGATGCACCGCGGCCCGCTGCTGGCCTATCTGCTGGCTGATCCGGAGTTAAGCTTGCAGTCGATCCTCATCACCAATTCGGTGATCGGCAGGAAAAAGACGGCGGTGTACGTGGTGCTGGTGACGATATTCAGCACGCTTTCTGGGCTGGTATTTGGCTGGTTCGTCAAATAGCAAACTGAAGGAGACATTCGATGGAGATCAAGATCTTGGGTGGTGGGTGCGCCAAGTGCGAGCGCTTGGAGGAGCTGACCCGCAAAGTGGTCGAGGAACTGGGCGTCGAGGCGACATTCGCCAAGGTGAAGGACCTGGACGCGATCATGGCCTATGATGTTATGAGCACGCCCGCGCTTGTGATCGACGAGGAGGTCAAATCCTCCGGGCGTCTTCCGCGCAAGGAAGAGATCGCCGAGTGGATTCAGGCGGCACAGTAAGAATCGCGCCGTGGACAGGAGAGGAGGTGAGCTTTATGTCGTACAGCGATCTGGAGCAGCAGATCGAAGCGCTCAAGAAAAAGTTGACTCCCGCTTTCGTGGAGAGCGCCGTCCGTGCACTGTTACGCCAGGGGGAGGATGTGGGGGGCGGCGTCAACGCCGTCCGATTGGTCAAGCACCTGCTAGAGAACCCACAGCTACGGGACGCGGAGGCTGTTTGGGCCTACGACCGTCTCAAGCCGGCGTTGCGAGCTGCGCTCGCACGGGTCCCCGCGCTCTACTATTTCGAAGGCGACTGATGAGCGGAGGATGCCATCTTCTTGTGGAAGGCTCCTCTTCCATAGGAAGATGCATCTTCCCGGTGGGAAGATCACACAGATAGGGCGCCGTTCGCAGTTTTTCCAAGATGCTCAGAATAAGCAACTTGGACCTCGAAGTGTAAAATGACAAGACCCTGCCCAGTTGACGGGCGCATTTGTTCCCTGGGGCAAGGTGAGTTTGCCCGGCGAAGGCAAGAGAAACAACGCCGCTCAACGCGCATAGGATCGTCCAAAATGCACGCCTAGCGATCAGGTTTTTCTACAGCAGGTCCAAGTGCCTCAAACTACAAACGCACCCCAGTTGACCTGTAGCGCGAAAGCGTGTATATTTAGGGCGATTTGGGGGAGAACGTGACGCAGAGACGGGTCCTGATCATAGACGATAGCCCCGACACGCAAAAGATGCTGGCCGAGCAAGTCATCGAGCCCCTCGGTTATCAGCCCATCGTCGCATGGGATGGGGAGGAGGGGCTCGAATTGTCTTTGGAGCAAAGACCCCATCTCATCATCCTCGATATGCGCCTGCCCAAGATGGACGGCCTCGACGTGCTGAAAAAGTTGCAAGAGCAGCAGCCGGACGTCCCGGTTGTTTTTACGACCGCCTTTGAGGCCACCGAACTGGTCGTCGAGGCTTTCCGGCTGGGAGCGCGCGATTACGTCATCAAGCCCATTGATCCCCAAAAGATGCAGGAGACGGTGCAGCACGTCCTTTCTGCCAATAGGTTGCGCGAGGAGCGAGACCAGCTCACGCAGCAACTGCTGGATGCCAACGACCAGCTCGAGCGCCAACTTCAAGAACTGAACACCATCTACACCATCGGGCGGGCGGTCACATCCTTGCTCGATCTGGACAAAGTGCTCAACCGCGTGGTCGAGGCGGCGGTGTACGTGGCTAACGCCGAGGAGGGGTTGCTCCTACTTTTGGATCGCAGGACGGGTGAGCTCTATCTGCGGGCAGCCAAGAACGTGGATGAGAATGTGGCGCACAAGTTGCACCTGCACGTGGATGATAGTATCGCCGGCCGGGCCGTGAGTTCAGACCGTCCTGTGCTCATCTGTGGTGAAGAGACCAAGATCGCCACCGGCTACTTGGTGCGGGCCCTGCTCTACCTGCCGCTGCGGGTGCCTGGTCGCGGGGTTATCGGTGTCCTAGGAGTGGCCAATCGTGAGGAGGATCGTTCGTTCTCCGAGCGAGATGTTTTCTTGCTCTCGGCCTTGGCCGATTATGCCGCCATCGCTATTCAGAACGCGGGTCTCTTTGAGACCGTCGAAGTTGAGCGGGCCAAACTGGAAGCGGTCCTGCGGGAGGCGCAGGAGGCGGTCGTCGTCGCCGATGAGTCGGAGAGAATTCTGCTGTGTAACGCTGCGGCTCACGTCGTCCTGGACCTCGGGGACGTCACTCTTTGCGGTCAGCCCGCCCGATCGGTTCTCCGGCTCCCCGTGCTGCGCGAGATGTTTGCCGACGCGTGCGAGACGGGACAGGCTGTGCGCAGAGAGGTGCCTCTGGAGAGCGGCAAGACGTTTAATGCGCAGCTTACGCCTATCGAGGGCGTCGGCTATGTGTTGGTGATGCAAGACATTACACATCTAAAAGAGCTGGACCGTATCAGGTCAGAGTTCGTGGCCACCGTCTCTCACGACCTGCGTACCCCGTTGACCAATATTCTGGGTTACGTCGAGCTGTTGCCGCGGGCGGGCCCGCTAAACGAGCAACAGGAAGAGTTTATCCTGCGTGTCCAGGAGAGCATGGAGTCGATCACCGAGTTGGTTGGGGATCTCCTCGACATCGGGCGCATCGAGGCCGGCTTCGATCTGGACATGGCGCCTTGTAACTTGATACATGTGATTGAGGCTTCGATCAAGGCCTTCCGCCCGCGGGTGAAGGAGAAGAGGCAGGATTTGCGCTGGGAACCGCCTCAGACACTACCGCTGGTGAATGGCAACCCCCGTGTGCTTGGCCAGGTGATGGATAATCTGATCAGCAATGCAGTAAAGTACACCCAGGAGGGGGGCTGGGTCGCTGTCAGTGCAGAAGTAGAAAATGGGCACGTCGTAGTTCGGGTGTCGGATAACGGCATTGGTATTCCCCCGGCTCATCAACCCTATATCTTTGATCGGTTCTATCGAGTGGAGTCTGAGGAGACAGTCGATATTGCGGGAACCGGGTTGGGGTTGGCCATCGTCAAGACGGCCATCGAGAAGCACAACGGACGGGTGTGGGTCGAGAGCAACCCGGGGTCAGGCAGCGTCTTTTGCTTTGTACTGCCCTCGTTACCAGATCAGGAATCGGCTTCCTAAGGAAAGAAGCCTGTGCGAGATTCGCTCGCGCGAGGGCTGCTGTTCCCGAATCCCCTCCTTGCCATTCACTCTCCCCACAAGTAGTAGCCAACCTCGAAGCGGTTGGACGCTTTCTGGCTTTTCCCCGCGATCAGCGTCGCGCATAAAGAGCGCTCTTGCTGGAGCGCTCTTTTCTTTCGGCGTGCGTAGGGTTAGCGTAGGGTTAGCGTAGGGTTAGCGTCAAGTCCTGTAGGTTGAAGTGTTGTAGTATATTGTTGGGGCTAGCGGTGGTTTCTATCTTCTTCTCCTCCTTTTGGTGAGAGCCGGGACAAAAACCGGCTCTCCATACGTTTATGGTCAACAGCATGCTGTTGACCATTTTTCGTGCAGGCGGAGATCGAAGGGGGCGTTCGAAAAAGGTCTGTGGCTGCTCTAGTGCGCGCGGTTGGCAGTCCCAGCGATCCGGGCGTTCCCTATGACTCGCTCAAAAGCGAACGCACAAGTTTCAGCAGCTCGATTTTTCGGTAGGGCTTGGTCAGGTAGGCATCGACGCCGAGTTCGGCTGCCCTTTCTTTGTCGGCGGGCTGCGACTTGGCCGAGACGACCACCACGCGCACGTCTGCGGTCTTGGGGTCTTCTCGCAGTTGCCGGAGGACTTCGAAACCGTCTATACCGGGCAGCATTAGGTCGAGCAGGACGAGGTCAAGGTGGGTGTTTTGAGCGACCGCAAGTCCCTGGAATCCATCTCGCGTTATAATCACTTGGTGGCCTTCAGATTTGAGTATCAGATCCACCAGGCGAGCGCTGAGGGGATCGTCCTCTATTAGCAGAATCGTTCGCTCCATATTATCTCCGTCAGATTATGTATGCAGCGTGCTGTCTGGTGCGATGCCTCCAAGGGATGTAGTGTCCACGTCTGAAACGCCCCATATTATACCCCCAAAACGGGGAATCAAAAAATCCGCCAGATCGGATTTGCCCTACTATAGATTTTCCACTAAAATGACTTTAAGCTGATGCTGATTGCACACGCATGCTTGGCCACGCTGGGCGATGAACCTCAGTTAGTCAGAGATGGCGCGCTGCTTGTTACCGATGGATCCATCACCGACCTGGGCACCACCGCTGAACTGACCGCGCGTTACCCTGGCGTCGAGTATTGGGACGCGGCGGGGCAGTTGGTTTTGCCGGCTGCCATCTGCGCCCACACGCACTTTTACGGAGCCTTTGCTCGGGGGATGGCCTTGCCCGGCGCTCCCCCCGCCGATTTTCTCCAGATTTTGGAGAATCTGTGGTGGCGACTGGATAAAGTGCTCACGCTGGAGGATGTGCGTTACTCGGCTTTGGTTTGCCTGGCGGACGCGATCCGCCACGGCACGACGACGCTGATAGACCATCACGCCAGCCCTAACGCCATCGAGGGCTCGCTCGACATCGTCGCCGAGGCAGTGCAGGAGGCGGGGCTGCGGGCGTGCTTGTGCTACGAGGTCACCGACCGGGACGGGCCGGAGCGGGCACGGGCGGGGATCGCGGAAAATGTGCGCTTCACCAAATCACGAATCGGCGATAGGCAACCGAAGGTTGCACCGAATCGGCGAATCGAACCTCCAATCGCAGCATCATTTGGCCTACATGCCTCGCTCACACTTTCGGACGAAACCCTAGCTGACTGCGTCGCCGCTGCTCGCGATCTGGGTCTCGGGTTTCACATCCACGCGGCGGAGGGCTTGGCTGACCAAGAGGACTCGTTGCGCAAGTCCGGCAAGCGCGTGATCCACCGCTTGCACGATGCAAGCATCCTTGGCCCGCACACCATCGCTGCCCACTGCGTCCATGTGGACGAAGGGGAGATCGAGGTACTGGCCGAGACCGGCACGTGGGTCACTCATCAGCCACGCTCCAACATGAACAACGGCGTAGGGGTAGCGCCGGTGGAGGCGATGCTGCGTTCGGGAGTGAACGTGGCGCTGGGCAACGATGGTTTCTCCAATCAGATGTTCGCCGAGATGAAGGCGGCCTACCTGATGCACAAGCTGGCCCAACGCGATCCTCGCGCGATGCCGGGCGACATGGTGATGCGCCTGGCCTATGCGAACAATGGTCGGCTGGCCCGCGTCTTTTGGCCTGAGCCGGTGCTGGGCGAGTTGCGTAAGGGCGCGATGGCTGATCTGGTCTTTTTGGATTATCATCCCACGACGCCGCTGGCGGCGGAGAACCTGGCCTGGCACCTGCTCTTTGGCGTCGAAGCGTCGATGATCACCGGCACCGTCTGTGCTGGGCAGGTGCTGATGCGCGATCATAAGTTGCTCACGCTCGACGAGGAGGCCATCACCGCCCGGTCGCGAGAGCTGGCGGCCCAGGCTTGGAAGCGGCTCGGCGATGAGCAGTTGGCCGGCTAGCTTGATTTGAGTACAATGGGTGTGCACCTCTTGGTCGAGGTGTAACTATACCCCCCTAAGGAGGCAGACTATGCTGGTAGGCGAAAGAATGACAGAACGTCCTGTCACAGTGGCGGAGGATACCTCTGTCAGCAGAGCATTGGAGCTGATGAGGCGCGAGAAGGTGCGGCGTTTCCCGGTGATCGACAAGCACGGCAAGCTGGTGGGCATTGTTTTGGAAAAGGATTTGATATATGCTGCGCCCTCGCCGGCGACCACGTTGAGCATCTTTGAAATCCATACGCTACTGGCCAAGATCAAGGTGAGTGATGTCATGACGAGGGAGGTGATCACCGTCACCGAGGACACGCCCTTGGAGGAGGCCGCCCGCATCATGGCCGATAACAACATCGGTGGCTTGCCGGTGATGCGGGACGACCAGTTGGTGGGCATCATCACCGAGACGGACATCTTTAAGGTCTTTTTGGAGATGCTGGGCGGGCGTGATGACGGTGTCCGGTTGAGCGTCCAGGTCCCACACGAGAAGGGCGTGCTGGCTGGGATCGCGGGTGAGATCGCCGGGATGGGGGGCAATATCGTCGCTCTGGGTACAGTCCACGGCGACGACCCGGCTCATTACCAACTCACGATCAAAGTCGCCGACGTGCCAAAGGACCAGTTGGTCTCGGCGATGAAGCGGCTAAATCTGGAATTGCTGGACGCGCGCGAGTGCTCTTGGTCTCAGTGTGAGGGCGGGTAGGTCGCCTTGGTCGGTCCAAAAAGACCTGGGCGGTATGAACGTATCTACGCCCAATTGAAGGATTTGATCGAGGGCAAATCGCCTAGCCTCGTGGCGGCGATGGCGACGCTCTGTGCTGTGCTGCACGCAAAGATGAGCCACCACTCGTGGACGGGCTTTTACTTTGTCTCCGATGGTGAATTGCACGTGGGGCCCTATCAGGGCCCCGTTGCCTGCCAGGTGTTGAGGGATCGCGGCGTCTGCCTGCACTGCGTGCGCACCGGGCAGCCGGTGGTCGTGCCGGATGTGGCACAGTTCCCCGGTCACATTGCCTGTGACTCGCGCTCTAAGAGCGAGATCGTCCTGCCAGTGATGAAAGGGAATCGGGTGGTTGCAGTACTGGACGTCGATTCCCAAAAGCTGGCCCAGTTCGATGAGGATGATGTCGCGCCCTTGCTCAAGATTCTAGGTCTGTTGCAGCCGTATGTGTAGCCGGCCTTTGCTTCGGAGAGTTACGCTGCACTAGTGCCAGTATCAAGAAGAAGGCCAGCGCCAGATCGGGGAAGAAGAGCGTGTTGTCGACCAGGCCGTGGGCCAGCAGAGCGGCCATGCCGCCCACGAGTCCGAGGGTGAGCGCGCGCCTTGACGGCGCGAAGTGCCTTGACGGCGCGTCGCGTTTGGGCCGCTGGCGCGCCGCCCGCCAGAAGGCGAATTGTGAGACCGCACCTGCTATGACCCCCAGAATCCCCAGCCGCGTCCAGTGGTCCAGGTAGATGCTGTGCGGATGCTCCAGATTGAACTCCTGCCAGGCGGAGTGCAAGACGTAACGGGTGCGGTAGGCCTCCAGGAAATTACCCGGCCCGACGCCGAACCAGGGGTGCTCGCGCAACAAATGTAGGCTGCTGTGCCACAGCTCCAACCGGAAGAACGTTCCTCCTTGGTCCAGATCAAGCAGCGATGCAAAGCGCGGCACGCGCGTCAGTGGAATCAGCGCCAGCGCGCCCGCTCCGACGAGCGCCAGCGCAACCCATCGCCACCGGCCTCCGGCCCGCCAGCCCATCGCCAGGAGCGCCGCCGGTATCCCCAGCAGCAACGCCCCGCGCGAGAAGCTGAGCATCAGCGCCAGCGTCACCGGCAGCAGCGCCGCCGCATAAATTGTCCGGCGGCGTCCGCGCTCTCCCCACAGGGCGATGGCCACCATCAGCGGCCACGCCCGCCCCAGATATAGCCCCACGTTGTTGGGCGAAGGGTAAACGCTCAACAGGCGCGGCAGCCCGCCTTCCGCGATGACGACGTTGCGTCCTGTGATGTACTGCGCCAGGCCCACCAGCGCGACCCCGACAGCGCCTAGGACGAAACCATCCACGGCCCGCCATTTAACTTGACCGTCCAGTCGCAGCAGCACGTAGAAAAGGGCTGGCAGCAGAAAGATTGCCCGTAGTTCGAAAAGAGCCGCCAGTTTGTCGGCAGCGACCAAGCCCGCCGCGATTGCCGCCAATATCAGCAACAGCACGGACCAATCGACGAGGGTAATACGATGTTTCCTCTTGCTTCGCTGCTCTCCCGACCTGCTGGGCCGCCGAACCGCTGCCCCCACCCCGCACAGCACGATCAACACCTCCGGCAAGCTCAGTGCCTGGTAGAACATAGTGGAGGGTTGGGTATAAAACGGCGCGGCAAAGGCCACCGCTGCCAGCCCGAGATCAAGCCGCCAGGCAAAGATCGCGACCAGCAGGGGTAGCGCTGGCAGACTGAGGACGAACCACGGACTGCCCCAGTTTCGTCCCCAACTCGCGGCCGCCGCGATCCAAAATAGGCCGACCAGCCCTGCTACAAGCGCGACTTTAGACCATTCAGGCCATCCTAGAAAAGTGCGTTTCAGCACGGCCCAATTCACCTGCCGCGCGTCGCGTATCAAAAGTGCTGTCACGGCCAGGGCCGCCACCGATAGCCCGGCCATCTTCCAGCCAAAGCCGTCGCGGATCGGTTCCGTCCCCACGCGCCAGTCCACCAGTGTCCATTGGTCCTGTCCTCTCTCAGCTACGACGTCGACGACGTGTGGCCCTGGGGAAAGGCCGGTCGCGAGAGGGACTGTGGCGACGGCGGGTTCGCTATCGTATAGCACGACATAGGCGCGGCCAGCCTTGTCATGCGGCAGTGCATTAGCTGGTCTGTCGTCCACTGTGACGTAGAGAAAAGCGCGGTGCGGCCCGCGTCGCACGGTCAGCGCCACTGACGGCCCGTCGAAGGAAAAAGTTGCTCGGTCGCCATCAGGGCCGCTATCGGCGCCCAAATCTCCCAACCTCCAATCCCCACGATAGGTCGCCCACGGGTTTTGCGCCGGATAGCCCCCTGCCGATGCTGCATCGGGAAGTGCGGCAGCCCAGGCAGCCACCGCGTCGTAGACTGGACGAGGGGTGTCGTCCTGCCCCACCAATGCAAAGCCCCAGTGTGGATCGTCGGTCGGGGCGGCGGGCTGCAAGTGTTCCAAGATCATTGCGCCGACCCACGGCCATTCGGCGCGTGCACGCTTCAGCGCGGCGACGGTGTAGGATGCTTGTGTCGCCTCGTCTGTTTCTCCCCAGAGGGATGGCGCGCCCGCCCAACCCTGCCCTGAGCCGGTCGAAGGGTCTGACGGCAGCGCGTTCCAGCCCCAGTGGCTGGCCCAGACCCCCTTATTCGCATCGCCGTGTTTCACCATCACCTCGCGCAGCAAGATCAGCCGCGAAAAGTTCAGCACCGATTCGTCGGCGCGCCGATCGTCGGGTCCTGTATAAAAACCGTAGGGCTTGCCGGCGACGATGTCAAAGTAGGACGCGGCGCCAGCCTGGTAGAGTTGCTCCAGGTAGCGCACGTCGCTCAGGTTCTGTGGCCCGGTCTCGACGTTGGGGGCCAACCCGGCCAGTAGGATGCGGGCGTCGGGATCAGCGGTGCGGACTGCATGAGCGGTGCGGGCCAACAGGTCGGCGTAGGCGGGCGGGTTGACGGAAGCCCCGCCCCAGTGATTGGCCAGATTCGGCTCATCCCACACCTGGTAATAGTCCACCCGCGCGCCGTAGCGGGCGGCGAACGCGCCGGCAAAGCTGGCAAAGCGGTCTGGGTCGGTTGGAGGGATGGGGGGATCATCGTCGAAGACGGCCACCAGTCGCAAGCGCGGGTAGCGGGCCAGCGCGTCAAGGATACGGTCGGAGGTCGCCCAGTCAAAGTCATCCTGCGTCCGGCTCGGGCCGTCGCCTGCTTCCGGCTCGATCTGGCTCCAGTAGAATGACTGGCGCACCCAGGTGAAGCCTCCTTCGTCGATCCAGGCCAGAGCGGCGTCCAGTGCCTCGCCTTCGTATTGCTCCAGCGCGACGTTGACGCCCAGCGCGGGCACGATGGCCTCGGTCACAGGCGCGGGAAAGCCGCTGGAGACGCCGCGGATGCGGATCTGGTGAGCGGTCACGGCGGCCTGTGCAGCCAACGCGACAGCCAGCAACAGACTTGACCACAGGAGCAGGCGAATGTGTTTGACGTGGAAGAGTCGGTTCATGCAGAATTGCCTGACGGCGTTTACCTCACACGCATAAATTCGGCGTAACGCGAAAAATCAATTGGGCGTGTTTCAAACGAGTTGGGAGGATGGGGGGTTCGGGCGGCGAAGCCGCCCGAA
>Ga0316577_10000865_pt1 | contig 13266 bp, 11 predicted proteins | sample S5NA_FD_203073 | JGI IMG/M metagenome (GOLD analysis project Ga0316577, IMG submission 203073) | Rhizosphere microbial communities from salt marsh grasses in Alabama, United States - S5-7_050615r2r1 | ecosystem: Host-associated > Plants > Roots > Rhizosphere | place: USA: Alabama | collected... | reverse complement strand
TCGATGCACAGCTCCGGCGGGCACGGGAACAAGCCGATCTTCCACGGCCACGGCGCCGGGAAGGACGACACCAAGCCGGAGCTGGAGAAATTCTTCCGGAAGGTGGACGCCGGGGTCCGCGAGTTCCTGGCCGACGAGATCGGCCCCGTCATCCTGGCCGCCGTCGACTACTACCACCCGATCTACCGGGGGATCACGAAGCTGGACAACCTGGCGCCGGAGGGCATCCTCGGCAGCGTCACGGACTGGGATGCCGGGCGACTGCACGAGGCGGCATGGCCGATCGCGCAGGCCGGAGTCGACCGGAAGATCGACCAGGCACTCGCCCTCTGGGAGAGCTCCTACGGCAAGGGGAAGGTGGAGCAGGACCTCGTCGTGGCCGGCACGCTGGCTGTGGCGGGGCGGATCCGGCTCCTGATCACCGAGAAAGGACGGCGGATCTGGGGTCGATTCGACGACCGGACCGGCGAGCTCGACGTGATCCGGGAGAACGGCGAGGACCCGGGAGGCGACTCGGTCGACCTTCTCGACGAGCTCGCGGAGTGCACGCTGCGCCACGGCGGACGTGCCCTCGTGCTGCCGAAGGAGCGGATGCCGACGCAGACCGGGCTCGCGGTGGTCTTGCGCTGAAGGCGGGGGCGGAGGCCCGGAGCCGGGTCCTCCGCCCCCACCCTCCCGTCAATAGTACGGGTTCGTTCCCGCCGCGTGGTTCGTGACGTCCACGATGTCCCGGATGTCCGGGATGGCCTCCGAGAGGATCCGCCGGATGCCCTGGGCGAGGGTGACGGCCGCCATTCCACACCCCTGGCAGCCGCCCTGCATCTCGAGGTAGACGACGTCGTCCCGAACGTCGACGAGCGTCACGGCCCCACCGTGCCCGGCGATCGAAGGGTTGATCTGGTATTCGATGACGTGCTTCACCCGATCGGCGAGCGGTCCCTCCGGCGTGCTCTCGCCGATCGGCTTGATGTTGGGATTCTCGACCTTGAACCCGCTCCCCTGAAGCGTCTCGACCCAGTCGACGCTCGCGCCGACGAGCAGCTCCGCGCTCTCGGAGTCGACGACGACGTCGAACCCTCCCGCGTCGAACAGCCGGTCTCCCGGCTCTTTCTCGTGCGCCTCGATCAGTGCAAGGTCGTAGCGCGGCGCCAGCGGGCTCGAGTCGAGCACGCGAACGCGCACCGCGAGATCTCCTTCTTCCAGCTCCATGAAGGCGAGGACGCGCTGCCTCGCCTGATCCGTGAACGTGATCACGTCGCCGTCCTCTCCATGTCCGTCCGCGTCAGCCGCGAAAGCCGCCGCGCAGAACGAGCAGCAGGTTCGCCGGTCGCTCGGCCATCCGGCGCATAAGGTACGAATACCACTGGGAGCCGTACGGCAGGTAGATCCGCATCCGGAGGCCGTTGTCGACCAGCTGGCGCTGATAGCCGCGCCGGATTCCGTACAGCATCTGGAGCTCGAACGCGTCGTCCGGAATCCCGTTCCGCTGGACGTGCTCGAGGGTGGCGTCGATCATCTTCTCGTCGTGGGACGCGATCGCGGTCGGGCACCCCCCGTCGAGGAGCATCCGCATGAGCCGCACGAAGCTCGCGTCGACCTCGGCCTTCGCCTGAAAGGCGACGGATGGCGGCTCGTTGTAGGCGCCCTTGCAGAGGCGGACCGGCGCCCCCACCCGCACGAGCTCCTTCACGTCGTCCTCGGTCCGGAACAGATAGGACTGAACGACGATCCCCACGTTCCGGTGCTCGGCGAACACCCGGTGGAAGATCCGGAGCGTCCGGTCGGTGTGCTCCGAGCTCTCCATGTCGATCCGCACGAAGTTTCCGAGCTCGGCCGCGTGGCGGACGATGCCCAGGATGTTCCGGTAGCAGAACTCCTCGTCGATGTCGAGGCCGAGCTGCGTCAGCTTGAGGGAGATCGTCGATCGGGCGGGGCTTGTGGCGATCTCGTCGAGGCTGGTCCGGTACTCGGCGGCGGCCGCCTCGGCTTCCTCCCTCGCGTGGACGCTCTCGCCCAGCAGATCGAGCGTGACGCGGAAGCCATCGTCGTTCAGCTGGCGCGCCGCGGCGAGCGCCTCCGCGAGGGTCTCGCCGGCGACGAACTTCCCCGCCACGCTCTCGGCGAAGGGGAGCTTCATGAGCACGTTCTTGAGGTCGTCGCGCTCGCTGAGGAACAGGAGAGTCTGTCGAAGCATGTCTCACACGGGTTCCGAAGGCCGCGCGCCGCGCGGCGGAGTGATCGGTGACGGGACGGCGCCTCGTGCTAGCGGACGTCCCGGGCCGCCAGCGCGGCCTTCAGCTCGTCCACGCCGTACAGCGGTATGACCCGGTATCCCGCCTGCTCGATCGCCTCGCGACCGCCCTCCTGGCGGTCGATGGCCGCGAGCACGGCGAGAACCGTGCCGCCCTCCTCCTCCACGGCCTCGCAGGCCTGGAGCGCCGATCCGCCGGTCGTGATCACGTCCTCCACGACGAGCACGCGGGCGCCCGACTCGAAGCACCCCTCGATACGCCGTCCGGTCCCGTGTCGCTTCATCCGCTTCCGGACGGAGAAGGCGTGGATGGGGCGCTTCCGGAGGAAGCTCTCCCCCGCGATCGCGTACGCCAGCGGGTCGGCGCCCATGGTCAGGCCGCCCACGAGGTCCGGCCGAAGCCCGGCTTCCTCGATCACGTTCATCGCGACCTGACCGAGCAGGACGTGTCCCTCGGCGTGCATGGTCGTGGTCCGGCAGTCGATGTAGAAGTCGCTCTTCCGGCCGGAGGAGAGAGTGAAGTCTCCCAGCTGAAACGAGCGCTCCAGGAACAGCTCAAGAAGCCGACTACGAGCAGGCATCGCAGGTTCCGAAGATCTTGATCTGACGGGTGAGCGCCGCGAAGTCCGCTGCCGCGGAGACCTCGGCGAGGATCCGGTCCAGCTCGGGCCTGTGGAACGTGGCGACGCGTCCGCAGGAGGTGCAGATCAGGTGGTCGTGACGCGCCGCTCCCACCTGCGCCTGGTACCGCTTGAAGCCCTCCTCGAAGTCGTGCTCCGTGGCGAGTCCGAGCTCGACGAGAAGAGCGAGAGTCCGGTAGATCGTGGCTTTCCCGATGTGCTCGTCCCGGCGCCGGAGCTCTTCGGCCACGTCGTCGGCCGAGAGGTGCCGGGCCGACTCGAAGAGCGCCTGCGCGATCGCCTCCCGCTGGTGCGTGAACGGGAGCTCGCGCTCGCGCAGCTCCCCCCGCAGGACCTCCATGAGGACGGCCGCGCAGCCCAGCGGCGGTCGGGTAGAGACGGTGTTTTCCATGTCCTCTCTTCGGGCGCGTCGCCCGGGTTCTCAATCGGTTGAGAATGTACCGGCGGGGTCGCTCGGCCACCACCCCGATCGGCGGGACGCCGACCTCACGAACGGGCGTCTTCTCCCTACCCTCGCAGGGGCGTGCCGATCCGGCGTCAGCGACCGTCCCGTCCGTCGGTTGCGCCGGCCGCGCGGCGGCGCATCTTGCCGGGAGAGGCGCGCCCGGGAGACGCGCCCTTCACCTCCGCACGAGGTCCGGTCATGTCGCATCCTCCGTCCCCGTTCGACCGTCGACGCGCCGCCTGGCTCCTCCTCGTCGCCGTCCTGGCAGGCGGATCCGGCTGCGTTCCCGCCGGAGGGGACGAAGGGACGGGCGCAGAGACGGAAGGCGCCGCACGGGCGGCCGTCCAGGAGTCCGCCGCCGCGCGGCCGCAGCCCGGCGCGGACGGCGGAATCCTGCGGACCGTGGAGGTGAAGGTGGGGGGCGTTCCGATCACGGTCGAGATCGCCGACACGCCCGCGCTCCGGGAGCGCGGGCTGATGTACCGGGACTCGCTGCCCCTGAACCACGGCATGCTTTTCGTATATCCGGACGAGGAGGTTCGCAGCTTCTGGATGCGGAACACGAGGATCCCGCTGGACATCGCGTTCGTCGACCGGAACGGCACGATCGTGAACGTCGAGCGGATGGAGGCCCGGACCGACGACAACACGCTCTCCGCCGCCCCCGTCATGTACGCCCTCGAAATGCAGGCGGGCTGGTTCGCGGAGAACGAGGTCGGGGCCGGGGACCGGATGGAATTCTGACCCGCGCGGGCGCCGCCCGCGCGCCGGACCGAACAACCCAGGTCGAACGCAAGGCGGGTGTCACGATGTCCCAGCATCGCACGGAGAAGGACTCGATGGGGCCGGTGCAGATTCCGGCCGACATGCTCTACGGGGCCCAGACAGAGCGGGCGCGCCAGAACTTCCCGATCAGCCGGCTCCGCTTCGATCGGCGCTTCCTCCGCGCGCTCGGAGCGATCAAGTTCGCCGCCGCCAGCGTGAACGAGGAGCTCGGTCTCCTCGACGCGGGGCTCGCCGAGGCGATCCGGCAGGCTTCGAAGGAGGTGATGGACGGGGAGCTCGACCGGCACTTCGTGCTCGACATCTTCCAGACCGGCTCGGGCACCTCGACGAACATGAACGCGAACGAGGTGATCTCGAACCGGGCGAACCAGATCCTCGGCGGTGAAGTCGGCTCCAAGACCCCCGTCCACCCGAACGACCACGTGAACATGGGGCAGTCGAGCAACGACGTGATCCCCACGGCCGTTCACGTGTCCGCGCTCACCGCGATCGAGAGCGAGCTGCTGCCGGCGCTCGCGCACCTGCGGGACGCGCTCGCCGCGAAGGCGGAGGAGTTCGACGGGGTCTACAAGGCAGGCCGCACTCACCTGCAGGACGCGACGCCGATCCGGCTGGGCCAGGAGTTCGGCGGCTACGCGAGCCAGGTCGCGCACGGAATCCGGCGGGTGGAGACGAGCCGGGAGTCCCTCCGGGAGCTCGCGATCGGCGGAACGGCCGTCGGAACGGGCATCAACACGCACCCGGAGTTCGGGCGGCGGATGGCGGAGAAACTCTCCGCTCTCACCGGCGTCGACTTCCGGGAGGCCGGGAACCATTTCGAGGCGCAGTCGGCCCGGGATGCGGCGGTCGAGGCGAGCGGAATGCTGAAGGTCGTGGCGTGCAGCCTGATGAAGATCGCCAACGACGTTCGCTGGCTCGCCTGCGGCCCGCGGACCGGGATCGCCGAAATCAACCTTCCCGAACTGCAGCCGGGCTCCTCGATCATGCCGGGCAAGGTGAATCCGGTCATGTCGGAGATGGTCACGATGGTGGCGGCACAGGTGATCGGGAACGACGCCGCGATTACGATCGGCGGAGAGCGCGGGAACTTCGAGCTCAACGTCATGATTCCCGTGATGGTGCACAACCTCCTGGAGTCGATCGAGATCCTGTCCAGCGGAAGCCGCACGTTCGCGGACCGCTGCGTGGCCGGGATCACAGCCAACGAGGAGCGATGCCGGCGGAACGCCGAGTCGACGGCGTCGCTGTCGACCGTGCTGGCCCCGAAGATCGGCTACGACAAGGCCGCCGAGGTGGCGAAGAAGTCGCTCAAGGAGGACAAGACGCTGCGCGAGGTCGTCCGCGAGATGCAGCTCATGTCGGACGACGAGCTCGAGCAGCTCCTCGACTTCGCCAGGATGACGGCGCCCAACGTGACCTGAGCCGAAGGACGGGTCGGCGGCCCACCGCGCGCGGGGCGGGGCGATCGGAACGATCGTCGCGCCCCGCCTTGCTTGCCGCCGCGATCGGGGCGAGTATTCCGCGCCCGCGGGGGAGGAGGCGGGCGGGCCGAGCACATCCACGGAGATCGGGGAGCGCCTTCATGCGCATTCTGGTGGGGACCGACGAGGGGCTGAACGTCGTCCGATGGATCGAGGGCGAGCGGGCCGGCCGGGTCGTCGAGAAGCAGTTCGAGGGGCGGCAGGTCTACGACCTCGTGGTCGGGGAGCGCCGGCTATGGGCGGTCGTGCCCGACGAGGGACTGTTCCGGAGCGCGGACCGCGGCGAGACGTGGGAGCGGGTCGTGGACCGGCTGGACGGACGCCGGATCCGCAGCCTGGCCGTGACGCCCCGCGACGGGAGTCGAGTCCTCGCGGGGACCGAGCCGGCGGGCCTCTTCCTGTCCGGAGACGATGGCGCCACGTGGCGGGAGCTCGAGGAGTTCCGTGTGATGGGGGTCCGCGAGTCCTGGCGGGACTACGGGGATCGCGCGGCTCACGTGGAGACGATCACGTGGGACCCGCAGGAGCCGGATCGGATCTACGCGGGGGTCGAGATCGGAGGCGCCTACCGCTCGGACGACGGGGGGGCGTCGTGGAATCCGATCAACGAGGGGATCTTCGACGACATCCACGCGCTGGCGGTCGACCCGTGGGAGCCTGCGCGAGCGCTCGCGGCGACCGGAGGCGGGTTCCACGTGAGCGTCGACCGCGGCCTGCACTGGCGACGCCACGGGAACGAGATCGGCGAGCTCTACTGCACGGAGCTCGAGCTCATCAGCCGGGGGACGGACGTCTCGAGCTCGCTCCGCTCCACGCTCGTGCTGGCGACCGCGGACGGGCCGCCTTCGACCTGGAAGGGGCTTCGGGGAAATGCGAAGGCCCGGCTCTGGCTGAGCCGCGACTCCGGGGAGTCGTTCGTCGAGCTCTCGATGGCCGGCGTCCGCGACAAGGGGGGGATCACGGCTCTGGACGCGGATCCCTCCCACGACGGCGCCGGGTTCTTCGGGACCTCCTCCGGCAATCTCTACCACGGGCGGCTGGCGGATCGCCGCTGGGTCCGGATCCTGTTCGGGTTGCCGGCGATCCGCTCGGTCCGCGCGTACTGAGACCCGACGTGCCTACCGGGAACGGCCCGTCCCGGCATCCGTCGCCCCTCCGCGCGCGTGCCCGGTGGGTCGTCGTGTCCGCCGCCCTCCCGGCTCTCGCCGGGATCGCGCTGACGGCGTCGCGGCCCGCGCCTCTCGCGGCCCAGGGGGCTCCCCTCGCGCCGGCTCCGGCGGACACCGGACTCAGCGTGGAGCGGATCTTCGCCACCGACGCGTTCGCCGCCCTCTCGCCGGACGCGCTCTGGAGCGCGGATGGCGAGAGCTGGACGCGGATCGAGCGGAGCGCCGACGGCCGGACGGAACTGTGGCGGGTCGAGGCCGTCACCGGGGCTCGCACGAAGCTGATCTCCGCCCGGGAGCTGGTGCCGCCGGGCGGCACGTCCCCGCTGGAGCTCGCGGATCACGCGTTCTCGCCCGACGGGAGGCGTGTCCTGCTGTTCGCCGACGTCGAGCGGGTGTGGCGGGATCGGACCCGTGGCGCGTACTGGGTGTTCGACATTCCGACGAGACGGCTCCTCCCCACGGCGTCCCGACCCGGCGGACAGATGTTCGCGAAGTTCTCACCGGACGGGACCCGCGTCGCCTACGCGCGGGACGGCGACCTCTGGGTGACGGAGCTCGCGACCGGAGAGGGGCGCCGGTTGACCCGGGACGGCGGGGAAACCGTGACGAACGGGACCTCGGACTGGGTCTACGAAGAGGAACTCGGGCTTCGCGATGCGTTCCGGTGGAGCCCCGACGGGTCCCGGATCGCCTACTGGCGATTCGACACCTCGCCGATTCCGACCTTTCCACTCGTCGACGAGACGGCCGGCGTATACCCGGAGATCCGCGAGATCCGGTACCCGAAGGCCGGCCGGCCGAACAGCCGCGTCCGCGTGGGGACGATCGAGGTGGCGACCGGCGTCACGACCTGGCTCGACACGGGCGGCGACGAGGACATCTACCTGCCCCGAATGGAGTGGGCCGCCTCCGACGGCGAGCTGCTGATTCAGCGCCTCGACCGGCGCCAGCGGACGCTCGACCTCCTGCTGGCGGACGCCGCCACGGGCGAGAGCCGGCTCCTGTTCTCCGAGGTGGACGACGCATGGGTCGGAGCGCGGGAGGTCCGCTGGCTCGCGGGCGGCGCGCGGTTCCTGTGGACGAGCGATCGAGACGGCTGGCGGCACATCTATCTGTACGAGCGGGACGGGCGGCTGATCCGTGCCCTGACCCGGGGCACGTGGGACGTGACCCGGGTCGTCTCGGCCGACGAGACGGCGGGGACGGTCTGGTTCCTCGCCGCCTCGGAGAGTCCCCTGACGCGGACTCTCCACCGCGTGCGTCTCGACGGCGGGGACGAGTCCGAGGTCGTGCGCGGCGGACGCGGCTGGAGGGAGATCCGGATGAGCCCGGACGGCCGCTGGTTCCTCGAGGGGTTCTCGACCATCGGGACGCCGCCCCGCTGGACCCTGCGCTCCGCCGCGGACGGCTCGGAGCTCCGTGCGGTGGAGACGAACGAGGTGCTGTCCGGACGACTGGCCGCCCTCGAGCTGAGGGAGCCGGAGTTCATCGCGCTCGAGGCGGCGGACGGAACCGCCCTCAACGGCTGGGTCATCAAGCCGCGGGACTTCGATCCGGGTCGCCGGTACCCGCTCCTGCTCTACGTGTACGGCGGGCCGGGCTCGCAGACCGTGATCGATCGCTGGGGGGCGGGCCGGCCCGACCGCTACCTGTGGCACCAGTCCCTCGTCCGCGAGGGAGTTCTCGTGGCGAGCGTCGACGGGCGCGGGACAGGAGCGCGTGGCAGGGCCTTCGAGAAACAGGTGAACCGGCGCCTCGGGCAGCTCGAGACCGAGGACCAGCTCGCCGCGATCCGACAGCTCGGCGACCTTCCGTACGTCGATCCCGCCCGGGTCGCGATCTGGGGCTGGAGCTACGGCGGCACGATGAGCCTGCTCGCGGCGTTCCGGGGCGGCGAAGCCGTCCGGGCATCGATCGCGGTGGCTCCGGTCACGGACTGGAGGCTGTACGACACGGTCTACACGGAACGTTACATGGGGACCCCCGGGGAGAACGAGGAGGGGTATCGTCTCGGTGCCCCGCTCACGTGGGCCGAGGGCCTGCGCTCCGAGCTCCTCGTCGTGCACGGGACCGGCGACGACAACGTGCACGTCCAGAACACGATGATGCTCGCCGAGCGCCTGACGGAGGCCGGGCTCCCGTTCCGGATGCACCTCTATCCCGGCCGCACGCACGCGATCGAGGGAGCCGCCGCTCGCGTCCACCTCTTCCGGATGATGTCCGCCTTCCTCCGAGAGGCGCTCGGGCCGGGGACCGGGGAGCCCGTGTCCGCGCCGGCGCTTCGGCTCGGGCTCGGAGTCGGGCCCGGACGTCCCTGACGGAGGCAGAGTGCGGATCACCGAGATCTTCCTCTCGATCCAGGGCGAGTCGTCCCACGCGGGCCGGCCCTGCGTGTTCGTGCGGACCACGGGCTGCAACCTGCGGTGCGTCTGGTGCGACACCGAGTACTCCTTCCACGGCGGAAGGGAGATGTCTCTCGACGAGATCCTCGAGGAGGTGGAGAGCGTGGGAGGCGCGTGCCGTCTCGTGGAGCTGACGGGTGGCGAGCCTCTGCTCCAGAAGGAGATCGGCGCGCTCGCCGGGCGCCTGCTGGAGCGTGGCTACGAGGTCCTCTGCGAGACGGGCGGGAGCCTGCCCGTGGACCGGCTTCCCGCGGAGGTCGTCAAGATCGTGGACGTGAAGTGCCCCGGGAGTGGCGAGGTCGAGGCCAACGACTGGACGAACCTCGAGCGGCTCGACCCGGCGCGCGACGAGCTGAAGTTCGTGATCGCGGACCGGGCGGACTTCGAGTGGGCCGCCGAGACGGTCCGGGCGCGCGACCTCGGCCGCTTCGCGGTACACTTCTCCCCGGCGTTCGGGCGCCAGGACCCTACCTCGCTCGCGGAGTGGATCCTGGCCGACGGCGTACCCGCACGCCTCAATCTCCAGATCCACAAGTTCCTCTGGGACCCGGCGGCGCGGGGGGTCTGACCGCGCGGGGCCCGGCTCGGAAGTTCCCATCCCGCCGGCGCTTCGCCGCTCCGATCTTTCGCTCCAAGCGATGGGTCTGTAGCATCTTGAGTGATGGACCGCTCGATGGAGAGCGAGCCGCCGGTGTCCCGGCGGCCGGGCGTTCCAGCCAGAACAAGGAGAGCGTACCATGAGGCGGACCACACCGTACGCGCTGTTTCTCGCCCTGATGCTCGCGGGTGCCGGCACGCTGCAGGCGCAGGAAGCCGCCAAACCGCCCCTGCCGTCCCACGACATGGCGGGCAAGGAGAACTGCGTGATGTGCCACACGGTCGGCGGCGACATGGGCGCCATGCCGGCCAGCCACGAGGGCTTCAAGAGCGAGAACTGCATGCTCTGCCACGCCGAGTCCTCCCCGCTGCAGACCGGCCAGGCGCCTCCGGCGATCCCGCACGACATGGCGGGCAAGGAGAACTGCGCGATGTGCCACGCGAGCGGCGTGATGGGGGCCACGAAGACCCCCGAGAACCACGGCGACATCAAGAACGAGAGCTGCGGGTACTGCCACAAGCCGGCCTCCTGACCGGCCGCGCACGGCGAGGCACCCGCACACGAAAGGGCCCCCCGCGGAAGTTCCGCGGGGGGCCCTTTCGCATCCCGGAGCCGGGTCGCCCGGCCGCCGGGAGCGGGCGCCGCTCCCGGTTCAGCTGTCCGGCTGGCTGAAGTGACAGAGGGTGCAGGATCCCTTCGCCTTCGCCGCGTCCGGGTCGAAGTCGGGTCCGTGCGGGTTGACGCGGAATCCCTCCTTGGCCGAATGACATCGCAGGCAGCTCGACTGGGTGTGACAGCTGGCGCACGCGTCGAGGCCCTGCCGGGCCGCCCGCCCGTGCGTCTGGAACCAGTCGGGCTGCGCGTCGTGGAACGAGCCGGCGATCGCGCCCGGCGCCTGCGCGAAGCCCTGCGTGGCGTGACAGTCCCGGCAGAAGGCCTCGTTCGAGTGGCACTCGCTGCAGCTCTGCATCTGCGACCAGGCCTCGGCGCCGTGCCGCTGCACGAAGTTCTCGGGATGGAACGCCGGGCGTCCCGAGCCATCGTGACAGTCCACGCAGTAGGATTCCGCGTGGCACGCGGCGCACTTGGGCAGGGCCGCGACGGCGGCCTCTCCGTGCGCGACCGCGAAATTCGGCGTGTGGCCGGGGATCTCCACCGGCCCGCCTCCGTCGGAAGGCAGGGACGCGGAGGCCGGCGGCAGGTCCTTCGCGATCCGGCCCGACGTGTCGACGTGGCAGGTCGCGCAGGTGGTCTGCGTGTGGCAGGTCGCGCAGCTCGTCGGCGACTCCGCCATCGCCTCGCCGTGCGTCCACGTGAAGTCCTCCACCTTGTGACTGGCCGGCATCGGAGGCGTCCAGGTGTCGCCCTCGTGCAGCGCGGCGACGCGCGGATCCGACCCGAGCGCCGCGATCGCCGGGATCTGGTCGGCGTTCACGTGGCAGGTCGTGCAGCTCTCCCGGGCGTGACAGACCGCGCAGCTCGTCCCGTCCTCCGTCGCGAGTCCTCCGTGCCGCGACAGGAAGTCGGGCGCGGAGTGGCTCGAGGGGGCCGGGAACGACGCGATCGCCGCGGCGCTCAACCCGGTGGCCTCCGTCAGCTGAAGATGGCACTGAGAGCAGTTCACCCCGACGTCGTAGTGCGCTTCCGCATCCGGAGCGTGACAGGCCTTGCAGGCGCCGAAGGAGGCGGCCTGGACCTGCATCTCGCCCGACGTTCCGGGGACCTGGTGACAGGCGCCGCAGGGCAGCTCGGGGTGTCCCGGGTGCACCGTCCGGAGGTTCTTCGGCTCGCGGGGTCCCGGTCCCTGCCAGGAGACGCGCGGGGCCGTCTGCCCGTCGTGGCAGGCGCCGCAGGTCTCGGGCGTCACGGAGACGAACTGCGTGGCGTCGCCCGTGGCGATGCCCGCGTGGCAGGCGGAACAGGTCGGGAACAGTCCCGCGTGCCGCGCGTGCGGGAAGCTCTCCTGAGACGGCCGGGAGAGGAGGGCTCCGGCGCCCGTCGCGAGTACCGCGACACCGATCGTGATCGCGCGCTTCATCAGTAGCCTCCGATCCCGCGCATCGTCGTCCGGGGCTTCGGCGTGGAGCCGAAGCGCCAGGCCAGGGACAGGTGGGCGCGGGGCTGCGTCCAGTCCTCGACCTGCGGACGATTGTCGTAGGTCATCCGGTAGAGAGCGGCGCTTCCGTTCAGCGTGAACGCGCCGAGGTCCCACGAGGCGTCCACGCCGCCGCCGGTCCCGAGCTGCTCGCCGATCCGGAACTCGCCGAAGGTCTTCGTGGAGCTTCCGAACAGCCGGATCCGCGCGTCGTCGCCGATCCGCCGGCCGACCGAGAGATCGCCCCCGTACCGGGAGGCGCCGAATCCGGTCTCCGAGCGATAGCCGCCGTCGAAGTACCAGGGTCCGCTCACCCAATGGGCGCCCCCGTACAGGCGCCAACCGTCCGACTTGATCGACCCGAAGCCGACCCCGGCGTCCGTCTCGTCGTAATCGCGGTAGCCGCCGCCGGCCTCCAGAGAGAGCCCCCAGGCGGGCTGGGACCAGGTCAGCATTCCGCGGCCCTCGTTGTAGGCGACCGGGCTGAAGGCGCCCCAGATCGTCCAGTACTCGAAGAAGGGCTTGTAGTGGCGGCCCTCGAGAACGAGCCCGAAGCCGCCCACGACCGGCGTCGTCATCTGGAGACGGGCCAGGTTCAGCTCCTCGTTGACGAGGTCGTAGGTGACCGACGCGTCGAGAACGGTCGGACCGACCAGGGAGCGGACGGTGCCTCCGATCCGCTCGGAGTAGAGCGCCGAGCGATCGGTGCGGATCTCCCTCTGGTAGGTGACGCTCGCGACGAGCGTCCGGTCGAGGTCCACGCCGCCCTCGAAGCCGTAGATCAGGGCCCGATCCTGCGGGGCGAACTCGTCCGACTCGGCGAGGAGGTCCCCGTTCCGCGGGGCGTCGAGACCGATCCCGAGGCTCCACCCGCCGTACGCCTCGAGCCGGAGCGGTCCGAGCCCGTTCCAGGCGAGGGACCCGCCGTCGAAGTTCCGGTATCCGAGCGGACTCGCGCGGAGCAGTCGGCCGCCGCGCACCATGAAGTCCGATTTCCGGTAGCTGACATAGGCCGTGATCGCGTCGAAGTCCTGCCCGCTGCGGGGCCAGGCGTCATCGCTGCCGAACCGGGTCCGCAGCTGCGTGTGGAGAGACAGTCCCTCGACGCCCGGCCAGGCCGTCACCCGCAGGTCCTGGTACATCGGATAGATGGTCTCGGAGTCCGTGCTCCCGTACCAGCGGCAGTAGTCGCCGTCGAGGCAGGTCACCAGAGTCCCATCCGCGAGACGCCGCGCGACGCCGTCCCCGGGCACGCCGGATTCGGCCACACTGTCCCGTTGCAGGCCCTGAAAGCCCACCGCGTCGGCGCGGACGCGGAGCTCCCCGGAGTAGCCCTGCGCGAGCAGCGCGGTCGGGGCGAGAAGAGGCGCGGTGAAGGCGAGCGCGAGCATACGGCGG
>Ga0316577_10000864_pt1 | contig 13270 bp, 12 predicted proteins | sample S5NA_FD_203073 | JGI IMG/M metagenome (GOLD analysis project Ga0316577, IMG submission 203073) | Rhizosphere microbial communities from salt marsh grasses in Alabama, United States - S5-7_050615r2r1 | ecosystem: Host-associated > Plants > Roots > Rhizosphere | place: USA: Alabama | collected... | reverse complement strand
CTCATACCATCATAATCCTTGCGATATGCTTTTGACGGCTACATTTTATCTTGCTGTCGCAGAACCTGTTTACACTATCGTTGTTGCTGTGTGACGTCATATTTGCCCTGCTCGCCGGACCGAACTCGAGTACGCACCGAATCGAACATTGCAATATCTGCTACTACATCATTCAATGCTTGTCACTGGGAGAGGGTTTCAACGGAGCCGCCGCGGTGGATTTGTTCAGCCATTCATTGGCCAGTTTCGGATTTGCAGGCACACCCAGTAGGCCGCGTTCGTAGACATGGGCCAGAGTCGCCATGGCATGCCGATTTCCGTCTTCAGCGGCCTTCGTTAGCCAGTACAAGGCCTGCTGATCATCGCGGATGACGTCCCAGGCACCACTTTCGTAACGCAGGCCAAGTTCATATTCTGCCTGGGGATCACCATTGGCAGCCTTTTCCTTTAATACCTCTGCCGATTGTTGATACACCATGGTGGTATATTCGGCGATATTTTCGATCACCCCCAGCAGGTTGATAGCATCGGTATGTCCCTGGGCAGCCGCTTGTGCGAGCCAATCCTTCCCTAGGGCCTTGTCTTCCGGTACGTTATAACCTTCATAGTACATTTTACCCAGCAAATACCTGGCCTGGTTATTGCCCTGTTCTGCCGATTTGGTTAGCCAGTGGATGGCCTGGGTCGGGTCTTTCTTGACACCCTGACCTTCCAGATAAGCTTCACCAAGTCTGAACTGGGATTGGGGGTTGTCCGCGAGGGCAGATTTTTTCCACCAGTACACGGCGTGGGCTGGATCCCGGTCAACACCTTTACCCTCGGCATATAAGTTGCCCATGAGCATTTGCGCATAAGGTTGCCCTTCCCGCGCGGCGCGCTTCAGCCAATACACCGCTTTTTTCAAGTCGGGTTTCAGCCTATAACGTCCTTCGAGGTACGCCAGCCCGTAAAGCAACTGAGCACCAACATCACCTTGCGCGGCATGCTGGGAGATCATGGTCAGTTCGATGGATTGCGAGTCTTCGGCCCACACCGTGTTTACGGTCACCATGAGTACCGCACCAAGTATCGCAAGAGCCCGCCAGCATCTCATATGCCGTCTCCGAGCGTGGTCGGCGCGTTGTCATCCCTCTCTTTGGGTGCCCTGTCTACATGATAAAGCACGGCGATCAGTACCAGTGTAGCCGCTACCATGAAATGTGGTCCGAACAGCCAGAAGACCAGTGGGACGGCCAGGTAATAGGCCCGCATGCCCAGGCTGTAGTAATAACCTGCCCGGTTGAGATGGACAGCGACGCTTTTGGGATTGACAGATCGCGCCCGATCTTTCACCGGAACGTTGAGCTGATAACCCACATGATTGAAAAGCCGGAGAGAAATGGCGAAGCTGAAAAACGCGATAAAGAAGTCTGATAGCAGGAATAACAGTTTTGCAGTCCACAGGCCCGGATGCAACGAGCCGACAACGTTCAGCGAGTGCCAGGTCGTTTCGAGCTTGTCCGTCTGCTCGCTCAGGGTCAGCGTGCCGATGACAAGCAGTACCGCAGTGGATGCCAGGAAGGTAGCGGCCATGGTCGAATTACGCAGCGTCTGGACCCCTAGGATACCCTTGGATTCATCCTCCATAATGCCCTTGACCCATGCGCTCCGGGCGGCGTGATTGACTGCCTGGATGGTATAGTGCGGGTTGTAGCGCAATTTTATGCGGAGGTAGAGGTGATAAGCGATGAGCATGACGGTGCTCACGGAAAAGCTTACGATGTCAGTATTGATTGATACAGGCATAGGGAAAAGATTTTTTAGCTTTTAAGATAGTAAGTGATGCTTAAAAAATATTATACACTGGTTGTCGCCACGAGACACTTTTGTCTGCAACACCCGCCGCCACCATGTAGCGTGGCGTCTACGTGCGCGCGGTGGGAACGCTGAGGACTTCTTTTGATAATGGAAATTCGAATTTCTTACATGTGTAATCCCCACAATACCGATAGCCTACTGTTTAGTTAATTCTGGAGCATTCAGGACAAGCGAGATGATGGCCGAATAATAATTCGGCTGATCTCACTCGGAGCCAGAACCCTTAACGGGGGACCCCAATACCCTGCTCCACGGCTCACGAAGATTTGCTTGTCCGTCGTATGCTGGTGGAGTCCCGCCAGATAGGGTTGGGCCATCATGACAAGAAAACCAAACGGAAATATCTGTCCGCCATGGGTATGGCCACTCAACATCAGATCGCATCGCTGATCTTCGACGGTTTCGATAGCCTTGGGTTGATGGGCCAGCACAATGCAGGCGCGTTCAGGGTTTGTGTTCTGGTACGCCTGGTTCACATCGTAGGGAAAAATGCCCAGACGTTGACCAGAAATATCATTGATGCCGATCAGATCGAAGCCTTTGGTCTCATCGCCGATGAGTATAGATTCATTTAACAATGGCTGAATCCCCAACGACCGTATGTATTCCAAAATACTTTTTGGGCCATGAAAATATTCATGATTGCCGAGGATAAAATAAGTAGGCGCACGCAAGTTCCGCAGCGGCGCCAGGTCTTCTTTAATGTGTCGGATTGGCAAATCAACCAGATCCCCGGTGATAACAACCAGATCGGGTGACAGATTATTGGTACGTTCTACCAGTTCTTCAACAAACGACCGTTTGATAGTGTGCCCGACATGAACGTCGGTGAGCTGCACGATGCTGAACTTGTCGTACGGAAAGTCCCTGACGGTGACTTGAATGGTATTCAATATTGGTTGCTTGAGTCCCTGGCTTAGTCCCCGCAGCAGATAAGACATGGCGGCAATCAACATGGTGATATCAAATACAACCTTGATAAATCGCCTGCGTTCCTGGTTGTAAGGCACTCGCTTGGAAATGGAGATGGTCAGGTCATAAACAAGCGCAATAATAAATAACAGAAAACTGATACCAATAAATGAACTGAGGATGATGTAAAGCGTGGGTGATTCAATGAGGAAATGGGTTAATGCCTCCACCAGAAACGCGACTTCGCCAAGCATCAACAGAATTGGGATGATGGCTGCGTAACGACTGAATACCGGCGTCAATACTTTGAGGAAACGGCGATAGATATAGTAATTCATCAATGCCATGACGACGAGAAAAGCTACAATAAAAAGAGTGAATTTCATGACTCAGTCAGTATTCCTCTCGCAGTTACCCGACAGTCCAGTAAGTAATGTTGCCTGTTCTTGATGTCGGTCGACTTTACAATCGAAAATATACTCCAAGTATTTGTAATATATAGAAAAACTACTTTTTATTATGCCGTTCCGCATACCACCATGGCGGTATCGGTATGTCGAAATGATTTACAGCGCAAGCATAAAATATAAAATAAATAATAATAAATACAATAACTTAAAAAGTTGGCACACAACTGGCATAAGTTAATATAGATATTGTTGTTTAATCAATTTTAACTTACAGAAATATTGATCCTGTGTGGAGTAAAAAATGAACAAAAAGCAGTTAACAAACAGCCTGATCGGAGCCCTTGCCCTGGTGTTCAGCAGTACAGCACTGGCAATTCCGACCCTGCAATTGTATACGGATGGCGCCAACTATGATGCGACTACCCAAACCTGGGTGACCGGGGATTCGTCCTTCACATTGCAGGCACTGGCCACTAACGAAGGCAGCGGTCAGGGGAAGGGCAGCGTTCCGTTGACTGATTCTACGGAAGTTTTTCTATCAATTGCGCTGGCTTCCGGCGTAGATCCCAGCGCGGGCAGTGTTAGCGTGAATGGCGTCAATATCACTAATTATCTGTTCGGAATCCCGCCCATTGGGCTTGATCCGACACCACCTAATAATGATCAACTTGCCCCGCATGGTATCTTTGATACCAATTTCGCTGAATACAGTTTCCTGCTGGGTGACTCCTGCCTGTTGTGTGTCGCTGACCAGCAGCCGGGTGCGGAAGACAGCACCCTGAAGGATGGCTGGGTGAACAACCTGGCGGTAGTGATCACGGGTTTTGACCTGGTACATTTTGATCTTTATACCAAGACCTGGGATGAAGATCAGTATGCCTCGATCGATCACTTTGCCCCCTTCTCTCACGACGCGGAATACCAGGTCAGTGAGCCCGGTTCTCTGGCGTTGTTTGGTATCAGCTTGCTGGCCATGGGATTTGCTGCACGCCGCCGCAAGTTCGACTAACCCGTCCTCCAGTTGTACTAAAAAGGCCTGTGATTTCTCACAGGCCTTTTTTTATTTTTACGTATTTGTGTTATCCACGGTATTTGCGCAAATACCACCATTCAAACAATAGCTTGGCCCAGTGAAGGGTGCGGCACTGGGGCGTGATAAAACTGTGCTTTTCGCTCCGGTACACGAGAATGCCCTTGTTCAGACTGTCGATGATGCAGACCAGCTCGGTCTTGAACCGGGCGTCCGGGATCTGATCGTTCAGTTCGGCGATCAGGTTGGTGGTGGCGGTTTCCGCCTGCAAATCGGCCATGTGGGCCTGTTTTGGCATCCAGTCGGGTCCCGGGAAACTGCCGCTGTCCCCCGCCACATAGACCCGCTCGGCGCCCTCTGCCTTGCAGTGGGCATCGGCCTTGATAAAACCACCGTCGGACAGGGCTAACCCGCTGTTCTGCAGCCATTGCGGGCCGGTCATACCAGGCATGAACAGGATCAGATCGGCCGGGACCTCCCCCCCTTCGGTGATAACACGCTCGGGCGTAAATTCTTTCAGTTTGTATCCCAGATGAGTGTCAATATTCCGTTTCTGCATTTCTTTCAGCAGACCCGTGACGGCCTTTTCACCCAGGCGCTTTCCGGGCCGGGGTGCCGGACTGAAAAATACCAGCTTGAAGCGGTCACGGCGCCCCTGCTTGCGTAACAGGGTGTCAGTCCCGAACAGCAGTTCGAACATGGGACCACCCCGCATCGCAGCCGGTTCCTTGGGGTTGCCACCGAAGCCAAACGCAATGGTCCCGCCCTGCATGGCAGCCAGCCGGTCACGGATGGTTTCAGCGCTGTCGATACCTTCACACAATGTCAGGGCATTTTCGATGCCGGGCAATTTTTTGATAAAACGGGCACCGGAGCCGATTAACAGAGCATCATTGTGAATGTCGCCCTGATCGGTATGGACGATGCGGCCACCATCTGACAGGCCTGTGACGCTGCCAGTGAAATGGTCAATATTCAACCTTGCCAGGTAGGCATTGATCGGGATCCGTAACGCTTCTCCCGACCGCAGGCCCGCAGGAATCCAGATCAGACTGGGCAAATAGTGCAGTTCGGCCCGGGGTGAGATCAGGGTGATCGGGTCACGGGGTGTGAGGGCACGAAGCTTGCGAACCGCCGTGAGGGCGGCAAAGCCTGAGCCGATGACACTGATCTTTGACATAGGATTCTCCCGGGACAGATTATAAAAATATAAAATACATTAGATATATACTTTAAGTATTTGTTTAATAATATATATTTAAGCTAATACGTTCCTTGCAAATAGTATCAACCGGCTGCTATTCCTGAAACTGTGCCGTTGTGCACGGCAATCAACCACCATTTTGACCTATTCTTGCCGGGTTACAGCGCGTTGGCGTGGTCACCATCCAGATCGTCGAATCTCTACAACTCACCATTTTAGTTCCGGGCTTTGTGATATTGAGCAAAAATAGGCTAATATCAAACACTTTCAGTGCTTATTTCATGGACTTTTTACATTAAGCGTCCAGAATTACCAAACGACATTTGCATTTCCGCTTCTTACAAAAAACCAGACACATGCAGGCCAACAGCACGACAACAGAGATAATGCACCGGGGCCATCAGTTGGCCCTGCAGTTGCGCAGCCTATTTTACACGCCCCGTTATAATTCGCGCATGGCTCTGGCGATTAATGTTCTGTTTGTAACGCTGTTGGCCTATGCGGCGGCCCGACTGACCTGGAATTTCCTGGTTCCGCCGATCACCCAGCAAACTTCGTCTGTCATTGTGCCGGACCAGGCATCACGCTCGACCGGCAATCTGGACAACGTAGGTCCGACACATCTATTTGGCGTAGCCGTTACCACACCGCAAGTGAAAGGCCCGATCGAGGCACCGGACACCCGTTTGCAACTGGTACTGCATGGTGTGTTCGCCTCCGGTGATCCGGCTGTATCCATGGCGATAATTTCCGAAGTGAGTGGCAAGGATAAAAGTTACAGCAAGGGGGATGCCCTGCCGGGTGGTGCCACCCTGCATGAAATTTATCCCGATCGGGTGATCCTGTCCCGTGGTGGCAACCTGGAAACCCTGCGACTGAAACGAGAAAGTGCAAAGATTACGATCCAGAAAGATTCGAGTAAGACGAGTGACCGCCCAGTCGCTAGCACGGTATACCGCGCACCGGAGCTGAAAACGATACAGGAAACCTTCCGCAGCAATCCGCAGGAGGTATTCAAACAAATTCGCATCACACCGGTTTTCAAGGATGGCAGTGTGACCGGTTACCGCTTTTACCATAACAACCCTGCCGTCCTCAAACAGATGGGATTACAGCCGCAGGACGTTATCACCGCCGTGAACGGAGTCTCGGTTAACGATCAGTCGGCTCTGTTTGGTTTGATGAAAAATGTGGGACAGATGCAGGAACTTAGCCTTTCAGTATTGCGTGACGGTACGCCGCAAGAACTTCTTATCCGTATTGATTAATAAAGTCGATATAACTACCAATGAATTCTACAATCGAAAACAAGAACTCCCTTACTCCGTTCATTCGGGAACTTCAAAGCCGTTTGATAACATTATTGCTTGGCCTGGTTGTGGCGATGACCATCGTCGTGCCATCGAATGCTGCGGATAATGATATCTTATTGAATTTTTCTGATACGGACATCAATGCTGTCATCGCCTCTGTGGCAAAATTGACTGGCAAGAATTTTATTATTGATCCGCGCGTTAAGGGCAACGTCACGGTGATTACCAGCAAGCCCATGTCCAAAGATGAGGTATACCAGGTCTTTCTGTCACTTTTGAAGGTGCATGGTTATGCCGCGGTACCGGGCGGAGACAATGTGGTCAAGATCATCCCGGACGTCAACGCCAAGCAGGATACGATCAGAACAGTAAACCGGAATGATACTGGCGGGGGTGATGAGCTGGTTACCCGGGTGATCCAGATTAAGTATGTGAATGCGGCGCAACTGGTACCGATCCTGCGTCCGTTAATCCCGCAACGTGGCCACCTCGCCGCCTATCCATCTTCCAACGTTCTCATAATTTCCGACAGTGCCGGAAACGTGCAACGTCTGGCCCAGATAATTTCCCGTATCGATCAGTCGGTAAGCGATGAATTGGAAGTGATCCCGCTGCAAAACGCGGTTGCCTCTGACGTGGTGCAGATCATCAAACAACTTCGTGCGCCTGGCGCCAAGGACGCGCCGTCGTATACCGTGGTAGCTGATGACCGAACCAACAGCGTTTTGTTGGGTGGCGACAAACAGCAACGTATTCGTTTACGTGCAATCATCAACCATATGGATATCCCGCTGGAAATTACCGGAAATACCAATGTCATATATTTGCGCTATGCCAAAGCCAAGGATCTGGTGCCGGTCCTGACCGGGGTGAGTAAATCCATTGGTACGACGAAGGGGGCAGCCGGTAAAACAACAACTTCGGAACTTTCAAACGTCAGTATTCAGGCTGACGAAAGCGCCAACGCCCTGGTCATCAACGCTTCACCCAATGTATTACGGTCCTTGCGAACCGTGGTCAGCCAGCTCGATATTCGTCGCGCCCAGGTGCTCATCGAGGCTATCCTGGCCGAAGTTTCCTATACCAAGCAATCCCAATTGGGGGTGCAATGGGCCTTTGATGGCAGTGATGGTGGCACCAAAAACGGCGCGGTCGGTTTGCTGAATCTGAGTGCCATTGGTGCACCGTTAACCGGATTACTGGCAGACCCGCCTGTTATCTCAGACGGTCTTAACGTCGGACTGGGCTCGTACAGCAATGGCACCCCCCAGTTGGCGGTGCTGGTAAGTGCACTGGCCGGAGACACCAACACCAACGTGCTGGCAACGCCAACGTTGGTGACCATGGATAATGAGGAAGCGAAAATCACTGTCGGTCAGAACGTACCGATACTGACAGGCCAGTATGCCAATACCGGCGGCGGTACCACGCCCACCAATCCTTTCCAGACTGTGGAACGGCAGGATATCGGTTTGATCCTCACCCTCAAGCCACAAATCAATGAAGGCAATTCGGTCAAACTGGAAATCGATCAGGAAATTTCTATTCCTGTTCCTGGTACGGAGGGTGTCAACCTGGTTACCAACAAACGTCAGATTGTAACCAATGTGCTCGTCAATGACGGTCAGATACTGGTGTTGGGTGGACTCATTCAGGATGATCTGCGGGAGCGCGAGCAAAAGGTTCCCGGTCTTGGTGATCTCCCTGTGCTGGGCTGGTTGTTCAAGTATCAGGGCGTGGAAAAAGTCAAAACCAATTTGATGATTTTCATTCATCCAGTGATCCTGAAAGATGATATGACCCAGATCCGCTATACGGGTGAAAAATACAATTATCTGCGCAATCAACAACTCGCCGAGAAGGCGAAAGGCGCTCTCTTGCTGTCTGACAAGGAATTTCCGGTGATTAAGGAATTCGGTGCTGTCCCTCCCCTACCGCCGCGTTATCAATCGACTACGAGTAACACCTATTCCGGTGATGAACCACCAGCCGGGGTGAAGTAAGACGGTGGGTCAGGAACACGACACGGCTGTTCAGGCGCACCTGCCATTTTCGTTTGCCAAGCGTCACGGTATTCTGGTTGCTGATCAGGGTGACGCCGGTGTGCAGGTGGTATGTCGGCCGGACGTCGGCCTGGATGCGCTGTTGGAAACCCAGCGTTACCTGAAAACTGCGTTTGAATGTACGGAAGTCGAGACGAAAGAATTCGATCGGTTGTTACAGCAATCCTACGAGGATCGTTCCGGTCAGGCCATGGAGTCGGTCGAAGGCCTGGAAGACGATCTCGATCTGGATTCGGTAGCCCAGGCACTGGCCGAACCGGAAGACCTGATCGAAAACGAAGATGATGCCCCGATAATTCGTCTGATCAACGCCCTGTTGACTCAGGCCATTCGCGAAAACGCTTCGGATATCCATATCGAGCCGTTCGAGTCCCGCCTGGTCGTCCGCTTCCGGGTCGATGGCGTTTTGCGTGAAGTGCTGCAACCGAATCGCGCATTAGCCCCGCTCATTGTGTCTCGTGTCAAGGTGATGGCAAAACTGGACATCGCCGAGAAACGCGTGCCGCAGGATGGCCGGATCTCATTGCGTATTGCCGGGCGTGCTGTCGATGTCCGGGTTTCCACCCTGCCCTCGGGTCAGGGTGAACGGGTCGTAATGCGTATCCTCGACAAGCAGGCCGGACGTCTCGACCTCGAGCATCTGGGGATGGACGAAAAGACCCGTTCGGTTCTCGATCACATCATCCACAAGCCCCACGGTATCGTGCTGGTAACCGGGCCAACCGGATCAGGCAAGACCACGACCCTGTACGCGATTCTCAGCCGGCTGAACACCCACAGCCGGAATATTATGACCGTGGAGGAACCGATCGAATATTATCTTGATGGTATCGGTCAGACCCAGGTCAATCCGCGCGTGGATCTGACCTTTGCGCGCGGCTTGCGCGCCATCCTGCGCCAGGATCCGGATGTGGTCATGGTCGGGGAGATCCGTGATCTTGAAACTGTTGCGATTTCGGTGCAGGCGAGTCTGACCGGCCATATGGTGTTTTCCACACTGCACACCAATACGGCAATTGGTGCCATCACCCGGTTGCGCGATATGGGTGTGGAACCGTTTTTGCTATCCTCCAGCCTCGAATGCATCCTGGCCCAGCGTCTGGTGCGCACCTTGTGCCCGAGCTGCAAGCAAGCCTACCAACCAAACGCAACGGAACTGGACGCGCTGGGACTTGAGGTGGAAAGTCAGCCTGTTTTTTATCACGCCACGGGTTGTGACGCCTGCAAACAGCAAGGGTATCGTGGCCGGATCGGTATTTATGAACTCATTAACGTCGATGCTACCCTGCGCCAGATGATTCACGATGGCGCCGGCGAACAGAAACTCGAGGCACATGCCCGCCTGACACAACCGAGCCTGTTCCGGGACGGAGTGCGCCGGATCCTGGACGGTGATACCAGCGTTGAAGAAGTGTTACGCGTGACCCAGGAGAAGTAGCCAGATGGGTGCGTTTGAATATTCCGCCCTGAACACCCGTGGTGCCGAAAAGAAAGGCATTATCGAGGGTGACAGCCCGCGCCAGATCCGTCAGCAACTGCGGGAGCAGAATCTGGTGCCGTTGCAGGTGGTGGAAATCAAGCAGCGCGAAAAACAGCGCGAGACAAAACAGCATTTCCGGCGCCGTATTAGTATCAATGTTCTGGCGCTGATGACGCGTCAGCTGGCGACCCTGGTCAGGTCGGGAACGCCGCTTGCCGACACCCTGTCGACCGTTGGTCGTCAGACCGACAACCCTCAATTGAAAAGTATCTTGATGGCCGTGCGTGGTCAGGTCCTGGAAGGCCACACCCTGGCTGACGGACTGGCCCAGTTTCCCCACGTGTTCGATGATCTGTATGTGGCCACGGTAAGCGCGGGCGAACAATCCGGTTATCTGGATCTGGTACTCGAACGCCTGGCAGACTATACCGAAACGCGCCAGCAAACACGCCAGCGGGTGCAGCTGGCCCTGCTCTACCCGATTATCCTGACGGTGATGGCAATCGGGGTGGTCGGTGCCTTGCTCGCTTACGTCGTGCCGGAAGTCGTCAAAGTTTTCGAAAACACTGGACAGGCGTTGCCCTGGTTGACGCGCGCCCTGATTGCCACCAGCGATTTCTTGCGCGCCTATTTTATTTATATATTGATCGCCTTCCTGCTCGGAGGCATGTTATTTACACGGTTGCTGAAAAACCCGGATTTCAAATATCGCATTCACCGTGGGGTGTTGCGTTTGCCCATTGCAGGTCGCCTGGTACGCGGCATGAATACCGCGCGACTGGCACGAACTCTGAGTATTCTGACTGCCAGCAGCGTGCCATTACTGGATGCGATGAAGATATCTGCCCAGGTGCTGGGCAATCTGCCAATGCGCCGTGCTATTGAAAAAGTGACCAATCGCGTGCGCGAAGGCAGCAGCCTGGCCCAGTCCCTGGAGCAGAGTGGTTATTTCCCGCCCTTGTTTGTGCAGCTGGTCAGCGGTGGTGAAGCCAGTGGCGATCTGGAGAAAATGCTGGATCATGCGGCCAATAGCCAGGAACGGGAACTACAGACGCTGATTGCCACACTGTTCGGCCTGCTGGAACCGGTATTGATTGTCGTTATGGGGGCCGTGGTGCTGGTGATTGTGCTGGCTATCATGTTACCTATATTCGAATTGAATCAGCTGGTGAAATAATCGATCACCGAGTGCCATGCAATCATGTTTATTTTATTTAAGGAGTAGAATGTGTTTTTTGAAACCGAACAAAGGTTAGTCAGACGCCGCGCGGGTGGTTTCACCCTGATCGAGATCATGGTGGTCATCGTTATTCTCGGCATCCTGGCCGCGGTAGTGGTGCCAAAAATTATGAGCCGTCCCGGCGAAGCCCGTATCGCCAAGGCCAAGCAGGATGTGCGTGCACTGGAGACGTCACTGGATTTATACAAATTGGATAACTTCAACTATCCCACCACCGACCAGGGACTGGAAGCGCTGGTTACCAAGCCAACTATCCCACCGATACCGAAAAAGTATCGTGAAGAGGCATATCTGAAGAAAGCGCCACTGGATCCCTGGCAGAATCCTTATCAGTATCTCAATCCGGGCGAGCATGGTGCGATTGACGTCTTTTCCCTGGGGCCGGATCAGCAAGTCAGTGAGGACGACATCGGCAACTGGAATCTCGACTAAGCCACTTGGCTTGCCATGTACCACTATCGTCGACAATCCGGGTTTACCCTGCTGGAAATTCTGGTGGTGCTGGTGCTGCTTGGCATCATCTTGTCGGTTGCCGTATTGTCGACGGGCGGGGACGATACACGCAAACTGGAGCAGGATATCCAGCGCATGACACAGTTGATCCGGCTGGCCCAGGAAGAAGCCATCCTGAACGGGAAGGAACTTGCCATCCGGTTTTACCCGGATGGTTATGAATTTCAGGAGTTGCAAGACAAGGAATGGTTACCCTTACAAGATTCCAATTTATTTGTCCGGCGCCAGTTCGCTGAAGAAGTAAAACTGGAAGTGCGTCAGGACGGCGTTCCCGTTTCCTTGGGTGAAGAAGAACCGGTCCGCGTATTGCTTCAATCAAGCGGAGAGATGACCCCCTTTGAGGTGTACCTCGGCTGGTATGATGATGTTGATCCGATATTTTTATTAATTGGCAATGCGATTGGGAAGTTAACCGTAAAGAATATTCGTGATGACAGTCTGTCGGGCTAAATCCACAATGGTTGCTCAGCAACGGACCAACGTACTGCGGTATCGGTGCGGTGGATTCACTTTGCTTGAAGTGCTGGTGGCGATGGCAATTGTGGCGATCTCCATGGGTGCGATCATGAAGGTCAGCGGGAATTACGTCAGCAATGCCGGTTATCTCAAGCAGCGGACCTTTGCCCAGTGGGTGGCCGAAAATCTGGCCACGGAATACCGGCTCAAGGGCGAGTTTCCAGCGGTGGGTCGCAAGCAAGGTGTGGTAACCATGGTGGATCGGCAATGGCGCTGGCAGATTAAAGTTACCAACACCGATGACAATCGGATCCGCCGGCTGGATATCGGCGTTAGCCTGGATGGAGCAGACACGGATACACCAATCTCGACCCTGATTGCATTCGTGGGTAAACCGCTATGAGCCCGCTCATATCCCCACGTGACAGGGCGGCCGGATTCACGTTGCTGGAACTGCTGGTCGCGCTCGCCATCTTTGCCCTGCTGGCAGTCATGTCGTATGCAGGCTTGAGTAAGGTGTTGCATACCGAACAGATCCTGGACAATGAAATGGAACGCTTGACCGAGATTCAGCGCAGCGTTGCTTTCATGTCGCGCGACATCCAGCAGACGGTTGATCGTCCGATTCGGGATGCCTATGGCGATCCCCAACCCGCCATCGCCGGATCAACCCTGCTGGCAACAGCAGACTCACCGGTGCTGGAACTGACTCGCAACGGTTACACCAACGCGATGGGTGTCAACCGCAGCACTCTGCAGCGGGTTGCCTACCGGGTTGTCGACCACACTCTG
>Ga0316577_10000863_pt1 | contig 13274 bp, 11 predicted proteins | sample S5NA_FD_203073 | JGI IMG/M metagenome (GOLD analysis project Ga0316577, IMG submission 203073) | Rhizosphere microbial communities from salt marsh grasses in Alabama, United States - S5-7_050615r2r1 | ecosystem: Host-associated > Plants > Roots > Rhizosphere | place: USA: Alabama | collected... | reverse complement strand
CCACCATGTGGGTCTTCTTCAAGGTCGTCTCGGTCACGGTCGGTCTGCGCGTCTCGGCGGAGGAAGAGGTGGAAGGCCTCGACAGCCACGAGCACGGCAACGACGCCTATGCCGGCGACGCCTTCCGGACCCTTTCGGGAGAAGCGGGGGCGGGCGCATGACGGTGGGAATCGATCGCGAGAGGAGACGGCCGACATCACGCCACTGAAGTCCGGCGGCGCGCCGTGGCCGCGGCGCGCCGCTCCGTTGTCCCATCCAATTACGACTGGAGAGAGTGGATTATGACACGTGAGTTCAAGCCGTCCAGCCCTCGGCTGGCGTCGAGGCTGACCCGTTGGGCGCTGGTGGCGTTGCTCGCCATCCTCGGGCCCGGGGCCACCTCGGTCCAGGCCGCCGACGCCTCGTTCACCCTCGACTTCGGAAACGCCTACATCTGGCGCGGCATCGTCTTCAACGACAGCGGTGTCGCACAGTTCACGCTGGACACGGGCAGTCTCAACGCCGGCAGCGTGCCCATCGGTTTCAACGTGTGGGGCAACTTCGACATCGGCGACTTCGACGGGACTCTGGAGAAGAACAATCTCAGCGAGATCGACCTGACCGTATACGCCGGGTTGCCCGCGGGCTTCGAGATCGGCTTCATCGCGTACGAGTTTCCCCAGGCCGAGGGTGGCTCGACCCAGGAGCTCTACGTGTCCTGGAGCGGGGACTACGTCGTGTCACCGTCGGTGGCCTTCTACTACGACTTCGGCGCCGTTGACAGCTACTACGCCAGCCTGGACCTGACCTACAGCATCGCGGCCGGCGAGAAGACCGGAGTCGACCTCAACGGCCTCATCGGCATCGCTGGCGACGGCTTTGCCACGTTCAACGGCGGAGAGAAGGGCGGCTTCTACAACTACAACGTCTCCGCCGGAGTGTCCCACCAGGTCAACGACGCCTTTGGACTGAGCGGCTCGGCCGGCTACTCCGGCTCCCTGGACAAGGCAGTCCTCCCGGAGCAGTCCCTGGGCTTCTACGTCATGGGGGGAGTCAGCCTTGCCTTCTGACGGGCATGGACCCCATCGCCGTGGTGAAGAGTCTCACCCCGCTCCCTGGCCGCACCGCGGCCCGGGAACGGAACCGTACCCAAGAACCGTCAATCGACCCGTTCCGTCGGCCCGCCTGCCCGGCCCCGACGGAAGGACCTGAGCAACGAGGGGGGCCGGGGGGTCGCCGGCCCTCCCCACTTCGAGACTGTCTGTAAGGAGAACGCATGACACCGAGCGACGTTCTAAAGCTGGCCAAGGAGAAGGGCGTGAAGATAGTGGATCTTCGCTTCATCGACATGCCCGGACTGTGGCAGCACTTCTCGATCCCCGTCCGCGACCTCACCGAGGACCTGTTCAAGGAGGGGATCGGCTTCGACGGCTCCTCGATCCGGGGCTTCCAGACCATCAACGAGTCGGACATGCTGCTCATGCCCGATCCCGCCACTGCCAAGCTGGACCCGTTCACCCAGCAGCCGACCCTGGTCCTGATCTGCGACGTCAAGGACCCGATCACCGGCGAGCGGTACGATCGCGACCCCCGCAACGTGGCCAAGAAGGCCGAGGCCTACCTCAAGTCGAGTGGCATCGGCGACACCGCGTACTTCGGTCCCGAGCTCGAGTTCTTCATCCTGGACAACGTCCGCTTCGACCAGGACTACAACTACGGGTTCTACTACCTCGACTCCGAGGAGGCGTTCTGGAACGCCGGGCGCGAAGGAACACCAGAGCGGCCGAACCTCGGCTACCGGCCCCGCTACAAGCAGGGCTACTTCCCGGTGTCTCCGGCCGACCACTACCAGGACATCCGCTCGGAGATGGTGACCACCCTCGAAGAGCTGGGCGTGTCCTGCGAGGTGCACCACCACGAGGTGGCCACCGGCGGCCAGGCCGAGATCGACATGCAGTTCGACACACTGGTCGCCATCGCGGACAAGGTGCTCTGGTACAAGTACGTCACCAAGAACACCGCGAAGAAACACGGCAAGACCGTGACCTTCATGCCCAAGCCCGTCTTCCAGGACAACGGCTCCGGCATGCACACCCACCAGTCGATCTGGAAGGGCGGCAAGAACCTCATGTACCAGAAGGGGGGCTACGCCGACATCTCCGAGACCGCCCGCCACTACATCGGCGGCATCCTGAAGCACGCGGCGGCGCTGTGCGCCTTCGTCGCCCCCTCGACGAACTCCTACCGCCGGCTTGTCCCGGGCTACGAGGCCCCGATCAACCTGGCGTTCAGCGCCCGCAACCGGTCGGCCGCGGTCCGCATCCCCATGTACTTCTCGACGGAGAAATCGAAGCGGATCGAGTTCCGGACGCCGGACCCGACGGCCAACCCGTACCTCGCGTTCGCGGCCTGCCTGATGGCCGGCCTGGACGGGATCCAGAACAAGATCGACCCCGGCGAGCCCCTGGACAAGGACCTCTACGACCTGCCCGCCGAGGAGGCGCTCAAGATCAAGCAGATCCCCGGCTCCCTCGCCGACGTGCTCGACCACCTCGAGAAGGATCACGAGTTCCTTCTCAAGGGCGACGTGTTCACCAAGGGATTCGTCGAGAACTGGCTCGAGTACAAGCGTCTGCACGAGGTGGACCAGCTGCGGCTGCGGCCGCATCCGTGGGAGTTCGCTCTCTACTTCGATATCTGATACACCCGTTGCGTTCTCCAGTGGCGGCGGCCCCGTGGTGACGCACGGGGCCGCCGCCACCCTTTGACGCCATGGGTGACCGCGACGTTCGGGACCTTCTGCTCGCGCGCGAGCTCGAGGGGGGGGAGGTGTCGGCTCTCCTCGCTCCCTATCGCTTCCGTGACCCCGTCGAGGCGGACAAGGAGCTTCAGCGGATGGCGAAGGACCCGACGCGCCGCGAGCGCCTGGCCAATCTGCTTCCGGAGCTTCTGCGCTGCCTCTCCCTCTCGGCCGACCCCGACCGGGCGCTCTCCAATCTGGAGCGCTTCCTGCGGGCGAGCCTCGGTCCTCTCCAGCTCCTGGCCGATCTGGCAGAGCGTCCCCACGGCATGGAGCTGCTCGCCCGGGCCTTCGGAGCGAGCTCCTTCATGGCCGAGATCCTCATCCGCAACCCCCCGTGGTTCTACTGGCTCGTCGACCCGCAGAACATCGAGCGCTCCCGGGGACGCAAGGCGATCGAGGACGACCTGCGCCGGTTCCTCTCGCCCCTCGCCTCCGTCGAGAGGCGCCTCGACGGACTGCGCATCGTCCGTCGGCGGGAGATCCTCCACATCGGCGTCCGCGACCTCCTCCGGATGTGCACGGTGGAGGAGACGCTGGCCTCGCTCACCGTTCTCGCCGAGATCCTCGTCCAGAGGGCCTACGAGCTGGCGGAGGAGACGCTGCGGCAGGAGCTCGACCTCCCGCCGCTCACGCCGGACGGGCGGAGCGCGGGCTCGGGCTTCACGGTCCTCGCCCTCGGCAAGCTGGGGGCGGGGGAGCTGAACTTCAGCTCCGACGTGGACCTCATCTACCTGTACGCGAGCGACCGGGGCCGGATGAGTCGGCGGGCGTCCGCCCCCACCCGCGACGAGTACTACGGTGCCCTGGCCCGCCGGGTGACGTCCTACCTGGCGGACCGGACCGCCGAGGGCTCGGTCTACCGGGTGGACCTGCGCCTTCGGCCCGAGGGGCGGATGGGCGCCATAGCCCAGTCGCTGCGGGCCATGGAGAGGTACTACCGCACGCGGGGGCGAACCTGGGAGCGGCTTGCCCTCCTGCGGGCCCGGCCCGTGGCCGGAGACCGGCCCCTCGGGGTGCGATTCCTCGGGCGCGTGCGTCCCTTCCTCTTCGGGCAGCCCTTCGACGGCGCGGCGGTGGCGGAGGTGCGCCAGCTCAAGGAGGAGACCGACCGCGAGGTGGCGCGCCGGGGAGAAACGGAGCGAAACGTCAAGCTCGGCGCGGGCGGGATCCGGGAGATCGAGTTCCTGGTCCAGGCCTTCCAGCTCCGCTTCGGCCGCAACCGTCCAGGTCTGCGGGCCCGCGACACCCTGGGGGCGCTCGACGCCGTGCGCCACGCCCGCCTCCTCGACGCGGACGAGCACGGTGCCCTCCGACGCGCCTACGTGTTCCTGCGCGACATCGAGAACAAGCTGCAGATGGTGGCCGATGCTCAGGTGCACTCCCTGCCGACCTCGGACGACGAGATCCGACTCTGTGCCCTGCGCCTCGGCTACCGCGACGAGGCTGGCCTCGGCGCGGGCGAGGCCCTCCTGCGTGACCATCGGGCGCACACGGAGGCAGTGAGCCAGGTTTTCAACTCCGTCTTCAGCGGCGATCGGCTGGAAAGGGCGGAGAAGGCGTCGCGCCGTCGCCGGAAGAGCTGAGGCTTCGGCTTCCGACCGCGAGCCCGGAGACGGCCCGGGGCATGAGGCCGCATGTCGCGTGTGTCCCCGAGCGAAGCCCCCCGGGGCCGGACGGTGGCGGTCGTGAACGCCCTGGCCCCAGGAGCCGAGGGAATAGGAGCGCCGGCCGGATGTATCGTTCGTGAGCACCCCCGTCGTATGAGGTGCCGTTGATCGGAGGTCCGTCATGCTCCCCACCCTTCTCGCACTCCTCGCCGCCGCCCTCCTGCACGCCAGCGGCCCCCAGATCCCGCGACCCGGCGTCTCCGCATCAGGTGAGATCGACGCACTGATCTCGGAGCTTCCGACCCGCCACTGGGTCGTCGACGGGCTCCCGCTCTATCCCGAGACACTCGAGTCGGTGCCGGACATCCCCTCGCCGACGATGACGAGGGAGGGCCGGGACGTCGTCCTGGCCCTCACCTCCGAGGGGCGCTGGGCCCTCGTCCCCGCCGGGCCGCTGGACGACGACCGGCGGGAGAGGCAGCGCAGTTGCGACGCCTACGACTTCCCAACCCTTGCCCGGACCGGGCTGCACTCATCGGAGGAGTTGGGGAAGACCTTGACGATCACCGGTCGCTCCCTGGCGGAGATCACCGACCTCGGGCGTCCGGGAGGCCTCTCGACCGACGGCTTCCTGGCCGCCGACGAGGATGTTCTCTCGGTCCTCCAGGGCGACAACCGCGTGGTGTCCACGCTCGGTCTTACCCACGCGCAGGCAGCGCGTCCGCTCTTCCACGTGTGGAACATGATCGAGGCCGACGTCGAGGCCGGCCGGTGGGACTACGCGAAACACCGGTGGGACCACATCCAGCAGATTATCTACAACGGCCGGCATGTGGACGTCGAGGCCCACGACACCAAGGGGGGGCAGGAGTCGATCTTCGACGACGGTCTCGGGGGGGCGTTCTCCATCAGGTTCCAGCGGGACGCGACGGCCGAGGAAGAGCGGTTCCTGCTTCGGAAGTATGGACACCTTCCCCCCGGAGCCTGGAACGACCTCCTTCGCAGGCTCACCGTGATCCAGACCGGCGAGATGGAGCCGCACTACATCCAGTGGTACGGCTTCTACGAGGGACACACGAGCTGGCGCGCGGACCCTATCGCGATCGCCTTCCTCTTCGGACTGCGCTCGCTAGAGGAGATCGAGGGCGCGTTCCCCGGGCGTCTCCCCGAGGTTCTGACCGCGCACTTCACACGCTGACAAAGAGGCGCTCGAAGATCGCGAGGGTGCGCTCGCGATGGCGCTTCACATCGTCGAGGAGTGCCGCCGCCGCCTCCTGCCCGCTCGGGGCCTCGTAGCCCATTCGCCGGGCCAGAAAGCCCAGCTCCTCGCTGGAAGGCTCGGGCAGGAGCAGGTCGCGGGCGGCACCATGCACCATGCGTTGCGCGTCGGCGAGGCGCCGCCAGAACAGGTAGGAAGACCGAAGCTCGGCGGAGTCCGCCTTCGAGAGGAGCCCGCCCTCGCGGAGCCGGTCGAGCCCCTCCAGCGTCGTGGGGGTGCGCAGGTCCTCCCGGTCCCCGGCGTGCTGGAGCTGGAGGTACTGCACCGTGTACTCGACGTCGACCATGCACCCACGGCTGTACTTCACGTTGATCCGCCCCACGGGCACGAGCTCGGCCGCCTGGCGTTCTCTCAGATGGAGCGCATTCTCCCGGTCCCACGGCACCCCGCTCCAGACGAATGCGTCCCGCACCACCAGGACCTCGCGACCCAGCTCGGTGTCGCCGGCCACCGGCCGGAGCTTGAGAAGCGCCTGGCGCTCGAAGGGAGCCGCCCCGCCGTCCGGGCCGTAGTACCCCGCGAGGAGCGGCAGGGGGGACGCCAGGGGCCCCTTCTTCCCGTAGGGCCGCAGGCGTAGGTCGAGGTGGAAGATCCCCTCGGCGCGGGCCTCGAGCAGCTCGCGCAGCTCCTGCACCAGCTTCTCGTAGAACGCGCCGGACTCGATCCCGCTGCCGGTCGTCCGTCCCGGCCCCGCGTAGACGAAGAGCAGCTCGAGGTCGGACGCGTACCCCATCTCGCCGCCCCCGTACTTGCCGAGCCCCAGGACCGCGAGCGGGCAGGCCCCACCGCCCTCGAGCCGGGGCTTGCCGTGCTCCTCCTCGAGGCGTGCCCGGCACAGGATCACCGCCTCCTCCAGCACGGCGTCCGCGAGATCGGTGAGGGCCGTGGAGAAGGACTCGAGAGACACATTGGGGTCGAGGAGGTACTTCATGTCGGCGAGGAGCATCTCCTCGTCCTTGAACTCGTTGAGGATCCGGCGGCGAGCAGCGTGGGACTCGCCGCTCCGGAGCCGCTCGCCCAGGTCGCGAGCGAGCTCGTCGCGGCTCCGCAGGGGACGAGTGCGCCAGTTCGCGAGCACCGGACGGAGGTTGTCGAGCTGGTGCCGTAGGAAGTCCTCCCAGAGGAACGCGCTCGAGCCGAGGAGCCGCGCCAGCTCGCGAAGCCCCTGTGGGCTGGCGAACAACCGCAGAGCCTCGGGACCCTCGGCCGTGAGCTGGTCGAGGAGCTGGTCGAAGCCGCGCAGGGCGAGCGCCGGGTCGGGCGCCCACGGCAGGAAGTGGGTGAACTGCTTGATGAGGGCCACCGCCAGACGCAGCGCCTCCTGATCGGACGCGTCCTCGATACGCCGGCCGTCTCGCCGCGCGATGGTGAATCGGTCCGAGACCTCCGAGCCGATGCTTTCGATCAGGACGGACTGCACGTAGATCCCGCGCATGGCGAGGGCGTTGGCGAGGGCGTAGAGGAAGCCGAGGGCATCGGCGCCCCGGACGTGCATCACCGTCCAGGCGGTGTCGGGGTCGTTGTCGAAGGCGATCGTGACCGGGGCCACCGCCCCCGCCGAGCTGCCACTCGGTCTCTCCAGCGACTCCGCGAGGCGGCGGTTCACCCGCTCGCGCGCCTCGACCGCCTCGCCCTCGGCGACGAGCCGGAGAAGACCCACCAGCTCGGCCTCCAGCGCGCCGGGCTCCGGTGGCTGCCGGCGCGGGTGGACACGGAAGACGTCGACGATCTTGCGGGCGGCGACGGACGTTGGCCGTCGACGGGGGCGGCGCTCTCGGGGCGGCGGGGCGGGGGCGGACTCGCCGGTGTGGACGTGGCCGGACTCGATGTCCAGACCGTGGGCGGCGAGCAGGCCACAGACGATCGCGAACTCCGAGAAGTAGTCGAGGGCGATGACCGCGATGTCGTAGCGTCCCTGGGCGCGGGCCTCGACGCTGAGCCGTGCCGGCTGCTCGTGGGTCAGGTCCGCCGCGAGCCGCGCGTGCCGGGCCGCGTCTTCCGGGAAGACGCGCGCGTAGTACTCGGAGTCGAGGCGACCGAGAAACTCCAGGGCCGCGGGGGGGACCTCGCCCCCCCTCTCGAGCGCGGCGCGAACCGCCTCGGGCACCTCGGCCATGAGAGGAATATAACCGCTCTGTCATTCCCCGGAGCCCACTCGGGGCGGTGAGAGGAGCGCTCGACCACTGAATCGACGGCACCCTCGTCCGGGCGCGCCGGTCGAGGCTGGGATGGATGACAGGGCGCCTGGAATGCGCGATCCTCTCACACCGTGAGCGTCACCTGGCATTCACAGGCGATGACGGACGTTCCATCCGGCGACGATTGGCTCTCGCTGAGGGAGAGGGCCTGGGTCGATCGGATGCGCTTCGAGAAGAGGAGGAGCGAGTTCCGGCTCGGCCGCTGGACGGCCAAGAACACGATCGCGGTCCTTCTGGGACGCCCGCGCACGCCGGAGGCCCTGCCGGCGGTCGAGATCGATCGTGCCTCCGACGGCGCACCAGCGCCGATGGTCGGCGGGCAACCGGCCCCGGTGTCGATCTCGATGACCGACCGGGCCGACCAGGCCGTCTGCGTGGCGGGCCCGCCGGGTCTCGGGCTGGGCGTCGACCTCGAGCTGCTCGAGCCCCGCAGCGACGCCTTCGTCACCGACTACCTGACGCCGGCCGAGCGACGCTTCGTCGGAGCGACACCCGATCGCGAGGAGCGCGATCTGCGGGCCAACCTCATCTGGAGCGGGAAGGAGTCGGCGCTCAAGGTGCTCCGCACCGGGCTGCGCCGCGACACCCGAAGCGTCGAGGTGTCCTTTCCGGACGAGGCCTCCCGCGAGGGCTGGGCGCCCTTGACGGTGCGCGCGGCGGAGGGCCCGGAGTTCCCCGGCTGGTGGCGGCGCTACGGCGATTTCCTGCTGACCGTGGCCGCCAGCGAGCCGTTCGCTCCGCCCCGCCCGCTCGTGGACCCGCCCGGTCTCGCCACCGCCGCTCCCGCGCACGCCTGGCTGCCGCGACCGTAGCGAGACTGACATAGAATCGACCCGCACAGAAGGAGGTTCCGCCCATGCGTGTTCCCGCTGCCGCGTGGCTCGTCGTGCCGATCGCGTTGATCCTGCCCGCCGCGTCTCCGGCGGGGGGAGAGAACTCCTCGACGACGGTGGCGATCGACGCCACCGCCACTCGCGAGGCCATCTCCCCATACATCTACGGGCAGTTCATCGAGCACCTGGGCCGATGCATCTACGGCGGCCTCTGGGCCGAGATGCTCGAGGACCGCAAGTTCTTCTACCCGGTCACCGGTGAGGCGCCAGCCTGGGAGATGTACACGCCCGGCGAGCCTTCGTGGGAGGGGGAGGGACATCCCTACGAGCTGCTGGTCCGCTCGCCCTGGATGATCCTCGGACCCAAGTCCGCGGTCCAGATGATCAGCAAGAGCGCATTTGTAGGTGAGCACAGCCCGCAGATCACCCTGCCCGGCGACGGGCAGCCGTCCGGCCTCATGCAGGAACGCCTCGGGCTCGAGAACGGGCGCGACTATGAAGGACGCATCGTGCTGGCCGGGGACATCTCGGCGGCGCCGGTCGAGGTGAGCCTCGTCTGGGGGGCTGGCGCGAGCGATCGCGAGAGTCACGTCATCGACCACCTCGACGACGCATACGTCACGCACCGGCTGCGCTTCACCGCTGGAGGCACGACCGACAACGGACGCCTCGAGGTCGCGAGCCGCGGATCGGGGAGCTTCACGGTCGGCGCCGCGTCACTCATGCCCACCGACAACGTGCTCGGCTGGCGTGCCGACACCCTGGCCGTCGTCAAGGAGCTCGGCTCGCCCGTCTACCGCTGGCCAGGGGGCAACTTCGTGAGCGGGTACGACTGGAAGGACGGCATCGGAGACCGCGACCGCCGGCCCCCGCGCAAGAACCCGGCGTGGAAGGGCGTCGAGTCCAACGACGTGGGTCTACACGAGTTCATGGACCTGATGCGTGAGATCGACGCGGAGCCCTTCGTAGCCGTCAACACCGGGCTCGGCGATGCGGAGGCCGCCGCCGAGCAGGTGCAGTACGCCAACGGGTCCATCGCCACTCCGATGGGGAAGCTCCGGGCCGAGAATGGCCATCCGCAGCCTTTCGGGATCCGGTGGTGGGCCATCGGCAACGAGATGTACGGGGACTGGCAGCTCGGTCACATGCCCCTCGCCGATTATGTCGAGAAGCACAAGAGGGTGGTCGACGCGATGCGGGCGGTCGATCCCGACATCCGTCCCATCGCCGTCGGCGCCGTGGGGGAGTGGAGCCAGACCATGCTCGGCTCCGCCGCTGATCACATGGATCTCATCAGCGAGCACCTCTACTGGCAGGATGAGGACGACCTGGTCGCCCACGTGGAGCAGATCGTGGCCGGGATCCGCCGCGTGGCAACCGCGCACCGCGGCTACCGCCAGGAGCTGCCTTCGCTCGAGGGCAAGGACATACGCATCGCCCTCGACGAGTGGAACTACTGGTATGGCCCCTTCGAGTACGGCGAGCTCGGCACGCGCTACTTCCTCCAGGACGGCCTCGGGATAGCGGCTGGACTGCACGAGATGTTCCGGAATAGCGACCTCTTCTTCATGGCGAACTACGCCCAGACCGTGAACGTGATCGGTGCCATCAAGACCACGAGGACACGGGCTGAGATGGAGCCGACGGGACTCGTGCTCGCCCTCTATCGCCACCGATTCGGGACGGTGCCGGTCGAGGTGGAAGGGGCCCTGGCCCCGCTCGACGCGGTCGCGGCCTGGACCGAGGATCGGGCGGCGCTGACCGTGGCCGTGGTCAACCCGACCGACGAGACGCGGGAGATCGCCCTCGAGGTCCGTGGCGCCGAGCCCACGGGGCAGGGGATGCGCTACGTCCTCACCGGCTCCGGCCGGTGGGCCCACAACGCCCCGGGGCGTCCTCGTGGGGTCGACGTCCAGCGGACGTCCTTCACTGCCGGGGCCGACCGGCTCGAGGTCCCGCCGTTGAGCGTGACTCTGCAGGTCGTCAGGGTCAGATGATCAACCCTCTGCGGTCCCGGACTCACTCTCCGCCCGGGCCCTGATCTTGGCGTCGATGAAGTCGGAGTGGGGCACGTGGAGGAGGCCGGCGATCCTCCGCACCAGGTGCTCCTCGTAGGCGTCCTTCTCCGCGTCGGCGAAGGCGACGAGCCAGAGCAGCTCCACCACGCGCTTCTTCTCCTCGGGGGAGAAGGCCTTGTCGATGACGTGGGTGAACTCGTAGAGCGAGGTGGCGCCCCGCGACTCCTCCTCGGCGAGGCGCATCAGCTCGTCAGACTCGTCCTTCTCGAGCCCAAAGGTCCGCTGGATCGCGGCCCGAGCCACCGTCCGCTCCTCCTCCTTGATCTCGGCGTCGGCTCGGATGACCTCGAAAAGCAGGGCCGCCGCGGCCAGCCGCACCCCGTGCTCCCGGACCTCGTGTGCGGGCCGTGCGGTCTCGGTGACGACACGGTCCTCGAAGAAGCGCTTGATGGAAGCGAGCACGCGGGGTCAGCTCCAATCTGGCATTCAGGCCCCTATCGGCTAGTTGCCCTCGAACTTGAACGAAACCTTGACCTTGGCCCGGTAGCTCTTGACCTTGCCGTCCTCGAGCTGCATGTCGAGGGCCGACACCTCGGCGATGCGGAGGTCGCGCAGGCTCTTCGCAGCCAGGTCGACGGCGGCGGCCGACGCCTTCTCCCAGGACTCCGTGCTGGTCCCGACGAGCTCGATCACCTTGTAGACGCTCTCTGCCATGTCATCTCCTCCTGGAAAGCCCAAGCGTCGGGGGCGGACCCGGACGCCGGGTTCGAGCATGCTACAGCGGTCCGTGGAGGGGCGCCAGGCAAAAAGGGGGCGCACGCCGAGCCCCCGGCATCACTGCGCGCTGAGGATGTCCCTACGCCTTCGCTGACAGGACACTAGCGACCGCTGTGCTGCCGGAGGCTGATTCCGGACTCGGCGTGGAGCTGCCGGTAGACCTCCTCGAGATCCTCGTTGTACTCGTGCGGCTCGGCAAAGACGATCTCGCGGATGCCGGCCTGAATGGCCTCCTTCGCACAGCCGAAGCAGGGGCGCAGGGTCGAATAGAGAGTCCCGAGATTCGTTGCGTTGCCGTGGCGGGCGGCGAGGACGATCGCGTTCTGCTCGGCGTGGACACAGATGCAGGTGTCGTACCCTTCGCCGGGGGCGGCGTCGGACGCGCACCGGGGGCATCCCCCATCGCAGCAGTTGCGTACGCCCACCGGCGTTCCGTTGTAGCCGGCGGCGATGATGGCGTTCTCCACCACGATGATCGCGCCCACCCGCCGGCGGATGCAGTTCGATCGCGAGGACACCGCTCGCGCTATGCCCATGTAGTACTCGTCCCAGGTCGGTCGGTCCATGCTCGGTCTCCTCGCCTCTGCTGCGGGACGGCGCGCAGTTTGGCCCAGACCTCTGCTCGGGCGCAAGCTCGGAGGCCCGCGCTTGACCGCGGCGGTCACGCGGGAGGAGGATCGGGGGCGGACGAGCTGCCATGCCGGCCAACCTCTCGCCCGAGTACAAGAACGCGCAGGAGGCATTTCGGAGGGCTCGCGACCCGCAGGAGAAGCTCGAGTGCCTGCGGGAGATGCTCCGCACGATCCCCAAGCACAAGGGGACGGAGCACCTCCAGGCCGACATCAAGACCCGCATCAAGGAGCTGACGGAAGAGCTCGGTGGGCCCCGCAAGGGAGCGGCCCGGGGGGGGCCGGAGCTGACCATCCGCCCCGACGGAGCGGCCCAGGTCGCGCTCATCGGCCCGCCCAACGCGGGCAAGTCGAACCTGCATGTCCGGCTCACCGGGTCGCACGCGGTCGTGGGGCCGTACCCTTTCGCCACGAAGTTCCCCCTGCCCGGGATGCTCCCGCACGAGGACGTCCAGTTCCAGCTCGTGGATCTGCCGCCGGTCACCGAAGACTACATCGAGCCCTGGATGGGGGGAACGCTTCAGAACGCCGACGCGGTGATGCTGGTCCTGGACCTCACCGACCCGGCCTGCGTGGAGCAGCTCGATGCGGTGGAGCGGCGACTTCAGGAGAAGCGGGTCGACCTCCTGGCCCGTCTCCCCGGCCGGAGGGACACGGTCGTCGCGATGGCGGCGCCCGCCGGAGGGTCCACCGACCAGGACGACGACGTGATTGAAGACCCGTTTCGTGTACGGTTGCCCGCGCTCCTGGTGGCGAACAAGGCCGACCAGTATGAGGACCCGGAGGCCGAACTCGAGGCCTACCGGGAGCTGGCCCCCGACCCGTTCGTATCGCTGGCCGTCTCCGCCGAGACCGGCCGAGGCCTCGACCGCATCGGCCCGGCCCTGTTCGAGCTGCTCGGGGTCGTTCGGGCCTACTCGAAGATGCCCGGCCACCCCCCCGACCGGAGCAAGCCCTTCACGCTCGAGACCGGAGGAACCGTCCGCGATGTGGCGCAGCAGGTGCACCGGGGGCTGGCCTCGGAGCTGAAGTTCGCGCGGGTCTGGGGCCCAAGCGCCGAGTTCGACGGACAGCAGGTGAGTGGCGACCACGTCGTGAAGGACACGGACGTGGTCGAGCTGCATTGGTAGTCGTGGCCTGAACGCCGCATG
>Ga0316577_10000862_pt1 | contig 13274 bp, 10 predicted proteins | sample S5NA_FD_203073 | JGI IMG/M metagenome (GOLD analysis project Ga0316577, IMG submission 203073) | Rhizosphere microbial communities from salt marsh grasses in Alabama, United States - S5-7_050615r2r1 | ecosystem: Host-associated > Plants > Roots > Rhizosphere | place: USA: Alabama | collected... | reverse complement strand
AAAGTTGTCAATGGCTGGATGGGACGTCGGACATGCTGGGTTGGGGTGGGCGCCGAGCCCGCGGTATGGAACGTCGGACATGCTGGGCTGGGACGCGTGCCGCGAGCTCGCCACATGGGTCCTCTGAGGTCTTCGGGCGCGTACCTCGGACGAGTCCTTCCAGCTCCTCAGGCGCACCCCCGACTGGGTCCTCTCAGGCCCTCGGGCGAGCCCACTGGATGGGTCCTCTGGGGTACTCAGCCGGACCCACCGCATCGGACCGCCCGCCCTGGGGTGAAACCCACGGACCTGGACGAGGGGAAATTGACCGAGACAGACGAAGAGAGGCTGGGGCCAATGAGAACCGACTGGGGCTAATGAAGAAAACCGGGGTGAATGAGAACAGACCGGGAGAGATGACAACAAACCGGGGCGAATGAAAACAGACCGGGGGAGATGAAAACAGACCGGCGGACGGGCGAAAAGTGCCGCGTCACTGGATCTTGGCGACGCACTCGGGTTACGCAGGGGAAAGCGCCCCCGACGCGTACCGTAGCCGAGTCTGCACCGGCCGGGACTCTCCGGCCCTCAAAGCCTCGGCCCCAGACGAGAACCTCCAACTCCGAGGCCAGACCAGTGGCGGCCAGATCCCACGAGGAGCTACGGCGCCTTCTTCAAAGCCTCGATGGGCGTGGGTACAAAGCCTACAAGGCCATCGGGGGATTGTGGAGTCTCCCGGACTTCATCCTCACCGTGGATCATGTCCAGGGCGATCCATTCGCGGACCCGAGCCGTGTTCGCGTGTTCCTGGAGGCCGGCTTCACCGGACTGAGAAGGGAGGTTTGCAGGGCAGGGAGCCGGGCCATCGGGACCGCCTGCCTCCTGGCCCGCCGCTTCCAGTCCGAGGCCGGGAAGGCTTCGAAGGTGCGAGGGACGGGAAGAAGTGGAGAGATCAGGATGGAGGCGCCCGGACAGGAAGTGATGGACCAAACGGCCGTGATGGTGAAGGAGGACGGATCGCTCGAGGCCCGGTTCACCGTGGGACTCCCGGCCGCCGGGAGGAGAATCCTGGGCCATGAGGCGGCCAAGCTTCTCCTCAACGCGGTCCCGGGGGTGGTCCGCGACTCCCTCCGGGCGGCGGCCTTTACACCCGATGAGATCCTCCTCCACGCCGAGTGCAATGAGGACGCTGATGCCCTCAGGGACGTCCTCCCGGGCATGGGACTTGTGGCGTTCGTGGGGGACGGGGCCGTTCTTCCGCGGGAGAGTGGTGTGAGCCAGGAACCCCTCTCCCGCGGACCGGTCGTTCCCTTCGAGTCTCCTCCCAGCATGCAGGTGAACGTGGAGCTTCCCAACGCCGGGAGGGTTTCGGGGATGGGAATTCCGGAGGGCGTCACTCTCATAGTCGGGGGCGGTTATCATGGGAAGAGCACCCTCCTGAAAGCCCTGGAGCGAGGCGTCTACAACCATCGGCCGGGGGACGGCCGGGAACGGGTGGTCAGCCACCCCTCCACCGTCAAGGTCCGGGCGGAGGATGGCCGCTCCATACAGGGAGTAGACATCTCCCCCTTCATCCGGGACCTCCCCAACGGTCAGGACACGAAGACCTTTCTGACGCCCAACGCGTCAGGGTCCACCAGCCAGGCCGCCAACATCATCGAAGCCGTGGAGGCAGGCGCTCGGGCTCTCCTGGTGGACGAGGACACGGCCGCCACGAACTTCATGATCAGGGACCGGCGGATGCAGGCCCTCGTTCCAAGGGAGAAAGAGCCCATAACTCCCTTCGTGGATCGGATCCGAGAACTGCACACGGTCCATCGAGTCAGCTCCATCCTTGTCCTGGGGGGAAGCGGGGACTATCTGGACGTGGCCGACACGGTCGTCGCGATGGAAGACTACCGTCCGCAGGAGGTCACCGCAGAGGCGAGGGACGTCGCCGGCTCGTTTCCTACCGGGCGCCGTCCTGAGACCGGGGACCCCCTGGTGCCCCTGAGCCCCCGCATCCTCGATCCTTCCTCTCTGGATCCGCGGAGAGGTCGTCGAGAGGAGAGTCTGAAAGTCCTCGGGACCCGCGGCCTCATCATCGGGCGGGAGGAGTTGGATCTCTCCGCCGTGGAGCAGATCGTCTCCTGGGCTCAGCTCCGGGCAATCGGCCAGGCCCTCCTTCTGGCCCGTCGGGAGTACATGGATGGGGCTCGGAGCATGGCTGAGATTCTGGACCTGGTGGAGGCCCGGATCATCTCCCAGGGGCTGGACGTGCTGGATCCCCGCAAGGCGGGAGACCTGGCAGCCTTTCGCCCTTTCGAGCTGGCAGCAGCTCTGAACCGGGTCAGGACACTGAAGGTGCGAGAATAGGAAAGGGGCCGGGAACCGGCCCCCCGGCTCCCAGCCCCTCGCACCGTGTCCATCGCCGCTACTCCTCCGCCAGATACCCCCCGTCTTCCAGGAGCTCCCGAAGCCGGTCCTCCCGATCCGGCAGGCTGGTCCGGGCAACCAACCGGGCGAAGCGGATCCGGTCTTCCTCGGAGACCCTATCCAGGATCGCAATTGGCGCGCCGTAGCGGAGCAGAATCCGCTTGGCATCCACAGCCACTGAATCGTTCACTGAACCCCCTTGCATAATGAGGTGGACCGTGGGCCGAAAACGTATAATGTTAGCGGATTTAGCACCGTTTTCCAACGTCTGTCCCACCCGTGGGGCCTCCTCCCGGGGGTCTCCCTCGAAAGCGTCGATTCCATGCGGTATTCCTTCAAGCGCTATTTCCTGTGGGTGCTCGCACCCATGACCCTGGCTCCACTCTACTTTCCGGGCCGCTTCTCGCTCTTGCCACGGCGGGCTCACTTCCCACGTCCCCCACGTCCCCGGCCCGCATAGCCCGGTCCCCCGTCCTTTTTGCCCAAAGGGAGCCCTCTGATCATCTTTCATCGAAGGCCAGCCCCTCAAGGTTACGGTCCGGCCTTCATCTGGTCTCCTTCGGCTCCGCTTCCGTTGGCCGTGGAGGGGCTCCAGAACCTGACGAAGGACATCGAAAGATGATCGAAGAAACCTCCGGGCTCTCACGATCAGTGGAGGATTACCTCAAGGTCATCTATGCCCTCTGCGATGCCGGGACCGTAGCTTCCACGTCCTCCATCGCCGATGCCCTCGAAGTCCAGCCGGCCTCCGTGACAGGCATGGTCAAACGCCTTGCCGAGTCGGGCTTCCTGGAGCACGTACCCTACCGGGGCGTGCAGCTCACGGACCTGGGCACCAAAGAAGCCCTTCGGGTGTTGCGCCGACACCGGATCCTGGAGAGCTACCTGACCCAGCGGCTTGGCTATCCCTGGGAAGACGTCCACCGGGAGGCGGAACGCCTGGAACACGCCGCTTCCGACGAGCTGGTCGAACGAATGGCCAGGGCGCTGGAGCACCCGAGCCACGACCCCCACGGAGCTCCCATTCCGACCTCCGCGGGAGAGATCGAGAGCACCGACTCCTACAACCTCGGAGAGCTGTCTCCGGGAGTGGAGGCCCAGGTCCGTGCCGTCCGGGATGATCATGCCGAAGCTCTCAAGGGTGTGGAGGCTGCGGGGCTCCTCCCGGGGACGAGGGTGATGGTCTTGGGCCGGGACCTCCAGGAGCGGATCGTGCGTGTGGAGGTGGGAGCCGCAGGGCGAGTCGTGATGGACGTGCCGTTCGAGGTGGCCCATCGGGTCTACGTCGTGACGCGGCACCTGGGGTTGGGGGAAGGTTAGGAAAGTGTCGGAGAGGATCCTCTTGGGAGTGGCGGGGGGAAGCGGTTCGGGGAAGACTACCGTGGTGGAGGAGATCCTTCGCCGCCTCCCCCCCTCTTCCGCCTCGGTCATCCACCATGACTCCTACTACAGGGACCTCGCCCATCGACCGTTCGACGAGCGGGTGACGGTGAACTTCGACCACCCTGACGCCCTGCAGACGGAGCTGTTGGTGGAGCACCTCACGAGGCTTCGGGCCGGCAGGGCCGTGGATGTTCCGGTCTACGACTTCTCCACCCACACCCGAACGGACCGGGTTCAGCGAGTGGAGGCCACCGGCGTCATCATCGTGGACGGGATCCTCGTCCTGGCGGAGCCCCGCCTTCGGGATCTCCTGGATATCAAGGTGTTCGTGGACACGGACCCGGATATTCGCTTCATCCGCCGGTTACACCGCGACCTTCGGGAGCGGGGTCGCTCCCTCGAGTCGGTGGTGGAACAGTATCTCGAGACGGTCCGCCCCATGCACCTGGCCTTCGTGGAAGGGAGCCGGGCCTTCGCGGACATCATCATTCCCGAGGGCGGACGCAATCAAGTAGCGATAGACCTCCTGGTCTCCCGTCTGAGGATGGCTGGAAACGGATAACCCCTCCGGGGAGGCCAGACCTTCTCCTTATCTCTACCCCTCGAGGACCCAACAATGGATACCGACTCCATCTCCCGGCGCGAATTCGTCCACACCGGCGTCGCCCTGCCCATGGCCATGGCCCTCGGAGCCGCTTCGGAGGAGCCCCGGGGGACGTGGGAAGGGACGGGGGCGACGCCGCCCCAGAGCGTGGAGGAGCTGCAGCGCGTGGTGAAGCTCTGGGGGGACGGTCAATCTCTCACTCCACCCGAATACGCTCACTTCCTCTCCCGGATCCTCTCGGGCCGGGAGATCGAGCCGGACTACTACTCGAACGGAGGCGTGGTGGAGGAGCTTGAAGGCCGCATGGCCCGGATCCTGGGGAAGGAACGGGCCGTCTTCCTGGCTACCGGGACTCTCGCGAACCACCTGGCGGTGAGGATCCAGGCCGGCACCCGGACCCGAGTGCTCATCCAGAAGGAGAGCCACGTCTACAACGATTCCGGAGACTGCGCCCAGGTGCTGAGCAACCTGAACCTCATACCCATGGAGTCCACCGATGGGACCTTCACCCTGGAAGCGGTCCAGGGTGCCATCGGGAGAGCCGAAAGTGGACGGGTCCGGACCGGAGTGGGTGTCATATCCATCGAATCACCCATCCGGCGGCGCCTCGGGAAGCTCTTCGACTATCACGAAATGGCTCGGATCTGCGCCTTTGCCCGGTCCGAGGGCATCGCTACCCACCTGGACGGTGCCCGTCTCTTCATGGCCTCCGGATACACCGGGATCTCCCCCGCGGAGTACGCTTCCCACTTCGACACGGTATACGTCTCCATGTGGAAGTACTTCGCCGCACCGTCGGGGGCGATCCTGGCCGGCCCCAGTGCCCTCCTGGACGACCTGCATCACCCCCGTCGGATGTTCGGAGGCGCGCTCCCGGGGGCCTGGCCCCTTGCGGCCATGGCGCTCCAATTCCTGGACGGGTTCCAGGAGCGCTTTGCTGCCGGGGTTGTGGCCGGTGAGGAGATCAAGCCCGCATTGAATGCCATTCGCGGCCTCCGGGTGGAGGAGATCCCCGACGGATCGAACGTCTTCAAGCTCTACGTGGACACCGGGGACCCCACCCGCTTGCGGGAGGCTCTCCTGAGCAGAGGAGTCCAGCTCTCGGCCCCCAACCCCAACTTCGCGGGCTTCGCCCTGGTAGTGAACGAGACGTTGGCCCGGCGTCCGGTGTCGGAGACCGTAGGAGCATTCGAAGACGCCATGGCGGTTTGAGACAGCCCCGTCTCCCCACCTATTGGACGGCCCCGTCTCCCTGCCTATTCCTGGAACCGGCCCCTCGGGCAAAAGCCTCGGGCTTCGCTCAGGGTGTGATCAACGCCTTCGTCACCCGCAACGCCTCAACGTCGGCCAGGGCCTGGTTGGCTTCCTCCAGGGAATACCGTCCCCCGACGATATCCTGGAGGGGAAGATCACGGGTGTGACGGGCCAGGAGGGTGAGGGCCCGGGTGAGGTGGTGGAATTCGGTGCCCCACTGCCCCAACACTTCCGCGTGCTTCCGGTTGATATCCAGATGCGGGTTCACCGGCACGGGGCCCACGTCGGAATAGTGCCCCACCACGACGTATTTCCCCCCGTCTCGCATGAGATCGAGCCCCTCGGGAATCGCGCTCGGGTGCCCCGCCGCTTCCACTACCACGTCCACCCCCCGGCCCCCGGTGAGCGCCAGGATTCTCTCCTTCCGCTCCTCCCGGGTCGTGCTGTCCAGGTCGAAGGTCTCGTCGGCCCCGAAACTCCTCCCCAACGCGAGGCGGCTCTCCGGGGCCCCGATCATGAACACGGCCGCCGCACCCGCCAGCCCGGCGAAGATGGCCGCCGAGAGACCTACAGGGCCCGCCCCCTGCACCAGCACCGTGTCCCCGAGCTGCATTCGGCTCCGATCCACCGCCGCGAAGCCGGTGAAAAGGCCACATCCGCCGCCAATGACCTGATCCGGTGTCACCCCTCGCGGTACGGTGAAGACCTTCACCCCGGGCTTGAGATAGATCTTCTCCGCCCAACCGCCCAGAAGACCGTCCCGGGCAGAGTAGGTGATTCCGTATACTTTGCGGCTGGGACACCGGTTCGGCTGTCGGGCCACCAGGCAGTGATAGCAGGACCAGCAGGTCTCATGGACATCGTAGAACGTGACCACGTCCCCGGGCTCCAGAGGATTCCCCAGGGCATCTGCCCGGACACCCGGGGCCTCGAGGACCCGGCCTACGCTGACGTGTCCCGGGATGATCGGGTACGGCACCCCCGAGAGCTGTCCGTGAAGGAGGTGCACGTCGGTGCCACAGACCTCGCTGGCAACCGTCTCCAGGAGGACGGAGCCCGGCTCCAGCACCGGGTCGTCCAGCTCCCATAGCTCCACCGGAGCATCGGGAGCTACCATGACTGCCGCTCGCACGCTCATGGGCGGACAAGTTAGAGTAGGGGCGAGTGGGAAGCGAGGGACGAAGCGACAGGCCCGGAAGGAGCACCCGCCGGGGCGGAGAGACGGGAGGCGCGGGGAGGGGGTCACTCGGGGGTGAGTTCACGACCCATGGCCCGGACGGAGCGTGAGGTCGCAGTCCATGTCCAAAACTGAACGGGGATAGAGCGCTCATGCCCCATGCGGACGGACAGAAGCGCGGAAACAGGGACTTCTGGATCCTCTCCCTTGCAGCATTGGGAGTGGTGTTCGGAGATATCGGAACCAGCCCCATCTACGCACTGCGAGAGTCCTTCCACATCTCTCACGGCCTCGCACCCACCCCGGAGAATACCCTCGGCGTCCTCTCCCTCATCTTCTGGTCCCTGGTCCTGGTCATCTCAGTCAAGTACCTCCTGCTGGTGCTGAGAGCCGACAACCGGGGAGAAGGAGGGATCATCGCCCTCACGGCCCTGGTCTCTCCTCCCTCTGAGCGAGCCGCCGGGCGACGAAGGGCCCTGGCGCTGGTGGGCCTCTTCGGGGCTGCCCTCCTCTACGGCGACAGCATGATCACGCCGGCGATATCGGTCTTGAGCGCCATCGAGGGCCTGGACGTGGTCACCCCCTTCTTCCAGCCGTACATCATCCCCATAACCATCGGGATTCTGATCGCTCTCTTTGCCTTCCAACGAAGGGGGACCTCCGGCGTCGGGGCCGTCTTCGGACCGGTCACCCTGATCTGGTTTTCCGCCCTGGCCATTCTCGGAGTCATCCAGATCTGGAACCATCCGTCCGTGCTCGCGGCGGTGAATCCGTTGTACGGCGCGTCCTTCTTCGCACGGAACGGCCCCCGGGGGCTCCTGGTGCTGGGGTCGGTATTCCTGGTGGTCACCGGGGGTGAAGCCCTTTACGCCGACATGGGGCATTTCGGCACGGGCCCGATCCGGTTCACCTGGACCACCCTCGTGCTTCCGTCTCTGGCCCTGAACTATTTCGGCCAGGGTGCTCTGATCATCACGGATCCATCCACCGTCTCGCACCCCTTCTTCTACCTGGTGCCCTCCTGGGCCCTGGTCCCCCTGGTGATCCTTGCTACCGCCGCCACGGTCATCGCCTCCCAGGCCGTGATCTCAGGAGCCTTTTCCCTCACACGGCAAGCGGTGCAACTGGGGTACCTGCCGCGACTTCGTATCGACCACACCTCCGAGGACCAGATCGGCCAGATCTATATGCCTGCGGTAAACTGGGCGCTGATGTTCGCTTGCATCGGCCTCGTCCTCGGTTTCCGATCCTCTGGGCGCCTGGCCGCGGCCTACGGGGTGGCGGTGACTACCGACATGGTCTTCACCACTATCCTCTTCTCCGTGGTGGCATTCCTCCGATGGAAATGGAATCCCTGGCTGGTAGGGGTCATGACCACTCTCCTCCTGGTCATCGACCTGGCCTTCTGGACCGGTAACCTCCCCAAGATCCCCCACGGAGGCTGGTTTCCGGTGTTGGTGGCCGGGGCCATGTTCACCCTCATGATCACCTGGAAGCGCGGACGGGAGATCCTCGCCTCCCGACTGGAGCACGAGAAGCTCCCTCTGCTGGACTTCCTCGCCTCCATCGAGGCGCATCCGCCCCAGAGGGTGGCCGGAACGGCCATCTTCATGAGCGGAGACCCAGGGGGGGTGCCACGGGCACTCCTCCACAACCTCAAGCACAACCGGATCCTCCACGAGAGGGTTCTCCTCATGACCGTGGAGACGGAGGAGATTCCCTACGTCTCAGAGGAGGACCGTGTCCTGGTGGAGGAGCTGGGGAGTGGGTTCTACTCGGTGGTGATCCTGTATGGATTCGCCGAAGACCCCGACGTGCCGAAGGTCCTTCGACAACTGCCCATAGATGGGTACAGGTACAGGCCCATGGAGAGCACCTTCTTCCTGGGCCAGAGGACCATCGTCATCCCGAAACGGCCGCAGATGGCCCGCTGGCGGGCCCATCTCTTCGACCGCATGGCCCGGAACTCGGAGAGGGCATCCGCGTTCTTCCGCATCCCTGTGGACCGTGTCGTGGAGCTCGGGGCGCAGGTCGAGTTGTAGGGTGACGGGGCCCTCACCTCCTCACCGCACGAGGATCATGTCCCCCTTCAGTGCAGCCTGGTTGAGCACGCGGGCCAGTGTCTCCAGGCCCCGGGCGCCCTCCTCGGGCCCCGACTCCACAGCCATCCTGGCGTCCGCCAGGGCTTCCGCGAGTTCCTGAATCTCCTGCAGCCGCCCCCCCTGGGCCCTCTCCGCCATGGCACCCAGGATTCCCTCGATCCGCTCCAGCTCCACCATCACCCGGCCCCGGTCATCGAGATAGAGGGACCGGTAGGCATTGTACGCCCGTTCCCGGGCCTGGAAGAGGGGCAGGTAATAGTCTCGAAGGTGTTCGAGGGATGCCGCCGTCTCCTGAAGGGCCGCCTCGGCCTGGTCAGGATCACTGGTGAGATGCTCCAGGGCGACCCCGACCCGCTCCGACATGCGGTCCACCTCGGACTCCAGGAAGGCGGTGGAGGTCTCCTCCAGGACCGGCGTCCATCCTTCCGGCTGGTGCTCACATCCCCACGCACCTCCCACGAGGAAGGGCATGAGGAATGGGAGAACCACATTCGGTGGTCGACAGGGCATGAGGAATGAGAGAATCACATTCGGTCGTGGATTCTGGAGAACTCGGACCAAGCCGAGAGATCTCGTCTTCTTTCGATTCATTCGGCGCCTCGCAATCCCTGTTGGCGACCCGCGTGTCGCCCACTCGAATTGGTTCTCACCTGTCCGTCTCACAAGGAGCCCCCACACCCTACGCTGGAACAACCACCCAGCTTGCCCCCCTCTCAGCGCCCGGAGGAGCTCCCACCCTGGGCCTCCAGCTCTATCCCGTGCTTCTCGATGCGGTACCGGAGGGTCTGCCGGGTGGCCCCCAGGGTCCGGGCCGTGGCAGTGACGTTGAAACCGTTCCGCTCCAGGGCCGTGCGGATGATGCGGGCCTCCATCTCGTCCAGAGAGTAGGATCCGTCCAGGGGAAGCCGGATCAGGGACCCCTCGTCGCCCCCGAACGCCTCGTCCACCAACCCGTCGTCGCGGGGGAGCTGGAGCCAGCGAAGGGGAAGGGCGGTGGTATCAGCCAGCAGAACCGACCGCTCCAGGACATTCCTGAGCTCCCTGACATTCCCGGGCCAGGAGTACCCTTTCAGGCGCTCCCAGACCGGATCGGGAATCTCGGTCACGCGTTTTCCCGAGAGGGCATTGAACTCTGCCACGAACGCGGGCACCAGCTCATCCAGGTCCTCCAGTCGTCGTCGGAGAGGAGGAAGGTCGAGGGTGAAGACGCTGAGTCTATGGAATAGATCCTGCCGGAACGCGCCCTCCTTCACAATCCCCTTGAGATCCTGATTGCTGGCAGCGAAGACCTGGACGTCCACGTCGATCTCCTTCTCCCCTCCCACACGCCGAATTCGGTGGTCCTCCACTGCTTTCAGGAGCTTGGCCTGCAATCCCACTGGAAGCTCCGAGACTTCGTCCAGGAAGAGGGTCCCTCCCAGGGCTTGCTCGAAAAGCCCCCGATGCCGGCCCTTGGCTCCGGTGAAGGCGCCGGCTTCATGTCCGAAGAGCTCCGATTCCAACAACTCTCCCGGGAGGGCCGCGCAGTTCACCTCCACGAGGGGGCCGGAGGCCCGGACCCCGCTGTAGTGGAGGATCCTGGCGGCGAGCCCCTTCCCGGTTCCGGTCTCACCACCCAGGACCAGGGCATTGAGTGGGACCCTGGCCAGGCGGTTCATCATGGCGCGGATCCCCTTGCTTGCCTGGCTGGCCCCCAGGAAGGCATCCGGCGAATACCGCAGGTTCTGGCGGTTGGCTTCCTCCCGGATCCGCCTCTGTGCCCTGGCGCTCCTCATGGCTCCGGCCACGACGAGATCCAGGCGATCGATAGGACAGGGCTTCTCGAGGAAATCGTGGGCGCCCAGGCGCAGGGCTCGGACAGAGTCCGGGACCGTGCCGTACCCCGTCAGGAAGATCCATTCCCCGCCCCTCCCGTTCTCTCGGATCTCCTGAAGCAGGTCCAATGCCACCCCGTCGGGGAGGCTGAGGTCTGAAAGGACGACATCCGGCTGCATCCCGGCCTGAAAGAGGAGATCTCTCGCCTCGACCAGGGTGGAGGCTCGACCTGCGTCCCACCCACTCTTCTGGAAGTGGTGCAGGAGCTCCCCGCCGAGGAGGTCTTCGTCTTCGATGATCAAGATGGATCCCACCATGCTTCCTCAATCCTGTTCCCGCTTCTGGCACGGGAGGCTCAACACGACGGAAGCCCCCCTCGGCGTGACGTTGGTGATGGACATGGATCCCCCGAGCTCCCGGACGGTCCGCTGAACCGTCGCCAGCCCCAGCCCGGTTCCGTTGGCCCGTCCGGTCCTGAACGGCTGGCCCACCACGGGGAGGAGGTCTTCGGGGAAGCCGGGGCCGTCGTCTCTGACTTCCAGCCTGAGGAGATGGTCCCTCCGCGTGGCCGACACGGTGACGGTTCCGGTGGAAGAGCCCAGGGCCTGAAGGGAGTTGCCCACCAGGTTGAGCAGGGTCTGACGGATGCGCCCCTGGGGAACCGAGCAACGAAGGTCATCTTCCACTTCCGGCACCAACTTCACCCCGGGGGACGCCTGATAACGGAGGAAGGATAGCAGGTCCCGGACCATCTCCCCGATATCGGTGACCACGGCCGGCTCGGGGGCGTGACGGCTGGCCGCCAGATAGTCGTTCAGGAGCCGCACCACTCGCTCCGCCTCCAGGTGGAGAACCCTCAGGCGAGGAGAGAGGGACGGGTCGTCCACCTCCCGCTGAAGGTTCTCCAACGCCGCAAGGATCCCCGCCAGGGGGTTTCGAAGCTCATGCGCCATGCCGGCGGCTGTCTCCCCCACGGCTGCCAGGCGCTCGGCGTTGGCCAGAGCCCTCTGCTGGTCCAGGAGAGCTCGGGCTCCGGCCCTGACCTCTCCCTCCAGGGTCTCCGCACGCGCTCGCCTTTCCGCCTCCAGCTCCGAGAGGCGTCCCACCATGGCGTTGTAATTCTTGAACAGCGGCACCAGAGCGGAGTCGACGCCCTCGAGGGACATCTCCCGGAACTGGCCCGCGCCGAGATGGGCGAACTGCGTGCGGAGATTGGAAAGAGGGTCCAGAAGCCGTTTGGGCAGCAGCCAGGCCGCCACGGCCGTCAGAGCCGCAAGGCCCAGGAGACCGCCGATGCCCAGGTAGAACTCCCGCCTCCCATCCTCCCGTACCCTCCGAAGGAGATCTTCCTGGGCTCGGGTCTCACGCTCCGAGATGGATCCTGCCACCTCCAGAGCGCTAACGAGGGACTCCCGGCTAACCACGCCCGGCCTGGAGAGGAGAGCCTCGATCCGCCGTAGACCGTTGGCGGTCTGAGGATCCAGCCGGCTCCCCATCGCAAGGGCGTTCTGCACCTGGAGGTGGACGTCCTCCCACAGGAACGTGCCTGAGGGGACGGCCACGTTGAACTGGTCCAGAAGGGAGATCTCCAACCTCTGACGCAGCTCGCGGAGTGTCTCCAGGTCGGAGATTCGTCCGTGGATGACATCGATGCGCTGGAGGTTCCGGAGGTTCAGGAATCCCACCGCCGTGGCACCCACCACGATCAGTAGCACGCCGAGGATCGCGATGGCGGCGCGGGGGAATCGTGATATCCAGTTCATGGGAAACCCCTCATCTTGGCCAATCCCACCTCCGAATGGTTGAAAAGAACCACCCCGGATGAAAAGCGCCACCGTCCATGGGTGGGTAATTTCGGCTCTGTTTTCGCCATCTCTATGCAGGACAAGTGATTAGCCATCTGGCATGTGGCCTGCCTAACCTGGGGTCATCCCGAGTTGGTGGAAAGCCACGCGGTGAACATCAGGAAGTTACCAAGAATCGGGCCAGGAAAACGAAGAGGCGAAACAGGAGGACCAGCCATGCGATACTTCTCATCTTCATCCAAGGCGACGACCCTTGCCGTCGCCATCGCGTTCATTGTCGGCGGGGGAGTCTTCACTGGCCTCCTCAAGGCCAATGAGCTGCAAGCCCGGTCCCCCCAGGAGCAGACGGTGGGGCCCACGCATTCACAACCCGCCGTGGAATCCACGCAGGAGGCCGCAAAGGACGCGGTGGCGGCCGAGGATGGAGCCGCCGCCGACCTCGGGGATCTCCCGGAGCGCCTGACGAACGTGTTCGTCCAGCTCGCGAAGGAGGTAACCCCGGCCGTCGTCCAGGTGGAGGTCCGACGCCCCGGCAGCGAGGTCGCGGGGTCTCTTCAGGATATCCCGGAGCCCTTCCGGCAGTTCTTCAACCTTCCGGAGGGTCGAGGAGCACCCTCTCAGGAGGTGCCAGAGGAGATGGCTGGTGGGACCGGGTTCATCATCTCCCCTGACGGATACATCCTCACGAATGCGCACGTCGTGGAGCAGGAGGACCGGATCGTCGTGAACCTGTTGGACAG
>Ga0316577_10000860_pt1 | contig 13288 bp, 12 predicted proteins | sample S5NA_FD_203073 | JGI IMG/M metagenome (GOLD analysis project Ga0316577, IMG submission 203073) | Rhizosphere microbial communities from salt marsh grasses in Alabama, United States - S5-7_050615r2r1 | ecosystem: Host-associated > Plants > Roots > Rhizosphere | place: USA: Alabama | collected... | reverse complement strand
GCCGAGGCCGAGGTCCAGGCCCAGGCCGCCCATCAGATCTCCTCCGAGGACGCCCCGCCCGAGGCGGGTGCGGCGGACGACGCAGGCGAGGCCACCGTGGCCGCCGAGCCGGACGCCGGCCCGGTGGCGGTGGCGTCGGTCGAGCACGGCCACGCCGTGCGTCCTCACGAGTCGCCATGGGTGATGACCGTGCCGCTGATCGTGCTCGCCTTCCTCGCCACCGTCGGCGGGGTGCTCAACCTGCCCTTCAGCGAGAGCACCGAGTTCCTCGCCAACTGGCTGGAGCCGGTCGTCGGCCAGTACGAGGCCCAGTTCGAGGAGAGCGGCCTCCAGCTGTTCGTGGAGCTGGCGGTGTCGACGGTCTTCGCCGTCGGGGGCCTCCTGCTCGCCTACGCCGTGTACGTCAGGCGCAAGGTCGACGCCGACCGGATCGAGCTGCCGTTCTTCGCCAACGGCTGGTACATCGACCACGGCGTCACCGCCTTCATGGGCGGCCCGGGCCGGCGCCTGTTCGACCTCGTCGCCCTCTTCGACCGGGTCGTGATCGACGGCGCCGTCAACGGCGTCGGTCGGGCCACGCGCGGCGGCGCCGCCTGGCTCCGGGGCACGCAGAACGGCTACGTGCGCTGGTACGCCCTCATGGTCGGCCTGGGCGTGGCCCTCATCATCGGCTTCGTCCTCACCCAGGTGTCCTTCTCGTGAGCGCCCTCGTCCTCGCCGCCGAATCGGGCGCGTCCAGCTTCCCGGTCCTGCCCGCCCTCGTCTTCATCCCGATGCTCGGCGCGATCGCCATCGCCGCGATGCCCCGGCGGCGCCCGGAGCTGAGCCGCCAGATCGCGATCCTGTCCAGCCTCGCCACCGGCGTGCTGAGCGTCTGGGTGCTGGTCGACTTCGACACCGCCGACGACGGGTTCCAGTTCACCGTCACCCAGACGTGGGTGTCATCGCTCGACATCAAGTTCTTCCTCGGCGTCGACGGGGTCTCGCTGTTCCTCGTCGTGCTCACCGGCGTCCTGTTCCCGCTCGCGCTCTTCGCGGCGAAGCCGACCCACGACGCCAAGGGCTACTACGGCTGGCTGACGCTGCTCATGGCCGGGTGCATGGGCACCTTCCTCGCCCTCGACCTGTTCCTGTTCTTCTTGATGTTCGAGGTCACCCTCGTGCCCCTCTACATGCTGATCGGCAAGTGGGGACACGGCCGCCGGGTGTACGCGGCCACGAAGTTCTTCCTCTACACGATGGCCGGCTCGGCGTTCATGCTCGTCTCCATCGTGGCCCTGGCCGTGATCGCCGGCGCCGGTGAGGGCGGTGGGGTGAGCTTCGACTTCACCAAGATCATCGCCAGCGACAACCTGGCCACGAACACCGGCCGGTGGCTCTTCCTCGGGATGGCCATCGCCTTCCTGGTGAAGACCCCGTCGATCCCGTTCCACACCTGGCTGCCCGACGCCCACACCGAGGCCCCGACCGCCGGCTCCATCGACCTCGCCGGCATCCTGCTCAAGCTCGGCACGTACGGCTTCCTCCGCTTCGGCCTCGAGCTCTTCCCCGAGGCATCGGTCACCTTCGCCCCCTTCCTGCTCACCCTGGCCGTCATCGGGATCGTCTACGGCGGCGTCGTGGCCGCCATGCAGCGGAACCTGAAGCGTCTGGTCGCCTACTCCTCGGTGGCCCACATGGGCTTCGCCCTGATGGGGCTCTGGGCCCTCAACACCGAGGGCGTCGAGGGCTCCGTGCTCCAGATGGTCAACCACGGCATCAGCACCGGTGCCCTGTTCATCCTGCTGGGCTTCCTCTACAACCGGCGCCACACCTACGAGATCTCCGAGCTGAAGGGCATCGCCAAGGTCGCGCCGGTCTTCGCCGGGATCTTCACCCTGGTGATGCTCAGCTCGATCGGCCTCCCGGGCCTCAACGGCTTCGTCGGGGAGTTCCTCGCCCTGCTCGGCACCTTCATCGCCCACCGCTGGTGGGCGGTCGTGGCCGCGGCCGGCGTGATCGTCGCCGCCCTGTACCTGCTGTGGGCCTACCAGCGGGTGTTCCAGGGCGAACCCGACGAGGCCAACGCGTCCTTCCCCGACCTCAAGCTGTCGGAGCGCCTGGTGATGGTGCCGCTCATCGCCCTCATCGTGTTCCTCGGCATCTACCCGAAGCCCGTGCTCGACCGGATCGAGCCGTCGGTCAACCGGATCCTCGATCGCATGGAGGAACAGGTCGACCGCTACGACCAGCCCCGCACGCAGAACGGCTCGCAGCTGGCGCCGGTCACGGTCGAGGACCACGGTGACGGCGAGCCCGCCGCCGTCCCGAGCGGGGAGGCGGCGCCGTGACCCTCGCGACCGTCCTCGCCCAGTCCGTCTCGCAGGTCCCCTCCGACGAGGTGGTCCACGTCCCGGGGCCCTCCATCTACTGGCCGGCGCTGGTCCCGCTGCTCATCCTGCTCGTGGGCGGTCTGCTGATGCTGACCTTCGCCTCGTTCCTCCGGGGCCGGGCGCCGAAGGGCCTGTTCGCCACGGTCACCGTCGTCATCGCCACCGCCGCCGGCCTCAGCGTGCTGCCCCTCTGGGCGCAGGTGCAGGGCTGGAGCTCGCTGCTGTGGTGGGACATCACCCCCGAGGTCGTGGGGCCGCGCACGACCGCGGGCGGCATGGTGGGCGTGGACGGCTTCGCCCTGTTCGCCGTGGTCGTGCTCTGCGTGGCGGTGGGCCTCGCCGCCATGCTGGCCAGCGCCTACCTGCGCCGGGAGGACCTCGAGGGCCCGGAGTTCTACGTGCTCCTGCTGCTCTCTGCGGCGGGCGGCGTCATCATGGCGATGGGCAACGACCTCATCGTCATCTTCATCGGCCTCGAGACGCTCTCGATCGCGGTGTACGTGCTCACCGGCATGCACCTGCGCCGGGTCCAGTCCCAGGAGTCGGGCATCAAGTACTTCGTGCTCGGCGCCTTCTCGTCGGCGTTCTTCCTCTACGGGATCGCGCTGATCTACGGCGCCACCGGCTCCACGAACCTGGTCGACATCAAGCAGTACATGAGCACCACGGTGCCGTCCCAGGACGGCCTGCTGCTGCTCGGCCTGGGCCTGCTGATCGTGGGCCTCGGCTTCAAGGTGTCGGCGGTCCCCTTCCACGCGTGGAGCCCCGACGTCTACGACGGCGCCCCCACCCCGGCGGTGGCCTGGATGGCCTCGGGGGTCAAGGCGGCCGCCTTCGCCGGCATGGTGCGGATCCTGGTGCTCACCTTCTCCAACTACGAGACCACCTGGAAGCCGATCGTCTACGCGCTGGCCATCCTGTCCATGGTGGTCGGCGCCGCGCTGGCCGTGGTCCAGTCGAACGTGAAGCGCATGCTGGCGTACTCCTCGATCAGCCACGCCGGGTTCATCCTCATGGCCGTCGAGGCCGGTTCCGACCTGGGCAACTCGGCCGTGCTCTTCTACCTGGCCGCCTACGTGTTCATGGTGGCGGGCTCGTTCGGGGTGGCGACCCTGGTGGGCCGCACGGGCGACGGACGCCACAGCCTCGCCGACTACCGGGGCCTGTCCAGGACCAACCCGGAGCTGGCCGGGGCGTTCACGATCCTGCTCTTCGCCCAGGCCGGTGTGCCCTTCACCGCCGGGTTCTTCGCCAAGTTCTACGCCGTCGAGGCCGCGGTGGACGCCAGCAGCGTGCCGCTGGCGGTGATCGCCATGCTCTCTGCGGTCGTCTCCGCCTTCCTCTACCTGCGCATCGTCGTGGCCATGTTCATGGCCGGCGGCGACGACGGCGACGACGGGCCCGCCCCGACGCGCGCCGATCGCATCCCGGTGCCGGCCGGTGCGGGGCTCGCCCTCGCGGTCTGCGTCCTCGTCACCATCGGGGTCGGGCTGTTCCCGAACCCGCTGGTCGACGCGGCCGAGAAGGGCCAGCCGGCGCTGGTGCAGTACGAGCGTCCCGAGGCCGCCCCGGCGGCCGCCGGTGACGTCGGCACCGCCCCGGGCCAGTAGCCCGACCGGCCGTCGGCCCGGCGCCCACGGCCCCTCCCACCCCGTCGCGCGGCCACGCGCGCCACGTCCCGCCCGCCCCCGTCGAGCGTCCCCGGAGGATTTCATGCCTCGTTCGGGCCTTCACTAGGCTCCGCCCACGATGTCCGAGTACTCCGACTTCCTGCGGCAGTACCTGACGGTCGCCATCTTCGCCGTGGTGGGCCTCGGTCTGGGCGCAACCCTGCTCGGGTTGGGCCGGGTGTTCCGCCCGGTGCGCCCGCAGGAGCAGAAGTACCTCGTGTACGAGTCCGGCGTGGACCCGGTCGGCACGGGTTGGTCGCAGAGCCAGATCCGCTACTACATCTACGCCCTGCTGTTCGTGATGTTCGACGTCGAGGCCGTGTTCATCTTCCCCTGGGCGACCCGCCTGGAGGAGTACGGCACGTTCGGCCTGATCGAGATGCTGGTCTTCGTGGGGATCCTGGCCCTCGGCCTCCTCTACGCCTGGCGCAAGAAGGTGCTGAAGTGGGTCTAGTCGAGAGCGGCAAGCTTCCGAAGACGCTGTCGAAGCTGCTCAACATCTCGCGCAAGTACTCGATCTGGGCCTACCAGTGGGGCCTGGCCTGCTGCGCCATCGAGATGGGGGCCGCCTTCGCCTCGCCCCGCTACGACGTGATGCGCCTCGGGGTCATCCCGTTCCCCGCCAGCCCCCGCCAGGCCGATCTCGTCGTGATCGCCGGCACGGTGACCGACAAGCTCTCACCGGCCGTGGTGCGCCTCTACGAGCAGATGCCGGATCCGAAGTACGTGATCTCCATGGGCTCGTGCGCCAACTGCGGGGGCCCGTACTGGGACAGCTACTCGGTGACCAAGGGCGTCGACCAGCTCATCCCGGTCGACGTGTACGTGCCCGGCTGCCCACCGCGGCCCGAGGCGCTGCTCGAGGGAATCGTGCTGCTCCAGGAGCGCATCGCCCACGAGGACATGGCCGAGCGTTGGAAGGGTGAGCCCATTGTCGTCGGCTGACACCACCACGGACGCGCCGGCCGAGGACGACGTCGAGGTCGAGGTCGAGGTCGACGAGCGGCGACAGGCGATCCTCGACGAGCTCACCTCGCGGCTCGGCGACGGCGTGGTCGACTCCCACATCCGCCCCGGCGACGACCTCTGGGTCCGCGTCGAGCGCCCTCGCTGGCGCGACACCGGCGCCGAGCTGAAGGCCATGGGGTTCGCGTTCTTCGACTTCCTCTCGGCGATCGACTGGATGCCATCGCCCTACGGGCGCGACATGGACGCCCAGGAGGACCGCGTCGTCGCCGGCGAGGCCCCTCCCGACCCGGCGCCCGTGGAGCAGGGCTACGCAGGTGGCGACACCCGCTTCCAGGTGATCGCCCACGTCATCGACGTCGAGCGCTCGCTCGGCGTGCACCTGAAGGTCGACCTGCTCGACGACGAGCTGAGCGTCGACACCTGGTCGGACCTCTACCTCGGGGCCAACTGGCACGAGCGCGAGGCCATGGAGATGTTCGGCATCACCTTCCTCGGGCACCCGAACCCGGTGAAGCTCTACCTGCCCCACGACTTCCAGGGCTTCCCGCTGCGCAAGGACTTCCCGCTGCTGGCCCGCCGGGTGCGGCCCTGGCCGGGCATCGTCGACGTGGAGCCCATGCCGGGGTCCGACTCCGACGACGGGGAGGACGAGTGACCGCCACCAGCGACCGGGACCAGCTCGACGCCCTCGTGGCGCGGGCCCACGACAACCGGGTCAACCTCGACTTCGAGACCGAGGGGATGACCCTCAACATCGGGCCGCAGCACCCCGCCACCCATGGCACGCTGCGCATCGTCGCCCGCCTCGACGGCGAGGAGGTCGTGTCGGCGGAGCCGGTGCCGGGCTACATGCACCGCGGCTACGAGAAGCTCACCGAGGTCCGCTCGTACCCGCAGATCAACACCCTCATCAACCGCATCGACTGGCTCGGCAGCTTCGCCAACGAGGTGCCGTTCATCCTCGCCGCCGAGAAGCTCATGGGCGTCGAGGCCCCGCCGCGGGCTCAGTTCATCCGGACGATCCTGTTCGAGATGTCGCGGATCGCCAACATCTCGCTGTTCATCGGCGACTACGGGCTGCAGCTCGGCGGCATGACCGCAGGCTTCTACGCCTTCCGCGACCGCGAGCACGTGCTCAACCAGATCGAGGCGGCCACCGGCGGGCGCTTCCACCCCAACTTCGACCGCATCGGCGGGCTGAAGGACGACCTGCCCAAGGGCTGGATCGCCGACACCCACGCCGCAATGGACAAGCTCCTCGCCTTCTGCGACGAGATGGACGCCCTGCTGATGGGCAACGAGATCTTCCAGTCCCGCACCCGCGGCATCGGGGTGATCCCGGCCGACATCGCCCTCTCCTACGGGCTGTCCGGCGCCAACCTGCGGGCCTCGGGCGTCGACTGGGACATCCGCCGCGACGCCTGCCCGCCCGGCATGGCCTACGACGAGGTCGACTGGACCGTCTGGACCCATCCCGACGGCGACTGCTACGGCCGCACCTGGGTGCGCCTCCAGGAGACCCGCGAGGCGGCCAAGATCGTCAAGCAGCTCCTCGACAAGATCCCCGGCGGCCCGGTGATGGCGAAGGTGCCGCGCATCATCAAGGTGCCCGAGGGCGAGGCCTACGTCGAGACCGAGAACCCCCTGGGGGCCATGGGCTACTACGTGGTGTCCAAGGGGGACCTGGTCCCGTTCCGGGTCAAGATCCGCTCGGCGTCGTTCAACAACATCTCCGTGCTCCCCTGGGTCGCACGCGGTGCCTACGTGCCCGACCTCGTGTCGATCCTCGGCAGCCTCTACTTCATCCTGGGGGACATCGACCGATGACCCTCGTGCTCGCGGCGTTCGACCCGCCGTACTGGCTGGAGACGCTCGTCAAGGTGCTGGTGATCAGCGTCGTGGTCCCCACCACGGCCCTCATCCTCGGCATGGTCTTCCTGTTCAAGGTCATGAGCTGGATGCAGAGCCGGCTCGGGCCCCAGGAGGCCGGACCCCGGGGCACCCTCCAGCTGCTCGCCGACGGCGTGAAGTTCCTCCAGAAGGAGGACATCGCCCCCGCCGGTGCGGACCGCGTGATCTTCAAGATGGCGCCGCTCGTCGTGCTCATGTCGACGCTGCTGCTCTACGTGGCGCTGCCCGCCTCGCTCCACCTCGTGGTCGCCGACCTCGACGTGGGCATCTTCTACGTGCTGGCCGTGTCGTCGGTGTCGGTGCTCGGTGTGCTGATGGCGGGGTGGGCCTCGGCCAACAAGTACGCGCTCGTCGGCGGCCTACGCGCCGCCGGCCAGCTCATCGCCTACGAGCTGCCGATGGTCCTCGCGGTGATCGGCGTGGTGATCCAGGCCGGCACGCTCAGCCTCAACGGCATCGTGCTCGCCCAGGCCGACGGCAGCATCTTCGGTTGGGACGGCATCGGCTTCCCGTACATCCTCACCCAGTTCGTCGGCTTCGCCATCTTCCTCGCCGCCGTGCAGGCCGAGCTCACCCAGCCCCCGTTCGACATGCCGGTGGCCGAGTCGGAGATCGTGTCCGGCTACCAGGTCGAGTACACGGGCTTCCGCTTCCTCATCTTCTTCCTCGCCGAGTTCGCCACGGCGTTCGCCTTCGCCGGCATCGCCGCCGTGCTGTTCCTCGGTGGCTGGGCCGTCCCGTGGCTCGACGCGTCGAGCGACTGGTACTACGTGCTGGGCCCGATCGTGCTGTTCGCCAAGGTCATGCTCGTGGCGTTCATCATCTTCTGGGTCCGCTTCACGTACCCGCGGTTCCGTGAGGACCAGCTCCAGAGCTTCGCCTGGAAGGTCCTGATCCCGCTCGCGCTGGTGAACCTGGTCGTCACCGCCGTGTTGAAGGTGGTGGTGTAGGTGCCCAAGGTCCCCGGCCTCGTCAAGGGCCTCGGCGTCACCTTCGGGGAGATGGTCAAGACCCTGAAGGACGGCCCGCAGACCACGCTCTACCCCCACGAGCGCGAGGAGCCCACGCCGCGGGCGCGCGGCGTGATCAGCCTCCACGAGGAGAACTGCACCGCGTGCATGCTGTGCGCGCGCGAGTGCCCCGACTGGTGCATCTTCATCGAGGCCCACAAGTACCTCGCCCCGCCCCGTCGTGAGGGTGGCAAGCCCCGCCAGAAGAACGCGCTCGACCGCTTCGACATCGACTTCTCGCTCTGCATGTACTGCGGCATCTGCGTGGAGGTGTGCCCGTTCGAGGCGCTGTTCTGGAGCCCGGAGTACGAGTACTCCGAGGTGCACATCGCCGATCTGTTGCACGACAAGAGCCGCCTGGCCCAGTGGATGCAGACGGTCCCCGACTTCGAGCCCTACGAGTCCGGCTCGGAGGCCAAGGTCAAGAAGGTGCCCCGGCCCTGATGCTCGCCCTCCTCGTCGCCCAGAACATCGCGTTCTACGTGATCGCCGCCGTCATGGTCGTCGCCGCCATCCGGGTGGTCACCGCCACCAACCTCGTGCACGCCGCCCTCTGGCTGGTGATGGTCCTCAGCGGCGTGGCCGCCCAGTACATCCTGCTCGCCGCCGAGTTCGTGGCCATCACCCAGGTGCTGGTCTACGTCGGGGCGATCGTCGTGCTGTTCCTGTTCGGGATCATGCTCACCCGCGCCAAGACCGGTCGTGACGAGGACCTCGACAATCCCCTGCCGGCCAAGATCGGCGCCGGGGCCATCGGCGTGCTGCTGTTCGGCGTGATGGCCTACTCGCTCTGGGACGCGTGGCGCGGCGACGAGTTCGGCGACATGGTCGTCCAGCGCACCGGCCAGGTGAGCGACGCCATCTTCTCCACGTACCTCGTCCCGTTCGAGGTGATCTCGGTGCTCCTGCTCGCGGCGCTCATCGGCGCCATCGTCCTGGCGAGGCGCGACTGATGCTCGTCAACCAGTTCCTCTTCCTCGGCGCGATCCTCTTCTGCATCGGCGTCTACGGGGTCCTGGCCCGCCGCAACGGCGTGCTGGTGCTCATGTCGATCGAGCTGATCCTCAACGCCGTGAACATCAACCTCATCGCCTTCGGCGCCATGTGGAGCGCGAGCGACGCCGGGCCCAACCTCTCGGGCCAGGTGTTCGCCCTCTTCGTCATCGCCGTCGCCGCTGCGGAGGTGGGCGTGGGCCTCGCCCTCGTGCTGCTGATCTACCGCAACCGCCAGAGCATCGCCGTCGACGACGTCGACCTGCTGAAGGGCTGACGCGCCACCGTGGAACTCCTCGAACAGGTCTGGATCATCCCCGCCGTCATGGCGGCCTCGTTCCTGCTGATCCTCTTCTTCGGCAAGCGGGTGGGCACGCGGGCGACGGCCGGCATCGGCATCGGTGCGGTCTCGATCTGCCTCGTCCTCTCGGTGGGCGTGGCCGCCCAGTGGATCGATCGGGTCAACCACCCGCCGGAGGGCGCCGAGCTCGTCGAGCAGACCAACGCCGCCTACGGCGAGACGCCCGAGGACGCCCGGTACGAGGTCGAGGCGGTGACCACCGAGTCCGGTGAGACCGTCGAATCCCAGGGCGAGGGCACCGAGGGTGGCACGGAGGGCACGGACCACTCCGAGGAGGGCGCCGCCGTGACCGGCGCCGCGCCCGGCGAGTCCGCGGCGGCGCTGCCCGCCGCCGGCACGGAGGTCGCAGCGGCGGCCGAGGGCGAGGGGGGCCACGGGGGCGAGTCCGAGTCCGTGCCGCCCGTGGTCAACACCGTCACGTGGTTCACGATCGGTGGGGTCGACTTCGAGTTCGGCACCCTCGTCGACGGCCTCTCCGCCATGATGCTCATCACCGTCAGCATCATCTCGCTGCTGGTGCACATCTACTCCACCGAGTACCTGCGCGGCGACGAGCGCTTCACGCACTACTACGCGTTCCTGTCGCTGTTCACGGCCTCGATGCTCTTCTACGTCCTCGGGTCGAACACCCTGCAGATGCTCGTCGGCTGGGAGCTCGTCGGGCTCTGCTCGTTCGCCCTCATCGGCCACTGGTGGGAGGAGAAGAAGAACAGCGACGCCGCCCTCAAGGCCTTCCTCACCAACCGGGTGGGCGACATGGGCCTCATCATCGGTGTCGTCATCACCTTCTTCGCCGCCGGGGCGAGCAGCTTCAACGTGCTGCACATCAACTCCTACGCGCTGTCCGGGGCCGCCAACGCCACCCTGCTGCTCGTCGGATCCTTGTGCCTGTTCGCCGGCGTGACCTCGAAGTCGGGCCAGTTCCCGCTGCACACCTGGCTGCCCGACGCCATGGCCGGGCCCACCCCGGTGTCGGCGCTCATCCACGCCGCGACCATGGTCGTGGCCGGCGTGTACCTCATCGCCCGGCTCTACGCGGTCTTCTTCTCCGGGCTCAGCATCGGGTCGAGCACCTTCCACTACGTGGCCTTCATCGGTGGCTTCACGACGGTGATGGGTGGCCTGCTCGCCTTCGTCCAGACCGACATCAAGAAGGTGCTCGCCTACTCGACCATCTCGCAGCTGGGCTACATGGTGATGGCCCTCGGCGTAGGGGCCTGGACCGCCGGCGTCTTCCACCTGTTCACCCACGCCTTCTTCAAGGCGTGCTTGTTCCTCGGGGCCGGTTCGGTGAGCCACGCCTGCCACCACACCTTCGACATGAGGGAGATGGGCGGGTTGCGCAAGTACATGCCGAGCACCCACATCACCTTCGCCATCGCCACGCTCGCGCTCGCCGGCATCGTGCCCTTCGCCGGCTTCTGGTCGAAGGACGAGATCCTCGCCGGCGCGGCGAACGGCCAGGAGAACGCCTACACGATCATGCTGGTGTTCGGCCTGATCACGGCGTTCCTCACCGCCGCCTACATGGGCCGGGCGTACTGGATGACCTTCTGGGGCGAGTACCGCGGCCACGGCACGCCGCACGAGTCGCCCAAGGTGATGACCATCCCTCTGTGGATCCTCGCCGCTGCCGCCGTCGTGCTGGGCTTCACCAACTTCCCGGGGAGCTTCTTCGGCCTCGAGCTGCCCGAGGGGTGGACGACCCGCTTCGAGCACTACGTCGAGCCCACCTTCGCCTTCCCGCCGATCGAGCACGCCGAGTTCACCCCGTGGCTGGCGATCCTCTCGACGATCCTCGCCGTGGGGGGCCTGCTGGCGGCCTACGCCTACTACGAGCGGAACCTCGGCCCCCACGGCCTCACCCGCCACAGCCGCCTGGCCAGCGGTGGCTACACGTTCCTCGAGAACAAGTACTACCTCGACACCCTCTACAGCGACATCATCGCCGCCGACACCAAGGGCCCCCTCGCCCGGGCCGCGTACTGGTTCAACCAGAACGTGCTCGACGGGATCATCGACGGCTCGGCGGCCGTCGCCAGGAAGGTGTCGGGCTTCGTGTACCGCGACGTCGACCAGCTCATCGTCGACGGCGCGGTGAACGGCTCGGGGTTCGTGTCGGAGGGATCGGGCCAGCTCCTGCGCCGGATCCAGACCGGCAAGGTGCAGCAGTACGCCGCCATCCTCTTCTCCGGTGTGGTCGTCCTCGCCGGTGTGCTCGTGTTCGTCGTCTAGGAGTCCAGGGACCGTACCGATGGAAGACTTCCTGAACAGCTGGGGCCTCAGCCTGGCGATCTTCATCCCCCTCGCCGGGGCGATCGTGATGCTGGTGATCCCCCGGGCGCGCGAGGACCTGCACAAGGTGATCGCCCTCGCCACCAGCCTGCTGGTGGTGCTGATGGGGATCCTGCTGCTGGCGAACTTCGACTACGACGACGGCTCGACGCTGCAGTTCTTCGTCGACAAGTCCTGGATCCCGTTCATCAACAGCCGCTACCTCGTCGGCATCGACGGCATCTCCCTGCCGCTGATCGCCCTGACGATGCTGATCGTGCCGTTGTGCATCATCTACTCCTGGAACCACTTCCCGGAGCCGCGCAACCCCAAGGCGTTCCTGATCCTGATCCTGATCCTCGAGACCGGGATGATCGGCACCTTCTGCGCCCAGGACCTCATCCTGTTCTTCGTCTTCTTCGAGGTCGTCCTGCTCCCGATGTACTTCATGATCGGGGTCTGGGGCGGCGAGAAGCGGCGCTACGCCGCGATGAAGTTCTTCCTCTACACGCTGTTCGGCTCGGCGCTGATGATCGTCAGCTTCATGGCGCTGTACTTCCTCTCGGCCGAGGTGCCGTTGCCCGACGGGGGCATGGGCCACACCTTCTCGATGATCCAGCTGCCCGAGGCGGCCCAGGTCATCTCCAGCGGTGCCGCGCTGTGGATCTTCGGGGGGATGTTCATGGGCTTCGGCATCAAGGTCCCGATGTTCCCCTTCCACACCTGGCTGCCCGACGCCCACACCCAGGCCCCCACGGTCGGCTCGGTCATCCTGGCCGCCGTGCTGCTGAAGCTCGGCACGTACGGGTTCGTGCGCATCGCCCTGCCGATCCTGCCCGACGCCGCCGAGAGCTGGGCACCGTTCATCGGCCTCCTGGCGGTGATCGGCATCATCTACGGCGCCCTGTGCTGCCTGGCCCAGACAGACATGAAGCGGCTCATCGCCTTCTCCTCGGTCGCTCACATGGGCTTCGTGATGCTGGGCATCGCCACGCTCACCGACTTCGGCATCAACGCCGCCATCTTCGGCATGGTCGCCCACGGCCTCATCACCGGGATGCTGTTCTTCGTGGCCGGGTCGGCCAAGGAGCGCTTCCACACGCTCGACATCGCCCGGCTCGGCGGCATGCTCAAGCAGATGCCCCGGATGGGCTGGATCCTGGGCTTCTCGGCGATGGCCTCCCTCGGCCTGCCCGGCCTCGCCGGCTTCTGGGGGGAGTTCCCGGCCATCCTCTCCGCCTACCAGCCCGGTGGTGACCTCAACGAGGCGCTGTTCCGCGTGTACATGGTCGTCGCCGCCCTCGGCACCGTGCTCGCCGCCGCCTACCTGCTGTGGCTCTACCAGCGGGTGGCCTTCGGCACACCGAAGGAGGAGTTCGCCCACGACCCGCACGTGCACGACGTCAGCTTCACCGAGTACGTGGCCTGGGTCCCCCTCCTCGTGTTGATCGTCGTGCTCGGCTTCTTCCCGAACATCTTGTTCAAGGTGAGCGACGGCGCCGTCACCAACGCGGTCGCGGCCATGGGTCTCGGGGGCTGATCCTCGGTGCTCGCCCAGCTCCTCGCCCAGTGGCAGTCCCCCTCGTTCGACTTCCACGCGTTCGCGCCCGAGATCATCGTCGTGGCCACGCTGGTGGTCGTGCTGGTGCTGGACGCCTTCACCGGCGAGGAGTCGCGGTGGGCGTCGTCGTCGCTGGCCGGCATCGGGCTGCTGGTGGCGGCCATCCA
>Ga0316577_10000859_pt1 | contig 13310 bp, 15 predicted proteins | sample S5NA_FD_203073 | JGI IMG/M metagenome (GOLD analysis project Ga0316577, IMG submission 203073) | Rhizosphere microbial communities from salt marsh grasses in Alabama, United States - S5-7_050615r2r1 | ecosystem: Host-associated > Plants > Roots > Rhizosphere | place: USA: Alabama | collected... | reverse complement strand
CTCCTGAGCCAGAGGTTTCATGCGACTGTTCATCGCCATCAACATCCCGAAGAAGGAAAGGGACAGGATCTTTCGGGCCACCCGGCCCCTCCGAGAACAGGACTATCCGGTCCGGTGGGTGAAAGCCGATCTCTTTCACCTCACCCTGAAATTCCTCGGGGAAGTCCGGCCCAAGGAGCGGTCAACTATCGAAGGGGTTGTCGAGAACATCGCCGAAGGCACGGGAGCCTTCCCCATGGGGATCGGTGGCTTCGGCGCCTTCCCGACAATCCGACGCCCAAGAGTCCTGTGGCTCGGCGTGGAGCCCTCTCCAGCGTTGCGTTGCTTGAAGCAGGACCTGGAGTGGGGATTCTCGGAGCACGGTTTCGAAAGAGAGACGAGGGCCTTTCATCCACACTTCACCCTGGGGCGGTCCACCGCAGATTATGGAGCAGGATCATTCCGTGGCCTGGATTCCCTCTCGGCGAAGCTCTCCTACACGGGGGAGGTGAAGGTATGGAAGGTCGATCTGATGGAGAGCCATCTCTCGGCCTCGGGCCCCCGGTATGAGGTCCTCGCTTCCTTTCCCCTGAAGGGAAGCCAGGGACGCTGAACGTGGGAGGATGAACGATGGGATACCGCCGAAGCCTCCCTGGAAGAATCGTGTCTGTCATTCTGCTCTCCGCAGTGGTCTACACGGGTTGGCGATGGGGACCTTCGGCCTATCCGAGGGTGAAGGAGTGGGCAGGATTAGCACCTTCACCCCTTCCTGAAGGCCCCGCCCCCACCCAGGAGCTGGCCGATTCCGTTCTCGCCCAGGTACAGGCGTTCCGACAGAGGGGGGAAGGACAGATTGCCCTGGGCGGGCGAGAGGTCACCTCCGTGCTCCGGTACTCCCTTCCGGGACTTATTCCATCCGGCATCCGGGATCCCGGCGTGGACCTTCGGGAGGGCCGCCTCCACCTTTCGGCGCAGGTGATCTTGAGCTCCTTCCCGGACCTTCCGGACCTCGGGCCCGTTCTCGGCATACTTCCCGACACGCTAAATGTGATCCTGCACGCGTCTCTCGTGCCTTTCGGCCAGGAGGAATCGGCTCTCCTGGTGCATGGGATCGAGGCATCCCGGATTCCCATTCCCAGGCGACTCATCCCGGAGATCCTGAGGGCGATGGGTCGCGTCGATCGTCCGGGCCTCCCTCCCGAGGCCCTGGCCGTTCCGCTTCCGGCGGGTGTGGAGTCGGCCTACATTCTCACTGACAGCCTGATCATTTCCTCCGGTCCCTGAGGTCAGCTTTCCATGGCAAGACTCCTCATCGTGGACGACGAAGAATCCATCGGCGACGCCCTTCGTCAGGTCTTCGAGTACGAAGGTCATCAAGTCCGGGTCGCCCGGGATGGCCCCGAGGGGTTGGAGATGGCGGAATCGTTCCTTCCCGACGTCACCTTCCTGGACGTGAAGATGCCCGGAATGGATGGTCTCGAAGTGTTGGGGAGAATCAGGGGTGGAGATCCCCAGGCCCTGGTGATCATGATCAGCGGGCACGGGACCATAGACACCGCCGTCGAGGCCACACGCAAGGGGGCCTACGACTTTCTGGAAAAACCCCTGGATACGGATCGCCTCCTGGTCACCCTTCGGAATGCCCTCGCCGTCAAGGGTCTCTCCGAGAGCGTGGAACGGCTCCGGACCGAGGTGGAGAGCCGCTATCAGATCGTGGGGTCCTCGTTCCAGATCCGACAGGTGCTGGAACGGGTTGAACGGGTGGGGCCAACCGAGGCCCGCGTGCTCATTACGGGAGAGAACGGGACCGGCAAGGAGCTCGTCGCCAGGGCCATCCACCGGCTCTCCGATCGCCGGGAGGCCCCGTTCGTAGAGGTGAACTGCGCGGCCATCCCCTCCGAGCTCATTGAATCCGAGCTCTTCGGCCACATCAAAGGCTCCTTTACGGGAGCCGTGGCGGATCGGGCGGGAAAGTTCGAGCAGGCAGACGGCGGCAGTCTCTTCCTGGACGAAGTCGGTGACATGTCATTGGCGGCCCAGGCCAAGGTCCTCAGGGCCCTGGAGCAGGGGGTCATCACACGGGTGGGGAGCTCCAAGTCCATTCAGGTGGACGTGCGGGTGGTGGCGGCCACCAACAAGGATCTGGAGTCGGAGATCCGGGAAGGGAACTTCAGGGAGGATCTCTTCTACCGGTTGAACGTGGTCCCCATTCAGATTCCGGCCCTCAGAGAACGGAGGGAGGACATCCCCATGCTGGTGAAGCATTTCATCGGCCTGTTGGAGAGTACCGACCGCATCGCACCACGGGAGATCTCCAGGGGTGCGTTGGAGCGACTCCAGGGCCTGGAATGGGCCGGAAACGTCCGGGAGCTCCGAAATACGGTGGAACGCCTCCTGATCCTCTCGTCGGGAGATGTCATCGAGGAGAGCGATGTGGAATTCCTCGTGTCCGGGGCTGGAGGTGGCGGCGGTCTTGGGTCGGAGCTTCTCCGGGCAGAGACCTTCTCGGGGTTCAAAGAACAGGCCGAACGGGCCTTCCTTTTGCAGAAGCTCCGAGAGCACGACTGGAACGTCTCCGAGACTGCCCGGATCATCGACATGCCCCGATCGAACCTGTACAAGAAGATCGAACGTTACGGTCTGGTTCGGGAGGACTGAAAGGCACGAGCCGGTGCAAGGCGGAGTGCCGGGGAGCGGTTCGGGGAATACCCCCGTGGGGTGCCGATTTCCACGCTCCTGCTACCGTCTGATGAGGGCCCCGTTCGGCATTCGGTAGAGTGCTTCCATGGTCTCGTAATCCCTGCGGGTGCGACGCCAGGCCGTGTTCTGTGGATACATGACGTCCCTGGGGTCGTCACTGTGGGGTAATCCGAGGGCGTGGCCCATCTCGTGAGCCGCCACGAGCCGAACCTGATCCGGCGTCAGCTCCAGACCCGGGTTCCCGGGGTCGTGGGTAGCGAGACGGAGGTCAGGGATCTCCACCGTGATCTCGGAGCCCTCCCTGCGCCACTGTAACTGGGCATGCCCCAGACGAGCACCCCCCAGGGTCCTTGACCACCGCACCGTAATGTCCGGGTTATCGGGCACCGACCGGGTGCTGATGGATAGGGGAAACGGGTGCTCGTGCCAGACTCCGAAACCGCCCACCGCCGCCCGTTGGAGGGCCCGGGCGCTTCCAGGAGACACCCCCTCCGGCCGCTGGACCCACACACGAATCTCCGGGGTGTCGTCGGGCCACCTCAAGATCTGAAGGGTTCCCGAGCGTTCCACCTCGGCGCAGAGGTACCCGACACCTCTGCAGACCTCGGCGGCCATCAGGACTTGCGCGGCGGGATCGCCACTCTCCCATGTCTCCGAGGATTCCCCGTCCCTCTCCGAGGGCCACCACTCCGCGGCCCGGCATTCTTCGGAGGTCTGCCCCGCGCACGGGTCCGGGTCTCCCTCTGGGCTCGCTGGGCCGCCCCCTCGCCTGTGGACAAGGCTGAGCACGAAGGCAGTCATGACCACGGCGACCAGGATTGTGGTGACCGGCCGGGTCGGAGATGAGTAGGCCATGGAGATCCGAGAGAGAGTGGCGTTTCCTGGACCCGAGGGCTTGGCAAAGGCCCGAATGGTCCCAAGCTTATCTATGGTGTTCGAAAAGGGAAGCCCGGAGGTTTCGTGGATCTCATGTCCCTCGTCGTCCTGTCGGTTGTATGGGTGGCTGCAGCCTCGGGAACGGGGTTCCTGTTGGCCCTCCTCGCCCGGAGAGTGCATCCGAGCCTCAGCCTGGTGAAGCTGTGGTTCTTCTACACCATCCTCATGGCGCTGCTGGTGGCCTTCGTTCTTCTGATCGGTTGGTTCTGAGGAGGGTACCTTGAGAACGACTTTCCCGTGGAGGAACGCTGCCATCGCCGGGAAGGGAACCCGGCCAGCCCGGGGCGTGTACTCTTCGCCGTCGCTCCGGGCTCCACCCTCTCATGGGCCTGGACCAACCCCCGTCGGTGGCAGACTTCGACCACTCCAATGAGAATCGTCGGCAGCACAATCCGGATTGTCCGGGAGTGGGTGCGATTCGCAGTCGTCACTCTCCTTATCTTCATCACCATCCGGGTGTTCTTCCTCGAAGCGTTCTCCATTCCCACTTCCTCGATGGAGAACACCCTCATGGTGGGAGACTTCCTTCTGGTGAACAAGCTCCTCTATGGAGCCGAGATCCCGGCCACGGATCTTCGACTTCCGGCCTTGAAGGACCCGGAACGGGGGGACGTCGTAGTCTTTCGCCCGGCCCACGACCCGACACAGGACTATGTCAAACGGGTGGTGGGTGTCCCGGGCGATACGCTCGAGATGAGGGACAAGGTCCTCTACGTCAATGGGCTGCCACAGGAAGAGCCGTATGCCCGGCACATCGATCGCCGAGGTGATGCCATCCATCCGGGGATGTCCTGGCAGTCCGATCACCTTGTCGCGGCGGGGCCCTCGGACCACTACGCACCCTCCAGAGACACCTGGGGACCCCTCATCGTGCCACCCCGGGAGTATTTCGTCCTCGGTGACAACCGTGACAACAGTGAGGATTCCCGTTACTGGGGTTTCATTGACAGGAACGACATCAACGGGCACCCCTGGCTCGTCTATTTTTCGATGAAAGGCGAAGGGGAGACCGATGGACTTCTGGCGAGAATCCGGTGGGGCCGTGTCGGCCATAGAATCAGGTGAGGGGAGCCACGTCCGCGGAGTTGCGAAAATCCCCGGGTTCCCTTCTAATTCCTAGGCCCGGTCACCACGGATTCAGCGCCACCGGGGCTCCAGAATGATCTACAAACCCGAGGGGTCCAGGATGGCCCCTCCCGCAGGGAACGTCCGAGAGGACGGCGATTGCAGCCCTCCTCGATTGCCCGTCTCAAGGGTCCTACCGGTCAGTGCCGGTCCGGCTCATCTTCTCACCTCTCACCCGCGAGGTTCCAAGTAATGGCCTTCCCCTCCAAGCGAGGACAATTCCGCGAGGGGTCTCTAGACCAGTACCTCAAGGAAATCAGCCAGTACCCCCTGATTGATCGGGATGAAGAGGTCCGGCTGGCGAAGGCCATCCACCTGGGTGAGGAAGAGGCCCTCAACAAACTGGTTCGTTCGAACCTCCGGTTTGTCGTCTCGGTGGCCAAGAAATATCAGAATCAGGGAGTGCCACTCTCCGATCTCATCAACGAAGGGAACCTTGGCCTGATCCGAGCGGCCCACAAGTTCGACGAGACGAAGGGGATCAAGTTCATCAGCTATGCGGTCTGGTGGATCCGGCAGGCGATTCTGCAGGCTCTGGCGGAGCAGAGCCGCATCGTCCGGGTCCCCCTCAACCGAGCTGGCGCACTGCACCGGATCGGGCGCCGAAGCTCGACCCTCCTCCAGGAGCTGGGACGGGAGCCAACGGTGGAGGAAATCGCCGAGGAGCTGGAGATCTCCCGGGAAGAAGTGGAGCGAACTCTGGCCATTTCGCAGTCCCACCTCTCGCTGGATGCCCCCGTCACTCCCGGAGAGGACAATCGTCTGTTGGACTATCTGCCGGATCAGTACTCCCCAGGTCCCGAGGACGAGGCCTACGAGCGGGCTCTCAAGGAGACGGTGGAGGAGGCTCTATCCACGCTGAAGGAGAGGGAAGCCAAGATCCTCCGACTCTACTTCGGGTTGGATGACCAGGATCCCATGACGCTGGAGGAGATCGGGGCACTCCTGGGAATCACCAGGGAGCGGGTCAGGCAGATCAAGGAGAAGGCCCTTCTGCGACTCCGGCACGCATCTCGAGCACGGTTCCTGGAAACGTTCATGCAGTGACTCCCCGCCACTCACCGGCGGTGGGGAGGCCTGGCCGGCAATGGGTTGACACTCCATCGCCCCAGAAATAGCTTAGAAAGCTCTGTTTTGAACTGGTTATTTCGGGGCCTACGGATGACGACCCTTACTCCGAAAAAAGACGAGATCGTTCGCCAATGGTGGCTGGTGGATGCCGAGGGCTTGGCCCTGGGCCGCCTGGCCACCGAAGTGGCGCGGCTCCTTCGCGGGAAGCACAAGCCCATCTACACGCCTCATCTGGACACAGGGGACCACGTGGTGGTGGTCAACGCGTCCAAGGTGGTCCTCACCGGGAGGAAGGCCGAGCAGAAGACGTACTTCCGCCACTCGGGGTATATGGGTGGCGAGAAGCACATCCCCTTCACTCGGATGTTGAAGACCCACCCGGAGAGAGTCATCGAGCTCGCGGTCAAGGGAATGCTTCCCAAGAACACCCTCGGGCGCCACATGAAGGAGAAGCTTCGGGTGTATCCCGGGGCCGAACATCCTCACCAGGGCCAGAATCCTCAGCCCCTCCAGATCAAAGGCTAGGCGAGAATCTCCATGGTTTCAGAGGAGCTCCAGAAGATCCAGACCGTAGGGCGACGGAAGACTTCCGTTGCCCGGATCCTCCTTCGTGAGGGTAGCGGTGAATGGACCATAAACGGGCGGCCGATGGCCGAGTACTTCCCCCGCAAGACGCATCAGATGCGGGTCGAGGAACCTCTCCAGGTTACTGAGCTGGGAAGCCGGTTCGACGTCCAGGTTCGTGTGAAGGGGGGCGGGCTCACGGGTCAGGCGGACGCCATACGCCTCGGCCTCTCCCGGGCTCTGGTGGCCTTCGATGAAGAACAGCGGCCCAATCTCCGGTCCAGGGGCCTTTTGACCCGGGACCCCCGCAAGGTTGAGCGGAAGAAGCCCGGGCGGCCAAAGGCCCGGAAACGCTTCCAGTTCAGCAAGCGGTAATCTCTACTCCGGCTCCGACATGCAGCAGGTTCAACTCAACGAATTGCTCGAGGCAGGCGTCCACTTCGGACACCAGACCCGCCGTTGGAACCCGAAGATGAAGAACTTCATCTTCGCGGAGCGGAACGGCATTCACATCATCGATCTTCGGAAGACCCTCGATCGTCTCAACCGGGCTCAGCAGGCCGTCCGCGACGTCGTGCTCAAGGGAGATCGTGTCCTCTTCGTCTGCACCAAACGCCAGCTCAGGGGAATCGTAGAGCAGGAGGCTGAGCGGTCCGGCTCCCTCTTCGTCACCGAGCGGTGGCTCGGGGGGATGCTCACGAATTTCCAGACCATCCGGAAGCAGATTAGGCGGCTCAAGGAGTTGGAGCGAGGCCAGGAGGAGAACGCCTTCGAATTCTACACCAAGAAGGAGCGCCTCCTGCTGGACCGGGAACGGGAGAAGCTGGAGAAGTACTTCCAGGGGGTGAAGGACATGGGCCGGCTTCCCGGAGCCATCTTCGTGGTGGATGCCCGCCGGGAAACCATCGCCGTGAAGGAAGCCCACCGGCTCGGCATTCCGGTCATCGCTATCGCCGACACGAATGCGGATCCCGATCTCATCGATTTTCCCATCCCGGGAAACGATGACGCCATCCGATCTGTCGGTCTCATCACCCAATCCATCGCCGACGCCGTCGAGGCGGCAAGGCAGGAGGTGCCGGAAGAGGAGCGCCGCCGGGTTGAGGAGATGGAGGCCACGACCTACTCCACGGAGACCGGCGAGACAACCGAAGTGGAGGATAGGCCGGCGAGGCGTCGGCCCCGTCGGAAACGACGTCCCCGCCCAGAGGTCATCGCTCAGCACGTAAAGGGCGAGGACGAAGAGGGAGGCAGTTCCGGGGGCGAATCCGAGGAGGCGGAATCCTCGTCTGACGAGGCAGCGGAGGAAGGCGAGGGGTAGTCTCCCATCGACCTCCCCCCCCGGGGGAGGGTCCTCGGGGGCGGACCCCCGGGGCCCGGAGGCGGCAGCAGGAAGAGGTGAGCGAAGGGTTCCCTGATTCGCTTCCCATCTTCGCTTCCGCCTCTTTTTCATAGCCATTCAGTAGAACCGAGATGAGAACAGATCATGACGATCTCTGCCAAGGACGTGAAAGCTCTTCGGGACCGAACCGGTGCCGGAATGATGGACTGCAAGAGGGCCCTCCAGGAGACGAACGGCGACATGGAAGCCGCCATCGACTACCTGCGGGCGAAGGGCGCGGCCAAGGCCGCCAAACGTGCCGCCAAGGCCGCCAATGAGGGAACCATCGGCAGCTATCTCCACTTCGGCGGGAAAGTCGGAGTCATGGTGGAGCTGAACTGCGAGACGGATTTCGTGGCCAAGAACGACGAGTTCCTCCAACTCGCCAAGGACCTGGCCATGCACATCGCTGCGGCAAGCCCTCTGGCGGTGCGTCCGGAGGACCTGCCGGAGGCGGTGGTGGAGCGTGAACGCTCGGTCTTTCTGGAACAGGTGAAGAACGAAGGGAAACCCGAACACATCGCCGAGAAGATCGTGGAGGGGAAGCTGAGAAAGTTCTTTGAAGAGAATACCCTCCTGAAGCAGGCCTTCGTGAAGGACACCGATCGGACCATCGAAGAGATCATCACCGAAGCATCGGCGAAGACCGGCGAGAGGATCGAAGTCGCCCGCTTCGCGAGATTCCAGGTGGGTGGGGGAGAATGACCCTCCGTGGGCAGGCCCGCCGGCAACTCGCGCGGCGGGCCTTTTTTCTGCTACCTTGCTTGGGCTGGGGCTGAAAGTTCCGATGACGCTTCCTCCGCCCCTTGGTCCGATTGGTGGGGCGGTGGCACTCGAGGGAGGGGAATGAACACGGTCGATGATCTGAAGTACCCGAGAGTCCTCCTCAAGCTCTCCGGGGAGGCCCTTGCCGGAGCCCAGGGTTTTGGCATCGATCCCCCTGTCGTGGAACGCCTGACGGAGGAGGTGAAGGCCGTGTCCCAGATGGGAGCCGCCCTGGGACTGGTGATTGGCGGTGGAAACATCGTCCGGGGGTCTGCCGCCAGCGCCCAGGGGATGGATCGGGTCTCCGCGGATTACATGGGGATGTTGGCCACCATCATCAACGCTCTGGCCATCCAGGACCTTCTGGAAAAGAAGGACGTGGACACCCGGGTTATGACGGCTATCCGCATGGACGAGCTGGCCGAGCCCTACATCCGCCGTCGGGCCCTGCGTCACCTGGAGAAGGGAAGGGTCGTCATCTTTGCGGGAGGCACGGGAAACCCCTATTTCTCCACGGACACCGCAGCGGCCCTGCGTGCCATCGAGATGGAAGCGGACGTGGTGATCAAGGCCACGAAGGTCTCCGGTGTCTTCACGGCGGATCCCGTGAAGGACCCTTCGGCCCAGTTCATTCCCGAGATCTCTTTCAGGGAGGTCGTGGCAAATGAGCTGGCCGTCATGGATGCCGCGGCCGTTTCCCTCTGCAAGGAGAACTGCCTCCCCATCATCGTTCTGGACCTGGAGGAGGCGGGATCGGTTTCTGCAGCCATCAGAGGGGAACGGGTAGGGACCCTCGTCTCCTGACGGACCTTTCGACTTCTGAGCTCACGTCAACGCCTGAGGTGATCTATGCCGAACGTGAAAGAGGCGGAACAGGACATGAAGGCAGCATTGGAGGCCATGCGGAGGGAGTTTGCCACCGTCCGCACAGGCAAGGCTTCCCCGGCTCTCCTGGACACGGTGCGAGTGGAGGCGTATGGGACACAAATGCCCCTGAATCAGGTCTCTTCCATCAGCACTCCCGATCCGACCCTGTTGGTGGTCCAACCGTTCGATCAGAGCCTCGTCGGCGCCATCGAGAAGGCCATTCTCACGGCGGATCTGGGCCTGAATCCTTCGAACGACGGGAACGTCATCCGAGTTCCGATTCCTCCCCTGAACGAGGAACGGCGCAAGGAATACGTGAAGCTCCTCCACAAGATGGCAGAGGAGGGCAGGGTGTCGGTACGGCATGCCCGGCACAAAGCCAGAGACTCCATCCAGGCTCTCATCAAGGAGCACGAGGTGGGGGAGGATGAGGGTCATCGGCAGATGGAGGATCTCGAGGGGCTCACCCACGATTATACCGAGGCCATTGACGACCTTCTGAAGAAGAAGGAAGAAGAGATCATGTCCATCTGAGGCCCCTCCCACTTCATGAATCCCGACCTCCTCCAGCAGGTTCGAGAAAATGGCGAAGTCCCCAGCCATGTTGCCATCATCATGGATGGTAACGGCCGGTGGGCGCGCCAGCGGGGCCTGCCTCGTCACGCGGGACACCGGGAGGGCATGAAGTCGGTGAGAGAGGCGGTAGAGGGCTCCATCCAGGCAGGCATAGGGAATCTCACCCTGTTTGCCTTCTCCACGGAGAACTGGAACAGACCTCCGCGGGAGATCTCGGCCCTCATGGCTCTTCTGGAGCTCTACGCCCGGAAGGAAAAGGAGGAGCTCAGGGCCCAGGGTGTCGAAGTGAAGGTCCTGGGGGAGCTGGAGCGGTTGGGGAACATCACTCGCAGGGCGGTCGACAGCATCATGGACGAGACCGCAGGTGGGAAGGTACTCCGCCTGAACCTCATGATCTCATACTCCGGTCGGAGGGAGATCATCCGAGCGGCGCAGTCCCTGGCCAGGCTGGTAGCCGAAGGTAGCCTCGATCCAGGAGATATCGACGACCATCGCTTTCAGCAGGTCCTCTTCACTCGGGACCTGGCCGATCCGGACCTGCTGATCCGTACTTCCGGTGAGATGCGTATCAGCAACTTCATGCTGTGGCAGCTGGCCTATACCGAAATCCACATCACGCCTGTTCTCTGGCCCGACTTCACCCGGCAGGACCTCTTTGCGGCCGTTCTGGACTTTCAGGGACGCGAGCGCAGGTTCGGTCGGGTGACCAGCCCCTGATGGGAATCGACGTTCCACATGTCCATTAGAGAGCTGGTGAAGCGCCTGGCCGTTGCGGCTCTGGGTATCCCCCTGGCTGTGGGGATCGTGTACCTGGGGGGTTGGCCCCTCGCTCTCCCTGCGGCATTGTTCTCCGGCCTGGGTGCGCGGGAGTTGTGTCGCCTGGGAAAGGCTCAGGGCGTTGAGGCCTTTCCGTGGCTCTGTATCCCGGGGGCTGTCGGCCTCGTCCTGTTGGCCGGTCTCACCCGTTCATACGGGGCCTTCGCACCTCCAGCCCTGGCCCTGGTCCTGATCGTGTTTGTTCTGAGTGCCGTCGGCGCCATCTGGCGCCGGTGGCCCGGAGACCGGCCTCTCCCGGCCGTGTCCCTGACCACCGCCGGGGTCCTGTACCTGGGGGGGGGCCTCTCCTTTGCCGTCCTCCTCCGGCATCTTCCCGAGACGCCAGATTGGACTGGGTGGAACGGGCCCCTTCAGGGGCCCCTTCTCCTCCTCTTCCCCCTGGCCGTCACCTGGACGGGAGATACGGCGGCCTACTTCTTCGGTCATCTCTTCGGAATCCGACGGCTCATCCCTCACGTGAGCCCCGGTAAGACGGTTACTGGAGCGGTTGCGGGGCTGATCACTTCAGCGATAACGGGAGCCGCCATGGGGTGGCTGGCTCTCGGCCTTCATCCTGAGCCCCTGGCTTCGGCTCTGGAAGGGGGTGGACTGGGATTCCTGCTTGGGCTCGTGTCCCAGGTGGGTGATCTTGTGGAATCGGTGTTCAAACGTGAGGCGGGGGTGAAGGACTCCGGTGTGATCTTCCCCGGCCATGGGGGAATCCTGGATCGTTTCGATGCCCTCCTCATCTCCCTTCCCGCGGCCTATGTCCTCATTCGGCTCCTGGGGGCCCTGCGATGATACGAGTGGCGATCCTGGGCTCCACCGGGTCCATCGGGTGTAGTGCTCTGGAGGTGATCCGGAGGCATCCCGGGAGATTCCAGGTGGTGGCGCTGGCCGCCAATCGTTCCCTGGAATCTCTCGCGGAGCAGGTCCACCGACATCGGCCGGCCAAGGCCGTTCTGGTGGACGGCATGGAGGCGGAGGGAAGAGGGGACCTGCCCCAGGCCCAGTGGATGTGGGGTCGGGAAGCCCTGCTCGGGCTCACCCAGGACCCCGACGTGGACGTGGTGGTGAATGCACTCGTGGGAGCGGCGGGACTCGAGCCGACCCTTGCCACCCTGGAGGCGGGGAAACGCCTGGCCCTGGCCAACAAGGAGAGCCTCGTTGCGGGCGGTGCGCTGGTGGTGGCTGCCGCTGAAAGGGGAGGGGGCGAGCTCATCCCGGTGGATTCCGAGCACAGTGCCATTCTCCAGTGCCTGGAGGGGTATGAGATGGACTCGGTGTCCCGCATGGTCCTCACGGCTTCTGGGGGCCCCTTCCGGGGGCGGTCCCTGGAGGAGCTGTGGACGGTCCACCCGAGTCATGCCCTCAACCATCCCACCTGGAGCATGGGGGCGAAGATCACGGTGGACTCGGCCACCCTGGCGAACAAGGCGCTGGAGCTCATCGAGGCACACTTTCTCTACGGGATCGATTATGATTGTCTGGGTGTAGTGGTCCATCCCCAGTCCATCGTGCATTCGTTCGTGGAGTTCGTCGATGGATCGGTTCTGGCGCAGCTGGGGTTTCCTACCATGGAGCTCCCGATCCTCTACGCCATGAGCTACCCGGAGCGGTTGGAGGATTTCTCGCTCCAGACGTTCGATCCCGTGAAGGCCTCGCCGCTGGTCTTCGAGGAGTTGGACCGGGACACCTTCCGCCTCTTTGCCCTGGGAGAGCGGGCCGGAAGAGAGGGAGGGGCTTCTCCGGCGGCATACAATGCAGCGAATGAAGCGGCGGTGGAGGCCTTCCTCCGGGAACGGATTCGCTTCCCGGAGATGGCAGATGTAGTTGCTGCCGCGCTGGACGCCCTCAGTGGAGGGCAGATGGAGAGCCTCGAAGAGGTTCTCCAGGTAGATGTGGAAGCCAGGAGAGTTGCAGAGGCGGAGATAGACCGTCTGAGTCGAAGGGAATCGAGCACGAGATCATGACCGTCCTTGCCACCATCATCGTTTTGGGCGTTCTCATATTCGTCCACGAGCTTGGCCACTTCGGTGCGGCGAAGCTCGTGGGTGTCGAGGTCCAGCGGTTCTCCATCGGGCTGGGCCCCAAGGTCTTCGGCTTCAGGTGGGGGGAGACCGAATACGTCTTCAGCGCCATCCCCCTCGGGGGGTACGTGAAGATGGGTGGTATGGAGGACGAGGTCATGGAGATGGTGGAGGGAGGTAAGGGGGGTGGGAAGCGGGTCCCGGGCCCCCGGGATTTTGATGGGAAGCCTATCTGGGCCCGGACCATCGTGATATCCGCCGGCGTCATCATGAACATGGTCTTCGCATTCGTCATCTACACGGCGGTGGCCGGACTCTGGGGCGTCAGGCAATTCGCTTCGACCCGCGTGGGTGAGGTGCTCGAGGAATACCTGCCGGCGGGAGCCGAGGCGCTGGGTGACATTCCCCGGGGTGCGGAGCTCCGGCAGGTGGGGGACCGCTCCCTGGAACACTGGGACGATTTCACCTCGGGGATCCTTCAGGCCGATGCGGGGCCGCTG
>Ga0316577_10000858_pt1 | contig 13311 bp, 14 predicted proteins | sample S5NA_FD_203073 | JGI IMG/M metagenome (GOLD analysis project Ga0316577, IMG submission 203073) | Rhizosphere microbial communities from salt marsh grasses in Alabama, United States - S5-7_050615r2r1 | ecosystem: Host-associated > Plants > Roots > Rhizosphere | place: USA: Alabama | collected... | reverse complement strand
GTTGTAGACGAAGCGGCGCTTCTCTCCGGTGGAGAGCTCGGCGGCGGCGCGGTCGGCGAGCTCCTCGAGCTGCTCCTGATCGCAGTGGCCTCGCTCGAGCCAGCGGTCCATCTCGAGCAGCAGCTCGTGTCCGCGGTGGGCGAAGAAGCGCTTGATCCACACCAGCTCGCGGCGCTCGATGTTCTGATCGGAGAGCCCGAGGCTGAGGAAGGCGTGGAGGTGAAACAGGTCCCGCCAGTCGAGGTCATGCTCGGATGTGGTGCCCATGTCCGTTCGGCCGAGCGCCTACAGTAGCAGCGAAGCCACCGGCGGGGAAAGACACAACGCGAGTCGCCCTCAGGTCAGGAGCAGCCCCATGGCGTAGGAGGCGGCGTTGGCCAGCGCCGCGGCGCCCACCGCGAGCAGCCAGGGCCGCGGCCGCACCACCAGCAGGTACACCAGCGCCTCCAGCGCGAACACCCCCAGCTCGCCGACGAGCAGGAAGGTGACCCGATCGGCGGGCGAGAGCACGCGCGGCAGGGCGAAGTGGAGCAGCGGGTGCGAGATCAGGTTGGCGAGGAGCGCTGCGGGGAGCGCGCGCTTCCAGCCCTGGCGGCGCAGAACCAGGAGCGCCAGCGGGACCTCGACGGCCAGGGTCAGCCCCAGCGCGATGAGATACAGGGTCAACACGGGGCGATTCTAGCAGGAAGAGCTCAGCGAGCGGAGCGGCTGCGGAGCAGCGCGAGGCCGCCGACGAGCAGGAGCAGGACCAGGAGCGAGGCGTTGGCCGCGGCCTCGCCGGAGACGGAGCAGCCGCCCTCCTCGGCCGCCGCGTCCTTGGCGGGCGCCGTGGTGCTGGCGCTCGCGTGATCGATGGTCTTCTCGATCTGTTCGAGCGGGGTCAGGCACTGGTTCGCGCCGTCCGGGGGCGAGAGGGTGGCGCAGGGCGCTCCGTCGCCATAGGAGCTCCAGGCGCCCTCCTCGCAGGACGGGAGCACGCAGATCCTTTCGTAGGCCAGCTCGTCGCAGCGGTAGGGCAGCACGGCCTGGTCGTACTGCACGCACTTGGTGTAGAAGTCGTCCTCCTCGCAGCCCTCCTCCTCCGACTTGCCGCTCGGCATGCAGGTGCACGAGGTGCCCAGGTTGGTCCAGGTGATGGGGGTGGCCAGGGCCTCGGCCTTGGCGCAGGCGCCGCCGCAGGCGTAGACCGTCTCGGGGAGCTTGATCGTGCTCCACTCGTCCACGCTGTGGGTCATGTCGAGCTTGACCCACTTGGCGCCAGGCCTGCACTCGGCCATCAGATCCCACATCAGAAGGTCGGCCCTCGCCGAGAGGGGCAGCAGCACGGTCAGAAAAGCGATCGTCGAAAACCAGGCTCGCATATCTCATCACCTCCGTTGCCCATCCGCAGTAGCAATCGGTGCGCCATTTCCAGGTGAATTGATTTCAATGATCTAGACTGGCCGAGGTATGTGCCAGTGGGTGGCACAGTGTGTCACCTTCTGCCAAAAAGACCCGATCCGGTCTCTGGAGCGTTCCAACCAGAAAAGCTCATCGTCTGGAGGATCGCCATGCAGAACCGTCGACTCGTCTTTTGTCTCACCGCCGCTGTCTTCGTGATCGCCCTCTCGGGCGTCGCCTCGGCCAGGAGCCGCTACGTGGCCGTTCCGGCGCTGCACGGCAAGCGGATGCCGCTCGAGATCCGCTTCGTCCAGTACACCGGCGGCTCCACCGGGAAGATCGTGGTCGACGTTCGCAACACGGGCAAGCACGCCGCGACCTTCGACGCCGCGGGGCTCTACTTCGTGCCTCAAGGCGACCCGGAGCGCGCGCCCCAGCGCCTCGGCGCGGCGGGCCCCTTCGAGCAGGAGCAGCAGGGATCGTGGGAGCGCAGGGAGAAGGCCAGGATCAAGCCCGGCCAGACCGTGCGGCTCAAGCTCCAGGTCTTCTGTCTCGACTCCCACCGCTCGAGCCCCGGCACGTCGCAGGGCTTCAGCGTGGCGCGCAAGCGGCTGCCCAGGGACCTGAGGAAGACGATCCACAGCGGAGCCCAGGGCATCCTCAAGGGAGCCGCCGACGTGCCCTCCGCCAACAGCGAGATCCAGTCCCACGTGTGGAAGACGCGCAACAAGAAGTGGATCAAGCTCCAGGGTGAGCGCAAGAGCGAGAAGAGCAGCGGCGGAACGTCCCAGCGCTACCGGCCGCGCCGCGCGCCCGACCGCATCCGGCTGCAGCAGTCGGTCCAGCCGTAGCCTTGGCTACCCGAGCTCCCCGATCTCCCTGGAGGAGGGCAGCTCCCAGCCCGCCTCCACGAGCTTCGAGGTGTAGCAGGCGGCGCACGCCGGCAGGTACTTCTCCTCGGTGCCCAGATCGATGGTCGGCCCCGCCAGGGTGGGCACCCCGTCGCAGAGCTTGAGGTTGAAGATGGCCTTGCGGTTGCAGTAGTTGCAGGTGGTCTTGATCTCCTCGATGGAGTCGGCCACCTCCATCAGCCGCCGCGCCCCGGCGAAGAGCCGGGTGCGGAAGTCGGTGCGCAGCCCGTAGCAGATCACGGGGATCTCCTCGTCCCGGGCAACCTTGCGCAGCTGATCGATGACGAAGGGCGAGAGGAACTGGGCCTCGTCGACGAGGATGCAGTAGACGCCCTCGAAGCCGCCGGCGTCGAGCTGCGTCTCCGGCCCCACCAGGAGGTCCGCCTGCTTCTCCACGCCGGCTCGCGAGTGCACCAGCTCGCGCCCGAAGCGGACGTCCAGCTCGGGCTTGATGATGAACGCGCGCTTGTTCTGCTGCCCGTAGTTGTGGGCCACCGCGAGCAGGTTGAGCGTCTTGGCGGAACCGACGGTGCCGTAGCGGAAGTAGAGCTTTGCCATGGCGCGCAGTCTACGCCAGGCGGTCGGGGTGGTAAACTGGTCGGCGGAGGACACGGTGACCAAAGCGCTTTCACTGCTGCGACGTGCCATCTCCCGGCGCGGACGGACCGAGCTGGAGCCCGCGTCCGAAAAAACCCGGCTGCCCTGGCTGCGCTTCAGCTACAGCTACCGCTCGCTGACCGCCGACGACGAGCAGGCCCATGTCGTCGTCCGCGAGCGGCGGTTCGAGGACGGCAGGCTCGAGGCCGAGGACTTCGAGGGCACCGTGGAGACGCGGCGGCTCCCGGAGCTGATGGCCGCCGCCGGGGACGAGCTCCGCCGGTTGCTGCGCGCGCTCCTCGACAGGTGATGAGCGGGGCGACCCACTGGTGGCACGGCCCGGGACACCCGAGATCGAAACCTGTTGAGGCTCACCGCGGCCACGCCGCGACCAGCCCGACGCGGTGCTGGAAGAAGCGCGCGCCGGGCCAGGAGCACTTGCCGGTGAAGAGCGCGAAGATGCAGCTCAGGTCCGGCGTGGGGAGGTTGCGGCCGTAATCGACCTCGAAGCGGTAGCAGGCCCGGCTGCCGCGCGAGTCGGCCGGCACGGGCGCCGCCGCGACGGCGCGCTCCATGGCCCGCCTGGCGAGGCGATCCAGAGCCCTCGAGCCCGAGCGGCGCTGCGTCGTGATGGTCGGGTGCTGGCCCGGGGGCGCCTCGACGCAGATCTCGGTCACAAGCTGTTGATGGCCCTTGCTGCGTACGCCTTTGTTGATGGCCGCGTGGCCCTCGAGGATCCGGGGGGGCGTGACGACCTTGCCGACGTCGTGGTCGTCGAGGGGCAGCGGGCTGCCCATGCGGTTGAAGGCGTCGATGCCGGCCCTGTAGGCCGCGATGTACTCGCGGCCAGCGTGACGCAGCCGCTCGGGGACCACCGCCTCGGTGGGCGCGAAGCGGCGCTGCACGCGGCGGAGCAGGGTGAAGAGAGCGGGCGGTGTCCGGCCGAGCGCCACGTTGCGACGGCCCGCGTCGCGGTGCAGCCAGCGCGCGATGCGCTGCCCGGCGCGGCTGGGGCCCTCGGGTTCGCGCGCCGCAGGCTTCCCGAGCTCGTGGGCGAACAGGTCAGGGCCCGGCGAGAGATCGAGGGGGCGCATGCGCAGGCTCAACGGCCGCTGCGGTTTCGCGGGGGTTGGTGCGGGGGCCGGCGCCGGTGCGGGCGCGGGGCGCGGTCCTCGCCGTGTCGGCCGCGTTCTCCGCTTGCGCCTGACCTCGGGCTCGGGGACTACCCTCGGCTCGGGCGGCGGTGGCGGCCCGGGCGGCGCCACGAGCTCCACGGCCGTCCAGACCAGCGGCTCCGGCGTCCGGGGCGCGCTCTTCGGCCAAAACAGCCACACCGCGGCGGCGCAAAGATGCGCTGCCACGGCGGCGAGCAGCGCGATCGTGAGGGGGCGGCGCTTCATCGCTCCACCCGATCAACGCCCGGGTGGGCGGCGGGGTTCCTGGTGTTGGGAGCGGTGCCCGCTCAGGGCCCGGGCTCGATCACCCGGATCCGGTGGCCCGCGAACTCGCTGACGTAGAGCCGGCCGTTGTTGTCGAGGGCCACGCCGTGGGGATCGGCGAACTGGGCTGCTGCTGCCGGGCCGTTCCGGCTGCCCTCGGTGCCGTCTCCTGCGAGCGTCCCCACCTGGTTGTTGACGAGATCTACCACCCGTCAGCATACCGTACTTCGGTAACGTGTTTCGGGCTCAGTCGCGGCTCATGAAGATACGCAGGATGTACCAGAACATCAGCGCGACGGCAGCGAAGAGGGCCAGCGACGCGGCGACGTGCTGGTCGGTGCGGTAGTACCGCATGATGTTGGAGGTGTAGTAGAGGATGTAGCCGCCGGCCAGCCCGACCATGGCGACGGAGAACAGGAGCCCGAGGGAGAAGCCGAACAGGATCGAGGCCACGATGAGGCCGAGGGCGATGAAGCTGGCCACCGACAGGATCCCCCGCATGAAGGAGAAGTCCTTGCGGGTGATGAAGACGGTGCCGGTCAGCCCGGCGAACAGCGTCAGGGTCAGCAGGCCCGCCGACGGGATCAGCGAGGGGTCCTTCATCACGAACGCGGCGACGAAGAGCAGCGGCAGGAAGATGATCGCCTCTGCTATCACGTACACGACGAGGCCGACGTACTGCATCCCCACGGACGTGTCCGAGCGCGCCCACTTGTCAGCGATGTAGCCCACCCCCATGAAGAGACCGAGCACCACCAGCCAGCCGTAGCGCGTGCCGATCATCATGCTGACCAGCTTGGGGGTGAAGGGCATGTGCAGGAGCACGTACTCCAGCGCGACGAACAGCAGGATGGCGCCCGCCACGTGCGCGTAGGTCCTGCGGATGAAGCCACTGCGCTCGCTGGCAGCAGCATCAGCAGCAGTCTGGATCTGGGAATAGACAGCTGGCTCGATGGACATTCGCGTCACCTCCCTTGGTTGGGGAATTCTACGGCATTGGCACCCTGGATGTGATCCCGTTCGCCGAGATTTGTGAAAAGGCTTGATGTTCTATTGGCTTCCGAGCATGGGACTATCCTAGAATAGAAAGGATGGCTCGTCTTGCGCTTTTCGGGCTGCAAGCCGCGCTCCTGACGGGGTGTGTGTTCAATACGGCCGGCGTCGCCCCCTCGCCTGTTGACACAGGGGACGTAACCGTCCCTCTGGACCTGGACGATGCGGCCACAGCGGAGGCGGCTCAGCACGATCTCGGCGATGGACCGGCGCCGGACGGGCCGCCGGATCGGGACCCCGACGCCCTGCCCGTCGACACCGGCACGCCCGACGTGGGGCTGGTGTGCACCGACTGGTCGTCCAAGCCCAAGCACTTCGAGCCGTGCCAGATCCCGCTCCCCGCGGGCAAGCTGGACCTCGCGACGGCGGGCACCTGGACCTACGACACGACGGCCGGCACCCTCGTCGATCCCAACAAAGCCACGATCACGCCGCCGAGCGTGGTGTTGAGCCAGAGCGGCGGACCGCAGATCCGCGTCGTGTCGGTGACCCGGCTCTCGGTGCAAAAGGGGGTCACGCTGCGCGTGGTGGGGGACAGGCCGCTCGTGGTGGCGGCCTGGACCGATATCAGCGTCGACGGGACCGTCGACGTCGGCAGCGACAGCAAGGACGGCGCCGGAGCGGACCCGTCGGACTGCGCGAGCCACGCGGCCAAGGACGGATCCACCGACCACAACGAGGGCGGCGGCGGCGGCGGCGGCGGATTCGGCGGCGACGGCGGCGACGGCGGCGACGGGAGGAGCGGATCGGCGAATGGAGGGGCCAAGGGGGCCAAGATCGCGCCGCCGACCGTCGTGCGGGGCGGGTGCGAGGGCGGCCGGGGCGGCGACAGCGGCGGCTCCGGCGGCTCGGGTGGGGGCGCGCTCCAGCTTTCCGCGCGCCTCGCGATCACGGTGGCCGGCACGCTCCACGCGGGCGGCGAGCGCGGCGCGGGGGCGGGCACCGGCGACAAGGGCGGGGGCGGCGGCGGCTCGGGCGGCTACCTCGGGCTCGATGCGCCGTCGGTGACGCTCGAGAGCACCGCGATCCTGGCGGCCAACGGCGGCGGCGGCGGGGAGGGATCGAGCGGCTTGTCGGGCAAGTCGGGCGAGCACGGCCTCGCCCAGGCGCAGGCCGCCGACGGCGGCTCGGGCGGCACCAGCAGCGGCGGCGACGGCGGCGACGGCGGCTGGCGCGATGGGCCCAACGGCCAGAACGGCAAGCAGGACTCCGACGGCGGCGGCGGAGGGGGCGGCGGCGTGGGCTTCGTGCTGGTCCACGGGAAGCTCGACAACCAGGGCGCCACCACCTCGCCCAACACCACGGCCGGACCCTGAATCAGCGCTCAAAGCGCCCCGCGCCGTCCGGCTGGCGGACAGGCAGCGATTCACACCCGGGCCCGGGCGCGATTCACACCCGGGGGCCGGCCTCCCGGACCTCCCGGGGCGCGTCGGCCTCGAAGGCCTTGAAGTTCTCGTTGAAACGCCCGGCGAGGTCGCGGGCCTTCTCGTCGAAGGCCTGCTTGTCGTCCCAGGTGCTCCTGGGGTCGAGGATCTCGGTGGGGACGTCGGGGCACTCCCGCGGCACCAGCAGGCCGAAGTTCTCGTCCTCTCGCACCGCCACGTCGTCGAGCTTGCCCTCGAGCGCGGCGTTGACGATGGCCCGGGTGTGCGCGATGGAGATGCGCCGGCCCACGCCGTGGGGGCCGCCGACCCAGCCGGTGTTGACCAGCCAGCACTGGACGTCGTGCTGCTCCACCTTCTCGCCCAGCAGCCGGCTGTAGACCGTGGGCGGCAGCGCCATGAACGGCGCGCCGAAGCAGGCGCTGAAGGTGGCCTGGGGCTCGGTGACGCCGCGCTCGGTGCCGGCCACCTTGGCGGTGTAGCCGCTGAGGAAGTGGTAGCGCGCCTGCAGCGGGGTCAGCTTGCTCACCGGCGGCAGCACGCCGAAGGCGTCGCAGGTCAGCATGATGATGTTCCTGGGGTGGCCGCCCGCGCCCTCGCGGATGGCGGACGGGATGTGCGAGATCGGGTAGGCGGCGCGCGTGTTCTCGGTCAGCGAGGCGTCGTCGAGGTCGACGCGCCGCGAGTCCTGGTCGAAGCCGACGTTCTCCAGCACGGTGCCGAAGCGCCGCGTGGTGCGGAAGATGTCGGGCTCCGCCTCGGACGAGAGCCGGATCACCTTGGCGTAGCAGCCGCCCTCGAAGTTGAACACGCCGTTGGGGCCCCAGCCGTGCTCGTCGTCGCCGATGAGGCGTCGGCCCGGGTCGGCCGAGAGCGTGGTCTTGCCGGTGCCGGAGAGGCCGAAGAACACAGCCAGGTCTCCCCGCTCCCCCACGTTGGCCGAGCAGTGCATCGAGAGCACGTTCTTCGTCGGCAGCAGGAAGTTGAGGATCGTGAAGATCGACTTCTTGATCTCGCCGGCGTAGGAGGTGCCGCCGATCAGCACGAGCTTGCGCTCGAAGGAGAGGATGATGAAGGCGCCGCTGTTGGTGCCGTCGAGCTCGGGGATCGCCTCGAAGCGCGGGACGTTGATCACGGTGAACGCGGGCTTGTGGTCCAGGCGCTCGCCGGGGTCGTGGATCTGGCGGAACAGGTTGCGCGCGAACAGGGAGTGCCAGGCGTTCTCGGTGATCACGCGCACCGGGACGCGGTAGTCGGGGTCGGCGCCTGCGTGGCAGTCCTGGACGAAGATGTCACGCCCCTGCAGGTAGGCCGTCAGCCGGCGGTGGAGGACGTCGAAGCGCCTGGGGTCGAAGGGGGGGTTCTCCTTGCTCCACCACACGCGGTCGGCGCTGTCCGGGTGCTTGACGATGAACTTGTCCTTGGGGCTCCGGCCGGTGTGGGACCCGGTGCGCACCACGACGGGGCCAAGGTGGGCGATCCAGCCCTCCCGCCGCTGCACCACCTCCTCGTAGAGCTGGGCCGTCGTGGGGTTCCAGTAGACCTGACCCACGTTGTGCAGGCCGATCTCGTCGAGGCTGGCGCTCGGGACAACGTTGGTGACCTTCATATTCCCACCTCCTCGGGAGTTGCTGTGCCTTGATCCGGCGTCAAATTTGACGCAAATAAGCGGCGGATGCCACCCCGATCCGGAGGTCGCGATGAAGCTCGACAGAAGATTCAAGGTCACCCTGCTCTACGTGCTGCTGGCGGCCGCCGCCCTGTGGTGGCTGCAGTCGTCCATCGCCACCCAGAAGCGGCGCATCCCCTACACCGAGTTCAAGGCGCGGGCGCGCAGGGGAGAGGTGGCCGAGGTGCAGGTGGGGCAGACGATGATCCGTGGCAGGATGAAGGGCAAGTCGGGCGAGCTGTTCGAGACCGTGCGCATCGAGGACAGGGATCTGATCGACCTCCTCGAGCAGAAGAGCGTCAAGTCGACCGGTGTGGTGGAGGGCGGCGGGATCGGGGCCCTCCTCCTGTCCTGGGTCCTGCCCATCGGGCTGCTGATCGTGTTCTGGGTCTTCATCATGCGCCGCATGGGCCAGGCGCAGGGCGGGGTGCTCTCCTTCGGCAAGAGCCGCACCAAGATCGTCGGCGAGAAGGAGGTCAGCGTGACCTTCGACGACGTCGCCGGCGTGGACGAGGCCAAGGCGGAGCTGGTGGAGGTGGTGCAGTTCCTCAGGGAGCCGGAGCGCTACACCCGCATCGGCGCGCGCATCCCCAAGGGCGTGCTGCTGGTGGGGCCGCCCGGAACCGGCAAGACGCTGCTCGCCCGGGCCGTGGCCGGCGAGGCGCAGGTGCCGTTCTTCCTGATGAGCGGCTCGGACTTCGTCGAGATGTTCGTCGGCGTGGGCGCGGCGCGCGTGCGCGATCTGTTCCAGCAAGCCACGGAGAAGGCGCCCTGCATCATCTTCATCGACGAGCTCGACGCGCTGGGCAAGGCGCGGGGCTCGGGCATGGCCGGCGGGCACGACGAGCGCGAGCAGACCCTCAACCAGCTGCTGGTGGAGATGGACGGCTTCGACCCCAACAAGGGGGTGGTGATCATGGCGGCCACCAACCGGCCGGAGATCCTCGACCCGGCGCTGCTCCGGCCGGGCCGCTTCGACCGCCAGGTGCTGGTGGATCGCCCCGACCTGGTGGGCCGCGAGGCGATCCTCCGCATCCACGCCGCCAAGGTGAAGCTCGCCGACGAGGTCGACCTGAGGGTGGTGGCGCTGCGCACGCCGGGGTTCGCGGGCGCGGATCTCGCCAACGTGGTCAACGAGGCGGCGCTGCTCGCCGTGCGCCGGGACAAGAGCCTGGTGGAGATGGCGGAGTTCGAGGAGGCCATCGACCGGGTGGTCGCCGGCCTCGAGAAGCGGGGCCGGCTGATCTCCGAGAAGGAGCGCCGCATCGTCGCCTACCACGAGGTGGGACACGCCGTGGTGGGCGAGGTGCTGCCCCACGCCGAGAGGACCCACAAGGTCTCGATCGTGCCGCGAGGGCTGGCCGCGCTGGGCATGACCTGGCAGCGCCCCACGGAGGATCGCTACCTCCTCACCCGCGCCGAGCTCAACGACCGCATCGCCGCGCTGCTGGGCGGGCGCGCCGCCGAGAGCGTCTTCATCGGCGACATCACCACCGGGGCGCAGAACGACATCTCCCGCGCCACCGACATCGCGCGGGCGATGGTGCGCCAGTACGGCATGAGCGACGCCCTCGGGCCCGTGGCCTTCGACCCGGAGCGCAAGGGCTTCCTGCCGGTCAACGAGTACATGCCCTCGTGCGAGCACGGCGGCACCGTCGGCGACCAGATCGACGGAGAGGTGCGCCGCGTGCTGGACGAGAACATGGCGCGGGCGCGGCGGGTGCTCGAGGAGCGCCGCGACGAGGTGGAGCAGGTGGTGAAGCTGCTGCTGGACAAGGAGCAGATCGAGGGCGACGAGCTCCGGGCGCTGCTCGACGTGTAGAGGCCCTAGCTATTTAAGCTAAATAGCTCGCGGATCATCTTCGACTATACCAACAGGTCCGTCTGCGCTCCTAGAACTTGGTGAAGCTGAGGTCCTTCTTGCACCGGCCGCAGATCGGCTTGGCGGTGCGCACCCGGGTCAGGCTCATGCGGTTCTTGGCCCCGCAGTCCGGGCAGAGCACGAGCAGGTAGCGCTCGAGCTCCTTGTCGCTCTCGAGGGCCTCCTTCATCTCGGAGAGCGGATCGCCGCCGGCGGGCGCGCTCTCCTCGGCGGCGGAGGAGGAAGAGGAAGAAGAGGAAGAGGAAGAGGAAGAAGAGGGAGAGGACGGCCCGGGCCTCGGCGGCGCGCCCGACTCCTCCCTCATCCGTTCGATCTCGGCGTCGCGCTCCAGCTCCTGGAAGCGGGCCTCCAGGTCGGCGCGCCGGTCATCGAGCAGCTCGTCCAGATCGTCCGGCAGGTCGTCGCGTCCCATCGTGGCCTCCAAGCGCAGAATACTGTTGTACAGTGAGTCTGGAGACAAGCCAAGCCCGTGGCCCGGACACCCAAGATCCTGCTCTGCTCGCTGCCGTTGCTCGCGACCCTAGGGGTTGACCTGCTCTCGGGCAGCGTGCTCGAGCCCAGGGGTCGGGCGGCCCGGGAGGTCTACCGCACGCGGTGTCGCGCGCCGCAGCTGGACCTTCTGCGCCAGCTGGACGCGGCAAGCAGGCGCTGGCTGCTGGAGCGGATGATCGAGGAGCTCGCCAGGACCCGGGAGCCCGCACCCGGGCTGCTGTCTGCGCTCCGGACCTGCCTCGCGCGGGGCGGCTCGGGGAGGGCGTGTGACGACGCCCGCGGGCGGAGCAAGGCGCTGGCGTGGGCGGCCCGCGAGCAGATCTGGTGGGCGGTGGGGCTCCAGGTCGGAGCGAGGGGGTTGGTCGGGCTCCTTTTCGCCGTCTGCGGGGGGCTCCTGGCCCGGGCGGCGTGGAGCCAGCGCCGGCTGGCGGCCGGGCTCGCGCTGCTCGCCGCGGTGGCCGGCATGGGGGGGGCGGCGCGGGACATCCAGCGGGCGATCAGATTCTCCGATGACAGCTGGCGCGAGGGACAGCGCGAGTTCTGGATCACCCGGGCGCGGGTGGCGCTCAGGCTCCCCGCTGGCCCCAAGAGCAAGGAGCTGAAGCAGGTGGCCCGGGCGCTCGAGGAGCTGGGGGCAGACAGGACGGCGGCCCGGAAGCTCTCGGCAACCGTGGAGCGATGCGCGAAGCGCCCGCGAGCGTGCGATCGGGTGCTGCTGGATCTGGCCCGGATCTACAGCCGCTGGCGCGACCCCGAGGCGCGCGGCTGGCTCGACCGGTGGTTGCTCTGGCTCGCCGGAGCGGTGCTCCTGCTGGTGCCGGCGGCGAGCATCTCGCGCAGGAGTTGAGCTGGGCTCCAAGATGTGGTGGCATAGTCCCACAATGAACATGAGCCGAACAGCCAAGCTTGTCGCACTGTGGGTCTTGGCCGGGGCGACGCCATCGTGCAAGGACGCTGCCCAGCCCCCCGACCCCTCCGCCTTTGGATCGGTCAGCGAGCGGAACCGGGACAACCCCAAGAGCATCGTGTTCCACAACGAGTCGGTGGAGATGGCGTCGCTGGAGATCTTCGCCCCGGTGAAGACCCCCGGGGACTGCCAGTCCGAGGCGCCGCACCGGCTGCTCTGCCCCGGCGACTACCGCCACATCCACAACGAGAAGGTCTATCCGCGTACCAAGGCTTCCATCGAGTATCCCAAGGAGCTCGGGCTGGAGTGCGCCCAGGTGTGGGTGCGCGTCCACTCCAAGGTGATGAAGCCGGACGAGTATCGCGAGGCGATCTTCCTGCTGTCCAAGAAGGGCAAGGGGTTGCAGCTGGAGCTCGGCGAGGGCGAGGCTGCCCGCCTGGAGGCCCAGGAGCTCCAGGCCAAGAACAAGTTCCCGCCGCCCGTCCGGTTCTGTCCGCTGGAAGGCGACGAGGCCAAGGCGCCGCCCGTCGGCGCCCGTCCGGACAAGGAGGTCACGGCCGCGCTCGGGGCGGTAAAGGAGACCCTCAAGGCCTGCTGCAAGTCGGCCCCATGCCGCGGCGTCCTGCAGGCCAGCCTGACCATCAGACGCGATGGGTCCGTGGCGCGGCACGAGGTGGGGATGCCGCGGGGCCAGGTGCCGCAGGACTGCCTGACCAAGGGGCTGGTCCAGCTCCGCTTCAGCGGTTTCACCGAGAAGCCGACCAGCGCGGAGGTTACGCTGCGGCTTCCGCACGGCATCTGATTGGCCGACCGACGATGGCCAAGAGAACCCGCGTCGTTCGCAACTCACGCTCGTGGGTCAACTTGCCCAGGCAGCTGGCCTTGGGCTACGATCTGAGAACCGCGACGGAGAATCCGTTTGGCGATCAAGTTCGGCCGATATGAGCTCCTGAGCCGCGTCAGCGTCGGCGGCATGGCGGAGGTGTACCGCGGGCGCGTGTCGGGCGCGGCCGGCTTCGAGAAGATCGTCGCCATCAAGAGGATACTGCCCCAGCTCTCGGACGACCAAGAGTTCATCGGCATGTTCATCGACGAGGCCAAGATCTCGGCCAACCTCAACCACTCCAACATCGGGCAGGTGTTCGAGTTCGGCCGCATCGAAGATCGCTACTTCATCGCCATGGAGTTCATCCACGGCCGGGATGTCCGGGCGATCCAGTCCCACTTCCGTAGCCAGGGCGAGCTGATGCCGATCCCGATGGCGATCCGCATCGTCCTCGAGGTGTGCAACGCCCTCGAGTACGCCCACTCCAAGCGGGACACCGACGGCGAGCCGCTCAACATCGTCCACCGCGATGTCAGCCCCCAGAACATCCTGATCTCCTTCGAGGGAGCGGTGAAGCTGATCGACTTCGGCATCGCCAAGGCGCTGAGCCGCTCCAACGCCACCGCCACCGGCAGCCTCAAGGGGAAGTTCGACTACATGTCGCCGGAGCAGGTGGAGGGGGAGTCGGTGGACCACCGCTCCGACCTCTTCGCGCTGGGCACGGTGCTGTGGGAGCTGGTGGCGGGGAGACAGCTGTTCCGGGGAGACAACGA
>Ga0316577_10000857_pt1 | contig 13323 bp, 10 predicted proteins | sample S5NA_FD_203073 | JGI IMG/M metagenome (GOLD analysis project Ga0316577, IMG submission 203073) | Rhizosphere microbial communities from salt marsh grasses in Alabama, United States - S5-7_050615r2r1 | ecosystem: Host-associated > Plants > Roots > Rhizosphere | place: USA: Alabama | collected... | reverse complement strand
AGAGAGGCTCCGACTACCTGGCCTACGCCCTCATCGATGCGGTGGTGGACCGCTATTTCGGGATCCTGGAGAAGCTTGGGGACGTTGCGGAAGATCTGGAGGAGGCGGTGATGGAGGATCCGGCGCCCGAAGTCCTGCACAGGATCAACCACCTGAAGAAGGAGCTCCTTCTGCTGAGAAGATCCATCTGGCCCCTCCGGGAGGCCCTCAGCGCCTTCGCCCGGACGGAGTCGGAGCTGGTGGCGGAGGGCACCCAGATCTTCGTTCGTGACGTATACGACCACGCGATACAGGTCATCGACACCGTGGAGACCCTCAGGGACCTCACCGGCGGGATGACGGACCTCTACCTCTCCAGCGTGGGTCAGCGGACCAATGAGGTGATGAAGGTCCTTACCATCATGGCCTCCATCTTCATCCCCCTCACCTTCATGGCGGGGATCTACGGGATGAATTTCGATGTCATGCCGGAGCTTCACCTGCCCTGGGCATACCCGGTCCTCTGGCTCGTCATGCTAGCGGTAGCCGGGGCCATGATCTGGTACTTCCGGAAGAGGAAGTGGTTCTGAGACAGAAGACCCGGGAGGCCGAACCCGGTCCCCAGGCCGGCGGGAGCCGGGAACTCCCCGGGATCCCTTGACACCATCTCTCGGAACGCCCGACCTTCCGTCGCGTTCAGTCCCGTCGACAGGGCCCCTGCCGCATCCCCGGGAGTAGTCCACCGGGAGGGCTCGTGTGGAAGCACTCCCTCGGAGAGTTCGTGGGTCGGAAATGAGGACAAGCTGGGTGTGAGAATCGGAAACGCGGCTTTGCCCCTGGGCGTTCTGCTCTTCCTCCTTCCTGTGCCCGCCGCACCTCAGGTCACCGGGAACGGGGGGGCGGAAGATCCGGCCGGTTCCGCGGTCCTGGATCCGGAGGCCATGGCCCGCCCCACTGCCCGTGCCGTGAGGACCGCCTCACCCGTCACCATGGACGGAGTCCTCGACGAGGCGGCGTGGGCCGAGGCCGAGCCCATCACCGGCTTCATTCAGTCCATGCCGGATGCGGGTGCGCCGGCCACCGAAAAGACGGTGGTGCGTATCCTCTACGATGACCGGAAGATCTACATCGGGGCCTTGATGCTGGACTCGGAGCCCGAGAGGATCATCCATCAGTTCCTGGAACAGGACTACGAGACACACGACGACGACGTCTTCGCGGTGACTCTGGATACCTTCCTGGACCGGCGGGATTCCTTCATGTTCCTCATCAACCCGAACGGAGCGGTGAAGGACGGGCAAACCTTCGACAACTCCAGGACCACGAACCTCGCCTGGGAGGGGGTCATCGAGGTCGAGACCACCATCCATGACGAGGGATGGACGGTGGAGTTGGCTATCCCTTTCACGACACTCCGCTTCGATCCGCGGGATGGAGAGCAGTCCTGGGGGATGAACTTCCTTCGGAGGATCCGGCGGAAGAACGAGGACTCCTATTGGGCGCCCGTGGACCGGAGGACCCGGGTACACACGATGGCCTACGCAGGAACGGTCTCGGGATTCTCCGGTCTCCCCCACCCTCGTAATCTCACCCTCAAGCCGTTTGGCCTCGCCTCCAAGGCCAATGGGACCCTGATGAGTCCCTCGGAAGTGGGCACCACCTCGGACTTCGGGGTGGACCTCAAATGGGGCCTCACACCCCGCCTGACCCTGGATCTGACGTACCGGACCGATTTTTCTCAGGTGGAGGTGGACCAGGAGCAGGTGAACCTCACCCGCTTTTCCCTCTTCTTTCCGGAGAAGCGGGATTTCTTCGTGGAGAATGCCGGTATCTTCGCCTTCGGGGACCTCTCGGAGCGAAACATGCGCCTGGGGGCGTCTCCGCGGGATTTCACCCTCTTCCACTCCCGGCGAATCGGGCTCTCGGGCGGGCGGCCGGTCCCCATCGTCGGCGGCGGGCGGTTGACCGGAAGGGCAGGGGGGTTCGACGTCGGCTTCCTCAACATGCGGACGGAGAGTGGCGAGGGACTCCCCTCTGAAAGCTTCTCCGTGGCCAGGGTTCGAAGGACGTTCCCCGGAGAGTTGCAGGTGGGGGCCCTCGTCGCGAGTCGGGACCCCCTGGGTCAGGGGGAGAGGGAATACAACCGGAGCTATGGGGCCGACCTGAATCTCACAGTGGGCGGAAAGCTCTTTCTCCATTCCTACCTGGCCGCCACGGATTACCCCGGGGTGGAGGGGAAGAACCGGGCCGGACGTGTGTCCCTGGCCTTCCGGGACCGAGTCTGGGACCTTTCAGCCCTGTACCGGGAGGTGGGAGACGCCTTCGACCCGGCGCTCGGGTTCGTGAGCAGGAAAGGAATCCGACACTCCTATGGGACCCTGGGGGCACACCCAAGGCCGGCCATCCCCGGGGTGAACGAGTTGAACCCCTACCTGGAGCTTCATTACATCACCAACCTCCATTCCGCCCTGGAGAGCCGGGAAGGAACGGCGGGGCTCGGAATCCTCTTCGGGGACGGTGGAGAGCTCCAGACTCGGGTCTCGGACCGGTTCGAGGCGATAGACGAAGTCTTCACCGTGGCCGGCCAGGGGGAGATCCTGCCGGGACGTTACGATTTCACCGAAGCCTCCGTCTCCTATGCGTCCAGTGCGGCCCGACCCCTTTCCGGGGAAATGGAGATCTCGGGAGGGGGATACTACGGCGGCCACCGGAGCTCGGTGAGCATGTCGGGTGCCTGGCGACCGAGCCGGCATTTCGCACTGGATCTCCGCATGCAACGAAACCAGATTTCGTTGCCCGGGAACGAGTTCTCCGCCGACGTGTTCGGCGCCCGGGTCGATCTGGCGGGCTCCCGACGCCTCTTCCTCAGCTCCTTCCTCCAGTACAACACCGCCTCGGAGGAGGTCGTCACAAACATCCGCATGAACTTCATCCACTCTCCCCTGAGCGATCTGTTCCTGGTGTTCTCGGAGCGCCGGAACTCCCATGGGGGAGTGGTGCTGGAACGGGGCTTCACGCTGAAGGTAACCAAGCTCTTTTCCTTCTAGGGCCTGGGTCGATAGGTTGGCCCGTTGTCGCTGCCAATCTTCTCCTGGCCTCACCTGCCCGAGCCCCGAACCACAGGCTCTCCGAGGAACGAAGGTGCGCGTACTCACCCTCAGCCTTCTTCTCCTGGTCGCGCCCAGCGGCTGCCAGGGGGGGGCGGGCACCTCGGGGTACCAGTGTATCGCTCCCGCCAACCCGGGCGGGGGATGGGATCTGGCTTGCCGGCTTGCGAGCCGGGCCTTCACGGAGTCAGGTCTCGTCACGGGGAATATCCAGGTGGTGAATCTCCCTGGGGCAGGAGGCGGCCGAGCTTTCGTCCAGCTGGCCGCACGGCGCCGGTCGGACCGCTTCCTGGCGGGGAATCGATCCCACTGATGACGCCCATGGATCGGAAATGGAAAAGGGCCCCGTCCGTGGACGGGGCCCCTTCCTGACTTCAGGGACCTCGGGCCCTGGGGACCGCGAGACCAGGAGTGATGGTCTCGGACTACTTTCCTTCCTCCGGCGGCGCCGGGTTCATGATCCACTTGTCCAGCCAGGCGGTCCAGCGGGCCCACAGGTCCAGGAGGGTCTCCTTCGCTGCCGGTCCGTGGTCCTCATAGGGATACCGGTAGAGAGCCGCGGTCTTCCCGAGGCCATTCAGGGCATGGAACATCTTGGGCGAGTGGATGGGATCCGTTCCCACGTTCTGGTCGTGCATCCCGTGGTACATCAGGAGGGCTCCAGTCAGCTGGTCGGCATAGAGGAACGGAGACATGGAGAGGTACACGTCCTTCGCGTCCCAGAGGAAGCGTCGCTCGTTCTGGAAGGCCAGGGGGGTCAGGGTCCGGTTGTAGTTCCCGTCGCCGGCGATGCCGGCCTTGAAGAAGGGGGTGTGAACCATGGCGTTTGCGGTGGAGAAGGCCCCGTACGAGTGCCCGCCGATCCCCAGTCGGCTCCGGTCCACGTACCCCCGGGCCTCGATGGAGTCGATGACCGTCGAGAGGTCGTTCCGAAGGTCGTACTCATAGTGGTTGTTCATGGCGCCCTCCTCACCCACGATGGGGGCGTCGGGCTCCACCACCACATACCCGAGGCGGATCAGGTACTCCATGGAACGGGTCCCGAGATTCGGGAAGGAGTTCTTGTTGTAGGTCCGTCCGCTCTCGTCGTAGCTCTCCTGATCCGTGTACTCCCTGGGGTAGAACCAGAACATGGCGGGAAGGTGGCCACCTTCCGTGAACCCCGGGGGAAGCGTCACGGTCACGAGGAACTTGAACCCGTCGGGCCGGGTCACCACGAACCTTTCCTCCCGGGCTCCGGTGACGTCGGGAGCATAGTCGATGTTATGCGTGAGCTGGGTGCGCTGACCGCCCTCCATGCGGTAGGACTGGGGCACATCGGTGGAGCTCTCACGAGACACGATGAACACGCCGGCATCCAGGTCGACGGAGGTCAGGACCCGCTCGTACACCCCCTCATTCTCCCCCTCGAAGATGCGGACCTTCTCGTCGCCCCTGATACTGACCTTGTCGATGAAGCTCCTGGGGGCGACGGCCATGGGGTCTTCGTTGTACTCGGTGCCCTGGAAGAATACCGATTCTCCGTCCGCCGAGAGCTGGATGGTCGAGCCGGACTGCCCTGGTGCCCCACCGCCTCCGCGACGACCAAACCCGGAGAAACCACCGCCACCGCCGCCCCTGGCCGTCATGAGCGAGCCGGGATTGGCGTAGAAGTCTTCCGAGTCATAGCGGACGATGGTGTGCTTCTCGTCGGGATTGTCCAGATAGACGGCATAGACGTGCTGATCCTGTCCGGACCGCTCCGCCGCAAAGAGAATCTGCATGTCCGGGGAGAAGCGGTGCCAGGACATCCGGGTGCTCGTCTCGTAGACGACGGTCTTGCTGGTGCTGTCGAAGGGCGGAGCCCAGAGGTAGACCCGGTCCATTCGGCGGCTCCGGGTCCGACCCTCCTGGCCGGGCTCCTCCGCGGGTTCGGCAGCGGCCTCGGCGCTATCCGGGGCAGGTTCCTGTTCCAGGTAGGTCAATCCCTGACCATCGGCCCGCCAGGCAAGATCCCTGCGTTCGGACTCGGCGGCGTCTCCTCCGACGCCCGGTGCAGTGACGGGCCTGTCGCTTCGGAGGCCGGTGTTGAGCTCGTTCTCCTCCAGCGTGGCCAGTACGTTTCCGTCGCGGTCCCAGATCTCCTCGACGCTACCGAAGCTGCCCACCGGAACGATGTAGCTGAAGGGCTTCACGGTCCGGGTAACTCTCGCGTAGGTTCCGTCGGGTGAGAAATCCAGGCTCTCGATCATGTCGGGTTCGCCGATATTGGTGACCCTGCGGTTGTCCACCTGGATGAGGGCCAGCTGGCCGGTGAGGTGCCACTCCAGGAGAGCCTGGTCGTATGGGGTGGCCATGAGGCTGGCGTAGGTCCGAAGGATGTTCTTTCCCTCTTCCGTGGTCTTGATCTCCGGGCCCTGAGGGACGGCAGGGGGAGCGGGCATGTCGGGTCTGTCTTCCGGAACCAGGACCGTGCCGATGTAGCGACTGTCGTCCGTCCACTGGAAGGAGGTCACTCCGGTGGCCAGAACCGGTCGCCGGGTCAGCTGTCTGGACCGCCCGTTGGAGGCGTCGGCCACGTAGATATGGGTCGCGGTGGGCGTGTGAACGAAGAAGGCGATCCTGGAGCCGTCCGGAGACCACGTGGCGTTGGAAACCCGGGCTCCGTCGGGCACCTGGACCGGGGTCTTCGAGCCGTCGAGGGCCGAGATGATCTCGATTCCCACGTTGTTCCTGATGGTCAGGTTCCGGTCTCGGTTCGCCGCGAAGTCTATGAAGAGACCTCCCAACTCATGGAACGGCTTGGAGAACACATCCATCGTCACCGGGCCGTCCCCGATCTCATTCAAGAAGAGGGATTTGTCAGCATTCGCTTCCGAGAGCGTGACGTTCAGGTACCACGGGGCCAGAACGGCCTCCGCGATGGTTTCCGGTGGCTGTTGATAACCCTCGGCGGTGAGGATCTGATCCCGGTCCCAGGTCTGCCCTGGAATTCCTGCCTGGGGGAGGGCCAGGCCCAAGGCCAACAGGAATGAGAGAAAGGCGCCCCGGGCAGGGAGTCTCGTGAGGAGAGTGGGGTGCATCTGTGCCTCCGTAGATGGGGTCCCCGGTCATGTCGCCGGGGTTTCATGACTGCTCGGTGGTCTCGATGGCCGGCAGTTTCCCGTGAAAGAGCTTCTCCCGGGCAGCGTCAAACCCGGGCTCAGGCTCCGGTGAAAGTGGAAGGAAACGCCGTTCTCTGCCAGGGACACCCTGGAATGGACCAGCGTTGACGCAGCACCCCGGGGTCCCAGAACGGACAAGGCCTCATGGATCGGTGGTTACGGGGTGGTGTCACGCAACTCTTCGGTCTCTCTTGCGTAGATTGTGTGGCACGGACGTTGCCCCGAGAATCGGAGCCCCCGTTTCCACTTCACTCCTTCCACAGCCCAGGAGAGAGGCCTCGCATGGTGCCGTTGAAAAGGCAGAAGTGGGCGCTTAGCGTCCTCGTTTCCCTTCTCGTTCTGCCTCTTCTGACCTCCTGCTCCGGCTCGCGGAGACCCGACGCCACGGTTGGCGCTACCACGGGCCGGGAGAGAGCCCAGTTCCTCCTGGTCCGGCTCGCAGTGCTGAACCCCAGGGTCGCCGAGCCGTTGGTAAAGGGATTCTCGGCTGCCGCCCTGGAGAGGGCCCTCGGCCTCGTGGTTGCGACGGGGGTGGAAAACGCAGGGTGGGCAGAGGGCCTCCTGCACAAGGAGTGGTGGTTGTCGGATGACCCTGGCACCCGCCTCCGAGAGACGGAAGAGGTGGCCGGGGTCCTTTCGGAAGTCCGGAAGATGGGCCCCGGCGGAGACCACGACGGTGAAGACCGTCAGAAGGAGATTCGGGAGGCACTGACACAGGGGGCCACGTCGGTCCCGCCGGCGGATGGGGAGGGGAGGGACGGAGACGGTCCTGGGGTGGGAGAACGTCAGGAGGACACGCTCGGCTCATGGGACACCCGAAAGCGGCGGGCGGAGCTGGAGGATGCCGTCCGGTGGGTCCAGTTCACTCGGGCGTGGTCATCCTACTATGCTGCCGTCGGTGCCTCGGCAGGCGGAAGTGGGGTGCCCTCCGGAGAGCCGGAGCTTGCTCTGGATCAGGCAGTGACCATGTCCCTCGTCCGACCCGACTTCCTGGATCGCCTGGCGGAGCTGATGGCTGAGGGTCTGGGAAGTTGAGCTCCCCAGGACCCCTCTTCTACCCGAGGACGGAGTTCCGGATCACCAGGATCCCGGCCACAACGAGGGCCAGGGCCAGGCCCACCCCCATCACGTGGATTCCGAAATCCCGTTCTTCCCGAGGCCGGCGCCGGTTCGCCGAATAGGTCATCTGTGCCAGCGCTGCGGCCACCATGGTGAAGGCCATGTGCAGGCCCAGGGGACCGCTGAAGAATCGGTAGGTGAAGATCAACATGAAACCCAGGACCACCTGGATGTAGAGGGTTACGGTAAAAGCGCTGGCCAGGTCCCACATGAGTTTCTGGTAGGGACGCTTTGCCACCATCCCCCAGAGGGCGTACCCGAAGGCTGCGAGCCCCGCAAGAAAGACGGGGTACCGGAGCAGAGAATGGAGTGTGTACATCGTCAACGATCACCCGCCATGAAGAACTCGGCGATCTCCCGGGCGTTCCCGGTCTGCCCAGCCCCCTGAATGTTGGTGAGGATCGCTACCACGACTCCCTCCTCGGGATAGATGACCAATACCGTTGTCCCGCCGACGGCTCCACCCGTATGGGAGATGATTCGACGCCCTCCTTCCAGGTGCTCTCTCCACCCGATCCCGTAGTCCGTTCGTTCTCCGTCACGTGTGTGCTGGGAGGTCCAGAGGAGCTCGACGGTCTCGGGCCTGAGAAACGCTCCACCGAGATAAGCTTGGCCGTACCGAACCAGGTCGGAAGCCGTGGACAGAAAGCCCCCGCCTGACCACTTGTTGGAGTTATCCACATAGGGAGCGTTGATGATTCGGCCGTCGGGCGTGCGGACGTAGGCTCTGGAGCGGTGGTATATGAGGGAGTCCACGTGCTCCGCCACCGTTTCGGTCATTCCGGTGGGTTCAAGAACCACTCTCCGCATGTAGTTCAGGAACGGCTCCCCGGCCACGCTCTGCACCACGGCGGAAATGAGATTCCAGCCGTAGGTGGAGTATTCATAGGCAGTCCCCGGTTCGTGGATCAGGGGGTCGTTCGCGAAGATCTGAAGCGCGTCCACGACGTCGTCGTAGTGGACCATGCTCTCGAACTCTCTGTCCCGGTAGTGTCGGATCCCCGCCAGGTGACCCCCCAGGAGACGGGTGGTGACGGGCCATTCCTTCTCGGGAAAGGAGGGGACGTACTCTTGCACCGGGGTATCCAGGTCCAGCTTCCCCTCCTCCACGAGCGTCCCTACCGCGCCAGCCGTCAGGGATTTGGAGATGGAGGCGATACGGAACTTGGTGGAGGGCCACACCGGGACCCGGTTCTCGAGGTCGGCCCATCCGAATCCCTCTGCCCAGACGATCTTCCCGTGGACGCCTACTGCAACGGAAAGGCCCGGCACCGTCTGCTCCTCCATGCGGTCCAGAATCAACTCTCGCGCCTCGTCCACCGCTCCCTTCCAGACCCCGGGGGCCGGAGCCAGCGCCGGGGCCGGCAACTCCTGGGCGCGGAGCACTGGAGAATGGCCAAGAGGCCCAACGGAGAGGAAGGAGGTGGCGAGGAAGGCGACCGTCAGGGCCACACGCGATGGGAGAGGCGTCCCGCAGGAGCGTTCCATCACTCTTCCGGACCGGGGGTCGTCGGTTGTGGAAGGGGGCGTTCGCACCATGGGTCACCTCCGCTTTCTGACCTGTCTGGGTGAATGGCTGTGGGTCTCGATGAAGCTACCCCGGGGGCCGGGGGGAAGCCAGGCTCCCTGGAAGGAGGGGCGGGAGGAGAGGCCGACTCTGGTTGGTGAGGTGGCAGGGATGCGGCCCTCAGCTTCCCAGGGCCTCTCTGACCACCCGTAGAACCTCCTCGTCCATGTCGTCCGCTCCCAGCATCCAATGGAGATAGTCGGGGGCCGTGCTGGCCACGTGGCTCAACGCTTCCCCCCGGTGCTTGCCGCGCCTGAAGACTAGCTCTCCCTCCCGTTCCTGGAACCACCGGTCCACTTCTGTCTGGAAGGGGCTCACCTCGTCACAGTAGGTGTGGAGTCCTTGCAGGCCTCGGGGCAGGTGCGGGTAGCGGGCCAGCTGGGCAGAGAGAACGGCGGCAGAGGTTCGGATGTCCCCCAGGGCGGTATGGGCTTCGCGGTGCTCCCGCCCCAGGTAGAAACGGGCCGCTGCGGAGAGATCCCTCGGCTCCTCCCTGTGGAAGATCGTCTGGGCGTCGATGAGAAGCCTTCCCTTGACGGAGAAGGGGACGTCGGCCCGCCTGAACTCGGCAAGGAGCATGGGGAGGTCGAAGCGTCTGATGTTGAACCCCGCGAGGTCGCAGTTGTCCAGCAACTCCGCTAGGCTCCTGGCGGTGGCCGAGAATGGCGGTTCCTCGGCGACGTCCTCGTCCGTGATGCCGTGGATGGCGGAAGCTTCTGGAGGAATCGGGATCCCGGGATTGAAGCGCCGCACCCGCTCCAGGACGTCTCCCTGAGGCGAGACCCTGATGAGGGCCAGCTCGATGATCCGGTCGGACGAAAGACTCAGGCCGGTGGTCTCCAGGTCGAAGAATGCCAGGGGGCGGGTGAGGGAGAAGGGCAGTTCCATGGTCTTCCATCTCCATCATGCAACCCGGGACAGGCCCGGACATAGCTGAAAGGGACGAGCTCTCATGGCGAACCTTTTCGGGCTTTCCTCTCGGTCCGCAAGAGTGGAGGCACGGCCAGGAGAGCCCAGGTGAGTTCAAGTACCATGAATCCGGCTCTGCGATCCACGAGTGCGATCCAGAAGAGCAGGAGGCCGCCGATCAGGTTCATCGCGTTGTAGGCTCGATCCCTGGGCCCGAACCAGCTCCTGTTGTTGCCGAGGTATGCCAGGAGGATCAGGAACGCTCCCGCCAGCGAAACGAGTTGATAGAGCACGAGTAGGGTACCGTGGCTATGGGTGTCGCGAAAAGAACACCTTACTTTGGATTATCGGATCCCTTTTCCCAAGAGGGGGCAGGTGAACCCCATGGCTGAATCCATGCAGGCGGTGGTGATCACGAGGTTCGGAGATCCGGAGGTCCTGGAGTTGCGGTCCGTGGATCGGCCGACGCCCGGACCCCGGGAGATCCAGGTGCGGGTGAAATCCTCCGGAGTCAACCGGGCCGACCTTCTCCAGCGGATGGGCCGGTATCCGGCCCCTGCGTGGTCCCCGCAGGACATTCCTGGATTGGAGTACGCGGGGGTCGTGGAATCCGTGGGCTCGGCCGTGGAGCTCTGGCAGGAAGGAGACCGGGTCATGGGGATTCTCGGCGGGGGTGGGTACGCCGAGTACGTCACGCTGCACGAGCGGATGGCAGTCCGCGTCCCGGCAGGGATCTCTCTGGAGGACGCCGGAGCCATCCCCGAGGTTTTCATGACGGCCTTCGACGCCCTCTTCCGCCAGATGAAGCTCTCGGAAGGAGAGACCGTGCTGATCCATGCCGTGGGGAGTGGCGTGGGTACGGCGGCTGTGCAGCTGGCGCAGGCCGCGGGGGTCCGGGCCATCGGCACCTCCCGAACCCGGGAGAAGCTGGAGCGGGCCCTGGATCTGGGGCTGGACGTAGCCGTCATGGGGGATGACGAATGGCCGGACCGGGTCATGGCCGCCAGCGGAGGCACGGGTGTGGACGTGATCCTGGACCTGGTGGGAGGGACCTACCTGGAGGGGAACGTCCGGGTCCTGGCCGAGGGAGGGCGGCAGACTGTGGTGGGAGTGCCATCCGGGGCGAAAGGAACCGTGGACCTGCGGCTCCTCATGAGAAAGCGGGCCCAGATCAAGGGAACGGTTCTCCGGTCTCGCCCCCTGGAGGAGAAGATCACGCTGGCCCGGGAATTCGAGCACAGGGTATGCCCCCTCTTCGCGGCCAGAACGGTTCGGCCGGTGGTGGACCGGACCTTCCCGCCTGGAGAGGCTGGTGCCGCCCACGAGATGCTCGAGGAGAATCGAAACTTCGGGAAGATCCTCCTGCTCTGGGATGGCTGATCCTCCTCGGGGGGCAGAGGTGCCCGGCGAAAGAGCGGCACACCACCAGGACTGACGAGGAGGGCGGGATCTTGTATCCCATCGGTCCTGGTCCCACCTTCATCTCTCCCTGACTCGTAAACAAGATTCTGCGAGGACATCGTGCGAGGTCTCTCCGTAGCCGCCAGCCTCCCATTTCTCCTTCTCTTCAACAGTCCTGTCCTGGCGCAGGCCGGCAACGCTCCGCCGCAGGTGGATCCACGGATCTACGAGATCGCCGGGGCCCCTTCGCCGGAGCGACTGAGGACGGATGTGCAGACGCTCGTAGACTTCGGCACCCGGAACACCTTCTCCGACACCCTCTCCGACACCCGTGGTATCGGAGCCGCCCGGCGCTGGATCAAGGCAGAGTTCGACAGGATCTCGAACGATTGCGGGGGGTGCCTGGATGTCTTCTTCCAGCGGAGTCTCGTCCCCGCTTCCAGAAGGGTTCCCCAGGACACCTGGGTAGTGAACGTGGTGGCGATCCAGCGGGGTACGGTCTATCCGAACCGGTACGTCATCATGTCCGGGGACATCGACTCCCGGGCATCCGCTGGCAACGATGCCGAAACTGATGCGCCGGGAGCGAACGACAACGCTACCGGGACCGCCGGAGCCATCGAGGCGGCGCGGATTCTCACGCAGTACTCGTTTCCCACCAGCATCGTCTACGCCGCTCTCTCAGGGGAGGAGCAGGGTCTCTTCGGCGGACAGCACATGGCCGCGGTGGCGCTCGAGGAGGGGTGGGATGTTGTGGCCGTGCTGAACAACGACATGATCGGGAACACGGAGGGAATCGACGGGATCAAGGACAACACGACCTTCCGGGTGTTCTCCGAGCCCAACCCATTCACGGACGAGCTGGCGGACTACCAACGCCGCCGCACCAGAGGTGGGGAGGTGGACGGTCCCTCACGGCAAATCGCCAGGTACGTCGACCGGATATCCGACCTCTACTTTCCGAATCTCGATGCCCTCATGATCTACCGGCTGGATCGGTTCGGCCGGGGCGGACATCACCGGCCCTTCAACGACGTCGGGTTCCCCGCGGTTCGGATCATGGAGACCCACGAGAACTACAACCGCCAGCACCAGGATGTCCGGGTGGAGGACGGCGTCGAGTACGGGGATGTGGTGGAGTGGGTGGATTTCGATTACGTGGCCAAGATGACGGCCCTGAACGCAGCGGTTCTGGCATCCCTGGCCTGGGCCCCTCCCGCTCCCTCCAACGTTCGAATCAGCGGGGCAAACCGCCCCTCCACCACACTGTCCTGGGATCTCTCCGAGGACCCGACGCTGGCGGGATACAAAGTCTACTGGAGGGATACCACGGCTCCGCAATGGGATCATGCTCGGTGGGCCGGCCTCGTGGACACCTTCACCCTGGAGAATGTCATCATCGACAACTACCTGTTTGGCGTGGCCTCGGTGGGGGTGGACGGAAACGAGAGCCCGATCGTATTCCCTGGAGGGTGATCCTCCCGGTGACCTGCCATGGAGATCTCGGATATCAGCCTCGATGCGGCGTAGAGAACGACACTATTCAACTGAGTCGAGAGACCGGAGAGAATCATGAGCACACCCGTAGCTGATGCCCTGAACATCCTTCTCGCCGATACGACCCTGTTCTATCAGAAGCTGCGTCATTACCACTGGAACGTGCGGGGGCAGAAGTTCTTCGAGCTACACGTGAAGTTCGAAGAGATCTACGACAAGTGGAACCTCTTCATCGACGAGCTCGCCGAGCGTATCATCGCCCTGGACACCATTCCGATTCACACCCTCGATGCCATGCTCAAGCACGGCACCCTGAAGGAGGACGAGGAGATTCCCGATGGCGGGGAGATGGTGAACCGGATCATCGCCGATCTCCTGGCTATCCGGGGCTCCATCGACTCCATCATCGAGGAGGCGGAGACCTCTGGAGACCGGACCACCGCCAACATCCTGGACGAGATCCGAGACGGGCTGGAGGCGGATCTGTGGATGTTGAAGGCCTGGCTCAAGCGGGCCTGAGGAAGACCAGTTTGCGCTAGCCGGAACCTCCTCGCGGCGAGGAGGGTTCCGGCTGGTGCCCCTCCGCCCCTGGCCCCCCGGT
>Ga0316577_10000855_pt1 | contig 13332 bp, 11 predicted proteins | sample S5NA_FD_203073 | JGI IMG/M metagenome (GOLD analysis project Ga0316577, IMG submission 203073) | Rhizosphere microbial communities from salt marsh grasses in Alabama, United States - S5-7_050615r2r1 | ecosystem: Host-associated > Plants > Roots > Rhizosphere | place: USA: Alabama | collected... | reverse complement strand
AGGACCTCCGCGGCAAGCACGAGCAGGCCCAGGATGACGAGCGAGGGAACGCGACGACGGCTTCCTTCGGCCACCAATCCACTAGCCCAGACGCACACGCCGACCAGGAAAGCCAGGACGTTCAGCCAAGCCACGGTCAGATCATCGCAGGGCGCTGGTCGGGCTGCATCTCAGTACAGCAGGTGGCGGAGACCGTGGCGCCGCCCTTGGCGAGTGTGATCTCGCCGGAGAGCAATCCTACTGCGACCCCCCCGTCCCGAACTGGCGATCGCCCGCGTCGCCGAGGCCCGGCATGATGTAGCCGATCTCGTTGAGCTGGCGGTCCACCGCGGCGCAGTAGATCTCCACGTCCGGGTGCGCCTTGGTGACCAGGTCCACGCCCTCCGGCGCCACGATCAGGTTGATGAGCTTGATGCGCGAGGCGCCCCAGCGCTTGAGAACCTCGACGGCCGCCGCCGCCGAGCCTCCGGTGGCGAGCATCGGATCGAGGATCAGGCACAGGTCCACCGTGGCCGAGTCGGGCAGCTTGTTGTAGTACTCCACCGGCCGGAGGGTCTTCTCGTCGCGGAAGAGGCCCAGGTGCCAGACCTCGGCGGTGGGCATCAGTTCCAGCATGGCGTCGACCATCCCCAGACCGGCGCGCAGGATCGGCACCAGGCCGATGCGAACCGCCAGCTTGTGGCCGTCGGTGGCCTCGAGGGGGGTGCTGATCCGGATCGGCTGGACCTCCACATCGGCCAGAGCCTCGTAGCCCAGCAGCCACGACAGCTCACGCACGACCTCGCGGAACTTCTTCGGCTCGGTCCGCTCGTCGCGCAGGATGGCGAGCTTGTGGAGGATGGCCGGATGGCGCGAGACGTAGAGGTTCGGCCAGGCCGTGTCACGGACCGGCAAGGGGGACGAATCGGGCACCTGATGCTCCTCCTGTCGGGGACTCGGGTGACTCTGTCGGGGACTCGGGTGACTGTTGGGGCAATCCTACGAGGCCGCCCGGGAGCGCGCCAGCGAGGAGGCCAGCTCGGCCCTGCCGCGCGCCAGGACGGCCCACATCTGGCCCCAGCTGCGGGCCCCTGTCAGCGGCAGGACGGCCAGCATGATCGACAGGCCGCCGTACCAGAGGGCCGGCAGGGCCAGCATCGCCGCCACCGGCACGGTCCAGCGGCGATTCGAGCGGGCGCCCCAGACGACGAGCACGACGGCGGCCGGGAAGCGGACCAGGAACGGAATCGGGACGGCAGCCCAGGTGCCGCCCTTGCCGGCGTTGGCCGCCAAAACATCGAGCCAGCGCCCCCAGGCATCGGGCATCAGGGCGGCCGAGACGACGATCACGGCCGCGGTCGCCCCCAGGGCGATGGCCAGCGAGCGCCACTCCCGCCTCAGGGCGAACCACAGCAGCCCGATCCCCGGCGCGATCTTAGTCAGCAGGACGAAAGACCAGGCGGCCGGCCAGCGAAACCCCAGCACGATGGCGGCCGCGATGAGCAGCTCGATGTTGCCGCCCCAGATCTCCATCAGGCCGAAGAAGGCCAGGCCCAGGAGGATCAACCGCGGTCCGGTCAGATAGACCAACGCGACCATCAGGATGGCCGCCCAGACCGCCATGAAGGCCTGCCATGACAGGAGGCGAATCGGCTGCAGAAGCTGCAGGAAGGCCGGCGAGTACGGATAGGCGATCTGCTCGGTCCAGTTCGAATGGAGGTAGGGGTCCGAAAGGCTCGGCACCCAGTAGCAGCGCGCGTCCATGCCGGATGGAGCCAGGCTCTCGCCCCATGGCTCGGCGAAGTAGACGATGGCGACCCAGGCCGCGGCCAGGGCACTGAACCCCGCGGCCGTGACGGCGGAGAGGCGCAGGCGACCGGACGCGACCATGCCTTCGCTGGGGGTGCTCAGCCTGGGATCCTCCGCGCGTACTCCGAACCGGCGGCCATCCTAGCACCCGGCTGTGGCGGGGCGATCGGCAAGCGGCGGTTAGGCCGGAGCCCGGAGCAGCCTGTCCAGCACCCCGCCCTCCGATGTCGGCTCGTTGCTGCGCCTCACGACGGCGGCCCGCCCGAAGGGTTCTCCGGCCATCTCCGCGCCCGCCGGCCCCAGCACACTCGCCCAGCCATCGCCCTTCAGCCGCTTCAGGACCTCGAGGGCGGCCGCTACCGTCTTCAGCGCCATCTCGCGGGCGTCGCCATGCAGCTCGCCATCGCCGAGCGTAGCCCGCAGGGCCGCCGCCGCCGCGGCGGCGGCGGCCAGATCAGCCGCACCCGATTCGGCGGCCCGGGCCCCGGGCTCCACTACCACCAACGAAGCCGGGGCACCGGCCAGGGCCGCTACCAGGGGGGCCGTCCAGCCGGCCCGCGGCCGGCCGGAGGCCGACTCCGGCCGCGGCATCTCGATAACCAGGCGATACTGCGGAAAAGCGGCCCGGCGCAACCAGGCCTGCACCAGATAGGTGAGCGACCTGGATCCGCCGCCGATCCAGCCCGGCACCGCTCCCAGCAGCAGACGATCGGCCGGCAGCCCGCCGGCCAGGGCCAGCTCCACGCCCACGGCCTGCAGGGCCAGGGTCTGCCCTGCCCGCGTCGCCGGATCGGAGGGCACGCCGCTGGCCATCTCCGCCCCCAGGGTCAACGGCCCGGCGCCCATGACCACACCACAGCCGGCCCGAGCCTGGAGGCGGTGGGCGAAGGCGTGGTCCGCCAGAGCGCGATCAGGGTCGACGTTCAGCTCGACTATCTCGCGAATCGGGTCGGCCTCGACGAAGTCGATGCGCTCGAACGCGGCGACTACGGCCTGCTCCGGCGCGGCGAAGGCCGAGGCCACGGTCATCAGGCTGGCGTAGCTGCCCCGCTCCGCTGCCGCCTGGTCGGCCGTCCGGCGCAGCTCAGCCAGGCCGCGCTGGCTCCCGGCCGGCATCGACTCACCCGGCCGTGGCAGCTGCGGCAGTGAAGGCCGGGCCAGCCTGCGCACCGCCCGGCCGGCCCGCTCGGCGCGGGTACGCGTCCCCCGCTGCAGGTCTGCCGCGTTCACGCCCGGCCCCGAGGCTGCCGCTCGCTGAGCTTCCGCATACTCCCAGCTGGCCGGGACCGTGACCTGCACCACGTCCACACCCCGGGCCACCAGGCGCCGGACCTCGCCTGCGGCCTCGCGGGCACCATCGGCCTGGAGTGCCAGACCGAGCCATGGCTCATGGGGCGAGCCGAGGATCTCGCGCTGGACGCGGGCCGCGGTGCGATTGGCGTCGAACCGGGCCAGGGCCGCGTTGAGCAGCGCCGCGGCGCGCTTTTCGGCTGCCGCGCGGGCCTCGGCACCGGCCGCCTCGGCCTCGGCCACGAGGTCGATCGAGCCGGCCGCCACCTCCAGGGCCAGCTCCCGGGGGGCCAGGTTGTGCGCGGCACCGGCCACGGCGAACGGCAGCAGGATTCCCCCGGCAAGGCGGTCCGGATCGGCGCCGCAGAAGCGCTCCACGGTCGAGCCGGCCAGCGGCCGTCCGGACCTGTCCAGGCCATCCACGCCGACCATTCGCAGCGTGGCCCGCTCCATGGCCACGGTGACCGAGGAGCGAGCATCCCCGGACAGGCGCGTCGCCACCTCGGCAGCCTGCCGCCTGAGTCTCTCGACTTGCCGGGCCAGCGTGGCGCTCACCAGCACACCTCTACTTCATACCTCTCTGGCCGGGTCCATATCCAACCCCTGCCGGCCGCGACAGGCAACGGGCCAACCGATGACGCTGCGGCCGTACCTTCGTCCCGGGTCCGCCTAAGCTCCCGCGACGTGGCCTTTGCGCGATCCCGGCCAGCCGTGACAGGATGGCGCCGCCGGCCGTGCCCGACAACAGAGGGCACGCAAGGACACAGGGGAGGCGACCATGCGCTTCGGGCTGAACATGCCGAACTTCGGGGAATTCGCCGACCCTGCCACGGTCGTCGACCTTGCCCGTGACGCCGAGAAGGCCGGATGGGAAGGCTTCTTCCTCTGGGACCACATCAACCCGTTCGGCGAGTGGGAGGTCCCTCTCGCCGACCCGTGGGTCCTGCTGGCCGCCGTCGCCCAGGCCACGACGCGCATGCGGCTGGGCACCCTGGTCACGCCCGTCCCGCGCCGCCGGCCGTGGGTCCTGGCCCGCCAGACCGCCACGCTCGATCACCTCTCGAACGGCCGCCTCACCCTGGGGGTCGGCCTGGGCGTGCCGGCCGCGTCGGAGTTCGGCGCCTTCGGCGAAGAGACGGACATCAAGGTCCGAGCGGAGAAGCTCGACGAGGGCCTGGCGATCCTGGCCGGCCTGTGGACCGGCGAGCCGTTCGAATTCCAGGGCCGCCACTTCGATGTGGAGCGGACCCGCTTCCAGCCTGCGCCGGTCCAGCGACCCCGCATCCCCGTCTGGGTCGCGGCGGTCTGGGGCAAGGAGGGCCCGCTGCGTCGAGCCGCCCGCTTCGAGGGGGTCTTCCCGCTCAAGATGGACCCCGACGGCGGCGAGGGCGAGCCGATCGAGCCCGAGGAGTACGCCGAGCTTCGGCGCCGCCTGGAAAAGATGCGCGACGGCCGGCCGATCGAGATCGTCATGACCGAAGAGGTGACCGACAACGAGCCGCGCGACCCGGCGCGGCTGCGCTCCTTCGCCGATGCCGGGGTGACCTGGTACATGGAGGGCCTGGGCACGCGCCACGTCACCCTGGAGGATCTGGTGGCGCGCGTTCGAAAGGGCCCGCCGAGGCTCTGAGCGCCTACTCCTCCGCGGCGCGGTGGTAGACCCCGGCGACGCGAACCATCACCGCCTCCCGCAAGAGAGCGGCCAGCGCGGCCGAGCAGTCGGGCTCGGCCGGATCGGCGTCCAGGTCGGCCCAGAAGACGTACTCCCAGCGCACCCCGCGACTGGGCCGCGATTCCAGGCGCGAGAGGTTGACGTTGCGCTCGGCGAAGCAGCCCAGGCAGCGGTACAGGCTGCCCGGCACGTTGCGCACCGCCCAGACCAGGGTCGTCTTCGTGGGCCCGGCCACGGTCGCGGGCTTCAGCCAGCCGTCGGCCAGCGGGTCGCGCGCCAGGACGGCGAAGCGGGTGCGGTTGGCCTGGCCGGTCTGAATGTCCGAGGCCAGCACCTCCAGGCCGTAGATCGGCGCCACCCGTGGCGAGGCGATCGCTGCCGAGCCCGTCTCTTTGTTGTCGGCGATGGCCTTGGCCGCACCGGCGGTGTTGTAGCTGGTCATGACCTGCCACGGCCGCGTGCGCAGGAAGGCGTCGGCCTGGTCCAGGGCCTGGGCGATGCTGTAGACGCGTTCGATCTGCTCGATCTTCTGGCCCGGCATAGCCAGCAAGGCCAGGTGGACCGGCACGGTCACCTCGGCCACGATCTTGATCTCGTCGAACTCGAACAGGAGGTCGTAGATCTCGCGCACGCTGCCGCCGGCCGAGCGTTCGATCGGCACGACGCCGGCCTCGACGTCGCCTCTGTTGACGGCTTCGAGGACCTCGCGCCAGGTCGGCAGAGCCAGGGTGGATGGCGCCGCGAAAGCCGAGAAGACGCCTTCCTCGCTGAAGGCTCCCTCTTCGCCCTGGAAGGCCACCCGCGGTACGCCCGCTTTCGGCGATGCCATCCCAACCTCCACCTGTGAGCCGATACGACTACTTGCTGGCGCCATTCTGGGCGACGGTGGTGAAGTGGCGCTCGTCGCGCCGCCGCACCTCCGCGCCCGTCTTCCAGATGGCGTACTCGAGTGAGTCGATCAGCGCCTGGCAGCTGGCGGCGATTATGTTCGTCCCGTTGCCCATCGTCGACCACTCCAGGGCCCCGTTCGATGAATCGATGATGACCCGCGTCTGGGCCGCGGTGGCCTCCTCGCTGTCGAGAATGCGGACCTTGTAGTCGACCAGGTGGACGGCATCGAGCTGAGGGTAGAAGGCGCCGAGAGCCTTGCGCAGGGCCGTGTCCAGGGCGTTGACCGGGCCGTTCCCGTCGGCGGCGGTGTGGAGCACCTCGCCGGCCACCTCCACCTTGACGGTCGCCTCGGCCAGGAGCTCGGAGCCGCCGCGCTGCTCCACCAGGACGGTGTAGTCGCACAGCTCGAAGGGCCGGACATAGCTGGACTTGTGGCGCCGCACCAGCAGCTCGAAGGAGGCTTCGGCGCCCTCGAAGGCCAGGCCTTCGGCTTCCAGCTGCTTGATGACCTGGCTCAGCTTCTTGGGGTCGACGTCGTCGAGCTGCTGGCCGAGCTGCTCGGCCCGCAGCTGGGTGTTGGCCTTGCCGCCCAGCTCGCTCACGACCAGGCGGCTGACATTGCCGACGACTGCCGGGTCGATGTGCTGGTAGGCGCCGCTGGCCCGCGCCGTGGCAGCGCCATGAACGCCGCCCTTGTGGGCGAAGGCCGAGCGGCCGACGTAGGGCTGGTGGTCGTCGGGGGCGATGTTCACGATCTCGGCCACGTAGCGGGCCAGCTCGGTCAGCTCGCCCAAGCGGCCGGCCGGCACGGGCTGGTACTTGGTCTTGAGTTCCAGGTCGGCCAGGATGCTCACCAGGTTGGCGTTGCCGCAGCGCTCGCCGTAGCCGTTGACGGTGCCCTGGACGTGGCGCGCGCCCACCGCCACCGCGGCCAACGAGTTGGCCACCGCCAGCTCCGAATCGTTGTGGCAGTGGATCCCCCACACGACATCGGGCTTGCCGTCCTCGGCCAGGGCGGCGATGGAGGCGCGGGTGATCTCGGCGACCTCCTCCGGCAGCGCCCCGCCGTTCGTCTCGCACAGGACCAGCGCCGTTGCGCCGGCGTCGCGAGCCGCCCGCAGGGTCGCCAGGGCGTAGGCCGGATCGTCCTTGTAGCCGTCGAAGTAGTGCTCGGCATCGTAGATCGTCTCCCGGCCGGCGGCCACGGCAAACGCGACCGAGTCGCCCACCATGGCCAGGTTCTCCTCCGGCTTGGCCTGGAGGACCTCGCGCACGTGGAGCAGCCAGCTCTTGCCGAAGATGCAGACGACCGGGGTCTCGGCCGCTACCAGGGCGGCCAGGTTCGGGTCGGCCTCGGCGCGGTTGCTGCGGTGGCGGGTCGAGCCGAAGGCCGCGATCTTCGCGTTCTTCCAGGCGATCGAGCGGGCCGCCTCGAAGAAGTCGACGTCCTTCGGGTTCGATCCCGGCCAGCCACCTTCGACGTAGGACATGCCGAATTCGTCAAGGCGCCGGGCGATCTTGATCTTGTCGGCCAGCGAGACGATCAGGCCCTCGCGCTGGGTCCCGTCGCGAAGGGTCGTGTCATAGAGAACTACGCGATCATTCATTGGAGTCCACCCTCACCTGTCTTCGAGGAAGTTCCAACAGCCATGGACGGGTTGGACTCAATCAAGCTGGAGACGACCTTGTCGGCCATCTCCTGCGTTCCCACCTTCTTCGTGTCTGGTTGGTCTCCGATCGCCGCAACCAGGTCCGGCGTGCGGTAGCCCGCGTTGAGGGCGCCGGTGACCGCCGCCTCGATGGCGTCGGCCACGTCGGCCCGCCCCAGCGACCAGCGCATCAGCATGGCGCCCGACAGGATCGTGGCCAGGGGATTGGCGACGTCCTGCCCGGCGATGTCCGGGGCCGAGCCGTGGATAGGCTCGTACAGCCCGAAGAGGCCATGCTCGGTCCGGCGCTCGCCCAGCGAAGCCGAGGGCAGCATCCCCAGCGAGCCGGCCAGGACGCTGGCCTCGTCGGAGAGGATGTCGCCGAATAGGTTCTCCATGACCAGCACGTCGAACTGGGCCGGGCGGGTGACGAGCGACATGGCGCAGGCGTCCACGAGCCGGTGCTCCAGCTCGACGTCCGGGTAGTCGGACTTCACCTCCTCGACGATCGTCCGCCACAGACGGCTCGACTCGAGGACGTTGGCCTTGTCGACGCTGGTCAGCTTCTTGCGCCGCCCGCGGGCCAGCTCGAAGCCGAGCTTGACCACACGACGGATCTCGTGCTCGGTGTAGGTGAGCGTGTCGACGACCTCGCGTCCGGCAGGCGTTGCCCGCTGCTCCGACGGCTTGCCGAAGTACAGGCCCCCGGTCAGCTCGCGCACGATCAGCAGATCGACGTCCTTGACCAGCGCCTCCCGAACGGGAGAGCTGGCCGCCAGGATGGGCTGGACGGCGACCGGTCGAAGGTTGGCGTAGAGAGCCAGGTCCTTGCGCATGCGCAGCAGGGCCTGCTCCGGCCGAACCCTGGCCTTCGGATCGCTGTAGCGCGGATCCCCGATGGAACCGAAGTAGACCGCGTCGGCGGCGGCGCAGAGAGCCAGGTCCTCGTCGCGGATGCCGGTACCGTAGGCGTCGATGGCCACGCCCCCGACGAGGATCTCGGTCCACTCGATGCCGAAGCCGAATGCCTGCGCGGCCGCCTCGAGAACGCGGCGGCCGCCGGCAATCACTTCCGTACCGATCCCATCTCCGGGAACGACGACGAGCCGATATGTCGGGGATACGCCTACTGGAGCCTTTTCGCTCATGAGGGTCTCGGCGCCGCTACTTGGATTTCGCGGCAGCCTGAGGCTGGCCGTCGACGATCGCGACAGGGTTCAGGAACGGCATCTTGGCCCGTAGCTCGGCGCCCACCTTCTCGATCTGGTGGCCGCGGCCGGCCTCGCGCATCTTCTTGAACTCGGGCAGACCGGCCTCGTTCTCGGCGATCCAGCGGGCCGCGAACGACCCGTCCTGGATCTCCTTGAGCACCTGTTCCATGGCCGCTCGAACCTGCGGGCCGATGACTCGCGGGCCCGACACGTAGTCGCCGTATTCGGCCGTGTCGCTGACGCTGAAGCGCATGAAGTTCATGCCGCCGCGATAGAAGAGATCGACGATCAGCTTGAGCTCGTGCATGACCTCGAAGTAGGCCAGCTCGGGCTGGTAGCCGGCTGCCACGAGCGTCTCGAAGCCGTTGCGGATCAGCTCGGTCACGCCGCCGCACAGGACGGTCTGCTCGCCGAAGAGATCCGTCTCGGTCTCTTCCTTGAACGTCGTCTCGAGCACGCCGGCGCGCGTGGCTCCGATGCCGCGGGCGTAGGCCAGGACGCGCGCCCGGGCGGTCCCGGAGGGGTCCTTCTCGACGGCGAAGAGCGCCGGCACGCCGCCGCCCTGCTCGAAGACGGAGCGCACCAGGTGGCCGGGGCCCTTGGGCGCGACCATGCCGACATCGATCCCCTCGCCCGGCTTGATCCGATCGAACCGGATGTTGAAGCCGTGGGCGAACATCAGCAGCTGGCCGGGATGCATGTTCGGCGCGATCTGCTCCTCGTACACCTTCTTCTGGATGGTGTCGGGGACCAGGATCATGATCACGTCGGCAGCCTTGACCGCCTCGGCCATGTCGGCCGTCTTGAGCCCCGCCTCTTCGGCAAGGGCGCGGGCCTTGGGGTTGGCTTCGACCACCGTGACGTCGTGGCCGGAATCTTGAAGGTTCTGGGCATGGGCGTGGCCCTGGCTGCCGTAGCCGACGATCACGATCTTCTGGCCGGCGAGTGCCTTCGGGTCTGCGTCGGCGTCGTAGTACATCTTCGCGGTCATCGTTTCACTGCCTCCTCGATCGACCCGGCACCCCGGGACATGACGACAGTACCCGAGCGGACGAGCTCCTTGATGCCGAAGCCGCGCAGAAGCGCTATCAGCGCGTCCACCTCGGACTCCGTCCCGGTCGCCTCCACGATCAGCGACTCGGCCGCCAGATCCACGACCTTGGCCTTGTACATGTCGGCGATGGTCAGCACCTCGCCGCGATTGCGATCGTCGGCGCGGACCTTGATCAGGGCTATCTCATGCTCGACTGTCGGATCGTTTGTGACGTCCTGGACCTTGAGCACGTCGATCAGCCTGTACAGCTGCTTGGCCACCTGCTCGACCAGGACGTCGTCGCCCTGCAGGGTGATCGTCATGCGGCTGACCTCCGGCTGGTCAGTGTGACTGACAGCGAGGGTCTCGATGTTGAAGTTGCGCGCCCGCATGAGGCTGGCCACGCGATTGAGGACGCCGGGCCTGTTCAGGACGATGGCCACCAGGACATGGCGATGGGGCTCGCCCTGACCGGGCAGAGCACGGGCCGGAGGCGCCGAGTGAGCCGGCGCCGGACGTGCCTTATCGGGAGTGGGATTGGCGCTCATTGGTTCGGCTCCTCGAACTGCTCTTCCAGAAGGTCGGACAGGCCCTTGCCGGCCGGCATGATGGGGAAGACGTTCTGTTCGGCGGCGATAACGAACTCGATCAGGGCTGGACCATCGACCGCGCGGGCCGCAGCGATGGCCTTGTCGACCTCCTCGGGCGACCCGGCCGTGAACGCGGCGACCCCATAGGCCTCGGCCAGCTTCAGCCAGTCCGGCCCGAGCAGATGGCTGGAGTGGTAGTTGCCGGCGTAGAACAGCTCCTGCCACTGGCGGATCATGCCCAGCTTGTGGTTGTTCAGGACGGCGACCTTGACCGGGATGCGGTCCTGGACCAGGGTCATCAGTTCCTGGACCGTCATCTGCAGGCCACCGTCGCCGACGATGGCCCACGTCTCCTTGTCGGGCCGGCCCACCGCGGCACCCAGGGCTGCCGGCAGACCGAAGCCCATCGGGCCCAGACCGCCGGCGCTGAGATGACTGTTGGCCCGCCGATAGCCGCCGTATCGGGCAGTCCACATCTGGTTCTGGCCAACGTCTGCCACGAGGGTGGCGTCGTGACCGGACGCCTCGGCTATCTTGCAGACGACGAAATCGGCCGAGAGCTGCCCGTTGCGCCAGGCCCCCGAGCCGTGCCAGGGCATCTTCTCCGATTCGGCTCGCCAGGCCGCGAGTTCCTCGAAGTAGGCCGCCCGCTTCTCCGAAGCAACGGGTTCGACCTGCGGAATAAGGGCCTTCAGGACGTGCTTGACGTCGCCCACGATCGGCACCTCAACGGCAACGTTCTTGCCGATCTCGGCCGGGTCGATGTCGACGTGGATGATGCGGGCGCAGGGCGCGAAGGTTGGCACGTGGCCTGTCACGCGGTCGTCGAAGCGCATGCCGAGAGCGATGAGCAGGTCCGACGACTGGATGGCCCTGTTGGCGTGCTTCCAGCCGTGCATGCCGACGAAACCCAGGCTCAGGGGATGGTCCTCGGGCAGGGAGCTGATACCCAAGAGAGTGTAGGTAACGGGGATCTGGGCCCTCTCGGCCAGCTGGCGCAGCTCCTCGGTGGCGCCTGCGATGAGCACGCCGTGGCCCGCCACGATGACCGGCCGCTCGGCCTTCGCGATCTCCTGGGCGGCCAGCTTGACCTGGCGCGGGTGACCATCGAACTTCGGCTTGAAGCCGGGCAGGTAGAGGGTCTCCGGATGCTCGGCCTGGCACTCACCCATCAGGGCGTCCTTCGTCAGGTCAATGTGGACCGGCCCGGGGCGCCCGACGCTGGCGATGTGGAAAGCCTCGGCGATGACGCGCGGGATATCGTTGGGATCGCGGACCAGGTAATTGTGCTTGGTACACGGCAAGGTGATGCCGGTAATGTCGATCTCCTGGAAAGCATCCCTTCCCAGCAGCGAGGAGACGACGTTGCCGGTGATGGCGACCATCGGCACCGAATCCAGCATGGCATTGCCGATGCCCATGACCAGATTGGTGGCCCCGGGGCCCGACGTGGCCATGCAAACACCGACCTGGCCGGTGGCGCGAGCGTAGCCGTCGGCGGCGTGGGCAGCGCCCTGCTCGTGGCGGACCAGGATGTGACGCAGCTCAGGGTAGTCACCCAGGACGTCATAGAGAGGCAGGAGCACGCCGCCAGGGAAGCCGAAGACGATGTCCACGCCCTGGCGGAGCAGGGACTCGCACACCGCGTCGGCCCCTATGCGTGGCCGCTTGACGCCCCGCTCAGCCAGGCTCTTGATCTGGAGACGTTTGGAATCCGTCAGCATCTCGCGCCGTCCGGCGTTGATCGCCTCCGCCCGGGCCGTGCCGGCCCCGGGCGTGTGATCGATGCGTTGGCGCGCTCCCTTCGTCGCCGTGGACGAACGGCCCGAACTCTCGTCCGTGGTCGCCATGGCTGCCGCCCTTCCTTTCCTGCTCTGCCCTGCCTGGTTCTCGTAGCCATCAAAAAACCCTCGCCGTCCGGCGAGGGTCTGGTCGTCCTGGGGTTAGCGCTACTGGCGCTGGTCCCGTCGTCCAGTCTCCCGCCGGGAGCCGGTAATGAGCCCAAGTACGCGCTCAATGCCCAGCTCGAACGAGCGGATCAGACCGAAGAGGGATACGTCGACCAGGCCCAGATTGTCCACAGGCACCTGAACACGCCGACCATCCGCCCTGATCAGGACGGCCACGTTGCGGCGGTTCCGGCGATCCAGCAGGCCCAATCTGGTCCTCAGTAGCTACAACCACACCGCCTGCACAAGCGGTTCGGTTGGCCGAGTGTATCAGCAGCGGTCAAGGTTTGTCCCCGGCGGCGGTCAGGTAGCCGCTGAGACGATGGTACCTGCGTCGAGTGCGGAGACCGGCCGGCCGCCGCGAGGCAACCGGCGCCGATCGCGAGCGCGCCCGCGATCGGAATCACGGGCTGGCGCCGAAGGCCCGCTCCGCTCTATACTCCTGTCGTGAGCAATCCCGATCCCGTTACTAGGATATCGCCCTTGCCGGCCGGTGGGCCGTCTCTTCGGCTGCGAGGAACGCCCATCGGTCGCACCGTGCGCGTGACTGCCATGTCCGACGCGGCCCGGGCGACGCTGGAGCACGAGGGGATAGTGACGGGGACGGTGTTGAAGGTGGAGCGGCGAGTCGGGCTCGGCGGGCCGGTCATCGTGAAGCTGGGGCGGGCCAGGCTGGCCATCGCTCGGGCTGTGGCCGGCAAGGTCGAAGTCGAGACCGTCGAGGAGGGGCTCGAATGAGGCTCTCCCGCTTCCTCGGCCGCGGACGCTCCGCCCGGGCGGGCGGCGACCTGCCGCTTGTTGCCCTGGTCGGCCGGCCGAACGTGGGTAAGTCCACCCTGATGGGCGTCGCCAGCGGCCGCTACGTCGAGAGCGTCAACGCGCCGGGGACGACGGTCATGGTCGAGCGGGCGCGCGTCCGGACCCCCGAAGGCGAGGCCTGGCTGGCCGACACGCCCGGGACGCTGTCGCTCCAGGATTCGCCGGCCGGAGGGGAGCCGTTCTGGAAGACGCTGACCGCCCTGCGCCCAGACGCGATCCTGCTCGTGGGCGACGCCGGCGACCTGCACCGTCACCTGCCGCTGGCTCTGGCCTGCCGCGACCTGGGGTTGCCGATCGTCTTCGCCGCCAACCTGGTGGACGAGGCCGCCGGCCACGGCATCGAAGTAGATACGGGGCGGCTTTCGCAGCTGCTGGCGGCGCCGGCCCACCTGACGAACGGACGCCGCGGACGCGGCGTCCGCGAAGCCGTGGCCGACGCG
>Ga0316577_10000854_pt1 | contig 13339 bp, 14 predicted proteins | sample S5NA_FD_203073 | JGI IMG/M metagenome (GOLD analysis project Ga0316577, IMG submission 203073) | Rhizosphere microbial communities from salt marsh grasses in Alabama, United States - S5-7_050615r2r1 | ecosystem: Host-associated > Plants > Roots > Rhizosphere | place: USA: Alabama | collected... | reverse complement strand
GATGCCTGCAAAGGGACGCAACACGAGCTCGCGGGCCGCCACGGGCCAAGTACGTGGATCGGCAAACCTCTCTGCCTCGCATCGATGGCCTGTCCACTCTGCCGTGAGTCGCAACGCCTCAACCATGCCCGGACCGCGAATCACGCTATCGGCACCCGACGTCTGTTGCGCGTGCTCGTGGCAAAGTGTTGCATAAATGCCACCCAAGGCCACAGGCACTCCGCCAAATTTCGCTCGTAGCCGCCGAATTACCTCCGCCACGCCTGGATACCAATAAGTCATGCCCGAAGCCACCAGGATTACATCTGGTCGCGGGATACGCAACAGTGTAGCATCGAACCGCTCCACAGGTAGGCCATAGCGGCCAAAGCGTCTCGGCACAAAGGTGACGGCATCGGGCTTGGGGACTATCGTTTTCGAGAACTTGCCCGACCCATCCCAGCGCGCTCCGGGCCCACCAGGATACGGCGCAAGACAATCGATGACGGTCACACCATAGCCGCTGTCGCGGAGCGCAGCAGCAATGACCAACAGACCCAAGGGCTCAATCCACAAGTTGTAGGCCGCGAAATCATAGATCCAGGGGTTGACAAGCAGAACCTGCGCTTTTGCGGTCATGGTTGGTATCGAGGCGTTCGACGCCAGGCTACGAGTCCTTCCATCGCTCCAACAGGGCGCGGTGAGTGACAAACGCAAGCTCCTCGACCACAGGAAGCTCACTCGGCGCAAAGTAGCACACCTCTCCAGCATCGTCTCCTGCTCGAAGGGCCCCATCTACCACACGTGCCTCGTATGTCAGGTTGATACCCGGTCCCCGGAAATCGTCGGTGTAGTGAACAACATCAAACAACTGAAGCTCTGACACAACCAGCCCCGTTTCCTCAACGCACTCGCGCATCGCAGCTTCCTCCGGAGATTCATCCCAGTCGACGAACCCCGAAGGAAGACCCCATTTGTCTTTTCCCGGTTCTATGGCGCGCCGAATCAGAAGCAGCCTCCCCTCTTCATCTGTGATCAAAAGAGAAACCCCGACCTTGGGGGCTTGGAAATCAACAAAGCCACAAGCCAGGCAAACAGAGCGCAGCCGGTTGAAAGCCACTTGCTTCACCAGAGGCTGGGTACAGTGTGGGCAATAGCTCATTGGGCTCCCTGGTTGCCACCGAAACCGAGCCCGATGACGCCACGACTCGATGGCCTGGTCGTGACCACCTCCGCCTAGCGGGCTTGGTATCCCATCTGGAGCAAAGAGACCGACAGCCGAGAATGCACCTCTCTCGATACACAGTTCTCCGCCTGTAGTCCGCGCCTCGAATACCAGCAAGAGTCCGTTGCCCCGCGAGTCATCTTCAAAGAAATAGGCGTCGACCAGCCGGCCGACCTCAACCTGATAGCCGGTTGCCTCGGCAGCGTGGCGAGCTGCCGCCGGTCGAGGAGCCTCGCCAGCTCTGCAATCTCCAGCCGGCAGATGCCATGCCCCGGCATAGGGTTCACGGCTCGCCGCGCGCTGCAGCAGGAGCAGACGGCCCTCCTGTTCCACCGCCACGCCCGCGCCGACTTTCAGAATCGAACAAAGCATCTCCTGACTGCCGGGGCATTCCCCAGTCTGCCAGTCGGTCCGAGAGCTGCCGGGCATCCTAGCGCCACATGGGGAACAGCATAACCCCGTCTCCGGTCAGCTTCTGTACAACGGCACTCGCCAAACCCGACAGGATCGGCATCCACAGGTTATCGTCGGGTGGCGGGGACCAGCGCTCCACCGCGGTGGCAACCAGCACGCCTGCAAGCGCTGCCAATGGTGTCAGCCCTCCCATCCCGACTCCCACTAGAGCCGCCAGCAGACAGGCCATCAGGCAACCTAGACTGCCAGCCACCGTCTTGCCTCCAGCTTGTCCTCCCCAGCGGCGCCCTACGAGTTCTGCTGCCGGATCACCCCAGGCGAGAAAAAGCACGGACGTTCCGCCCACATCCTGGCCCCAAAGGATCATCGTCACCAGGGCTCCGATCGCATACCAGGTCGAGCCCAGCAGGTGGCTCCCCTCCCATGACCTGAAGGTAGTCGGCAGCAATCGCCATAGCAATCGGTTCGGCCAGGACCACCGACGCCGTGCTAGCTCGATCAACGCAGAGGCACCGAGCAGCAGACCAAAGAGCGACAACGCAAGCCAGTAAGAGCCCCACCAACCCACTGCCGGAACCAGGGCTATAGCAAGATGCATCAGCTTGCGCGTCGGACTCGGGTATAGATCCACTACCACTCCATGAGCCTGAACAAGGCCCTCCTGGAGGCACTTGTCACAGACCCGAGAATGTCACCAGTCTCGGCTGGACCGCGAGACCGGGCGCGACCGCCCAGCGTGCCTTTCAGGCCACGATCCCGGCCAGACAGAGTGCCGAATAGCCCACCGTGCTCTCAACCAGTTGCTCTATTGGCAGGCATTCCTCGAAGGTATGGACAACTGCGTCATCTCCCGGACCGAAACCAAGCACCCTCGCACCTGCCGCAGCGAAATGGCCTCCATCAGTGGCAAATCGCCAGGTTCCCACGTCCACCTCACGAGCCCAGATCTTCTCAAGGATCGATTTCGTCTGCACCAGCCATGGATCGTTCGCTGCCGTAGTGAACGACGGAAATGTATCCGGATACGTCATCTGAAATCCTGTATAGCTGGACAGCTCCTTTAGAGCGACCGAGATCTGAGCCTGGCAGCCTGGTTGCAGAGCCTGAGCTGCCACTGCCTCTAGCATTCCTACGATCGCCTCAGGCCGCTCCCCGGGAATGTTACGCCAGTCCAGGACCAGATGCACACTGGAAGGAGTGATGTTGGCGCCCCTTGGCTCACTGTGGATCCCGGTGGGGGCGACTGACGAGCAGCCATACTCCGGATCAGATGCCATCTTCATCGACGGCAGGTTCTCCAGAAAACGAGCCAGCGAAAAGTGCGGATTCACACCAAGATCCGGCATCGACGCATGGACAGAGCGGCCTTCGAAACGCGCATTGAGCTCCACCCTTCCCCGGTGCCCCCGCCGAATACCATTCCTGCTTGCCTCACCCACGATAACCCGGTCCACTGGCAGCGTTTTGGCCAGGTACCGTGATCCAAGCCCGCCTACTTCCTCCTGTACGGCCCCACTCACATAGACATCACCCGGCAGCATCCCGCCCATCCTCTTGGCCAGCGCACCGGCGTACACCATCGCCGCCAGCGCCCCTTTCATGTCGACCGAGCCTCGACCCCAAAGCTGCCCTCCGTGGATCTCACCGCCAAACGGCGGATGCCGCCAGCGAGCCCTCTCACCAGCATCGACGTGATCCATGTGACCGTTCAGCATGAGGGATGGTCCGCTACCGCCCCTAATCCGCCCGGTCACATTGCCAACCTCGTCGCGCCATACCTCGTCGTACGCTAGTTTCTCCATCTGCCGCTGGAGAAGAGTCGCCACCTCCCCCTCTTCGCCAGACATGCTTGGGATCTGAACCAGCCGCTGGGCAAAGCCGACCAGATCCTCCAACTCAACCTCAACTAGCTCCCAGAGCTCCGCAGGGTTTGTCATCTCACTCTCCTGGATGGAAACTTACTTCTTTGTAGGTGCCGGCCCTCCGCGCCTGAACCTCTGCAGGACGACCAGGGCGACGAACCTTGGGAGTGCCATTTGCCGTCGCCAACGCCAGGGCTCTCGGATCAGGCGGTGCAGCCACTCCAGCCCGACCGTGCGCATCCATCTCGGTGCCCTTCGGGTCAGGCCAGCCACGAAATCAAAAGTTCCACCCACGCCTATCATCACAGGAACCCCCAGACGCCCTCGGTAGGTAGAAATCCATACTTCCTCGGCCGGGACTCCATAGGCAACCAACAGCAGATCTGGCGTAGCACCAAGCACCCTGGAAATCACCTCTTCGCAATCGTCCGGATGCGGTGAACCACCATAGGTGCCCACCACCTGGAGTTCTCGATTCACTGTCTGCAGTACCATGGCTGCCCTCTCCGCCACTCCAGGTCCGGCTCCCAACAAAAACAGCCGGTAACCGCGCATGGCAGAGTGATGCGCCAATTCGTAGATTCCGTCGGAGCCGGTTACCCGTTCCTGCAGAGGACAGCCCAGCAGTCGAGACGCAAGCATCACACCTACACCATCGGCGACATTGAGGTCGCTGGAGTTTAGTATCCGGGCCAGTTCGGGGTCATAGTAGGCCGCAACCAGCATCTCAGTATTCACCGTGACGATCTGATGAGGCTGGCCGGTCTTGACGAACTGATCCACCTTGGTCAGCAGATCGGCGTAGGTGGCATCATCCACACGAACGCCCAAGATCTCAAGAGAGCGCACCAGCCGCCTCCTCCAGAACCTGAAGTGTCTCCTTCGCGGCCTTTCGCCAGGAAAAGCGCTGTACCTGCTCGAAACCCCGCCTTGCGAGTGTGCAGCGGAGATCCTGATCTGCAACCACTCGCCGTAGGGCCTCCACCCATGCTTCGCTGTCGAGAGGATCGATCAGCAGTGCGGCCTCGCCAGCTACCTCCGGTAACGACGAACTATCGGAGCAGATCACCGGAACCCCGCAGGCCATCGCCTCCAACACGGGTAGGCCAAAGCCTTCATACAGTGACGGAAAGACAAACGCCAGCGCTCCGCTCAGCAAACTTGGCAGATCGGCATCCGGCACATAGCCGGTGAACACCACTTGGTCCGTGAGGTCGAGCTTGCGAACCTGTGCAAAGATCTCCTTGTAGTACCAGCCCTTCTTGCCAGCCAGGACAAGTTGCAGGCCTGAACCGGAGTCACTCGAGCGCACATCTCCGGATCGCAGAAGGGAGGCAAAGGCCTGCACGAGCCGGACCAGATTCTTGCGTGGATGTAGGGTACCTATGTAGAGCAGATACGGAGCAGTCACCCCATGCCGGGCACAGACGCTGGCAATCATCCCTGGATCCCTGATCGGAACTCGGGTCTCATCGCGACCCGGATAGACCACCGTTACCTTTTCTTCTCCGATCCGATAAAAGTCAATCAGGTCACGTCGCGTTGCCTCCGAGTCAGCCAACACTCGGACAGCGCTACGTGAATTGAAGCGGGTCGACCACCGCAGATACAGATTCTGTGACAGAGTGTGCGTTTCAGGGTAATAGTGATAGCCAAGGTCATGCACTGTGACCACGCTCCTCGCCGGATGCACAAGAGGCAGAACATGGGATGGCACAAAGAGCAGGTCCGGAGGATGCCGCATCATCTCCCAGGAGAGACGGGCATGTGTCCACAAGCGAGGGAACGGAATCACCCGCCAGTCGGCGGTTCCCGAAAACAGTTCTGGCTGCGGAGCCTGATTAAAGTAGAGGCGGTAACGATGTTCGGTGCCCTCGGAAAGGAGCTCGCGGATCAAGTGTAGCGAGTAGTTTTCTGTGCCCGTACGGCGAGCTACTATGGCCCGACTTGCGTCAATACCGATCAGCATGTACGCTACCCGAAACGTCCAGAAGATGTTCCATCCCAGACTCCTCGACTACCCACTCACATCTCCCACGATCGGAGCACCTACCAGGGGAAAAGCATGCTCTCGAGCGTTCCTCGGCTCCCCCAGGTGAACCGAGGCCTGCTCGAGCTGACAGGAATCGAATTATAGCACGCAACACCGCCGGCGTCAATCAGTTTGAATGGACGTGACTTCGGCCAACAGTCCCGCCGTGACTGGCCCCGCGCGCAGAATGGCCGGTGGTGACACGGTTAGGTCGAGCACAGTAGAAGCCACACCGCCAGGGCATCGGCCACCGTCTAGAATGAGACGTACCCGTCCCCTCAGCATCGCCTCTGTATCACCCGCACTCACCGGATCTGGCTTGCCATGGAGATTGGCACTCGTCACAGCGAGAGGAGCTCCCAGCTCACGGCATATACGTCGCACCCATGGCTGATCTGGCACCCGGACGCCGACCGTATCGCCTCCTGCAGTCACCGAATCAGGTACCAGTGGCGTCCGCTTCAGGATCAGGGTTAAGCCACCAGGCCAAAACTCCTCCGCCAAGCGCCAGGCAAGAGGTGGAATCTCGGCACAGACAACACTCATCATCTCTGCACCCTCGATGAGCAGAGGAATCGACACGTGGGCCGGTCGCTCCTTCACCTGGTAGAGGCGTGCCACTGCCCGCTCCAGGAACGCATGCGCCCCCAAGCCGTAAACAGTGTCAGTTGGCAGGACCACTAGTTCGGCCTCCCTCAATAGCATGAGGGCAGATGGGATGGCCTCAGGCGACTGGATATCAAGGCAGAGCGTCTCCACAAACACCTCCAGGGCATGTTGCATGCTAGCACTTTCACCAAGTAGGAAAGGTGCCGCCACGCTGCGGTCGGGGCATCTCACCTCGCCAGAGTCAGTCATCACCCCAGACCCCGGCCTGTCGAGCATTTTACACCGCTTGCCACAAAAGATCAATCCATCGCACGGACGCAGACCCACAAGCGATTTCCTCCACCAGAGAGTGGCCAAACGCTGTCGGCTCAGCAACCACTCTTCAGTATTGCCCAAGTCTGGTTCAATTCCCAGTCCAATGGACGCGGTGGCAACATTGACACATCTTGCCGATTGCGCTATAATTGCGCCTGACCTGGACGACAAGATTAGCACAAGCGACGGAGCACCAAGCCAGTGCGGATATTTGACATCACGGTGCCAATTTCGGAAACTACACCGGTCCAGCCAGGGGAACCGCGTATCCAGATCGAGAAACTCTCACAGCTTTCCCTGGGTGATCAGGCCAATTCCACTCGGCTGCACTTGGGCACTCACACGGGGACCCACGTAGATGCCCCGTTCCACGCGGTGCCACAAGGCTTGACGGTGGACCGGTTGCCGCTGGAGCTCTTGATGGGCCCCGCCTTTGTCGCAGAAGTGGATCAAGTTCAGGGAAATGCTGTGGACGTGTACGATCTTGCCAGGCTTCACTTCCCAAAGGAAACTACCCGGCTCCTGGTCAAGACCCGCAACTCTCGCCTCTGGGAGAACGGCTTTTCTGAATTCGAGAGAGATTATGTCTATTTAGCCCCTCAGACGGCGCAATGGCTCGTTCGTCGAGGCGTGCAACTTCTGGGCTGGGATTATCTATCCGTCGATGCCTTTGGGACCAGGGATCAACGGGCCCATCAGACACTGCTTGAGGCTGGGGTGACAATTGTCGAAGGGCTAGATTTGAGTCGAGTACCCTCTGGTCCCTGTCAGCTGGTCTGCTTGCCATTGAAGCTCAAGGATGGGGACGGTGCACCGGCACGAGTGTTGGTGATCCGAAACTGAGTTGGGCCACCGCCAACGGGGAGAACAGGCATGATTCAAAAGCAACAGGCAAAGAAGGGTTCCGTACGTGTCATCTTTGAGCTTCCCTCCAACATGTGGGCTGAGCGTGTGAACTTGGTAGGCGAGTTCAATGACTGGGACACAGCAGTCACTCCTATGAGTCGGAGTCGCGCGGACGCAAACTGGAAAGCCTCGGTGGACCTCGAGGTCGGCAAGCGCTATCGTTTTCGCTACTTGGTGGATGGCAAGGAGTGGCTGAACGACTGGCACGCTGACGACCATATAGAGAACCCCTATGGCTCCTACGACTCGATCGTCGATCTGACCGAAACAGACCAAGACTCCTGAAAAGTGCCTTCTGTGGGCATCGACTCAGCTTGATCTCGTCTGAGCCCCTCAGGAAGCAAAAACATCTTGTGAGAGGGGCTCCCCCGGTCGCTGCATTGGCACGCCTGGAGACGAGCAGGATGCAGGCTCTCACTCTGCTGGGGGCCTAGTCCCTATGGCACCTTCTTTCCACCCCCAGACCTAGGCCCGCCAGCGGAAGTCAAGAAACAAGAACCACCCGATAGAGGCGGCCGCGACCTACTATATATAGTATCTCTACCCTCGATCAACCACAATATCTAGTATAGAACACAGGTTCTTCAGTACACGATAGTATCCGCATACGCCAAAAGAAGTATTGCCATATAGAACAGTTTGATGTATAATACCTAGGGAGATGGCAAGTTTCGCCCGTTGCACTGGTTTTTAAGTGGAAAGGAGCATAAGCGATGAAAGTTCGTTTGCTTTCCATTGTCGTCCTGTTGGCCGTCTTGCTCGCTGGATTCTCGTTTCCCACAGAGACCCAGGCGAGTGCCTGCACACCGGTCTACCACGTTGTCAAACCAGGTCAGAACTTGACCCAAATCGCCCGCTACTATGGAGTCAGTGTGCAGGCCATCGTCAACGCCAACAACCTCTGGAATCCCAACCTGATCTACTCAGGCCAGCACCTGCTAATACCGGTCCCCTGCCAGCAGCCTGCCCCTCCTCCTCCCTCAACGTCCTGCACTACCATTCATGTCGTCAAACGCGGTGAATACCTGAAAGTGATTGCCGCCCGCTACGGCACGACTGTGACGGCCATCGTCAATCTCAACGGCATCAAGAACCCCAACCTGATCTATCCTGGTCAGCGCCTAAGGATCCCGGTCAAATGCCAGCCAGCTCCCAAGCCCACCCCGACGCCCAAGCCCGGTACCACCGGGCCGTGGACGGGGCAGTACTGGACCAACCGCTACCTCAGCGGCACTCCCAAATTCACTGCGAATTATGCTAGGGTCAATTTCAACTGGGGGACCAAGGGGCCTGGCAGCGGCGTCGCCAGCACCAATTTCTCGGCCCGATTCGTGCGCACTCGCTACCTGGATGGCGGCACGTATCGCTTCTATGTCCAGGTAGACGACGGGGTTCGCGTTTGGGTCGACAACGTGCTCATTATCGACCAGTGGCACGATAGCGCCCCCACTCTTTACACCGCCGACAGACAGCTCAGCTCAGGCAACCACACCTTCCAGATCGACTACTACCAAAACCAGGGCGCGGCTCAAGTCGTTTTCTGGCCAGAACTGGTCGATGGCAAAGCCGCCTGGAAGGCCGATTTCTTTAACAACAAGAATCTCAGCGGCGACCCCAGTGCAGTTCGCCACTACAATGCCATCGACTTCAACTGGGGGAAGAACGCCCCTCTAGCCGGCATTACCGCCGACTTTTTCTCGATCAGGTTCACTGGAGAGTTCTACTTCGTGGGTGGCCAGTATCAGTTCACTGCCACCGTGGATGATGGCGTCCGCATCTACCTGGACGACACGCTGATCATGGACCAGTGGCACATGACTTCGGTCCGCACATACAACGTCAACGTGGATGTCTCCGAGGGCAACCACAGGCTCAAGGTCGAGTACTTTGAGAATATGGGCGATGCGGTCTGCAAAGTCAGGTGGACACAACGGTAGCGATCCGTCTGCGCGATGAACTGCCTTTCCCGCTCAAGACCTGAAAAGTGTCTTGAGCGGGTTTTTTGTCCAGCCGAAGTTGAGCATTGTAGGCCCAACCAAAACCCAAAGATTTCTCGCCGCAATACGGTTGACACAAGCTCTGTCTTGGAATATAATATCCATCGAAGCCAGGACCAAAAGCTTAAGGAGGACTCCATGTTAGTTCGGGATCGTATGAGCAAGCACCCGCTCACGGTGGAAATGAACCAGACAGTCTCAGAGACGCACAAGTACATGCAGGAGCAGAATGTCCGGCACCTCCCGGTCATAGACAAGTCCGGTGTCATGATCGGACTGGTTACCGAAGACGATCTGCTAAAAGCTGAGCCATCCAGTGCGACCTCTCTGAGCGTCTGGGAGATCCACTCACTCCTCAACAAGATCACAACCAGAGATGTGATGACGCGTGACGTGATCACCACATCAGAAGACACGCCCATTGAGGAGGCCGCTCAGCAGCTGCTGGAACACAAGATCGGCTGCCTGCCTGTGATGCGCGACGGCAAACTCGTGGGAATCATAACTGAGAGCGACATCTTCCGCACCTTCATGGAGCTCTTCTCCGCCCGTCAAAAGGGCCTGCGCATTACACTCGAGGTACCGGATCGGGAAGGCGAACTCGCCAAGGTCGCCCAGGCGATCGCGAATCAAGGTGGGTACATCGCTGCCTGTGGCACGTTCATGGCGGAAGAACCCACCAAGTGGGGACTGGTCTTCAAGGTCCGAAACGTCGATCGCGAAGTCTTGCTTGCCGCGCTCTCCAAGATAGAGGGCCAATCCATCCTCGACGTTCGCGAAGTTTAGATCAAAATCAACTACCACTGGACGAACAGAGCCCCGCTCAGGTCCCGAGACCTGAGCGGGGCTCTGTCAATCCATGGCTTGCCGTCAAAGATCATCTCCAGTAGAATCGCCACTCCTCGCTAGCCGGTCCGAGTGGGAGATAGATCTCCGTCCCCTCTGCACTGGTGCTCTTGCGCGCAACCTGCACGCTCCAAGAATACACCCGGTTGGTTGCTTGGTCAGCTTGACCATAAAGAGTGTCATCAACCCACCAATAGGTCTGCTGGACACAGACCTGAAGGTTCACCGCCGCCCCTTCGTGAGTGTAGCGCAGATTCACCAGGTAGCATTCGTCCTGCCCAAGAGTGTGGCTACTGCTCCAGGCGAGTCTGAAGGTGTCTCCTTGGCCCTGGGGGGCTTCATCTTCAGGCTCAAGCGGGACCGGCGGCGGGATGGTTGGCACTGGGCTGGGCGCCTGTGTAGGTGGGGTGGTCGGAGTGGCTGTCGCCGGTCGGCGAGTTCGGGTCGGCGTCGGAGACGCAGTACTCGTCGGTTCGGGCGTCGGGGTCCATGTCGGCGTCGGCGTAAGGGTTGGTATTGGCGTCGCACTTGGCTCCGGCGTGTTCGTCAGTGTGGGCGTAGGCGTCGGTGTGATGGACGGCGTGAGAGATGGTGTCAGGCTCGGCACCTCAACCAGAACAGGCACGTCACTGGCCATAGCCTGCACAGCGCTTATCGCTTGGGACGGCCGGAAACCTTCCAACTTCTGCAGCAGCCATGATCCCGCCAGAAGGACGCATACAATCACCAAGAGCACCCCGGCCCCCGTCAGTAGGGGGCGCAACCAATCGTGCCGCAGCGATTCCCCGCAGGACGGACAAACCCTGTGACTCTGGCTGCTCACGGCTCCACAATAGCGGCAACGGACCCGCCGGGGCTCCCGCTGGGGCTTGCCACAATGAGGACATACTCGGTGGTCAGTCAGGATCTCATAACCACAACGGTTGCATTTCTTCAACGCACATCCTCGATGCTCTTGGTTTGCTGCCTTCACTCTATCAAGGAACACTTCTACGGCCACCCTGAGGCGCCGACAAAGTGCCCGAGGTCGCTTCCACCAGCAACAGTCGCTTCCCTATCCCATGACTAGCTAGAAGAACGTGCTCCACTCCACAGGCGGGACCGGATTGATCAGGTCCTGCCAGGTGATAAACAACATGAGAGCAACGAGCAGAGCCATGCCGATCAGATGCACGAGCCCCTCTTTCGCCGGATCTACCCTCCGGCCTCTGATCCCTTCCACTATCACGAACAGAATGCGTCCCCCATCCAATGCAGGAAGGGGCAGTAGGTTCGTAATGGCCAGCGCAACACTTAGGCTCCCCATGATCTGCATCGCGGGGAACCACCAGCCCGTATCCAGCGAATACTGCACTGCATCTCCGACCAGTTGTCCCACACCCACGGGCCCCACAGGTCGCGCCAATTCCGCAGGAATTAGTCCCCTGATCACCTGTACCGGCACAGTGAACATGAATCCAACCAGGCCCACCGTCTGCCTGAGTCCAGACCAAATGGCCTGATACCATGCGTATTTCTTCAGCTCAGTTCGCGGGCTCAGGCCGATTCCCATCGGGCCTTCTCCCGCCGGGGGGTCGACCCGTGGCACAACGGTCAGTTGTAGTAAGTCTTTGTCGCGCTGAACAGTCACGACGACGGGCACACCTAGGTGCCCCTGTGTATACTCTTGAAGACCGGCAATTGTCAGGATCTCAGTGTCATCTGCCCTCAAGACGATATCACCCGGAAGAAAACCGGCGGTCTCGGCGGGTGACCCTGGCGACACCGAGTTCACCACTGCGTTTTCGGGTTCAGCCACGGTGGGTGCCCCCAGGACCATGGCCAGAGAGAAGAACAGAACAGCCGTCAAGAGGTTCATCACCGCCCCAGCCGAAAGAACAAAGATGCGGCTGAGCTTGCCCTTACTTGCCAAACTGCCAGGAGAGCTCGGATCCTCCTCCCCCAGCATCTTGGCAAAACCGCCAAAAGGAATCGCATTGAGCGAAAACAACGTCCCTGGATCGAGCAAGTTTACGCTGCTGGCCGAACCGGAGGCAGGATCCTCAGGATCGATCTCCTCCAGCCATTTCAGAACTTCTCGGCCCTTGGAATCTGGCTCTGACCGGTAGTGAACCCTTGACCCGGAAGCAAGTTCTTTCGGCAAGGCAAAATCGCGGGGAATGACCACTTCCTTGCCATCAATCACGGCCTTCCCCTTCGTATGCCAAAAAGTGAACAGCCTCGGAGGGTAGCCAAAACCAAACTCTTCAACAACCACCTTGGACAACTTCGCAGCAATATAGTGCCCCATTTCGTGCACAAACACGAGAACACTCAATGCGACGACGAGCGAGACAAGCGTCACCAACATTCCAAACCCAAACCTTTCCCTCAGCCAGAACAAACCTCGTGCCAAGCCATCTGCAACTGCTCCAACTGCTCTTCACCAATCGCATCGGGATTGTCAGCAAAACCGGGCAGACTGAGAATCATCTTGAACAGCCGAGCAGTGCTCAGATCAAGCGGCTCGACGTCAGGGTATGCTGAATGGAGTGCTCGCACCATTCGCGCAAAATCATCCCAGTGCAGCGGCTCCCGAGCCTCCTCCGCGTCTAGCGGTGTCGCTGCATCCTGATCCACCAAGTCTTTTACCCTCTCATGATCCCCCAGCCGCGTGTAATAGTCAGCCAGCGTCACGCGAAGCGCCTCGGCAGCCAGCACAGAGCAGTGCATTTTGATCGGTGGCAGGCCATCGAGCGCCTCGGCAATGGCCCGGTTCGAGATCTCTAGGGCTTCATCGATTGTCTTACCTTTGATCAGCTCCGTGGCCATAGAGCTAGTAGCGATGGCTGCCCCACAGCCAAATGTGCGGAACTTGATATCGGTAATGACATCATCGTCCACCTTGATTGACATCTCCATCAGATCGCCACAGACAGGGTTGCCTGCCCGGCCAACACCATCCGCATCTTCAATTACCCCCACATTCCGGGGATTCATGAAGTGATCCATTACTTTGTCACTATACTCCAAATCAAACCCTCCAATTGCCAGACTGTTAGCGCGTCCTATCGCCGTTGCCCGCCTGCCAGGCAACCTCAAAACAGATGATCCTCCACCAGCCTGACTCCGCCACCGGGACCACTTGACAAGACGTCTAGCACCCCCTCAAGGT